>ERZ1370068.4470-contig-3542_pt1 | contig 66358 bp, 113 predicted proteins | sample MGYA00561227_ERZ1370068 | MGnify/ENA primary metagenome ERZ1370068 (study PRJEB38410, sample SAMEA6850437) | metagenome | study: Metagenomic assessment of the ecological functions of the soil: analysis of the soil microbiota associated with the... | reverse complement strand
GTCGCGCGGTTCACGGTGCCGCAGGCGGACTGGGGGTGGCGCGCCGTTTTCGTGTGATCGCTCGCGGTCTTCTTTTCCACCTTTTCGCGCGGCGCCCGGAAGAGTCACCACGCTGGCTGGAACACCGCGGCCGTCATGATGAAGCAGAGGCGGTGCTCACCCGCATCGAGAGCGAGAGCGGTCGAGCGGACGATTCATCTGTACTGAAGGGCGGTCTTTTCAGGCCCGCCAGATCAATCAGACCCGGCTCCGGAAGCATCGGCATCAAGGGCCTGATCAAATCCGGCGCGGGCGGACGCGCGCTGCTGCTCATCAGCGTCTGGTTCTGCCAGACGCTCGGCTTCTATGGGTTCAACGCGTGGGTGCCGACGCTGCTGGCCGAGCAGGGGTTCTCGATCATGCGGACGCTCGAGCAGTCGTCGGCGATCTCGATCGGCGCCGTGCCCGGCGCGTGGGTGGCGTCGAAGATTGCCGACCGCTGGGAGCGCAGGTACCTGATTGCCGGCGTCGCCGTCCTCGTCGGCACGTTCGGGATGATCTACGGCCTCAGCTTCAACACCTGGGTCATCGTCATCTTCGGCTTCCTCGTCGCGATGTCACAGCAGGTGTTCGCGCCGATGCTCTACGCCTACACCGCGGAGTGCTTCCCGACCAACGCGCGCAACACCGGCGCCGGCCTGTCGTACGGCATCGGCCGTCTCGGAAACGCCATCGGCCCGCTCATCGTGGCGTTTCTGTTCACGACCTACGGCTACCGCAGCGTGTTCGCGTACATCGCGGTGTGCTGGGTGCTGGTCGCGATGCTGATCCTCGCCTTCGGCCCGCGCATGAACGCGCGAACATTGGCATAAGAAAATCCCAAGACTTGCAAATCCCAACGCGCCGGGCCTAAGGGCTGAGATTTCAACGACACCAACGGCCCGGCGGCGTGGCGTGCGGCGTGTGCGAGGAGCGGGAATCCGAGACAAGCGGCTTTCCGCAAAAGATCGGCGGGTGAAGCTGGCGGCCGCATCGCGCGGAAACGGCTGCATCGCGGCGAGCTGCTCGACGCTGACGCTGCGAACCTGATCCGTGTCGAGCTGGTTGCGAAGGGACGGCTGCAGGTAATACACGAATGAGACGCGCTGGTCGAAGCACGAAGATCGTCCCGGGCAGCCGGCCCAGCCGAATTGAAATAGTCGGCGAGGTCGCGGGCCGAATGCGCGCGCGCGACAGATGGGCCGAAGACCGCCAACGCCAGCGCATAGGTCGCCGCAGTCGCGACGAGAGGCGTGAGCCAGGCGTCGCGCCGTCTTCGGTGACCGCGCCGCCAGGATCGCAATCGCCGGCATCGCCGGCAGGACATACGTGCACGCGCCTTCGATGCCGAGAGGCTCAGCAGCACGATCGCGCCGGCGAGCCACGTCCACAGAAGAGATCGTTGCCAGTGCGTCTGTGAGGCAAGCCTTCAGCTGGCCTCACGCGGAATCGAGAAACAGAATCCACGGCAACCCGCCGCCAATGACGATCGGAAGATAGAACCACCACGGCTGTCCGCTATGACGCTGCGTGTCGGTTGCGAATCCAAGCAGGTGACGATCGATGAAGTAGTAGCGCAAGTAGCCGGGCTCGCGCGCGTCCATCGCGAGATACCACGGAAGCGCGACGAGGGCGGCAATGGCGAGGACCGTGACGCCCTGCAAGACGATCCTCAACGTCATCGCGCGCGTCAGCAGCAGTACAATGCCGTAGCCAAGGCCGACAATCGCCACGCCCTCGAGGCCCTTCGTGAGCATCGATATACCCGAGCGCGATGCGGCGGCCAGAATCCCGAATCCCGGATCCCGAGTCCCTCGAGTCCCGAGCTGAGCGCGCCACAGGAAGCCGAGCGCCAGGTTCGTGAACGGCACGAGCGCGATGTCGTGAACGGCAGCCTGCGCGAGCAGAAACGGCAAGCACCATCGTCGCGTAGCAAGCAGCCGCCATCCAGCCAATGTGCGTCCGAAAGCGTTCGCGCCAGCCAGCCGGTTGTCGACGATGCCGAGCAGCGCGAAGAGCACTCCTGGGCAATCGCGCGGCGGCCGTGTTCATGCCTGAACATGTCGTTATCGATGCGGCCTGCGCCCAGAAAAAGAGGATCGGCTTATCGAGGAACGCGCGGCCGAGGAATCGCGGCACGATGAGGTCGCCGCGCTCCACCATCTCCTGCGAAATGGCCGCATGCAAGGCCTTCGTCGGGATCGGTGAGCGGCGCGTCGAGCAGTAGCGGCGCGAGATAGAGGACGCGCCGCGATGGCGCAAACCCTAACCCCAAACCCCAAGCTCCCAAGCTCGCGCTAAAGCCCCAACGGTTTGGGATTCGGGATTTGGGATTTGGGATCTGACTCTCCTATTTCCAAGCCACCGCGAAGCGGCTTGCCGATCATGGTAGTTCGGGTTCACGCCCGGCCGCGGACGGAACTTCTGCGCGCCGCCCTTGTCGACTTCAGACGACGTAGAAGTTCCCTTCCATGATCGGTGCTGAAGTCGTGCACGCCCCAGAAGCCGCCGGGGAAGTCGCCCCACGTGCCCCACGAATAGCAGGAAGTGGCCGTCGAGGTCGTATGCTTCAGCATCTTGCTCGTGCCGCGATCGAACGCCCACAGATAGCCGTCGAAGATGTGAATCAGATGCACGTCGGACGGGGCCTCGCCAAACTTCCACTGGTCGAGGAACTTGCCGTCCTTGTCGAACACCTGCACGCGGTGGTTGCCGCGGTCGTTGACGAAGATGCGGCAGCGTCTTCGGATCGACGGCGACGCCGTGCACGTTGTTGAAGAAGTTCGGGACGCGTGTCGTTGTTGTTCGCGCCCTTCTCGCCCCACTGCTCGATCATCTTGCCGTCCTTGTCGAACTTCACGACGCGCGTGCCGTTGTAGCCGTCGGCGACGACCCAGTCGCCGTTCGGGAAGAAGTCGATGTAGGTCGGCCGGTTGAAGTGCGTGGTCGTCCGCGCCCGGCTCGCCGTAGGTGCCGTAGCGCGCGAGCACCTTCGTAGCCGTCGTGGCGTGAACTTGCAGATCGATGTGCTTGTGGTCGTCAACGAACCAGACGCGCCTTGTCCGGATCGTACGGGCTGATCGTGATCGAAGTGCGGACGCTGCATCATCGCGTCCCACTGCATGAAGTTCTTCGTGTCCGGCAGCAGGTTGCCCTGGCCGTCGAACACGAGGATGTTGCGCTCCCACTTCGCGTCGACGCCCATCTTGTTGCCCGCGCGCTCCCACGCCTGCATGCCTCTCCTCGGCAAGCTGCCCGCTGCCGCCGTTGCCCGGAGGGCTCGAGCGTGGTCGTGTCGCGCCACGGCAGCCGGCCGATCGGGAAGAAGATGCTCGGCCCCATGTCGCTCAGCTTCTTCGTCATCGGCCGCTTGACGTTCGGCAGCTCGCCGTGCTCAACGGCGTAGACGCGATCGGGACTCTCGGCGAACACGCTCGATCCGGCGCCGAAGGTCCACGCCTCGTTACCCGGAATGGTCGCGAGATCCTTTGGCCAGCCGGCGACGACTTCGTAGCCGCCGAAGACGTCCTGGCCGCCCTTCTGGTCTCGGAATGGCCGCGATCGACGTGATGGCGCCCTGAGCGGACGTCCGCGGGCTGTTCAGCGAAATAGCCCGCCGCCAGGCAGATGAGGCCGGTCAGCAGGATGAGTACGCGATTGCGCATGTGCTCTCTCCAAATGGTGGGCGATCCGGATGCCGCTGGCTGCAGATTATGGACCTACGGCGCGAACCAGTAGCTCAATTTGATGGCGAAGGTGTTGGGTACCAGGGGCGCCAAACGCGCCGCCGAGATCCCTGCAGCGGCGAAAAGACGCCCTTGCGCGCGTCCTCATCGGACGTCGCCACGTTCCACACGGCAAACAGCGTGCTGCCGCGCACATACTCCCACCGCAGCACGACCGTGCCGCGCACCGACTTCCTGTTGAAATCGGGGTTGTCGTCGAGCGTCACCGGCGCGAACTCGAACGACTTCGGGCGCGCGAGCCGCCCGATGTTCGAGTAGTCGCCGACCGCGCACAAACGGCTGCAGGTACGCCTCGAGCGTCATGTCGCGGGTGAACGAGTACGTCGTCCGCCCGGTGATGTTGACGATGTGCCGGCGCAGGCCGGCCGTAGACATGGTCGTCGTTGCCATCGCCGTCGGTATCGATGTTCTTGATCCACTGCGCGCTGTCGCGGGCCGACGTGTATTCCATCCCGAGCGATCCACTCAGGCGCGACGAGACCTGGAACCGACCCTCGGGCTCGAAGACGATCCAGGAGCCGCCAGCGTCATCGCGATCGCCGGTCACGCGCATGCCGAAGCCATATTGCTTTCGCGAATCGCTGTTGACGCCGGTGTTGAAGAACGTATTCGCGGGCTTGACGATCGGCGGTCCGCCGCGCGTATCGAGATCGTCGAACGCAGACAAATTCCGCTGGACGCTGAAATAGGTTCTCCAGAACGACTTGTACTGGAGGTTCGAGAAGAATCCAAACCACTTGCTCAGGTTGAGGCCCTCATCCGTCGTCCAGTCGTGCCCCGCATAGATGTTCACGAACGTCGTCCGCACGATCCCGTGCGGGTCCGGCTGCATCAGGTTCGACGTTGACGTTGACGTCGTTCTTGTTCGGGCGTCCAAAGAAAACCCCAGATCCGAATTGCGAAACGACGGCGAGAAATAATCGTAGTGGGTGTTGAACGCAAAATACTTCCGGTTGAAACCCACGTTGGTGGCTCCGCCGAGCCCGTCGCGCAGCACGCCGTCGATAGGCGCATGCGTCCCGACCCAGTGCGCATTCCAGAAGAACCGGTTCTGATCCCGGCGCACCGTGGCATCGCCGCCGACGGTGACGCTGTCGAGATCCTTCTCGCGCGCGACGCTTGTCATCGTCAGACCGACGTTGGACGTATCGCCGAGCAGGTCGCGCTGGAGCCGCGCCCGACGCTGTACGCCAGTGCGCGGCTCGATCAATTTGTGCTCGCGGATCAGCACGGGCGTGCCGTCGCTCGCGGACGTCTGCAGGTCCACCGCGCCGTACTCGCGCGACGTCAGCGCCGTCAGTCCTCCGTAGGTCCATCGCGGCGTCCGGCCCGGTCAGCTTCGCCGCGCCCAGAATGGTCGTCGTGTCGGGCTTCCGCACGAGCGTCTCGTTGTCGAGCAGCGCGAAATGGTTCGGCGTCTGGCCGATGCGCCGCGAGTAGAAATCAGGAAACTGGCCGAAGGACGAGAGGCTCACCGACTGACTGTCTTCGACAAAGAACGGCCGCTTCTCGGGGAAGAACGTCTCGAACACCGACAGGTTCAACACCGACGGGTCTGCCTCGACCTGGCCGAAATCGGGATTCACGGTCGCCGAAAGATTCGCAGCGGATCCAGGTCCCACTCGCAAGATCGAACCCCGCGTTGCTCGCGTCCGACGCGGCGGCGCCGCTCTTGGTCTGCATCTGCCCGAGCGCGTACGGCGTGAACTCGAGTCGCCGCGGAGGCGTCAATCGATCGTCGAAGATCAGATGACCGAAGCGCGAGACGGTGCCTTCGCGCTCCACGGGGCCTGGCAATCCACCAGTCCTGCTCGCCTCGCACAAACACGTCACGGCGGACCTGGAAACCCCACACGGTTCGATCGCCCGCCTGCGCCGGAAAGCGCATCTGCGAGAACGGGATCCGAACTCGGCATTCCATCCCGTTGCGGTGTGAAGGGTGGCAACCTCCCACACCGCCTCGTAGTCGTTGTTGGTGCGCGTATCGTCGACCTGCAGATAATCGTTCTGCACGCCCGACGCGTTGACTTCGAAGGCATACGCGTTCTGATGGTCGTGCGGCGGTGTCGAATCCGATAATGACGCGATCGCTCGGCGGCGCGCTTCCCGGCGGCCGAGACCGTCGCGAAGGTCGGCAATATCGCGCATCGACATTTCGAGTCCGACGCTACAGATATCGATCGTCGCACGCGACGCGAACTCGCGTCTGCTCAGTCGGCGCCATCAGGTTGTCCGGCTCTTCCTGCTGGAAGTCGGAGATGATCTCGGCGCCCATCCAGGCTTCGTCGTCGATGCGGCCGTCGATGCGAATGGGGGAGCTGCGGCGACGATGCGGAGCGCGTGCAGCTCCTTGCCCGCCTTGTCCCGCGCGGCCGGCTTCGCCGTTCTGGAATCGCTTTGTGCGGCGAGACAGGCTCCGCCCGCAACGAGGATCCATACCAGGGTCGCCGCGGTCCAGGCGGACACGCGCATCCGGTTGCTGTTCTTAGACGCCCATTCTTCGGAAATGGTCTAAGTTCGAAGCGCGAAGGTCGAAGTTGGAGTACTTCGAAGTTCAACCTTCGAACTTCGAACGTTACGAAGCTGTCTGATTTGCGCCATGTGGTGCCTGACGTGGCGCAGGTAGTCGACGATGACGAATTCCAGCGTCACCGGATCGGAGCCGCCGATGACGCAGGGAACGCCGCACTTGTCTGGCCGGATGCGCGCAATGACGTCCGCCAAGGTGCAGGTTGAGGTGGCGTCCAGAGCGCAATCAGGTGCGGCCAGTCCGCCTCCTGGTAGCCCTGCGACTCAACCCAGTGGTTCTGTTCGTATCCCGGCACCGTGAGCGCATCCGTTTCCTGCGCGCGCACGAACCGTTGATGGTTGTTCGCCGCCGAGTCAATCAGGTGGCCGAGCACTTCCTTGGGCGACCAGGTCTGCGCGTCAGGGCGGCGCGCGGCCGCGCGGCCGTCGGCCGCCAGCAGCTCCCTCGAAAAGCTATTGGCAACCTGTCGGAGCTCTACCGCCGTTTCAGTATCGTCATTGGGTGTAGGGCCGGCCTTTACGCCCGCCATGCGTCGCGCTTCACCCCGCCGCTAGGGAGCAAGCGACGTGACGCGCGCCGCCAGCGCCATCATGTCCTCGTCGCTCAGCTTCTCGACAACGGCTTTCATCAGCGGACTCCAGGTGCCGTGCCTGACGCCAACCTGCATGTCGTACATCTGCCGCGCGAGATAGCTCGCCTGCCGTCCGGCAATCGCGGGCACGGGATCGAGGCCGCGCAGGCCGGGACCGTGGCACACGTCGCAGCGGACGGTCTTTCCGTTGCCGCCCGTCGTGGCGAGCATCTCGCCCTTCTTGAGCGTGCCCGGCGGCACATACGCCGTGAACGGCGAGTGCGGGTTGCGCAGGTTCTGCGCGTCGTCGGGGTCGTTCGGCATCTCGACGAGCCGATTGCCGAGCGGCACTTTCTCGCTGCCTGCGGCGGGAGAAAGAGGTTGTTCGCGTTCGGCGCAAACTTCGGGACCTCAGTCGCCTCGACGACATGATTCTTCGGGTAGTACTTGATCGACGCGAAGTTACTCGGCGGCCTGCTTCGTTTCTTCCGGTGTCAGCGCGGCGGCCATCACCGGCATCTCCCACGCATTGGCCTTGTTCTTATCGGCCGTGTGACGCAGGCCGTTCTTGAAGTCGGCCATCTGGTTCATGAAGTAGATCACTGACGTGCCCGCCACCGGCGCGTTCTCGGGCTTGCCGGTGCCGTTCGGGAAATGGCAGAGCGCGCACGCGCGGATGCCGCGCTCCTTGGAGCCATGCGCGACGATGTCCGGCATCTTCGGATGATCGTTCGGTACCAGTCGACCGGCCCGTAGTCGTTGGCGGCCTCGGTGATCGTCCACTCGCCCGCCGCTCCCGGCAGCGTGCGCTTCCTCCCGTCGTCGGGCGGCGTGCCGCCGCGCGCGCAATCGACCGGATGCGCAGCCGTGCATTTCGCCGAGTAATCGGAAGTGGCCGGCGGCGGATCGACATACCCGTACGCCCAGAGCGGCATCCCGGCTGCGCGGAGGAGCACAGCGCCCGCCGTGGCGAAGACCGACACCGAGGGCCAGCACGCCAATGACCTTCTTCATCGCTCTCCTCAACTTCCAACTTCCTGCTAACTTCCACCTTCGACCTTCGAACTTCCGTTTGGCGCCAATACCATAGCATTGTTGCCCGTGCGCCCCCGACCGTTCGTCCTCCTCTACCTGCTGTCCGGGCGCGGCGGCGCTGCTCGTACGAGGTGGCGTGGCTGCGCCTCCTGACGCTCTCGATGGGACACACGACGGCCGCGGTCGGCGCCGTCCTTGCCGCATTCATGGGGGCCTCGCGATCGGCGCGGCGGTCGGGGGCCGCGCGACCTCTGCGCTGGCGCCGCGACGCGCGCTCCGGATTACGCGGCGCTTGAAGTCACGATCGCGCTCTGTGCGCTGGTCATGCCAGCCGGGCTCGCCGCGATGCGTCCGCTGCTCGCGTGGGCGTATGCGAATGGGAGCGGCGGAATGCTGTTCGACGCGGTCCGTCTCACCGTGTCAATCGTGCTGATCGCCATCCCGGCGGCTGCGATGGGCGCCAGCTTTCCAATCGGAGTTGTTGCTGTCCGGGATGCGGGACCCCGGATTCGGGATTCGAAGAATTCTGGTTCGCAGGACGCGGGTGCGCTGTACGCGATGAACACGATCGGCGCCGCGCTCGGAGCGGCGCTCACCGGTTTCGTGCTTCTGCCGGCGCTTGGCCTGTTCGGCACGACGCTCGTCGGCGTCGCGCTCAACGCGGTCAGCGGCCGCCGGGGCGCTCATCGCATGGTGCGGCGCGGCTCATGCTGACCGATCGCGAACGATCACCGGCCATCGCGACCCCGCAGCGTCCGCGCCGCTTACGCGATCAGCCCCGCAGCCCTTCAACACACGATTGCGCCTGCCGGCCGCGATCCTGCGCGTGTCCGGGTTTCGTAGCACTTGTCTACGAAGTGACGTGGACGCGAATCCTGGCGATGATGCTCGGTCCGACGACCTACGCGTTCAGCGCGATGCTCGTAGCCTTCATCGCGGGCCTGGGGATTGGATCCGCGGTCGCCGCGGCGCTGGTATCGCGTGCGCGCCGGCCTGGCGTGTGGCTCGGCGCCGCGATGATCGCCACCGCCGCGGCTGCGCTCGTCGCCGGCGGCCGCGTCGATCGGCTTCCGATCATCATTGCCGCATCGGCGGGCCGGGCTGACGCAAGCTTTACGTCCGTCTTCGCGCTCGACATCGCGCTCGCCATCGTCGTTCAGCTGCCGATGACGATCGCGCTTGGGGCGACATTTCCACTTGCCATCGCCATGACGTCGGCCGCGGGTGAAGCGGCGGCGGCCGCGGCAGTGATCTATGCGACCAACACCGCCGGAGCGATCGCGGGGGCGCTCGCTGGAAGTTTCATCCTGATTCCGCAGCTCGGCCTGCAACGGTCGCTGCAGCTCGCATCGATTGCCGCGGTGCTGGCAGGTTTGTTCGTGGCATGGCGGTCTGCGGCCGGTCTGCCGGGTCCGAAAGGGCTCGGCCTCCGCTACCGACTTGCGGCGTCGATCGCGGCCACCAGTGTCGTCGCCTTCGCGCTTCTGATGCCGCCATGGAACCACGCCCGCCTGGCGAACGGCGCGTACCGGTTCGCGCCATCGCTCGCCGCCGGCGACATCGAGACGGCGCTGGAAGCCGGCGATCTTTCCTACTATCGCGAGGGCGCGGCGGGCACCGTGTCGGTCCGGCGGCTGATCGGCGTGACCTCGCTGGCGATCGACGGCAAGGTGGATGCGTCGAACGGCTCCGATATGGCTGACGCAGAAGCTGCTCGCGCACTTGCCGTTGCTGCTCCACGACGATCCTCACGCCGTGTACATCATCGGCCTCGGCAGCGGCGTCACGCTGGGCGCCGCCCTTCGGCATCCGGTCGAGCGCGTGGTCGTGTCGGAGATTTCACCCGAAGTGGTCGCGGCGTCCAGCATGTTCGCGAAGGAGAACCACGACGCCCTCCACGACCCGCGTGCGCGGCTGATCGTCGGCGATGGACGCTCTCACCTGCTGCTGTCCGGCGATCGGGTACGACGTGATCATTTCCGAGCCGTCCAATCCCTGGATGTCAGGTGTCTCGACGCTCTTCACGCGCGAATTCTTCGTCGCGGCACGCAGCCGGCTCGAGCCGGGTGGCATCCTCTGCCAATGGGCGCACACGTACAACATCAGCGATGCCGATCTCCGGTCGATTGTCGCGACGTTCCTCTCCGCGTTTCCAGACGGCAGCGCATGGCTGGTCGGCGAGTCCGACCTCCTTCTCATTGGATCGACGGCTCCCATGCGCGCGCTGGACGAGGGACTGACACGTGCGTGGGCCCGGCCTGGTCTCGCCGCCGATCTGGCGGAGGTCGGCGTGCGCGATCCGTTCAGCGTGCTGACGATGTTTGTCGCGCGCGGCGGCGACCTTCAGCAATACGCCTCGAACGCACCGGTGCAAAGAGACGACAGGCTCGCGCTCGAATATTCCGCGCCGCGGACGAATTTACGGCCGCTACCAGAACACCAACGTCGGCCGCCTTCGCGCGCTCGCCGCGCGGGCGCAGCCGCCACCGGCGCTGGTCGCGGCACGAGCGGGCGCGGATGCCGTGAAGTGGCGCGACCGCGCCGGGATGGAGATGAAAGCGGACTCTCCTCAACTCGCGTACGAGGATTTTCTGCAGGCGCTCTCGATGGCCCCGCACGACGCAGAGGCACTCGGCGGGATACGTCGGCGCCGCCGCATCGGCCAGGGCGGCTGGACGCGGCGGAAGCGCACCTGCGGGGACGCGCGGCAAAAGCCGACGCAGCGCCCCTTCACCTGGAGCTGTCGAGAGTTCTCTCCGCGCGCGGCGATGCGAAGGGCGCCGTCACGGCGGCGCAGCATGCCGCCGCGCTCGACCTGTCAAACGAACGCGCGCTCGACCAGCTGGTCTCGGCGCTCGCCGATGACGGCAACGAGGCGGCGCTCGAACAGCTCGTCGGCATCCTCACGCAGTCCTTGCGCGATCGACCTGTCACGACGTACGGCCAAATGCGCCTGGCTGACATGCGCGGCGATTTCGCCCAGGCTGCCGCGTTCGGCAGCCGTCTCACCGCCGGCGGAGAGGATGTCGAAAACGCGGCGAGGAATTTCAACCTGCTGGGGATCGCCTACGCGAATGTCGGCGACCACGCGGCCGCCCGAAGCGCCTTCGAAGCGTCGCTGCGGATTGCGCCGCGCGCGCCGGCGGTGCTCATGAACCTCGGCTCGACGGAACTGCGATCCGGCCATCCATCCGCGGCAGCCGAGCGTTTTTCAGAGGCGTTGTTTCTCTACCCGACGCTGAAGCCCGCGCTCGACGGCCTCGCGCAGGCGCTCGATCAGCAGGGCGACGGGAAACGGGCCGCTCAAATTCGCGCTGTTGCTGGTTCGCGCGGTTCGCTAGTGCGCCGCGAACCTATTTCTTGGGCGGCGTGGGCGGCAGATACCACCTGAATCCGAGCTTCTGATCTCGTCTTCGTGTTCGCCGTTACCCTCGTGACACGCGTGCTCCCACGATTCGGCCGCGTAGGGATCTCGAGCGGCGTTACCGCCCCCACCCTGGCCTCCACCGGCGCCCTGGCGCCGCTGCCTCGCGGTCAGCGTCCACGGTTGCGTGAACGTCTCCGGGTCGTCGATCGTCGCCTGGTAATCGAGGTCGTTGGGGCTCACGAGCCGGATGCGCTCGGTGACCTTCGCGTTCCGTCCGATGAAATTGCCGCCGCTGTCGAGCCACATCTTGCCATTCAGGTTCGTCGTCTCGATCACCAGCGTGTCCCCATCGAAGTGGCCGCGTGCGCTGCCCATCCACAGCCGCAGCGCGCTCGAGGGCGGCGGGCGGTTGTCGAGCGGGATCACGCGATAGATGTGCCCCCAGTTGAGCATCATGATGACCGTATCTTTGGTCTGCACGAGCTCATAACCGCGCTGCGAGTAGCGCGGAACGCTTTTCATGCAGAAGGCCTGCGGGTCGTAGTACAGGCGTTTGGTGGGATCTTTCGACCACGCCTCGCGCCCGAGTCCCTCGCGGTGCGCGATGCGCTCAGCCAGCGCCCACGGCTGATACGGAATCTTGCCGTTGGCCGGATCCGACACGTAGCTCTCCCACGGCGGTGTCGTGATGTCGAGGAACTGCGGGATCTCCTCGATGTCGTCGCCGCTCCACGTGCCGCCCCAGCGTCCCTGAAGGTTTGGCTGGCCATCGGCCGTGCGCGGCGCCGTGAATGAGGAAGCTTCGCGCGTTCCGCGATCCACGACTTGGCTCCCGGCCCCTCCTTGCCGTTCCAGTCCTTCGGGTTGAAGATCGCCTGAGCGGATGCCAGTCACGGGCACCAGCGCCGTCAGCAGCAGCGCAACGCCGATCAGAATTCGACGCCTCATTTGTTGGGCCACGACTCTTCCAACTGATAGGCGTAGCACTCGTATTCCAGCAGCTCCACGTTCGGCTCGATACGCCGGTAGAGGATCGTGCTCATGTTCCATGGCCTGGTGAACACCTTGGGATCCTCGATCGTCACGTCATACCGTAGGTGGTACGGACTGATCGGCGTGTACCGCTCGACGATGTGCAGCGCGTCGCTGTGGTAATTGCCCGCGCGATCGAACCACGTGTCCTCGCTGAAGTCGACGCTGTCGACGACCAGCGTGTTGCCGTCCCACCGGCCGCGCGAGTCACCCATCCACCAGTCGATGTGCCCGGCGGGATGCGGATTGCCGTTCATGTAGATCTGGCGGATCGTGTGGTTGTATTCGTAGAGGACGTTGACCTTGTCGGCCTGCTGCACGATCTGGAACGGGAACGGCATGAACGTGATGCGCGGCACGCCGGAGAGATAACACTTCGATTCGGGATCGAGTGTCGCGTGCTTCGCTTCGTTCTCCTTCTTCTTCGCCAGCGCCTCCGGCTGTACGGCAGCTCGTTTCCCGTGACGACGCCTTTGCCCGCGGGCACGCCGAGCTTGGCGCCGTGATCCTGAAGGTCCCACGCGGCGGTGTTGAGGACCTGCCAGATTCCCTGGATGTCGGGGTGACCGTCAGCCGTCTTGGGCGGCGTATACGGCGGCATGTTCGCCGGCGCCTGAGCGAATCCGGGCGACGCGGTGAGCAGCAACACCACCACCGCGAGAATCCGATACTTCACGGAACCCTCCACTTCGAACATCAACCTTCGAACTTCGAACGTCGATCTACCGGTCCGATTTACCTGGCGCCGGCTTGTTGAACTTCGCTGCGTCGATCGCCGCGTTCGCCCGAAGCTCGCGCAACGCGACCGACATCTGCATGTAGGTCTGGCTCACGGTCCACTGGAACGGCATCTTCACGCCGTTGACGTCGCGGAAGTCCTTGTAGTCGATCTGCGTCGGCACACGGCCGACTGGCGTCACCGTCCATCGCACGAGGCGCACGAGCATGCCGGTTTGATCGAAATAGAAGTTCGTCAACGGCTGGCCCTCGTCGCCACCCTGGACGATGAAGACTTCCTGGCCGTCGATCGCCGTGCGGCCGACCTTCCACTGCTTGAACGCCTGCGGGATGTTCAGCGGAAACGCGAGCATCGCCTCGAGGCGTGCCCGCTCCAGGTTGCCGGCGGTCAACTGCAGGATCGGCACGGGCGTATCCGGCCCCGCCATCCACCCGCTGCGGCCGTCGAATACGCGGAAGCTCTCGCCTCCCGTCATCTTGACAACCATCGTCCGCAGGTTCGGCGCCTTTGCGTAGACCTCCACCGGAATCTTCGCGAACGCGGTATCGAAACCTTCGTACGTCCCCGTCCCGGCCAACGACGTGATGGCGGCGAGCCGCTGCCTGCCGCCAATCGTCTGGAAGCTACTTGTCGAAGAGCATGGCCGCGGTCATCTGCGTGTATTCGGGAAAATCGATCACGTTCGGATCTTCCGCGAGCACGCCGCACTGCAGCGAGAGATCCGGGTCGCGGACGGGGCTGTTGTTGCCGCGATGGCAGGTGAAACAGGTCACGCGCTGATCACCCTTGAGCTACACCCGCTATTGATCGCGTTCATCATCAGGATCATGCCGCGCGCGCGGACGATCTTCGGCGTGCGACACGGCGAACTTCGCGCGATCGAAGCTACGCTTCCTTCACGTGGCAGAAGGTGCAGTCGTTGCCCATCGAGCTGGCGAACATCGCCCATCGCCTCGAAGAACGTGTCGACCGGAATGCCCTTCAGCACCTGGACGCTCTTGAAGACCTCGTCCGTCATGACCGGTGCCGGCTGGCTGGCCTGACCTCTGTGCCATCGCCACGCCGGCGAGACACACGAATCCAATCGCGACGGCGCCCAGGAACGTCCGCATGACCTGACCTACTGCCGTGCCGCGGGCGCCGGGGCCGACGCGTCGTCAGGACCGAGGAAGAAGTTGCGGCCGTCGGCGAAGGTCACCTTCTGGCCGTTGGCGCGCGGGCTTCCGTCCTTCGACCGGATAGCCTTCGACCGAGATCTCGAGGCCCACCGGGAAATCGGTCGCTCGCAGCCCGCGACGCAGAAGCGCCGTGGGGCCGCCGGCCTCGATGGCCCAGTTCTCCACCTTGCCGTCGGGCGTCTTCACATCCATGTAGATCCAGCCGTGCGGGTTGACCCACGCCATCTTCGTCAGCGTGCCCTTCAGGCTCACGGGCTTGTTGATATCGAATTCCGCGGCAAAGGAGTGATGCGCCGAAACCGGCAGCGCGGTGACGAGCAAACCGGACACGAGAAACGCCGCGAGCATCGTTGCCTTCATGACACTGTCCCTCCAGCTCCTAATGAACGGGGGAATCTTGAAATAGAATCGTCCGAATGTCCACATTCAAAATAGCGGTCATAGAAGGAGATGGCATCGGCCACGAGGTCGTGCCGGAAGGGTTGCGGGTCCTCGAAGCGGCCGGGCAAGAAATTCGGCCTCGTCGTACGAGATGACCCATTTCGACTGGAGTTGCGAGGTCTACGCGAAGACCGGCCGCATGATGCCGGAGGACGGGCTCGAGCAGCTCAAGAAATTCGACGCGGTGTTCCTGGGCGCCGTCGGCTATCCCGGCGTGCCGGATCACGTCTCGCTGTGGGGGCTGCTGATCCCCATCCGCCGCGGCTTCGACCAGTAAGTGAACCTGCGGCCGGTGAAGCTCTTCAAGGGCGTCTCGACGCCCCTGGCCAACCGGACGCCTGAAGAGATCGACTTCGTCGTCATCCGCGAGAACACGGAAGGCGAGCATCCTCGATCGGCGGACGCATTTTCAGCGGGAGCGAGAATGAGTTCGCCATCCAGGAAACGGTGTTCACGCAGGCGCGGGGTCGATCGCGTCATGCGCTACGCGTTCGAGCTCGCGCAGAAGCGCCGCAAGCATCTGACGTCGGCGACCAAGTCCAACGGCATCATCCACACGATGCCCGTTCTGGGACGAGCGCTTCGACGCACTGAAGAAGGACTACCCGGACGTCAAGACCGATCAGTTCCACATCGATATCCTCACCGCCCATTTCGTCCGCAATCCCAACTGGTTCGACGTCGTCGTCGGCAGCAATTTGTTCGGCGACATCCTGTCCGACCTCGGTCCGGCCGTGGCCGGAGGGATCGGCATCGCACCATCAGCGAACCTGAACCCCGAGCGGAAGTTCCCGTCGATGTTCGAGCCGGTCCACGGCTCGGCGCCCGACATCGCGGGCCGCAACATCGCCAACCCGATCGGCACGATCTGGTCGGCCGCGTTGATGCTCGACCACTTCGGATCGCCGGAGGCGCGCGCGGGCCGTCGAACGCGCGATCGAAACGGTCTGCGAAAAAGGGCCGCACACGCCCGATTTTGGCGGCAAGGCCTCGACACAGGACATGGGCAAGGCGATCGCTGCCGCTGTCTAACGCCCAACCGCCAACGTCCAACTCCCAAGGCAACGTTGTTTCGACGCATGCTCCGTGGGAGTTGGGCTTTAGAGTGGGAGTTGACCGAAGTCCACCCGCGGTTTAGAGTCAGCCGCAGTTCCAACGACAACGCAAGTCTCCAGGAGGAGCTATGTTCAGATTGCGCGCGGTGTATCTTTCACAGCAGCAGGTGTGTCGACTGGTGGTCCTGCTGCTGACGCTGGGGCTCGCGGCCTCGGCAGCGGCACAAGGCGAACGTGGCGTGATTGGCGGCACGGTCGCTGATGCGCAGGGGGTGTCCTTCCTGGCGTGACCGTCACGGCGCGCAACACCAACACCGGCTTCATTCAGTCGGCGGTCACCGAGGCCGACGGCAAGTACCGCTTCGGCGCGCTGCCGCTCGGCACCTACGAGATCAAAGCGGAGTTGACCGGCTTCACCACGGCCACGGTCACCAACCTCACACTCACCGATCAACCGCGAGCTGCAGCAGAACATCACGATGGGGCTCGAGCACGCTGCAGGAATCGGTGACGGTGACCGGGCCAGGCGCCGGTCGTCGAGGTGACCAAGAGCGAGGTCTCCTCCGTCATCACGCAGCAGCAGATCGATATGCTGCCAGTCGCCAACCGCGCCGCGGTGACGCTGGCGCTGCTGCTGCCGGGCACGAGCCAGGACGGCACGCGCCCGCGCCGCAGCAACGCGCAGGTCGGCGCCGGCACGCTGCAGTTCACGAGCAACAGCCTCGCGGACGGCACGATGAACATGTCGACGCAAGGCCGGCGAGCCGCGGCAGGACTTCCCGCAGGCGGCGATCCAGGAGTTCAAGGTGTTCACCAGCCAGGCGCCGGCGGAATACGGCGGGCGCGCCGGCGGCGTCATCAACGTCGTGACGAAGAGCGGCACGAATGTCTTCAGCGGCGAAGCGCTCCGAGTTACCTCGCGCAACAAGGCGATGAACAAGGTCGACAAGTTCACGCAGGCGGCGGTTGACGCAGGGCAGGGCACCGACCGCGTACAACCGGCAATGTGTTCGGCGGTGCGCTTGGCGGCCCGATCGTGATGAACCGCATCCACTTCTTCGTCGCGGCCGAGGAGCACACGAAGGAGGACACGAGCTACCTGGTCAACACCGGCAAGCCGCAGTTCTACAGCAAGTTCGAAGGCGTCTTCGACGGCGGTCTTCCGAACAGGAGTATCTTCGCTCGCGTGGACGGCCAGATCACGCCCAAGCAGAGCGGGTTCGTGCGCTACGCCGAGCAGCGAGCGGAGTTGATCTGCGAGGGGTGCGGCGGCAGGTCGGCCAACGCCGGCAACACGCTGATTCCGCGCGATGCGCTCGTGATGGGGCATACCTGGGTGCTCGGGTCGCGCTTCCTGAACGAGTTCCGCTTCAACTACGCGCAGCAGCACCAGTACCAGAGCCCGAGCGGCGTGCAGTACTACAAGAAGTTCGACTTCTCGCCGGCGCGCTTCGTCGGGACGACGGCGACCTACAACTTCCCGAGCTTCAACGTATGGCAACGACAACTTCTTCCTCCACCACGCGATGATTCGTGAGTGGCGCGACGACTTCTCGATCTCGGCGTCGTCGCACAACGTCAAGTTCGGCGCCGACATCCAGAACAACCCGCTGCACGAGGACGCGCAGGGCAACCCGAGCGGCACCTGGACGTTCGGCGCCGATCAGCCGTTCGATCCAACGAGCGCGGCGACGCTCGCGACACTGACCGGAGCGACGCGCGTTCCAGGCGTCGTTCCCGGGGCTGATCCGGCATCAGCCGCACCACTACTACCAGGTCTACGGCACAGGACGAATGGAAGGTCGCTCCGACGGTGACGCTGCAACCTGGGCCTGCGCTACGAACTGGACACGCTGATCTGGAACGAGAACCGGAAGAACGACGGGTCGCTTCTATCCGCGGGTCCTCCCGTATGTGAACTTCCAGAACCGCGGCGACAACAACAACGTCTCGCCGCGTCTTGGGCTTCGCGTGGGATGTCACAGGCGACGGGAAAACGGTCGTGCGCGCCGGATACGGCCGGCTCTTCAACACGATCATGAACGGCACGCCCGGCGCCGAGGAAACGACGCTGCGGCAGACGAGCATCAGCATCAACAACCCGTCGTATCCCGATCCCTACCAGGGACGCTCGCCGGCGTCGTTCGCCTCGACCGCGCCGCCGAACATCAGCATCGTCTCCGACGACATGGTGAACCCGTACGCGGACACGATCAGCGCAGGGTTCTCGCGGCAGCTCGGCGCCGACATGGCGATCAACGTGGACGGCGTCAACACGAAGTCGAACGCGTTCAACGCCGGCGTGGCACATCAACACGCCGCGGTCACACCGGCGTGCGAGCCGCTTCCCGCCTGTGGGGCAACATCACGCAGGTGCAGTCGATCGGCTGGCAGAAGTACCGCGCGCTGCTGGTGCGGCTGGAGAAGCGGCTGTCGAGCCGGCACCAGTACACCGCTGTCGTACACGCTGCAGAAGGTCACGGACAACTCGTTCGGCGCCACCTCGACGGGCACGATCACTGACGCCGCCCACCCGGAGTACGACGAGGGCTACGGCAACGCCGATCGCCGGCACGCATTGGTGGCGCAGCGGCGCGCTACTCAGCTGCCGGGAGACGTGGTGCTGGGCATGGTGTGGACGCTGCGCAGCACGGCGCCCGTTCAGCGCCAGGGCCGGCGTGGACCTGAACGGCGACGGCGCCATCACCGACTACGTGCCGGGCACGCACAAGGGCCAGGGCAATCGCGACCTGGACATGGGCCTCGTCAACGCCTGGCGTGCGACCAGAGGGCTCGGGCCTCTCGATGCCTCCAAGTTCAGCAAGAACGACTACAACCGCGTGGACGCCCGCATCAGCAAGGCGTTCACGCTGGGCGGCAGGCGCCGAATCGAGGGGATCTTCCAGATCTTCAACCTGTTCGGGCGCGACAACCTCGGCGGCATCGGCAGCAGCTTCCAGACCAACGCCTTGACGGATACGCTCGGCCAGCTCCTGACCGCGCAGGACAGACAGCAGGCTGAAATCGCGATTCCGCGTGACGTTCTAGCACTGCGGCAGGTATCGGGTATCAGGTATCAGGTGTCAGGCTGGTCGGCATCAGCGCCCTGACACCTCGACACCCTGAAACCCGACACCTGATACCTGACGCCTCTACCAGACCTACATCCCGAAGCGCGTCAACCCGATACCCGATTGTGTCGGAGTTCAGGTTCGAAAAGCTTCGGGTTCCCGGGACGCTCACGCTCGCACCCGGCACCTCGGTCAGCGGGTGCTTTTTTCGTCGCGGGGCACACGGCCCATCCGTGCGGGTGCCGAGCGCATCGGCGACCTGCTGAACGCGCAGCCGGGATTCTTCCCGTTCGAGCTGCGGGACGGCACCACTGTCCTCTACAACCGTGAACATCTGGTCGCGGTTGCGCTCGAAGCCGGCTTCAGCGAAGCCGAGCTCGATCCGGGCTACGACATCGCCACCCACCGGCATGTCGGGATGCTGCTGTCGACGGGCATGCGCGTGAAGGAAAGGTCGCGGTCTATGCCGCGCCCGGCCGCGATCGGCTGAGCGACTACGCCCGCTCGCCGCAGATGTTCCGGCATGTCGTCACGCAGAAGAACACGCTCGATCATCAACGCATCTCACATCGTCGAGCTGACGGAGCTCGCGGACTGATCCATGGCAACGGAAGCGCCGGCATCGTATATCGATACCCTTCTCAAGCGCGTCTCGGCGCGCGGCGGCACCATCGGCGTACGCTTCGAGAGCGGCGCGCCCGGTGCGCGTCACCGACGGCAACGGCGGGATCGCGCGACGTCACCAACCGCACGCTGTCGCCGCAGGAGATCATGGCGGCGATCATGCCGATGGTTCCCGACGCGATCAAGCGCCTTCCGCAGCAGCCGTCGGTCGCGTTCAGCTACGACTGCGCTGGCGTCGGGCCCTTCAGCGTCGTGATTCGACGCGAAGGCGAGCAGCTGTGGGTGTCGATCGATCCCGGGACCGCCACGCGCTGCGGCCGCGCCCCGCCGCCGCCTCCGCCGCCGGCTCCCGCACCGCCGAAGGCCGAACCGGAGCTCGTGATCGAAACCACGTCGGTCAGTGCGACGGTCGCCGCGAACGCGGGACTGGTAGAACGTCAGCCGGAACCTGTCCAGGACGACACGGCCGTCGAAATCGTGATGGTGGAAGAAAAGGCGTCCACGCCGCCGCAGGCTGCCGCGCCGGCTCGTGCGAGGGTCGGCGCGCCGCCCATCGATCGACTGTTCCACATGATGTTCGAAGCGAAGGCGTCCGACCTGCATCTCAGCGTCGGGATGCAAGCCGCTCGTCGCGCAAGGACGGCGAAATCAAGGTCCTGACGAAAGCGCGCCGGCATTCGATCCCGAATCGATGTGGGAGATGCTCGATCCGATCATGCCGGAGCGGAACCGCGAGGAATTCGAACGCCGGCACGACACGGACTTCGCGTACGACATTCCCGGGCTGGCCCGCTTCCGCTCGAACATCTTCATGGATCGCAAGGGACCTGGCGCCGTCTTCCGCGTCATCCCGTCGAAGATCATGACGGCCGAGGACCTGGGACTCTCGCCGCACATCCTCAAGCTCTGTCAGTCTGAACAAGGGGCTCGTGCTCGTGACCGGGCCGACCGGATCCGGCAAGTCGACGACGCTCTGCGCGATGGTGGACTACATCAACCGCAACCGCGCCGATCACATCATCACGATCGAGGATCCGATCGAGTTCGTCCACGAGAACAAGACGTGCCTGATGAACCAGCGCGAGGTGCACGTGCACACCGACGGGTTCAAGGACGCGCTGCGCGCCGCGCTGCGCGAGGATCCGGACATCATCCTCGTCGGCGAGATGCGCGACCTCGAGACCGTCGCGATCGCGATCGAGACCGCTGAAACCGGCCACCTCGTCTTCGGCACGCTGCACACGACGACCGCGGCGTCGACGGTCGACCGCGTCATCGACCAGTTCCCGACCGATCGGCAGGCGCAGATCCGCATCATGCTGTCGGAATCGCTCGAAGGGCGTCATCGCGCAGACGCTCTGCAAGAAGATCGGCGGCGGCCGCGTCGCGGCGCTCGAGGTGCTCATCGTCGACGAGCGCCGTCAGCAACCTGATCCGCGAAGCGAAGACGTTCCAGATCCCGTCCATCATGCAGGTGGGCAAGTCGGTCGGGATGGTGTCGCTCAACGACGCGCTGATGGACCTGGTGACGAAGAAGCTCGTCGCGCCGGAGGAAGCGTACTCGAAGTCGGTCGACAAGACCGGGTTCGAGGCGCTGCTGAAGCGCGCGGGGATCGATGAGGTTCGCGACGGCTCGCGGAAAGGCGCTAACGACGGCGGACTGACTGTTTCACGAGAAGCCGACCGTTGGCTCACGGCGGATCACTCGGGTACCGACGCATGCGCATTCCCGCGTCATCTCCGAAGCCGACGGACGAGTCGGCGCCCGTCAGCGCTGATGCGCCACTGCGGCGCGCGCGCAGGTCGTGAGGTCAGCGACACCCGCTTAAAACAGGAATCGCGCGCCGAGCTGGAGCTGCACGCGCGCAGCCCGATGCCGGAACAACGAATCCGGTCGGCTGCCTGAACGTCGCGCTGCGTCCATTGCCCGTGTAGCTGTTGCCGAAGTTGGCGGTGTTGAACAGGTTGAACGCCTCGGCGAAGCACGCCGATTTTCCGATTCGCCCGACGGCGAGAAGAACTTCGTCGTCCGCAGATCGAACACGCTGCGTCGGATCGCCGCGCTGCGAGTTCACCGCGACCTGCTTGCCGGTCGCCGGATCGATGTAGCGGTCGTTGTTCGTGCCGTCGCGGTTGAGATCCTGTCCGGCGGTCAGCGTGTACGGCCGCGCGGACGCCGCCTGGTAACACGGGCGACAGCTGAATGCCGTACGGCAGATCGAACGACGCCCATCACCACGCCGCGGTGACGTCTCGTCGTTGCCGGTCGGTCCCCACTCGCCCTTCGGCGAACTGATCGAACTGATCCTGCGCGACCGTGGCGCCCGAGCGGTTGCCCGGTCGGATCCGCCGTAGGCGTACGCGCCGGCCACGCGTGTAGTGCGCCTGGACGCGTCACATGCTGCATCCGGCGCTGGAACCAGTACGGTCAGCGCGTCGTAGCGCGACTTGTTGTCGGTCGTGAGGATGTTGATCGCGTTCAGCACGTCGGGGATGCCGTAGACGCGCATGAAATCCGGAACCAGCGATCCGCGTGCCGTTCACGATCGGATTCAGGTTGATCCGCCGGAATTCGCGGCGGCCGATGACGTGCGTGAAATCGACGGACACCGCCGTGTTCGGTCGCGAGCTGATGCGCGTAGCCGACGTGCATCTGCTGGTTGCGCGGATCGGCTGAGATCGGGCGCGAGGTATTCGCCCGCGGCGCCGCGCGGCAGCGTGTTGGCGTCCTTCGGCTGCGCCGGCAGCGGATCGACGCCGAAGCGGTAGGTCGCCAGCTGGCCCGTCCCGTAGGTCAGTGTTCGTCAGCGTCGCCAGGGCGTTGAGCGGCCGCTTGTTCTGCGCGGACGCATCGCCGGCGCCGCCCGTGTTGAACTGGTCGAAGTAGAGGCCCCAGCCGCCGCGCAGCACGTGCCGCCCGTCGCCCAGACAGATCCCACGCGAAGCCGACGCGCGGCGAGATGTCCTTCGCGCGGCGTCTGTCGGCACGCCGGTGTACGCCGTGTTGCCGATGGCCAGCAGCACCTCGCGCGTCGCGTTGTGCGCGATGTTGTGCTGGTCGTAGAAGTTCGAGGTCGATGTCGTAGCGGACGCCGACGTTCAGCGTCAGGCGCGTGCGTGGCGCGCCAGTCGTCCTGGAACCACGTCGCGAACTGTTTGGCGCCGTAGTTGATGTCCTCCGAGCGAATCGGGTTGGCCTGCTGCCACTGCCGCACGACGCCGCGGCGTCGCCAGCCCCTGCGGATAGCGGCCGTTGCTGTTGCTCAGGATGACCGACGGATCGTCGAAGAACGTGACCGTCGGGAAGTGCTCGTTCGCGTTCAGCAGCCCGAGGTTCGGCAGCACCTTGAAGTCCACGCCGGTCTTGCAGCGCGTGATTGCCGCGCGAGCTGCGACACGTCGTCCTTGAACTGGACACATGCTGTGTCGGTCAGCGATCCGCCGCGATCCGCCCGCGCCGACCGTGACCGCCGGGAACGAGGCTCGGCGGGTTGGAGAACACCGGCGACGCTCGGAAAGTCGCGCGAGTAGTGCTCGCCCGGTGATCGCGCTGGTGACGTCGCTCAGGCCGGTAGAGGTGATTGACCTGGCCGGTGAGCTGGTTCAGGCCGCGGCTGCCGAGCACCCAGCTGTGCTGGCACGACCGAGCGTCCACATCTTGATGCTGCTGTTCTCCGGCTCGCGGAGATCGTTGCGCACGTTGAAGGTCACCGCGTCGCGATAATCCGCGCTGCCCGGCGTAGCGCACCATCATCGACTGCGTGTTCGTGAGCTGCGCGTTGACCTTGCCGGTATACAGCTTGAGACGCGCCAGGCGTCGCGGCCCGCGATGCGGGTGGTTCGGATTGCGCGAGGCCGCAGCGGGCACGAGGCAGCTGCAGCTGCGCTGTACGAGGTCGTCCGGCACCGGCACGGCGGTGTTGTCCTGCACCTGCTCGAGCGCGCCGAAGAAGAACATCCGGTTGCGGACGATCGGTCCGCCCATCGAGCCGCCGAACTGCTGGCGGCTGAACGGGACCTTCATCCTGGCCGGCGCGCTTCGTGAAGTAGTCCTTCGCGGTCAGCGACTTGTCGCGCGCAAAGAGGAACGCCGAGCCGTGGAACAGCGTTGGTCCCCGACTTGGTCACCATCGTCAGCGCCGACGCCGCCCGTGCGCCCGTCGGCCGCGCGTGAACTGGCTCGTGGCGAGCTGGAACTGCTCGAGCGCTTCGGTGCGTGAAGGTCATGAGCGGTCCGCCGTAGCCGGTTGTCGCGGTTGTCGGCGCCGTCGACGCGTCGCGCATGACGTTGGTGCCCGAGGCGCCGCCGATAGGAGACGCTGCCCGACGTTCTCCTTGCTGCGGTGCGGTCGGCGCCATCGGCGCCGCGCCGGGCAGCAGCGCCAGCATCCCGCTGACGCTGCGCGTGATCATCGGCAGAGTTCTCGAGCTCGTTCGCCTCGATGCGTCGACGCGACCTTCGACTGCGTCACCTCGATGAGCGGCGCATCGCCGCGTGACGGTGACGGTCTCGCTGAGCGCCGCGACGACGCATCTTGAAGTCGAGCGTGAGCGTCGCGTTGACGCGCCAGCGTCACGCGCTCGCGCGCCGCCGGCGCGAAAGCCGGCCAGCTCCGTCTTGACCTCGTAGACGCCCGGGCTCGAGACCCGGCATGTAGTAGAGCCCTTCGGCGTTGGTGACGGCCGTTCGTGTCACGCCCGTGCTGATGTTGGTGGCGGTCACGGTGACGCCGGGCAGGACCGCGTCGCCCTGGTCGAGGACGCGACCGTTGAAGGTGCCGGCCTGCGGCGTACGCGATGCCGGTCGTGGCAAGGAGGATGAGGACGGATGCCAAGAGTTGATCGCAGGACGCTCATCGAGAGACCTCCAGGATCGTAGGGGCCGACCTTCAGGTCGGCCTCACGATCAGTTCGTCGGCACGAGGGCACGTCGTCGAAGCGCGAACGCGTAGCATTCGTAATCGAGCAGCCGGAAGTTGGGCTCGGTATGGCGGTAGAAGACCAGGTTCATCGTCCACGGCCGCGTGAAGCACTTTCGCAGTCGTCGATCGTGGCCGTGTAGTTGATGTGATCGCGATCGGCGAGCGTGTACGCTCGACGATGTGACAGCGCGTCGCTGTGGAAGTTGCCGGCGCGGTCGAACCACGTCTCTTCGTTGAAGTTGTTGGCGTCCACCACCAGCGTGTCGCCCTCCCACGTCCCGCGCGAGTCGCCCATCCACCAGTCGAGCGGGCCCTTTCAGGTGCGGCGAGTTCAGGAAGACGTTGCGCGTCGCGTGGACGTACTCGAACAGCATCAGGACCGGAATCCGGCGTCTGCACGATCTGGAACGGATGCTCGATGCTACGATCGCGGGGCACGCCGGGCAGGATAGCACTTCGCCTCGGTGTCGGCCGTGGCGCGCGCGGCGACATTCGCCTTGCGCTTCTCAACCATCGCCGGGCTGTGCGGGAGCTCGCCGCCGTCGACGATGCCCGCGCTCGCGGGCGCGAGCCTGCTCGCCGAATGTGGCCTCGATGTTGTAGTCGGCTTTGCTGAGGACCTCCCAGATCCCCGACAAGTCCGGCTTGCCGTCCGCCGTCCGTGGCAGCGGCGCGTGCCCTGACGAGCCGGTGCGGCGCCGCTGGGCCGTCACTCGACGTGCGGCGACGGCCGCCAGACCTATTGCGATTACAACGACGACAGCCAGTGCAGTCGTTTCGCCACTCGTTGCGCCTCCGGAGTGCGCCGGACGATAATGCGCCCAGTCGATTCCGTGTCAACCACTTCGAGACGCTGGCGTGCCGCAACATTTGATGTATAAGCAGCTGCACATGCATCAGCCTCCTCGATGACATGCCTGCGCGCGCGTCTGCCACGGTTGCTCGTTCTGACGTCCGCGGTTCCGGCAGCGTGGACAAGCGCCGGCACCAGGACGTCAACGCCAGCTGCCGGACGTGGCGGGACCGGTCGCGGTGAGCGGCGACGTCGTTCCCGTTTCTCGCCGCGCACACGGCTGCGGGAGCCGATTGACCTTGCCAGGATCGGCTACGTCGAGGAGGAGTTCTTCGTCAGCGGCCGCGCCAACGTGTACGACTGGTCGCCCGCCGGCGAGCTGACCGGTTCGCACCGCCGGCGCGCCGCACACGACCCGCATCCTCGTTCGGCGTCCGTCGGATCGCGGCGCGCTTCAGCGGCTCCATCATCGTGGAGCCGATTCACGCGCCGAACGGAAACGACTTTCCGTTGATGTTCGCCTGGTCGGCCGACTACATCTTCGAGCACGGCGACGCGTACGTCGGCATCACGGTCGATCCGACATCGATCAAAGCGCTGCCAGAAGTTCAACGCCGCGCGCTACGCGCCGCTGTCGTTCGCCAACCCGAGTCCGTGCGGAGGCCGTGCGCGGCCGGAGGACGCGGCGGCAACAACTGCGCCGGCGACGTCGGACGCCGAAGAAGGTTTGAAGTGGGACGTGATCAGCCAGGTCGGCGCGCTGCTGAAGAGCCGCGGCCGTCCGAACCCGATGGCCGGTTTCAACGTGCAGTATCTCTACATGACGAGCCAGGATGCGGCGCAGACCACCTACATCAACGCGATCGGCCGTCATGCGACGCTTGCCGACGGCAAACCGATTTACGACGGTCACGCTGATCAAGAGCGGCGGCCGCCCCGCGCGCATCCGGCGCTGCGCCGCCGCGCCCGGCAACGGCGATCCTCGCGTCGCGGTCAAGAATGCCGGCGTGCCGGTGATCAACGTCCTGCAGCAGGGCGACGTGCTCGGATCGCTCGATGCTGCGGCGCGCCGACAGCGACGAGCCGCGGCGATCGGTTCCGCTGGTGCGAGGTCGCGCGGCACCGCGCATTCCAGCCCGCCGCCGTACCGGACCGCGGTGCCCGTCGCGGCTGATCTTGCCGCGCTGGGACCATCCGCGGTGGTACGCGCGGATGGTCGCGTCGGCGATTGCGCCCTACACGCTTGCACAGCCGTTGAAGGATCCCGAGCGCTGCGCGGCGAGCGAGATGGTGACCGAGCAGCCGATCCTGATGTACGTCTTCCACGGCGCGTACGCGAACCTCGATCGGTGGGCGCGGAACGGGACGCCGGCGCCGAAGGCGCCTCGCATCGAGACCAGAGAGGTTGGCGGGAAGGCCGTGTTCGTGACCGATGACATCTGGCAACGCGCTCGGCGGGATCCGCTCGCCGTACGTGGATGCACCGACCGCCATCTACCACACGGGACCATGGCGAAGGCCCGGGCTGCGGCAACAACTTCGGCTACGCCGAGCCGCTCACGTGGGCACGGCTCGAGGCGATGTACGGCAGCTACAAGAACTACGCGGCGAAGGTCACGCAGTCGCTCGACCGGCTGGTCAGAGCGAACTGGGTGACACCATCAGACGCGCAGCGTATCAGGACCGAGCTGCTGAAAATCCCAAACCCCAGATCCCGAATCCCAAAGCTCAATCCGGGTCTCAATTGAGACATTGTGATTTGGGAGTTTGGGGTTCGGCCGAACGCCGGGCACCAGCTTGTCGAGCGCCTTCTCGCCCGAGACGCACGCCGTCTCGTAGATCTCATAGTGCTCGGCCGGCGTGTGCCGCTGTTTCAGCGTGAAGTTCATCGTCCACGGCTGCGTGAACGCTTTCGGATCGGTCACCGTCACCTTGTAGTCGATCGTCTTGGGATCGACGACCGTCAACCGCTCGACCAGGGTCATCGCGTCGGTGTGAAACGAGCCCTTCGAGTCGAACCAGCTCCAGTCGTTGAGATTCGTCGTGTCGATCACGAGCGTGTTGCCGTCCCAGTGACCGATCGAGAATCGCCGTTGTGCAGCTTCACGGCCGGCCGGGAGGCGAGTGACGGTCCCGCAGCGGAATGATGCGGAAATCGCTCGAGCGTTCCCACATGCATGACGATGCTGGTCGGGCGTCTGGACGATCTGGAAGTCGGCGAAGAACATCAGGCGCGGCGCGCCGATGACGCAGAGGAGCTCGGAGCTGACGTCGCGCACGCTCTGCGGCGCGCCGGTAATGTCGTCGCCGCCGTAGCGGTGGAAGATCTCCTCGTGGCGCTTCGAGCGCCACGGCTGATACGGAATGCGCCCGCCGGGCGCGTCGATGATCGCGCTGATCGGCATCGCGCGCGGCGAGCTGCGCGTCGGTCCAGCCGGTGCACGCGAAGGCTGTCGGCGGTCTGGAAGGCGGTTCTCGACGTTGACGGCTTCTGGTCCGCCGGGCTCCTCGGTCCAGTAGCCCTGGATATCCGGCTGCCCATCGGGCATGCGTGCGACCGGCGCCGTGCTCTGAGCAAAGGCGCCGGTAGCGAGACAGAGAGACATGCCGATCACCCCAATGGTGATCGGCATGCGCACGAGTGGTCTGGGCACGTCCAGCCCGCTAGAACAGGAACCGAGCCCCGAGCTGGACTTGTCGCGGGCCGCCGATGCCTGGGATGAACCCGGTCGGTTGCCTGAACGTTGTCGACCGGGCGTTCCTCCATAGGAGCCGCCGAAGTTCGCGGTGTTGAACACATTGAAGGTTTCGACGAAGAGACCTATCTTCCTGTCGCCTCCACCTCCAAGCTCGAAGAACTTCGTCGATCGTATGTCGAAGACGAACGTGTTGTCACCCCGTGCCGAGTTCAGCGATGACCTGCTGGCCGGTCGCGGGATCGATGTAGCGATCGTTGTTGTTGCCGTCCGCGTTCAGATCGGCGCCGGCCGTCGAGGTTATACGGCCGCGCGCTCACCACCTGCAGGACGGGCGAGAGCTGGATGCCATACCCGATGTCGAACACGCCGGTCGCGACGAAGCGATGCCGTTCGTCCGGACCGTTCGGTCCCCACTCGCTCGTGTCGAGCGGCTTGTCGTAGGTCTGCGCGAGACCCGCGCCCGACCGGTTGCCGGTCGAACCACCGTAGGAATACGCGCCGGCCAGCGTGTAGTGGGCCTGCAGCGTGGCGCGCGGGAGACGGCGCTGGAACATGAACGTCAGACCGTCGTAGCGCGACTTGTTGATCGCCGCGAGGATGCGCGTCGAGGCGAGTACGTCGGGTTGCCGAACACGCGCTGGAAATCGTTCGCCAGCAGCCGGCGGCCGCCGATGAGCGGATTGATCTCCGTGCTGCGCACCTCACGACGTCCCTCGATGCGCGTGTAGTCCACCGCCAGCGTCGTATTCGCCGCGAGCGTGTGCGCGTAGCCGATGTGCGCCTGGTGCGTGATCGGATCGTTGTAGTCCGGATCGATCCACTGGCCGGTCGAGTTGTTCGCCAGCCGGTCGCCCTGGGTCGGCTGCGGCGGCAGCGGATCGCGGCCGAAACACGAAAGTCGCGCAGCTCGCCGACGCCAATCGCCGTGTTCGTCCGGGTCGCGAGCGAGTTCAGCGGGCGGGCCGACTGTCCGGTGATGTCGCCGGCGGACGCCGCGGTGTTGTACTGGTCGATGTAGAGACCGTAGCCACCGCGGATCACGCGGGTTCCTTCTCCCGTCAGATCCCACGCGAATCCGACGCGCGGCGAGATGTCCATCGTTGGGCGTCTTCGGATACGCCCCGAACGGATTGCCGATCGCTTCGAGCGCCATCCGCGTGGCGTTGGTGGCGAACTTTTCCTGGACCATCAGGTTGAAGTCGTGGTCGTAGCGAACGACCGAGGTTCAACGTCAGCGACGGCTTGATGCGCCAGTCGTCCTGGAACCACGTGCCCGATCTGCTGCGCGTTGCTGGTCGTGTCCTGCCAGCTCCCTGGCCGTTGACGGCGCCGCCGTTGGCCTGCTGCCAGCTGCGGACGATGCCGGGCGTCTGGAAGCCCTGCGGATAGCGGCCGTTGGTGTTGTTGAGGATGACCGACGGATCGTCGAAGAACGCGACGGTCGCGTAGTGCTCGTTGCCGTTCCGGATGCCGAGGTGCCAGAGGTAGTTGAAGTTGACGCCCATCTTCAACTGATGGTTGCCCTTCAGCAGCGAGAGGTCGTCGCGCAGCTGATAGACCATCCGGTCGGACTGCGTGCCCGCGTCGCCGCCGGCGCCGGTGTTGACCGACGGGAACGACAGGCGCGGCGCGAAGATGTCGACCGTCGGGAAGTCGCGGGTGTAGTGCTCGCCGGTGATGTTGCTCACGACGTCGGCGAGGTAGACCATCCGGTTCACCTGGCCGGTGATCTGGTTCAATCCGGCGCTGCCGAGGACGAGGCTGTGCTGGCCCACCGCGCTCCACGCGTTGATGATCATGTTGTCGGGCTGCCCGTTGTCGTTGTTCGTGCTGTAGGTCACCGCGTCCTGGCTGCTCGTCCTGACCGGCGTAGCGGAACATCACGGACTGCGTGTTATTGAGCTGCAGATTCGATTTCAGCGAGTAGGTCCGGAGCTGCTCCCGGCAACGTGGCGATCTGCGGATGCTTGTCGTACACCCATCCCGCGGGAATCTGGCCACGTTGCATCGCCGTCGACGAGCGTTTCGAGCTGGTCATACTGGTTCGCCGGAACGAACGTGCCCGTGTTTTTCACCATCTGCTCGATCGCGCCGAAGTAGAACATCCGGTTCTTGATGATCGGGCCGCCGATCGATCCGCCGAACTGCTGCCGGCTGAATGGCGGCTTCTCACCGTTGGCCTGCTTCTGGAAGTAGTCCTTCCCGGTGAGGCGCTTCGTCGCGTTCGTAGCCGAACGATCGAACCGTGCATCAAGTTGGTGCCCGACTTGGTGACCAGCGAAACCGCCGCTCCACCCGGTGCGGCCGTCGGCCGCCGGAGAACTGGCTCGACGCGAGCTGGAACTGCTCGAGGCTCTCGGTCGTGAAGCTCATCGAGCGGCCCGCTGTAGTGATTGTCGCGATTGTCCGCGCCGTCCACCGTGGGCGTGACGTTGCCCCCGGAGGATCCGGCGAATGACACCGTCCCGACGTTCTGCTTCGTTCGATGGAGCTCGCCGACCGGCGCCGCGCCGGGCAGCAGTTCCAGCATCCCGCTGATCGTACGGGTCAGCATCGGGAGGTTCTGCAGTTCCGTCGTCTGGATGGTATTGGCCACCTTCGACTGCGTCACCTCGATCATCGGCGCTTCACCGGTGACGGTCAGCGTCTCGTTCACGCCAGCCAGCGTCAGCTTGAAGTCGATGGTGAGGGTCGCATTGATCGCGAGGTTCACGTTCTGGCGAGCCGCCGGCGCAAATCCGATGAGTTCGGTCTTTACCTCATACACGCCGGGCTCGAGTCCCGGCAGGTAATAGGAACCGTCCGCATTCGTCACGGTGAGTACGCACCACACCTGTGGCTTTGTTGGTCGCGGTAACAGTGACTCCGGGGAGCACGGCGTCTCCTGGTCGAGAACACGGCCGTTGAACGTGCTTGTAGCCTGCGCGTAGGCCAGCGACGCGACAAACACCATGCAGATGGTGACAATCGCCTGACAGACGCATGCACCGTGGACACCCGCATGCGCATAGCGCCTCCTGATAAAGATTTCCCGGAACCGATTGACGGTGCGCGGTTTGTAACATGTGCCCGGAGGGGTGTCAATAACCCTGAGACGGGATAGAGTAGCGCGCGGTTTTACGAAATGACCTTACCAAAGGGAAATTCCTTCCCGCCCTGCTGCTGCTCTTCGTCGGAAGCGGCTGCGCGGCGTTAATTTACGAGGTTATCTGGTTCCAACTGCTCCAGTTGGTCATTGGCGCCACCGCTGTCTCGCTGGGGATACTCCTGGCCACATTCATGGGCGGCATGTGCGCCGGAAGCCTCCTGCTCGGGCGATTCGTGCCGGTGGACCGGCATCCTCTCCGCGTCTACGCGCAGCTGGAGCTCGGGATCGGCGCGTTCGGCCTGCTGATCCTGTTCGCGGTGCCCGCACTGGGCAGCCCCGCGGTCGCGCTCCTGCTGCCGCCGACGCTGTTGATGGGGGCGACGCTGCCGGCGGTCGCGCGCTGGGTCGAGAGCACGCCGCGAAGGCATCTCGTGGCTCGGGTTCTTCTACGGCGGCAACATCGCGGGCGCGGTCGCCGGGATCGCTCGTCGCGGGCTTCTACCTCTTACGCCTGCATGACATGGCGACGGCGACCTACGTGCGCGGCCGCGATCAACGCCACGATGGCGGCGCTCGCCGTTCCTGCTCGCGCAGCCGAACCCCTATCGCGTGAGCGAAGCGCCGGCTAACGAAACGAAGGCGACTCGCGCGCGAAACCGCCAAGGTTCGCGCCACAGGCACCCGCATTACCCGTCTACATCGCGATCGGGCTGTCTGGACTTGCGGCACTCGGCGCTGAAGTCATCTGGACGCGCATCCTGTCGTTGCTCTTCGGCGGCACCGTCTACACGTTTTCGACTTATCGCGGCGGCGTTCCTGTTCGGCCTCGGCATCGGGAGCGCCGCAGGTGCGTGGCTGGCGCGCGAATCGCCGCGACCGGGCATGCTCCTCGCCGGATGCCAGATCGGCGTCGCCATCGCCGTCGCCTGGGGCGCGGCGCTCATCAACCGCGCGTTCCCCTACTGGCCGATCGATCCGGCGCTGGCGCCGGGACCGTGGTTCAACTTCCAGATCGATCTGCTGCGCGCGTTCATCGCGGTGGTGCCGGCCGCGTGCTTCTGGGGCGCGAGCTTTCCGCTCGCGCTCGCCGCCGCGGGCCGCGCGCCGGCGACCAGGCGCGGCTCGTCGGCGCCGTGTATGCCGCCAACACGATTGGCGCGGTGGTCGGCGCCGTCATCTTCAGCCTCCTGATCATTCCGGCCTTCGGCACACAGGACGCGCAGCGCTCTGCTGATCTGGACCGCGCTTGCCGCCTCGGTCGTGCTGCTCGTGTGGCCGCGCTCCCGCCGACGCGCGGACGCCGGCAGGACGCCGCGTCGCCACGGCGGTCGCGGCGCTCGTCCTCGCGGTGCTCGGCCGCCGGCCAGCGTCGCGCCGGTGCCGCCCGACGTCATCGCGTGCGGCCGCCAGATCGCCACGTTCAAGGGAGCGAACTTCCTGCATGAAGGTGAAGGGCTCAACTCGTCGATCGCGGTCTCGGAGTCCGAGGGCGGCATCCGGAACTTTCACGTCAGCGGCAAGGTCGAAGCGTCGACCGAAGTCCACGACATGCGGCTCCAGCGGATGCTCGGCCACATGTCCGCGCTGATGCATCCCGACCCGCACTCCGTGCTCATCGTCGGCTTTGGCGCCGGCGTCACCGCCGGGCTCGTTCGTGCTGCATCCGGGCATCAAGCGGATCGTGATCTGCGAGATCGAGCCGTTGATTCCGCGCATGGTCGGCGCCGTACTTCAGCAAGGAGAACTACGACGTCGTGCACGACCCGCGCGTCGAGATCGTCTATGACGACGCGCGGCACTACATCCTGACGACGAACGAGAAGTTCGACATCATCACGTCGGATCCCGATCCATCCGTGGGTGAAGGGCGCGGCGTCGCTCTACACGAAGGAGTATTTCGAGCTCGTGAAGTCGCACCTCAACCCGGGTGGCGTCGTCACGCAGTGGGTGCCGCTCTACCAGAGCACCGAAGACGTCATCAAGAGCGAGGTCGCCACGTTCTTCGACGTCTTTCCGTTCGGCACGATCTGGAGCAACCAGTACGCAAACGGCGGCGGCTATGACGTCGTGATGCTCGCCAAGCCCGAAGCGCTGCGATTCGATCCGGCCGCGCTGCAGGCGCGCCTTCGATCGTCCCGACCATGCGCGGATCGCCGACGCGCTCACGCAGGTCGAACTCGCGGGGCGTGGACGGGCTGATGGCGACCTACGCGGGCCAGGCGCGTGACCTGCGCCCGTGGCTCGACGACGCGCAGATCAACACCGATCGCAACCTGCGGCCTGGAGTACCTGGCGGGGATGGCGAACAACGTCTACGACAGCGCAGATCTACCAGGACATGCTGGCGTTCAGGCGATTCCCGGAGATGTTGCGACGTCGCCAGGTGGATGGAACAGATGCGCTAAGGTGATGGCCGCCGCGCCTGGTTCCCAGTAGCGCGGCAGGCCAGATATCCAGGTGTCCAGGTGTCAGGTGTCAACGGGTCGGGTCTGAGGTGATCGGTGCCTAGGTGTCAGGGTAGATCGCGCAGTCATGGCGGAGCCATCGCGTTGCAGGAAGCGCCGAGGGTCCGCCGTCGCGGGTCACCAGAACCTGCGCGGCTCAGCGGCACTCCTCGCGAAATGCCGCGACTCTTCGCGCGGCATCGAAGCTGCCTCTTCAATAGCCGACATGTCGCAGATCAGCTCGTTTCGCGATCTCGTCGTGTGGCTAGAAGGCCATGGGGCTCGCCGTGCGCTGCTACGCCGTCTCGCGGCGGATGCCGGAGAGCGAGCGGGGCGTGCTGCGGATATCAGATCAGGAAGTGCGCGGTGTCGATTCCATCAAACATCGCCGAAGGCAAGTCCGCGGAAGTCGACCGCGGTCCATATCAACCATCTATGGGTGGCGCATGGATCGGGCAGCCGAACTGGAAACCCAGTTGGAATTGGGGCACGCGTGAAGGTCGGTGCCTGAGAAGAGACATGCGCGGCGCTCGTCAGCCGACGCCCAAGAGATTGGCCGAGATGATTCGGGGGCCTGGTCCGATCGCTCGAAGCGATCCGTCGATGGAACACAGGCCTGAGGACTATCGGGCTCGAGGCCTCGCGCCCTGAGGCCTCAGGCCTGGTACCATACGCCTGGACCACCCCTGAAACCTGCAGCCCCTGAAACCTGACACCTAGTTGGTGCCAGCCGGTAGCCAGTCATGTTCACCTTGCCGGCCGCCGATGTATGCTCGAGTCGATCTGCCGCGTGTTCTTGATGTCGGTCAGCGGATTGGCATTCAGCACGACCAGGTCCGCCCACTTGCCTGTCTGCCAGCGAGCCCGCGCCGTCGATCTTCATCACGCGCGCGGCGGTGCTCGTCGCCGAGACGAGCGCCTGCATCGGCGTCATCCCCGCACCCACCATCATTTCGAGCTCGACGTGCTCGTTGTAGCCGACCCACCGGCCCGAGGTTGCGATCGGGAATCGAGCCGCTGTCGGAACCCATCGCGATCGGAATGCCCGCGTCGAGGAGCGGCTTCAGGTTCTTGATCCCCTGCGCGAGCTGCGGCTTGCTGGCCTGGATGATCGCGCGTTCGTGCGCATCCGCTGCTGCGCTCGCCGGATCGCTCAGCAGATCGACTTCGCGCTTGTAGGTCGGCATGCCTCGCAGGAAGAACGGATCTTTGAAGAAGTCCGGCAGGTTCTCGTAGATGAACACCGACCGGTCGCGCACGAGCGTCGGGATGAGCGCGACGTTCCGGCGCTTCATCTCGGCAATCGTGGCCGCATCGATGTCCAGGTCGCGCACGCTGTGCGCGATGACATCGACGCCGCGCTCGATCGCCATCTTCGGCGTCTTTCAAATAGATGATGTGCACCGCAGTCGACAGGTTGTGTTTGTGCGCCTCGTCGATCGCGCCGCGGCAAACACGTCCGGCTTCAGGTCGACGGCGACGCCATCGAGATGAAGCTTGATGAAGTCGGCCCGCAGCGGCACGTGGCGCTGCACGTCGATCCGCGCATCATCCGGGTGTCTCGCTGCCCGTCGGACCGGGCCGGAAGAGAATCGGCCGTCCCGACGCGTACAGACGCGCGGCGCGTCGGTCGCGACGGGACCGATGCCCGAGCCGCTGCAGTGTCGCGCAGGTAGAAGCCCTCGGGCTCGTCGTAGGTCTCGAAACCGAGCGTCATGACCGAGGTGACACCGTAGGTGCGCGTAAGATCTTCAGGCGACGCACCATTTCGTCGCGATACGGTCCCGGGTTCACGCTGATGTCGGGATCGATGTGGGCATGCGAGTTGATCAGGCCGGGGATGATCGTCTTACCCGCGACATTCACAATCGTGGCGCCGGCCGGCAGCATGACGCGTCGCCGACGGTCCGATCGCGGTGATCCTGCCGTTGGTGATGACGATGGTCGCCTGTTCAATCGGCGCGCTGCCCGTCCCGTCAATGACCCGCGCGCCGGTGAACGCGATGACGCCCTGGGCGGGGACTTGCGCGCCGAGCAGCGCCGCGATCAGGACGATCGCGACGGCCGCGCGCACGCGCACACTTCCAACTTACGCACTTCAACTTCATCAACTTACTTTTCCACTTTTCAACTTTTCCACTTTTCCACTTCTCTTCTCTAGCCCCACCGTGGCTGTTCGTCCGGGCTGATGCCGAACGAGATCTTACCGACGATCTCGTGCGTGAGCAGCGGGTTGGCCGGATGGAACCTGCCGCGCGCGGCGTCGCGGAACAGCCGCTCGAGCTCGCTCTTCTTGAACATGCCGAAGCCGCCGGACAGATCGAGCGCGCGTGTCCGCCACGCGGAAGGCCGCTTCAACGACCTTGTGCTTCATCGAGAAGACCTTGATGAACCAGTCAGCGCCGACGCGCCCTTCCGTCCAATCGGCTTCGCGACGGCTTCGATGTGCGGGCCCATCGCTTCGATGGCCATCGTGATCTCGGCCATCCCGTGCTGCACTTCGGGGTGGTAGATCATCGGCCGCGTCAGCGCGATCGACGTCTTCGTCTTCAGCTGCTCCACGAGCACCTCACGCACGCGCATCGAGAGGCCGTAGTAGATGTTGGCGAACCCATGAGCGCCCACGTCAGGAAGCCGACGACGAAGTTGTCGGCGCCGGCGGCGCCGGCTGGCACAACGCGCGCGATGTAGCTTGTCGGGCACGAACGCGCCTTCGAGCACCGTGTCGTCGCTCCGCGTCGCGCGCATGCCGAGCACGTCCCAGGTGTCCTTGATCGTGATAGCCCTTCGTATCGCGCGGCATGAACGCCGTGCACGATCTTCGGTGCCTTCGGATCGCTCGTGTCCATGCCGTGCAGGCCGAGACGCGTCCACACCGGGGTCAGGCTGCCGAACGATTTGCGGCCCGTGAACTTGTAGCCGCCGCTCACTTTCTCTGCCTTGGTCGTCGACAGCAGGCCGGGGATGTCGTTGCCATGCTCGGCGTGCCCGGCGGCGAACACTTCTCCGGCTGCCGCTTCCTCGAGAATCCACTGGAGCGACTTGTCGCCGCCGCGGCACAGGCATCCGCCGCATCGCCAACCCAATAGTGGTGCATGTTGAGCGCGAGCGCGGTCGCCGGCGCATACATCGCGAGCTTCCGCGTCTCACGGCCCACCTCGGCGAGGTTCAGGCCGGGCCCGCCGAACTCGCGCGGGATGGCCATGCGGAGGTAACCCGCCGCCTTCAGCTCGTCGAAATCTTCCTGAAAGAACCGGTTTTCGCTTGTCGTACGCCGGCGCGCGTTCGCGGCACCGGGTAAGAAGTTGATCGGATAGGACTGACTCGGCACTGACTGTCATGGACACCTCCCGCCGTTAACGTGAATGAGGCGGGAGTATACCCTACAGGCGCGACAACACGATGACCGAGCGGTCCTTCCTGACTGCGAGAGCGGACCCCAGCGTGAATCGGCCCTCCCGTTCGCCTACCTCCGTCGCTGTGTCGAGGACAATGCTCCACGATTCGCCAAACGAGGCTGGCGGCAGCGTGAAGTCGAGCGGCTCATGGTGCGCGTTGAAGAGCAACAGGAATGCGGCATCGCGGGCCGCGTGCCTCGGATCCGTGTCGTGCAGCGCCTCGCCGTTGAGAAGACCATCAGCGACTTGGCAAACCCTGCTGCCAGTCCGCTGCTCGCCCGATACGCAGCCACGCGAGTCCGCTGATCTGCGCTGCAAGGCGAGCGCCGCACACCGGGCGAATACGCACACTTTGCCCGCCGTCGCGCGCCTGCGCGGCCTCGATTCTCTGCGCCGATACGCATCGACAGGAACGGCATTAGTCCTGCTACCTCTGCCGACAACATGGCGGAAGACCAGATCGTCCAACTGGAAAGCATCGCCCCGCGACCGGTAGCCCGCGCGTACTGATTGTGCGATGACGAGGAATCGATTCGGCGCCTGGTCTCGAAGTGGACCGACATCTCCGGGCTACGAAGTGAAGGCCGCCGGCAGCGCGGAAGCGGCGCTGCTGATGATGCATGCGTGGACGGCGGACATCGTCGTCTGCGATATCCGGATGCCGCGCTACAGCGGCGTCTGGCTCGATCGAACACCTCCGCACGCTGTATCCGGTCAACCGCGATCATCATCTCGACGGGCTACGGCGAAGTTGATCCGCGCTGGTGCTCCGCGCGAAAATCACCGGCTATCTCGCCAAGCCGCTACGATCGCGAGACGCTGATCGCCTCGCTCGAGCGCGCGATCGAAAGCCGCGCAAGACCGAGCGAACCGCCTGTTCATTAGCAAAACCCAAATCCCAAGCTCCAAATCCCAAACGCCAAGAAATCCCAAACCGATTGGGATTTGGGATTTGGGATTTGGGCTTGGGATTTCTACTGCTGTTCTACCCGATAGCCCTTCTGCTGAAGCATCGCGACGAGGCCCTGCGGCCCGACGAGGTGCGCCGCGCCGACGATGACGAAGCAGGGCGAAGCGCGTTTCAGGCACGTCTCGAGCTGCGGCATCCAGTTGCGGTTGCGCTCGGTGATGAGTGACGCATAGGCGGTCGGGTTGCTGCTGAACGAGCTGAGCAGCATCTTCTCGATGGCGGGCGCGTCGCCCGTCTGCCAGGCGGTCAGAAGCGCAGCGCAGGCTCGATTCGCTCGGTATCCATTTCCGCGAGCTCGCTGCTGCAGCATCTGCTCCTGCATCGCGTCCGGCATCTTGTCGAACCGATCCATCTGCGATTCGGCGGTCTCGAGACCAATCACCGCCTTCCGGCCGTCGGTTGCCAGGTTGTAGAAGTGTTTGTCGAGCCCGAGCTCGGGATCGAGGCCGGCGGCCTGCGCGCCGAGCGCTTCGAGCATCAGCATCACCATCCACGGCTTCATCGGCTGAATCAGATCGAGCGCAAGCGGCGTGTTCTTCAACTCGCTGCGCGACGAGCGTCACGGTCTGTCCCGCGACACGACGCTGCTGAACGTCCGGCCGTCCGGTATGCATCCCTTCGCGAGCAGGCCCGAGGCCGCCCGACAGCGGATCCGGCTTCCGCGAGATCGATCTCCTCGACGAGCGCGCCTCGAGGCATCGAAGCGCGCGCTGGTAGGCGGGATTGAGCGGATACGCGTCGTTGGTCAGCGCGTGCACCGACCCGGCGAGATACATCACGTTGCCGCCGGACTGCACTTTCCAGAGGAAATTGCGCCCGCGCGTCTGGGCGGCGGCCCCTGACGCGAGGAGAACGGCAATGGTGACGGCGGCGGAGAATCGCGCGCGGAAAGCGTGGCGGTTGGACCATGCCAACGGATTATCGGCAGATCTGGCGGGTCCCAGGACCCGCCTACCTCATTCGGCGGCCGATCCTTTTGGACCGGCTTGACAGCGTACGTATCTGACCGCTTGACTAGCGTAGGCCGGGTCCTTTGGACCCGCCCGATTGCTCGAGCAGCGAATTCGCAGCATTTCCGGCGCGTCGGTCGTTGCCGGCGTCCGTCGTACCGGTCGTCGCCCGGGCACCGGCGCCGAGCGTGTTGAGGAACGACCGTTGCGCCGGTCGAGCATCGCTGCCCTGCCGTTCATCACGTCCATCGGCGGTCGTGGTAGCCGCTAGGCATCGGTGTTCGAGTCCTTGTCCACCTTGAGCGCACCACCCGAGAGGTTGACGCCGGCAAAGACGGCCCTGGCTGCGCGAATACGACAGGACCTGCGCGTCCAGGTTCCCGTTGGTGCTTGCGGACGCGGCGCGCCCGACAGGACCGGCGGCGACCGACGCATCCGCGCCGAGCGACACCTTGCTGTTGAGCATCCGCGTCGCGGCATCGCGATTCATCACGAGCAGGACGAGATCGATTTCCGTCGCGCCTGCCTGGAAGCCCCAGCTTCCCTTCTCGAGCTCCATGAATACGGGCGAGCTCCAGCCGTTCGCGGCGCGACAGCTCATCACGCCCTTGCCGTATTCGCCGCCGATTCCGAGCGCGACTTTCTTCATGTCGGGAATCACGATCACACATGCGGCCTTCTGCCACAGGTCTTCCGAGATTCCGTTCTCGGCGCTGCGCAGCGCGGTGACAACCCCGGCCGCGTCGTTCAAACGCTTCTGCTCTCCGGTGGAAAGCGCAGCGAATGCGTTGGTTGCGATCAACCGATGAGAGAACGATTGCGAGCCCGGCGGCTCGCGTCATGCGGAGAGCATACACACACCCCACCACGACATCTCACATTCCGATGCCGTTCAGGCCGCGCGCTTCGCCTTCTTCGGGAGGCCCGGCGATCGTTTCTTCCACGGTCGCCGGCACGAACGCGTGGCGCGGAAAAACCAGCCGCATGAGGGGAGGAGTCACCATCGTCGTCACGAGCACCATCAGCACCGAGGCGGAGAAGACGATCGGACCCGATGAGCCCGTTGGCGAGACCATAGCCCGCGACGATCAGCCCGACCTCACCGCGCGAGATCATGCCGACGCCGACGCGCACCGACTCGATCGTCGAGAAACCGAAGAGCCGCGCAAACACGCCGCAGCCAATCGCCTTCGCCACAATGGCGACCAGCACGAGCACAACGGTGAACATCGCGCGCGGGCCGAGCTCGCGGCCGTTGGCTTCGAGGCCGATGCTGATGAAGAAGAGCGGGACGAAGATCGAGTAGGTCAGCGGATGGATCCCCGCGTCGATCTCCTTCTTGAAGTCGGTCTGCGCGATGAGCACGCCGGCCAGATACGCGCCGGTGATCGCCGCGACCGCGCCGACGTACCCGGCAGCCCAGGCATACACGGAACATGATGACCAGCCCGGCCGACAGCACGGCCTGGCTCACGCCGAGCGCTGCCGCCCACCTCAGCGCCGGCGACAGCAGACGCCGCGCGGCGATGGCCGCGACGAAGAACAGCGTGACGCGCACGACGACGATGCCGAGCTCGCTCCAGCTTGCCCGAGCGAAGTCGCAGCGATTGAGCCGCTGCCCGATTCGCCAGCGCCGACGACGAGCGACAGGACGATGATGCCCATCACGTCGTCGATGACGGCCGCGCCGAGAATCGTGGAGCCTTCGCGCGTGCGCAGCGCGCCGATCTCGAGCAGCGTCTGCGCCGAGATGCTCACGCTGGTGGCCGTGAGAATGGCGCCGATGAAGATCCCTTCCCAGTAGAGCGGCAGGCCGAACGCGACCGCGGTCATGGCGCCGAAGACCATCGGCAGCACGACGCCGCCGAAGGCCGACCAGAACGCCAACCTTGCCGACATGGCGCATCATCACGAGATCGGTCTCGAGCCCCGCGACGAACATCAGCAGGCAGCACGCCGATCTGCGCGAGGTCGCGCACGAGGTCGATGAGCGGGACGCCGGCGTGCCCGCTGGCGACGCGAAGATCGGCCACGCCAGCACGTTGAGCACGTGTCGGGCCGAGCAGCAGCCTGATGAGGATTTCACCGAAGACCGATGGCTGGTGGATACGGTTGGCGAGCGCGCCGGCCAGTCTTGGCCGACGCGACGACCAGCGTCAGCAGCAGAACAACCTGAAGGGAATGAGTCAGCGGACGCTCCGATGGGCACCGCGGATGCACGACTGGGCAAGCACGGGGGCAGGGACTGGAGACCTGCCCCCGCGCTGCTCACCGCCTTGGCCGGGTTCCGCGAACTCGGCGGTCCGGCGGATTACCGATGCGGCAGGCACGATGCTCACCGGCAATTTCATCACGTCCGCGGACGAGAATGAAGGTGTTATGGCCGCTTCGACAGTTTGCGCTGGTGCCGGTGCCAGTTTACGAGCGCCGCCAGCACAAGGCCCGTCGCGACGGCCCAGATCGGCGCGACCTTCAGCATCAACCCGCCAGTCAGAATCGATGCGCCGATGAAGAACTTCCAGTTCATTTCCACAACATCACCACGAAGACGGCGAAAGAGCATCGCGACCAGGGCCATCACCGGGGCGGTGAGCGGCTTGTTCCACGTGACATTCCGCGTGCTGTCCCTGGCGAGCTTGCGGATTTCCTGCAGCTGGTGGCGGGCGATCGCGAGCTGCCAGCCGTTTGCCGCCAGGTCGAGCGCCTTGAGCGTTTCGGTCTCCCGCGCGAGAGCGCTCGGCAGGCGGTAGTGCAACTCCGAGTAGCTTGAGCTGTGCCCAGAAGTTCGACGGATCGATGGCGCACGCGGCCTCGAGCGCATCCATCGACTTGTAGACGTCGTAGTTCACCGCGTGCGTGATCCCGAGCTAATGTTCGCAACTCTGCCGACTCGGGGTTGTCGAGGCACGCGCGTTCGAGCTTCGCGGTGCGACGTCAGGTTCTCCGGCGAGACCGAACGAGGGTCGCGCCAGGGAACTCTGAGCAGCGATGGCGATGGAACCGGGATGGGAGCGAGCCCCTTCGGTCATGTGTGTACTCCACGCCCATCATGTCGGCCTTGAGCACGAACTCGGGGTACCCCAGCGATCCCATCTCGGGGATGTCGAGCCCTTCGAGCTCCGACTTCGCGCGGATACGCGCTGTCCGACGAACCAATCAATAAGGAGGTTGAAGACAAAGCTCAGTGCTGAAGACGAATCCGATGAGCGTGGCGACAGCCGATCAACTGCGCGACCAACTGGCCGGCATCTCCGTAGAACAGTCCCGGTGACGGAGCCGCGGACGCCGTTCCACGCGCCGCCGTAGTTGCTCTTGCCGTCCGCGAAGAGTCCAACCGAGATGACGCCCCAGAGGCCATTCGCGCCGTGAACCGAGATCGCGCCGACTGGATCGTCCACCTTGAGCGATGCGGTCGAAGAACTCGACAGCCAGGCAGACGAGCACGCCGGCGATCAGGCCGATGATGGCTGAGCTAACCGGATTCACGAAGCCGCTCGGCGCGGTGATGGCGACGAGGCCCGCGAGCAAACCGTTGCCTGTCATCGATGCGTCAGGCTTGCCGTAGCGGATCCACATGTAGAGCATCGCGCCGAAGGAGCCGGTCATCCCGGCCAGCATCGTGTTGACCGCCACGGAGCTGATGCGCAGGTTGCCGTTCGCGGACGCTGCCGAGCGTCGACCCTGGATTGAATCCGAACCAGCCGAACGCCAGGATGAAGCAGCCTAGCAGGACGAGCACGATGTCGTGGGCGGGTATCGCGTTCGGCTTTACCCTGGCGATCGTATTTTGCCGATGCGGGGACCAATCATGATGCCCATTGCCAGCGCCGTCACACCGCCAACTGAGTGGACCACGCCGGAACCTGCAAAATCGCAGTAGCCGTGGCCTAGAGCGAAGTTCGACCCGAGCGTGGCCAGCCAACCGCCGCCCCACGCCCAGTTGGCGAACAGCGGATAGGTGAACGCGCCCATCAGGAACGACGAGACGACGAATGCAGAGTAGCTTCCAGCGCTCCGCGGCGGTGCCGGTCACGATCGTCAGCGCCGTGTCCATGAAGACCATCTGGAAGAGGAACATCACCATGACGCCGACGTCATAGGTGCCCGTGGTGCATCAGGAAGTAGCCGTTCTTGCCCCAGAGGCCGAACGGTCTTGCCGAACAGCGTCATCGTCTGTTCGGCACTGAAGCGTGCGGTGCCGCCGAGGTTGGCGACGGCTCCGACGCCGCCTTCCTGGATGGCAAATCCTATGAGCCAGTAGGCCAGCATGCCGACGCCGTACACCATGAAGTTCATCATCATCGTGTGGTTGGCGTTCTTGGCGCGCGTCAGCCCGGTCTCGACGATCGCGAAGCCGGCCTGCATGAACATGACGAGGAAGCCGGTGACGAGTGTCCACACGAAGTTGATGGCGATCTGGTTCTGCCCACCAGGTTCACGACATCCGCGATCGTCAGACCCTTCTTCGCATCGCTCACCGGGATGTCGTTGACCGTGCCTGTGATTGTGCCCGCCGGATCGCCGTTCGCTCGATCCGCGGCGGCGGGTCCGGTGATGCCTTTGATGTCCGCGTCGGTCAGCGCCACGGGCGCGGGCGCAGCCAGCCGCCGCCGCGAGGCGGAGCAGCGGGCGCGGCCGGCGGCTGGGCGGCCGGCGCCGGAACGTCTGGGCACGTGCGGCGCCGGGCAGCAGCACGCTCCCGACAAGCACGAAGGCGAGCAACGCCTTTCTCAGGAGTCCCTTGTCCTGTCATCGCTTCCAGTCTCATGGTCTCTTGTCCTCTCATCGCTTCCAGATTGCGTTCTTCAAGTAGGCCTGGTTGAGCACGCCCAGGATTCCGACCAGGCTGACCAGGATTCCGGCCACTACGATCACGAGCCGGCCGGTGTTGCCGGCGGCGAGCGTGAGGCTCGAGACTGAAATCAACCACCCGGCCAGCGTCACGACGATTCCCAGGAACACCATCTCTTCCTCCTCGAACGTAGCTATGTCGTTGTGATTAACCTTGCTTGTGCTCCAGGGGCTTCGCCTTCAGGAACAACGCGATCGACGCCACGAGGCTGACCGCGAACCGCAGCAAACTAGGATGCCGCCCCCGGTGAACATGGCGCCGGACAGGAATGTGAACCCGACGAGAAATCAACAGAACCGCGAGCACCCTGCGTGGTAGTCGCGCCCATATATCCGCTCTCCCTGAGTAATCGAAGGCACACCCGGTATCAGCAGCGCGCCGGCGAACCGCGCGACGGGTCCAGAGCGCTGATCGCGCGCGGTGCCTGCGGGTGGTGAGGAGCCGCTACTGCCTCTCTTCATCTCCAGTCCTTTCCATCGCATCCAAATGTGAGAGAGGCCGAGAGCCGCCGGCCTCGCGCACGCCTTGAGCAAACGGAGATCCATCTGCGCGCGGCGCGCGATCGCCGGAGTTCTCTAATGAATTCGTAACATTCGCGTAAATGACGCGACGTCCGATTGCGACAGAGATGTCGATCGCAGAGTCGCGATGCCAACATCAATGTCCCGATTCAGAGCAGCGGAGCTGGAAGGTCCGTGGCGCGCGGGCGCGAGAGCGCGTTATTTGCCGGACAGGAATGATCGGATCGAGATGCCGACAGACACTTTCGAATGAATCGTGTGGATGGCGGGATCGTGTCGTCCGGGCATTGGAGACCCGGACGACACGACGAAGGCCACATCGTCGACGCTGACGAAGGACTCGAGTACGGCCACGAGGCGTTCGTTCGGCGCCTGCTCGACGTGATGCAGCGTCGGCGAATACCCGTGGATGACGTACTCGGGGTAGGCGAGCATTCCGTGCTCGTGCAGGTCAGGCCTTCGAGCTCGCCTGCCTTCGAGACGCGCAGCGTGCCGGTCGCTTTCACCGCATACATCAGGGCGAAGGCGACGACGAGCGTCGCGCCGGTCACCGACGCGCTGCCGATCGCCTGCGCCATCAGCTGCGCCGTTCCGCCGCCGTAGAACAGTCCCTTCACGACGGTCGTCGTGTCGGCGCCCAGTCGGTGCCGGCAGGCCATACTGCCCGGTCGCGAACAGGCCGAGCGAGAGCGTCCCCCAGATGCCGCGCGAACATGTGCACCGGGACCGGCGCCGATCGGATCGTCGATCCGCACGAACTCGAGCGAGATCGGTCGCGTAGACGACGACGAACGCCGGCGACGATGCCGATGAAGAACGCACCCGGTCGGGCTCACCCAGTAGCACGGGCACGTGATCGCGACCAGTCCGGCGAGAAAGCCGTTGGTCGTGAAGCCGAGGTCCCACTTGCTGGTGCGCGCGAAGGCGATAGAAGAGCGCGGTCAGGCCCGCCGAGCACGCCGCCATCGTCGTGTTGAACGAGACGCGCGCGATGCCCTGAGCGTCGAGCGCCGACAGCGTGCTGCCCGGGTTGAAGCCGTACCAGCCGAACCAGAGGATCAGGCCGCCGACCGCGCCGAGGATGATGTTGTGCGGCAGCGGCGGACCGCCGCCGTCGCGCGCGAAGACGCGGCCGAGCCGCGGACCGAGCGCGATGGCGCCGGCGAGCGAGATGGCGCCGCCGATGCGTGTGGACGACCGTCGATCCGGCGAAGTCGCGGAACGGCACCGGCCATCACCGCGAGCCAGCCGTCGGGCCCCCAGGCCCAGTGGCCGATGATCGGGTAGATGAAACCGGTGACGCCGATGCTGTAGAGGATGTCGCCGATGAAGCCGCAGCGGCCGACCATCGCGCCGGACGTGATCGTCGAGCAGGTGTCGGCGAACGCGAACTGGAACACCCAGAACGCGAGCAGCGGAACGCCGGTCGGCCAGGTAGGTGTCCGGAATCCCTTGAAGGAAGAACCCGTGCGTGCCGATGAACGGCGTTGCCGTCCATGAACATGAAGGCGAAGCCCCACGCCCAGAACGTCACGCCGCAGATGGCAGGTGTCGACGATGCCCTCGACGAGGATGTTGATCGACTCGCGCGACCGCGCGAAGCCCGGCTTCGAGCATGACGAAGCCGACCTGCATGCAGAAGACGAGGAACGCCGCGATCAGCACCCACACGGTGTTGAGCGCGTTGATTTCTGGCGTGGGACCGTCGGCGGCGTAGACCGCGGGCGCGATGAAGATTTTCATCGCCGCGAGGACCAGCGCCAGGCCGATCATTTTGCCGCCCATCAGGGCGAATACCTTCCATCGGATCACCGGATCCGCGAGGCTGTTCTTCACACGAGTGCACACAACACGCAAGTCCATGGGCGTTCCTCTCTTGAAAACATCGACAGTTGGACCAATCCATACGCGTGCCTCACGGGCACACGTCCAGTCGCTACGGCGGCACCGACGCTGCGTTACAAGCGGAGGGTGTTACAAGCGAAGAGTGAGAAGCGGAGAGGCGGACGACGGACGCTCGTGGTACGGACTCGGAGACGAGCGCGACATTCACGAACACGGCCACAGTAGTCGCGGTCGCGGTCAGCGACACGTTCTTGAACTGATCTTCACTGAGGATCGACGCCGCGGAGGGTTGCTGTCCCCGTTCTCGATCGACGGGGAGCGCTCGAGAAACGTCAGGCCTGCCGGCCGCGCGGCGGTCAGCATGATTGATAGATCGCACGTGGGAGAACGGTGCCGTGAAGGGCGACACGGCGAGCACGATCAAGAGGCACGCGACAGAGCGGGAAATCACGTTGGACGCCGGCGTTACAAACGATGTACCGCCGAACGCGGCCGCAGAATGCGCGGGAATCTTATGGTTTCTTTATGTTGCGTGGCACGATTCACACAAAAACGGCGGTGCATCGCCCGTGAACCTACGCACATGTAGGACGATATCCGAGACGGCGCAGATTCCCGCACGATCGCAATTCGCCGCGGCGCATCCCTCGTCGACGACGTCGCGGAGGCGCGATTGATCGAGGCCAGTCTTTCGTGAATGTCGGCGATCGATCGCCATCAGCACAAAAACGTCACACGACGGCCGAATAGGCCAAAAGCGGCTGGAAACAGATCTGCGAGGCAAAATGTGCGATCGGACGGAATTGACGGAGTCTCCGCGGTGGCCGGATTCTTGTTATCTCTGTCGCATCGTGGTTCGCTCCGCTCATCGAACGCGCCTGGCGAAGTTTGTTGCCGTCTGCCTCTTCGCGTTCTCGGTGTCGCCGGTCACCGCGCCGTTCACGACATGCGACCTCTCCGATTTCACACACCCGCACCAGACTGACACGGGTCATCACCCGGGTCGTCAGATGGCGGAGGCGCACGTCAAGACCGCGCGGCACCTGGTCACCATCACCTTCGAACTGCGTCTAGCGCCGTCCGTCACATGCTCGCGAGCGACGCCACGAGATCGTCGACGCCGGCGCTCCGGCACCCAGCCGCCGCGATCGGCTCACCGTTCTTCGGTTGTAAGTCTCTCTCCCTCTCTTTTTCCTTTTCAGTTCAACAGTGACGGCGTAATCGGCCGGAGCGTGGTCCGCGCCGCGAACGTTCGTCTTTGACCGTGACTGGACGGTCATGTCCAGGCGCGCTTCTCTCGAGGTGACGCACATGAATCAGGCTGATACCGCGTGGATGCTGATCTCCACGGCGCTCGTTCTCCTCATGACACCGGCGCTCGCGTTCTTCTACGGCGGGCTGGTGCGGTCGAAAAACGCGCTCAACACGATGATGATGAGTTTCATCTCGCTCGGATTCGTCGGCGTGTTGTGGGCGCTGTTCGGATATTCACTCGCGTTTTCCGCAGGCAACTCCGTGATCGGCGACCTGTCGAACGTCTTCCTCAGCGGCGTCGGCCTCGAGGCGAAGGGCACGATTCCACACGCGCTCTTCATGTGCTTCCAGGGCACGTTCGCCATCATCACCGCGGCGCTCATCTCCGGCTCGATCGTCGAGCGCATGCGCTTCTCGGCCTACGTAACGTTCATTTCGCTCTGGGCGCTCGTCGTCTACGGCCCGATCGCGCACTGGGTCTGGGGCGGCGGCTGGCTCGCCCAGTGGGGCGCGCTCGACTTCGCCGGCGGCACCGTGGTCCATGTCAATGCCGCAGCGGCCGCGGTCGTGGCCGCGATCGTCCTCGGCAAGCGCTCCGAGTACCCCTCGTCATCGCTCCTGCCGCACAACGTGCCGTTCGTCCTGCTTGGCTCAGGCCTCCTCTGGTTCGGCTGGTTCGGCTTCAACTCGGGCAGCGCGCTGGCCGCAAGTCCGATTGCCGGCCTGGCATTCGTCACGACGATGCTCGCGCCCGCGGCGACGCTCGTGGTGTGGACGTTCCTGGACGTGGCACGCTCCGGTAAGGCGACGGCGGTCGGTGCGGCGACGGCGATCGTCGTCGGCCTCGTCGCCATCACACCCGCTGCGGGGTTCATCAGCCCGATGAACGCGATCCTGCTGGGCGGCATTGCGGCCGTGCCGAGCTATATCGCGCTGCAGTTGCGCGCGAAGACGTCGCTCGATGATTCACTCGACGTGCTTGCCGCGCACGGCGTCGGCGGCACGGTCGGCGCGCTGCTGACCGGCGTATTCGCCGAGAAAGCGCTCAATGGCGTGGCCGACGGCCTGATATGCGGCAACCCGCGCCAACTATTGATTCAGGGCGCGGCCGTGCTCGCCGCGTGGATCTACAGCGGGGTCATGAGCTTCGTGCTGTTGAAACTCATCGCTCTCGTGGTGCCGTTGCGCGCGAGCGCGGGCGACGAGATGGAAGGCCTCGATGTGACGCAGCATGGCGAAGAGGCCTACATCCACGGCAGCGGCTTCACGACGGCCGCGCGGGCCGACACAGCGGGTTCGGTGCACGAGTCTCGTCGTGTCGCCAGCCTCGCCAACCTACTGAGGCGCCGCAGCCGGGTCCAGTCCTCGGCTGTCACGCGGGGCAGGCCAGTCACGTGCGTGCTGGCCTGCCCCTCTTCTAGAGCCGGCATGCGATATCCTCGCGACGCATGCAGGGTCCCGAACACCGGACGGACAGTGACGTCGCGACTGTCGCAGTCGCGCAGCCGCACGACGCCGACATATCGCTGCGCGTGAACATCGGCCGCGCGCTCTGCGTGTGCGTGCCGCTCGTCCTGTGGTTCGCGCCGCTCGACATCGACGCACGGACCAAACACGTGCTCGCGATCGCGTCCTTCATGATCCTCGCGTGGATCACCGAGGCCCTCGACTACGCGCTGGCCGGATTCATCGGCTGCTACCTGTTCTGGGCACTCGGCGTCGTCCCGTTCGGCGTCGCCTTCAGCGGCTTTGCGACCGACACGCCCTGGTTCCTCTTTGGCGCCGCGTTGTTCGGCGCGATGGCGACCAAGACCGGGCTGGCGCGCAGGATTGCGTTCGTCGTCATGCAGCGCGTCGGCAAGACCTATGCGCGCATCCTGCTCGGCCTCATCATCACCGACTTCCTGCTGACGTTCATCATCCCGTCCGGCATCGCGCGCGTGGTCGTGATGTCGGCGGTCGCCCTCGGGCTCGTCGAGGCGTTCGGCGTCGGGCCGGGAAGCAATATCGGCCGTGCGATGTTCCTGATCATCACGCTACTCCGCCGGCATCTTCGACAAGATGATCATCGCCGGAGCGGCCTCGATCACCGCGCGCGGCGCGATCGAACGCGTGGGCGGCGTGGAGGTCCTGTGGAGCCGGTGGTTCTTCGCGTACCTGCCGTGCGACATCATCACCATTCTCATCGCGTGGCGCCTGACGCTGTGGCTCTATCCGCCGGAAAAGAGCTCGTTCACGCGCGACGAGACGGCGTACTCGAAAACGAAATCCGGCAGATGGGCGGCTGGAATGCCGCGAGCACGCGGGCCGCGCTCCTGATCGCGCTCGCGATCGGGCTATGGCTGACCGACTTCCTCCATCACATTTCGCCGTCGATCATCGGCCTCGGCGTCGGGCTCGCCGCGGTCCTGCCGGGAATCGGCGTGCTGGACGTGGAGGACATGAAGCGGATGAACTACCTGCCCGTGTTCTTCGTCGCGGCGGCCGTCAGCATGGGAGAGGTTCTTGTCCAGACCAAGACACTCGACCTGCTGACGAATCTCCTGCTCTCGTGGATGGAGCCGCTGCTCGGCAGCCTCCTCCAGTCGACGCTCGTGCTCTATTGGACGGCGCTTCGTGTATCACATCTTCCTGGCGAGCGAGATCTCGATGCTGGGGACATCCATCCCGGTCCTGATGAATTTTGCCAAGAGCCACGGCATGGACCCGCTGCTCGTCGGCGATGATCTGGACGTTCGGCGCCGGAGGCAAGCTGTTCGCGTATCAGTCGGGGGTCCTGATCGTCGGCATGTCGTACGGCTACTTCAGCAGCCGGGACCTGTTCCGCCTCGGCTTTCTGTTGACCCTCGTGCAGTGCGTGCTGCTGCTGCTCCTCGTCTTCTTCTACTGGCCACTGATCGGAATTCGTTGACCGCTCAGGCCGTGCCGATGCTGGAACGCTTCTTCGTGTCGCGCATGGCGACGTAGACGAGGAGCGACAGCGCAATCACGCCGGTCAGGTAGTAATAGAACCACCGCTCGTGGCCGATCGACTTGAACCAGAGCGCGATCGATTCCGCCGTCCCGCCGAAGATCGACACGCTGATCGCATAGGGCAGTCCGACTCCCATCGCACGAATGTGTGTCGGGGAACAGCTCCGCCTTGACGACGGCGTTGATGGAGGTGTAACCCGCCACGATCAACCAGGCCCCGCGCGATCAGCAGGAACGCGGTGACGCTGCTGTGCGTCGCCTGGAGGGCGTCGAGCAGCGGAATCGTCAACAGCGTGCCGGTCACGCCGAACCAGATCAGCAGCGGCTTGCGCCCGATCTTGTCGGACAGGGCGCCGTACGTCGGCTGGAGAATGAGCGCGAAGATCAGCGACGCGCCCGTCACGATCGTCGTCTGCAGGTCGGTAAGGCCGACCGACAGCTTCAGGAACTTCTGCATGTAGGTCGTGTAGGTATAGAACGCGGTCGTCCCGCCCATCGTCAGCCCGATAACCAGCAGCACCTCGCGCGGATACTTCAGCAATTCGCGCGAGCGACGCTTGCCGGCGCGCCTTGGATTCCTGCGCCGCGATGAACTCATCGGTCTCGAGCAGATTGCGGCGCATCGCGAGCGCCGTCAGCGCGAGCACCGCACCGACGAGAAACGGAATCCGCCAGCCCCATGCCCTCAACTGCACCGGCGTCAGGAACACCTGCTGCAGCAGCAGCAACACGAGTATCGCGCACAGCTGCCCGCCGATCAGCGTCGACGTACTGGAAGCTCGAATAGAAACCGCGATGCTTCTCGCCGGCGACTTCGCTCAAGTAGGTCGCGCTCGCGCCGTACTCGCCTCCGAGGCTGAGGCCCTGCACGATCCGCGCGAAGCCGAGCAGGATGGGCGCGGCGATCCCGATCGCCGCATAGGTCGGGGTGATGGCAATGAGCAGCGACCCGAAACACATCAAGAGGACGGACGTCATCAGCGCTCTGCGACGCCCGTAGTGGTCGGCCGAGGTGGCCGAACAACCACCCGCCGATCGGCCGCACGATGAAACCAACCGCGAACAGCAGCGCCGCGTTCAGTTGCTGAACGACCGGATCAGTGCCTGGAAAGAACGAACCGGCGAAATACAGGGCGAAGGCGGCGTACGCATAGAAGTCGTACCCACTCGACGAGGTTGCCGACAGACCCGATGAAGATGGCTTTGATGCGCCGCCGCATGTCGGTGGCAGCGAGATCGCGATCGGCGTGAGCGGCCACGTAGGCTGTTGCCATAGGGGCGATATTGCGTCCTACTCCGCCTTCTCCCGCTCCTCCGCGACGCCGGTCTCCTGCTCGAACCGTTGCGAGACGAGCCAGCACAATGACGCCCAGAAAAGCCGAACATCCAGCCGGCGACGCACGTCGGTGGGATAGTGCACTCCGAGATAGACGCGGCTGACGCCGACGAGAAACGTCACGAAGATTGCCATCCCCATGCAATACAGCTTCGTGATGCGGCGCTCGGACAGCCGCATCAGCATCGTCCCGAGCGTCAGGTAGATGATCGCCGAATCCATCGCGTGACCGCTGGGAAGCTGGTGGACCGCGACATCCCGCAGATGCGGCACCACATCCGGTCGCGGGCGCAGGAAGACGTGCTTGAGCGCGAAGGTCACCAGTTCGCCGCTCACTGCGGTGATCAGGACGACGAGCGCCGTGCGATAGCGCGTCTGCAGGAGGAGAAGCCGACCACGGCAAACACGACGAGACCAAGCACGGTGGGTCCGCCGAGGGCCGTGACATCGAGCATCGAGTTTTCAGCCCACGACGGTCCGAGCGGCCGCGACGGATCGTCGGCCTTGCGAAGCGACATTAGAATCTTCGTGTCGAGCGACGTCGTATCGCCTTCCATCACCTCGGACGCGAGCGCCAGAAATCCCCATAAGAGCAGGCAGACGCCGACACCGACAATCAGCCACGTCAGCTCGCGACCGTTCGAGTTTGCGGAATCGGAGCCACGGCGGGCGGGTCGTCATAGGGCGCGAATATACAATTTCAATGCTGAATGGAACTTAACTTGGTGATGCTCGGCCCTCCGGGCGCCGGCAAGGGCACGCAGGCACGCCAGCTGCGCAGGAGATGGAACATTCCGCACATTTCCACCGGCGCGATGCTTCGCGAGGCAGTCAGGCAGGCACGCCGCTCGGCCGCGAAGTCGCGGCGATCATGGAAACCGGCGGCCTGATCAACGACGAGGTCATCACGCGCGTGGTGACCGAGCGGCTCGCTGCAGCCGGACACGCAAGACGGGCTTCCTGCTCGACGGGTTTCCACGGACGATCCCCAGGCGCAGTGCGCTCGATGAAATCGTCGCCGGACGGGCTCCGCTCATCATCATCGAGATTGTGCTGAGCCGAGGCGGAAGTCATCCGCCGGCTGGCCTCGCGCATGGTCTGCGCGGAGTGCGGCACCAACGCGACGGGCGAAGGCGAGGCGTGCCACGATTGCGGCGGGCCGCTTGTGCCGCGCGCCGACGACCGCGAGCAGGTCGTCATCAACCGCCTCGAGGTTTATCGCAATCAGACCGAGCCGCTGGTGAGATATTACGGTGAGCGTCCGACATGCGCCGCATCGACTGGCGCACGCCTTCCCGATGATGTGACCGCCGATATCATCACGTCCGTGGAGCGCCACACATGATTCGTGTCGTTCGCCATGCGGAACGCCGCGAGGCCGGAGTGAGGGCGTGCGACTCGGCACCGTCAGAATGCTGCCGCGTGGCGTAAGAAGATCGCTATCCCGCGTTCCGCATCCCCGCGGCGATCCCGTTAACGGTTACGACGAACGCGTCAGCGCAGGCGCTCGATCGGCCTCGCCACCGCGTAGCCGGCGCAACAGCTCGACCTGGACGAGATTGATCGGGTCCGCACGCAGGGTTGCGGACGTTGATCGATCGCTGGAGCACCTGATTCTCCTCGAGCAGCTCGCGATGGGCGGTCACGTCGAGCGTCGCTCGAATGGCGCGCTCGAGCCGGCCGCGCAGGTCGGCGCCGAGCGGACGCAGCTGATCCGGGCACGAGGCCGGCGCTCGTATTCAGCGGCAATCCGCGCGTCCGTCTTCGCCAGCACCATGGCGGTGAGGTCCATCACGGAGCGAAAGTGCGGCCAGCTCGCGATACATCCGCCGCAGCTCGTCGAGCTCGCCGCGACTGCATCGCCCGCTCCAACGCTTCCTCGGTTCCGAGCCACGCGCCCAGAATGAGCCGCGTCTGCGTCCACGCAGAACTGCCACGGGATGGCCCGCAACGTCTCGATGCCGGCGGTCGGCTTTCGTCGCGCGGGGCGGCTGCCGATGTTGACGTGCTCCAGCTCCGGCAGCGGGGTCGCCGTGCGGAAATACTCGATGAACGATGGGTTCTCGTGGACGTAGCTGCGATAGGCGCGCGCGCCGTCGGCCGACAGCGCGATCCATGCACGCGCGCCAGTCCGCAGCGCGGCGGCGGCGCCGGGCGTCAGCCAGGCGTCGAGCGTTCCGCTCGTGAATACCTCCATCGTCCGCGTCGCGATGCCCGGCAGGCCGAACAGCGCCTGGATCATCTCGCCCTGCTCGGTCACGCGATCCACCGCGCCGACCGCGCGCAGTAGATCGGCGAAATCGTGCGTGACCCGTCGTTGCAGGAATTGACCGTCTGGCCCAGGAGGCGTCACCTCCGTCGTGCCGCGCTCCGCGAGCGGCCGTCACCTCGCCGCACCACGTCGGCCAGCATGCGGCTCCGCTCCGGGCCGCGCGTCATCGGAACAATGCAGAAGGTGCACCGATAATCGCAGCCGCGCTGCACCGTGACGAACGGCGTGGGGCCGGCGTCGCGCACCGCCGGCACGTCCTCGTAGTGCTCCCAGCCGCGGAACTCGACGTCCGCGGTCCGGGCGCCGCCTGCGGCACGGCGATCAGCTCGGGGAGGTTGCGGTAGCCGTCGGGCCCGATCACGAGTCGACCTGCGGCACGCGCTCGAGCAGCCTGGGCCCGAGCCGCTGCGCCATGCAGCCCGACCACGCCCAGCACGTCGCCCGGGCCGCTTGTGCCGCTTCAGCTCGCCCACCCGGCCGAGCACCCGCTGCTCGGCGTGGTCGCGCACGGCGCAGGTGTTCACCAGCATCACGTCCGCGCCTGGTCGGGGTCGTCGGTCGCGCTCGTAACCCGCGCGCGCCAGCACGCCCGAGCATCAGCTCGGAGTCGGCCACGTTCATCTGGCAGCCGTAGGTCTCCCAGATGGACCGTCTTCACTGGACGGACCGACACGCCCAGTCGCCGAGGGCGTGGCCCGCTCGGTGAAGCCGGGACCGCCTTTGCTGCCAGACCTCCTGCAGCGCGACGTCGGGTCCGGCGCGCTCGGCGCGCGGAACCGGAACGGAAGTGCCGAACGAGATGGCCGTCTCGCTGGGCTTCTCGCCCAGCGAGCGGGAACGGCAGGGTGGCGTGGCGCACCCCAGACGCAGCGGCCGATGGGTGATCCGCCTCGGATCGGTGTAGTACTCGAGGCCGGCGGAGAACTCGGTGGTGTTGACAGCTCTCGACTCCACCCAGGGACACCGGGTCCTCGTGGCGACGGACCAGTTCCGGTAGAGCGCGCTGCCGGCCAGAAGCAGCCGGTTCTCCCCAGCTGGAATCAGGCCCCGCCCGACACGGTGAGGGCAGCTTGGCGCGTCTGAACGCCACCGTATCGAGCTCGATCCGGATCCGGTTGTCGGCCCGGACCATGCCCGACAGGGTGACGAACCTCCCGATCCGCGCCAGAACTCCCGCCGACACGCCCCAGCCGAGATAGGAATAGTTGAACCGCTCACTCGCCTCCGAATACGTGGAGTCGGCAAAGGCGCGGTGGCTGAAGATGCGATTCGATCCGGTGATCATGTGCAGCGCCAGGCCCCATTGCACCGCGCGAGACTGGCGCCATGCCACCGCGGCGCGGAGGTCGCTGAGCCCGCCCTGCGACGAAAGCGTATCGAAGGCCTCGACCGGCTGGCCCCGCAGCAACAGCGTATCCCGCGAGGCGAGCACGAAGTTCCGGTCGGTGTAGCCGCTCGCGCTGAGGATATCGAGAGCGGCGTCCCGGCCGATCGGCCCGGCGACGAAGATGCCGGGATACCGGTTGTCCCGCGCGTTGAAGGAGCCGACCGGGCTCTCCAGGTGGCGCCAGCTCTGCACCGTCTGGAAGCTGGCGTTGAGGAACGTCACCAGCGCCCACGGAGGCCGGGTTGAGGGCCGACCCGGCATCGAACAACGCGAAGGCGCCGCCGGTTCAGTGGACCGCACCGACACCGGGCTCAGCGGAATGCCGGAGCCCCGAACCCCGAACTGGACGATTGGGCCGCCAGCGGCGCGGCGATCAGAAGACCGAGGAGAACGGTGCTCGAGGATCGCATCAGGGATGTCCCGGTCGCGAGCGAAGTGCGTAGGTGATGCGGAGCCCGGGAGCGTTCCCGGCGTTCAGCGACGAAAAAGAACTCCGGGCGACCGAAGCTTCCGCCTTCCGGGGTGATCGCCAAGGAACAGCGCGTCGTCGGAGCGGTATTGCCCGGACCGAACCAGGCGGCCACGATGGTGAACACTTCGAGGAGCTGCACGCTGGTCGAGTCGGCCGGCACCGCGCCCCCGGGGACACCAGCCCCGAGAGCGCCGGGCGACTTCGGCGCCCAGGTCCAATTCGCCAGCACTCCGCGCACCTGCGCAGGAGCACCGGATCGTCTGCGAAGACCCGGCACCGGCACCGCCGGCGTGAGCTCCAGCGTCGCGCGCGGAGCAGGCTGGCGAGATCCCTGAATGATCTTCGGGATGTCGAACCCGATGATGGTTTCTGGTGCCGAACTTGCCACCCACGACCAGGCGATCGGGGCCGCCCGCAGCCGGGGGGTTGATGGCGTAAAGTTCGAGCCGTCGGCGGCAAGCGTGATGCAGTCTGTTTCTGCTGGGCAGTGTCGGTGGTGGCTGCCTTGCCGTACGCGATGATGTTCGGCCCCGCGGTGCCGCTTCGAGAAGGGGTCGAAGCGAGCCGGATCCCGGTGGGCTGGTCCGCCTTTGATCTTGATCCCCACGCCGGAGTCGGCCGCTGTCGGCAGGCTGCCCGGTAATCTCGTCGAGCTTCGTCGACGGGAAGCAGCAGCCGGAGCACCCCCCGTCTCGGGGTATCGGGAACCACCAGCGAACCGGATCAGCGCGCCCGCCGTCATCATGGCGTCGAGCCTGGGCCACGGTGGTCGTGCTGTCCAGGTCGGGAGCGATGCGATAATGAAAGATCTTGAGCCCGGTGACGGTGGGAGTCGCGGGCCAGCAGCTGTCGCGACGATGGCGGCGGAATCGAGCGCGACGATGGCCCGGACTCCCGCCGACCAGGACCGAGTCGCAGAGCGGCGCGGAAGGTCGCAAAGGTGCGAAGCGCCTCGCCGGCGCTGGTCCCATCGGAGATTCCAGGAGCGCCGAGATCTGGTTCGCTCCTAGATAACCGGTGAAGGAGTCTCGTCGCGGCCGACCGACGCGGTGATCACCGTGTCGCGAATCGCCGCGGACTGGTGCCGGGGCAGAGGTCGAGGACACTGCGCCGGCCCCGCCAGCTGCTCCTGGCGGGCGGCGAGCAGCCCCAATAGGGACAAAAGCACTGCGATCGAGCCAAGACGCCCTCACCGCGAGCCTTCGCTCCTCGCCGAAGGCGTCCGGCAACAAGTCGCGGATGCGCCAGCGATTTCGTTTGTGATGGACCCACCGATTCCACTTCCAGCTCCATCCGAATTCGGCCAGCACCTGCCGGGCAGGCTTCCGCAGGGCGGACCTGGGCGGCTCCGGAGTCGGTGGCGATGACGATCCGCCGGAACCGCCGCGCCCCGGCACTCACCGCGGTGAACACCGCCGTCCGCGCGCAGATGGTCAGACCGTAGGAGGCATTCTCCACGTTTGCAGCCGAGAAAGATGGTGCCGTCCTCGGCTTCCCGAGGGCGGCTCCGACCCGGTACTTCGAGTAGGGACAGTAGGCGCGCTCTTGCATGCCGCAGCGCGGCCGCCACGAGGCGATCAGCCAAGCCAGACCTCAGGAAGAAAGACCTGCCAGCAGCGAGCGGGGCGACACCCAGAAATTCCGCAACGGTCGCCCCGGAGATCCGCGAAGGTGCTGCGTTCCCCGACGGAGACGGCCTTTAACCCTCGGCCCGTACACCAGGACCGATTACCCGCTCCCTCGAATGGTCGGTCGAAGGGGTGGTCAGGTCGTTCCCGTGATCGGCTGTAAATATAACCAGGTCTTCCTCTTGCACGGCCTCGAGGAGGCCGGGAAGGGCCCGGTCCAGCCTCTCTCGAGTCCCCCAGTGAAACCGGGCACGTCGTTGCGATGGCCCCAGCTTCTGATCGAACTTTCGATGACGTTCACGAACAGGAACCTGACGCCATGGAGTGGAGCGCCGCCGTGGTGAGGCGGTACGCTTCGGCATTGGTGTCGCCGCGTGGGTGCTGGAGATGCCCCGCCCGGCGAAGAGGTCGTCCACCTTCCCTACTCCGACCCGGGGAATGCCCGCGATCGCTTCCAGGCGATCCAGCAGCGTCGTGCCCGGACGGAGGAAGCTGCCGAAGTCCTTCCGATTCGCGGTCGTCCACGCGTGGTGTCCACGGTGATCCCGCGAACGGGCGCGCGATCACCCGGGATACCGCGTGGGGGGCCGCTGAGTATCTCGCGCGCCGTCCGGCAGGCGGCGTAGAGCTCGGTCAGAGGCACGGTGGCTTCGTGCGCGGCGATCTGGAAGACGCTGTCCGCGGAGGTGTAGACGATCCACTTGCCCGTATCCTGGCGTTCCGCGCCGAACTCCTCGATGATGCCCGTCCCCGGAGGCGGCCTTGTTCCCCAGCACGCCGCGGCCGGTCCGCCGGGAAAAATTCCGCGATCATCTCGGGCGGAAAGCCGCCGGGATAGGTGGGAAACGCCCGATCCAGAATGATCCCGCACATTTCCCAGTGGCCGGTGGTGCTGTCCTCACCCGCGCTGGCCGGCTGCGTCGAGCCCCAGGCACCGGTCGGCCGCTCTACCGGCGCCACGCCGGGAGAGAGCGCACCGCCCCAGGCCGAGGCGGGCCAGATTGGGCAGATCGATTCCGCGGGCGGCTCGCGGGGGTGTTGCCCAGGGTATCGCTGCCCTGGTCTCCGTACGCCGCGGTGTCGTGCGCCGGACCCATTCCCAGTCCATCGAGCACGATGATCGCGGCCCGGCGCGGCACTTCCGGTGTCCGCCGGTCTGCACGAAGCGGAACCGCAGCGAAGTAAGCGCCTGGGTCAGGAGCCTGCTGCTCTTCCGGCTCGAGATGCCCTGCGTATCGCTGGCCTCGATCATGACCAGCGTGTCGATCAGCGTCTGCGCGATCTCGCCGTGCGCTTGGTCTTTCCGCGCCGAGGGCCTCGGCGCCGGGGGGCAAATTGCCCGCGAGCGCCGATTCTGCCTGCTGGGCCAACCCGAGCACCAGCGACGCGAGGTGCGGATTCATGTGCTAGCTCCAGCATCGCCGAGTCAGCTCTCGGCGTGAGCATGGTGAGCAACGCTCGTAGGAAATCTCCCGCGAGTCGCAGCCTGGTCGTCCAGCGCAGTACCAGCCGGCCGAAGAGGGATCGCGATGTTCTCGATTGCCACCGGCATGTCCTCGACGTCGACCATCACCATGTCCATGGTGACCCGGGCCGACAATCGGGACAATGGTGTCCTGGATCTCTACCAGCCCCCGGCCCCCGAGCGAGCGGGGCACCCCGTCCCCCATAGCCGATGCTTTTTGACGGTCGCGATGGTGGTGGGTCTCGCCTCGACCTCCGCCTCGGCGCCGTAGCTGACGGTATCACCCGCCCGAACCCGTCGAAGCGCCACGACCCGGGCGCGCAGAGCCTGACCACCGCCTCAGGGAGAAGCTCTCCGGCAACGACCGCCGTACAGGTAGATGCCCGGGCGGGCCGGATCGGCGCCGAACTCTGTTTCCGATGCTGGGCCTCGCCGCGCTGCTGGCCATGTGCACCAGGGGAGGCCGGGAATCGAGCGCCTCCAGGACCTGGTGGAATCGGCTCCGCCTGCTCGCGCGTGGCCGACTCGTCGGAACCGGCGGAGTGGAGTGGGTGAACATCCCTTCCCACCCGTCGGCGCCGCGCGAGACGCTCGGCGAGAGCGGAGATCAGCGCCCCCGTCGTGCCAGCGAAACCCGGCGCGGCTCATCCCGGTATCGATCTCGACGTGAAATCAGCCCGGCCCGCGCGGGGCCAGCCAGGCGTCGACAGCGCCGCCAGACCCCCGATGACCGGCCGCAGCCGGCCGGCACGGAGCTGATCGATTTGAGCGATGCCGAGGGAGAGAACACCAGGAGAGGCCGATCGATGCCGGCGCTCCGCAGCCGGACGGCCTCCTCATGGGTCGCGAGACCGTACCCCCACGGCTCGACCGCCTCGAGAGCGCGTGCCACTGGCACAGCGCCGAGGCCGTAGGCATCGGCCTTCACCATCGCGAGGAGTGGGAGCACCGATCAGGTCCTGGAAGCGGCGCGCGTTGCGGACGATCGCCCCGAGATCAACGTCGGGCCAGAGCTCGGTCCTGGGCATCCGAATTTGACTTGGTCACGGCACGGGGTAGAATACCGGCCCTGGAGGGTAAATGCAAGAAGAATTCAGCGCTTGGACGCTCCATGGCGATGGTCCACGCGACCTCAGGAACCGCTGCGCCTGGGATCGGGTCCAGACCCGCGACACCCTGCGGCCAGTGCCTGGTCGAAGAGGTCCACGAGGTGGACCACGCCATCGGCTCGGGAGACCCGATGGCCATCCGAAACGAGGTGGCCGGATCTGCTCCTGCACCTTGCGTGGCAGCTGGTGCTGGCGGAGGAACACCAATCGGAATTCACCGCCGAAGATGCCGCCGGCGATCCTCGAAGCCAAAAATGCGGCGCCGTCACCCCCATCTCTTCGAGCTTGGGCCCGAAAGGAGAAGTGGGAGACACTCAAGCGGCAGGAAGCGAGGGCGGTGCATCCGCGCGAACCGGCCTCCTTGACGGTTTGCCGCCGACCTTGCCCGATCTGCTCAGAGCGCAACGACTCCAAGGCGTGCGGCCGGTGTGGGGGATTCTGATTGGCCCGATACCAAGGGTCCCGCGGCGAAGGTCACGGAAGAGCTCGCGGAAGTCGGGGCAGAGTCTCGAGGGCGGGAGTCCGCTCGGCCGAGCGCCTCGACCAGGAGATCGGGGACCCTCTCTGTTTTCAGTGGTGAATCTGGCGCGGAAGGCGAAGAGTGCACCAGGCCCGGCGCTCGGCCGCGCCAATGACCGGTTCCGACCCGATTCGGTGTGGTGGAGCGCCTCGCCGCGGAGCGCGGCATCGACATTCACACCGCGGGGCTCGACGTGCTGGACCGGCTGTGGGACGAGGCTAAGGCGCAGGCCGGCGGAGGATTCTCAGCCCGAGCTCGGTCCGCACCCGTCGACCTGAGTAGCAGCGCACCTTGAAGCGGTGGGTTCCCCCGGCGATCGAGGCGGTATCGACCACCGATTCGTGCGGGGGCCAGTTGTCGATGATCTTCCGATCGCCGGCCCACACCTGGATCCCGTCGTCGCTGATGGCGCGGACAGTGTACCGCCCCGGCGGCAGGGCGATCGTGGCGGTGGCCTCCAGGGGCCCCAGCGCTCCAGCGGAATGCCCTTCACCTGGGGACGGTACCGCCGTGAGTCCGAGCCGGGATGATTAAGCGGGTCAGGAACCGGAGCGGCGCCGAGCAGCGTCTCGGAGCAGCGCCAGAGCTCTTTCGCGGGTCGGTGCTGTCGGTCCAGAGCATAGATCCGTTCGACCAGCTCCCGCCACCGGCTCATAGCGGGCGTACGAGAAACGATAGGACGTCCCGCGGCCCGGCGCTCACCCCGCGCCGAGACGGTTTCGCCGCCGCGGTATTCCAGCGTTGGCATCCCATTCTCCCGGCGTCGATCCATCCGGTGTCACCTGGAGGGTGTCCCCTGACCCTGCCTGAGGTCTTCGACAGCGCGGCGATCCCGTGCCGGGCTGATCACCCGCCAGGTTCCCCGGCCCCAGCACCGCCAGGCGGAGGGGATCGGCACGTTGCTGTCGACCGGCCAGAGCCGGGGAGAGCGCCAGTCGTAGGGCCCCAGTCGTCGACGATGATGGCGGAGCGGTCGCGGCGGGCGAGCGCGCTGGTGGGAACCGACGATTTGCCCGCGAGCTTCGGCACCAGCGCGAAGTCGGTCGTGTCGAAAGCAGGCGCGGTGCACTCGCCGGACGCAGCGGGAATCGAATCGTTGGGCGCGTTGATCAGACCGTCAGTGCTCTTCGCCAGAATCGTGAGATGGTTCCCGCGAAGACATTGTTCTCACGCGATAGTCGCGCTCGTGTCGCGGTGCTTGGGGTAGCCCCAGTCGGAAGGCTCGATCGGACGCCCCAGAGGCTGATCGCGAGCGAGTCGCCATGGAACCGGTTCGATACGATCCGGCTGTCCTGCCATGCTCGATGGCGACGCCGATGCGGTTTCTGATGAAGCAATTCCCAGCCACCGTCGATCCGTAGCTGTACCCGCCCCATAACCCGTAGTCGCCCCTTCGGCGCGGTTGCGCAGAAACGCATTGCGACTGAAGGTCGCCCATCGCGTTGGTCGGCGAAACCGAAATCGTTCGCGTAGAGGACATTGTCGTTCGCCCCGCCCTCGCCGGTGTCCATGGTGCTCTGGCTGGCCCAGAGGAAGAATCCATCCCCCCCGTGGGTGGCCGAGTTGAAGGCCACGACGTTCCGGCTGCTCTGCTCGAAGAAGAGCAGGCCCGCCGAATCCTGACCGCGACGGTAGAATCCGTGACTGTAGCCGCGCACGTCGAAGTCGATCCGGTTTCCCACGATGGTGTTGTCGCTGGAGCGATAGAGGCCGATGCAGCCCCGAGTTGAACGAGAAGTCAGTTGGTCTCGGATCCGGAGGCTGTCGCTCCGGGTGAGCATCAGCGCAGCCCATCCCCTGACCGCGGATCGCCGCGGATCTCCTGCCCTTCACGTCCACCAGGAAGAACGCCCCCGAATAGCGCAGCCACTCGTCCTTCTCGTTAGATGAGCGATATCAGTCCACCAGGCTCGTGCCTCGATCAGGCTGTAGAGCCTGGGCTTCCAGTTGTGCTGGCGTCGAGGAGCGAAGCGTCGCGAGTCCCGCGGGCGTACACCGCGATCCGGTAGCCCTGGATCTTCGCGTTCAGGATCCGGATGTTGGAGCCACCGTCGATTCGGATGGCCGCGCCTTGCGCCTGATCGATTGGCGCCGGGGTCCATGCCCTCCAGGGTGGCGCCGGCGAAGTCCACCGTGATGTCATTGCCCCGATGGTGATGACGGAGGAATCGAGTGAGGCGGCGCGGCGAGGCGGTAAGGCCTGGGGCGATCCGGGCACCGAGCGGGTGATGACGAGCCCGACCTCGAGGCGTAAGGATGGGGAACTTGCTGGGCCAGACTGCGCCTCGAGCGGCGTGACTATTACGCCGAGCGCCAGCAGTGCCACTTTCACCATAACCACCGGTATCCCGCCCTCCCGTCGTCCCGTCCTCCAGTCCTCATGGGTATAGCCGATGTATCTGCCGCGGAAACGCGATCGCCTCCCGGATGTGCGGGATGCCGCAGATCCATGCCACTGTTCGCTCCACGCCGAGCCCGAAGCCCGAGTGCACGAACGGTCCCGTACTTCCGGAGGTCCAGGTACCAGCGGTACGCCTCGGGATCGAGCCCCTGTGCCATGATCCGCGCCAGCAGCCGGTCGTGGTCGTCCTCCCGCTGTGAGCCGCCGATGATCTCGCCGTAGCCCTCGGGCGCCAGGCAATCGTTGTTGCAGCACGGTGCGCGGGTCGTCGGAGTTCTCCTTCATGTAGAAGGCCTTCGACGCCCTGCGGGTAGTTGTAGACGAACACCGGCCGGTCGAACTCCTTGCGACAGCAGCGGTCTCGTCGTCGCCGCCGAGGTCGTCGCCCCACTGATGTCGAGCCCTATGCCGTTCAGCTGCGCTCGACCGCGTCGGTGTAGCGGGATGCGCGGGAACGGCGCCTGCACCCGCTCGAGCGGCGCGGTGTCGCGCTCGAGCTCCTGCGAGCTGCGTCCGGCGGCAGCTCGCAGCGCGCGGCCGACGATGTACGCTGACGAACTCCTCCTGCAGCGCGCATGTTGTCGTCGGAGTCGTTGAACGCCACCTCCGGCTCGACCATCCAGAACTCGGTCAGGTGCCGCGCGGGTCTTGGACTTCTCGGCGCGGAACGTGGGGCCGAAGCAGTACACCTTGCCCGAGCGCGGCCGCCGCCGCCTCGACGTAGAGCTGCCCGGTCTGCGCCAGGTAGGCCTTGCCCAGGTCGAAGTAGTCGGTGGCGAAGAGCTCCCCGCCTGCTCCCCGATGCGCGCCGGTGAGGATCGGCGTGTCGACCAGGGTGAAGTCGCGCTGGTAGAAGAAGTCGCGGATCGCCTGCACCACCTCGTGCCGCACCTGCGCGATCGCGACCTGCTGCGCGGCTGCGGAGCCAGAGATGGCGGTGCTCGAAGAGAAACTGGGTCCCGTGTTCCTTCGGTGGTGATCGGAAGTCCACGCTGGCCCCGAGCAACTCCAGCCCCGTGACGGTGCAGCTCGAACGCCGCCCGGAGCGCGCGGTCCTCGCGCACCACACCGGTCACGGCGACCGAGGCTTCCTGCGTCAGCGCGTGCCGAAGAGGCCGCCCGGGTGACTCAGGGTACTTCCTGCTTGCGGGAAGCACGCGCCTGCACGTAGCCGGATACCGTCACGCAGCACCGAGGAACGCGATCTTCCCGCTCGACCGGGTGGTCGACCCGACCCGCCCCCCGGACCGTACGATCGGTCCCGCCGCCGTGCCGCGCGAACCGTTGATTGTACGACCGACGCCATACGCCGGAGCCACTGGCAACAGGATGAGGAACTTCGGCCGCCGAGACGCCGGGATTGGCAGCCGGCCGCCCGGGACGGGGTCAACGCGGCTTCGGCATTGACAGGACCGTCGGAGAGAATCCGCCGACGACGCTGCCCAGGAATCGGACGGTTGTCAGGCTTATCTCGAATCTTTGCCGCCGTGTTCGGCGCGATGCCCGATACTAACGAGCCCCATCGCACGCTCGATCCTCGGAGGTGCCCATGTATGAACGAGATGCAAGCCCGACTCAAGCCCGAGTTCAGCCTCCGGTATCCCCGCCTCAGCGCCGGCGTGTGGTACGACGTCTCGCCGATCTTTCCCGGCGTCACGGTCCGCCGGTCGACATCTTCGGCCGGCGAATCGCGCGGGCTCAAGACCGCCCGCGACTTCGAGACGGTGCAGGCGAACCACGCTCATTTCGGAGTTCCGGGCCGTGCCGCCGGAGTCGAAGCCGAGAAGGTCATGGCGTGACGCGCGAGCGGCACGGCCTGCTCGCCGGGCTCGAGCTCCATGGCCAGCCGGATGTCGGGCTCGACCTCCCCGCGGCCTGCGCCGCCGGGTCAGCACGGACACGCCTGAAGAACACCAGCAACGAGAGGGCACCAGCGAGAGTCCCTGAGACCGTCACGCCGGCCGGGAAGCTGTAGAGCCTGAAGATAGGCTGGGGCCGGGAGGTCTCGAAGCCGAGCGTGGTCACCGCCGGTCCCGTCAGGATCGACGCGATCGCCCCGCCGCAGTGCGCCCCGCCAGTTGAGCGCCGATCGCGAGCGCCGGCGCCAGCGTCGACGCAAAGAGCCCCACCCGAAGACTACGCGGAACGCCACCAGCGAGCCCGAGTACCGGCTACCGTCGCCGCCAGCCGCGGCGGCAGCAAAGTGGCCGTGGCGGCGACCCGGCCCCACAGGAGCCACGTTCCGGCAGCCTGCCGGCCCAGCGCCACCGGGATGTTCGTGGGCCGACGACCGCCGCGCCGACGTTCAGGAACGCGTTCACCGGTGCCCATGATGGCGGCGGCGACGCCCGCAGAAGACGGTTCCCGCCAGCAGCACCGGCGCGTGGCGCAGCAGGAACTGCGAGCGTGGCGTCGTCGGGGCCAGGCCAGCGGGGGCAGCGCCAGCCCGCGACCACCTCGGCCTTCACCGCCACTCCCGATCGCCGAGGTACAGCAGCAGCGTCACGCAGCAGCGCCGCGGTCGTCGGGCCGCCGGATACCGCTGCAGGCGCAGCGGGATTCCGCAAGCATGCAGAACGTGCTGACCACGCGCGGCTGGCCCGGCGCGCCCAGCCCGAAGACGAAGAAGAAGGAGAGCGCCGCCAGCGGTGTGACGCCCCTTCCCCCAGGGCGCCAGAAACGCCGGGATCGCGCGCCAGGATGGTGCGGGAGAGCCTGCCCACTCCGCCACCCAGGCAGTACGTAAGCAAATACCAGCACCGAAGCGAACGCCTTGATCGATCCCTGAACAGGTCGGTGTAGACGCCGGCGAGAAATGCCGCCCGATACCGAGTAGGCGAGTACGGTCGCAGTGCCCACACACGCCCCCACCCGAAGCCGGTGCCGAACACCGTATCGATCACGATGCCCAGCGCGAGGAGATTGGTGCCCATGTACCCGACGATGGCGATGAGGATCGCCACGGCGGCCAGGCCCTGGGCTGCCGGGGAGCGGTACTCTGGCGCCGATGGCGTCCGGCACGGTGATGACCCCGCGCTTCCGCCAGCAATCGCATCCGCTTCGGCCAGGACCCACGCCGCCATGGAGTTGGTGAGGGACGCCGGGAGAATGATGAACATCGCGCCCAGCCCGATGGTATAGAACAGCCCCGGTCCGCCGATGAAGGTGAAGCCGGTGAGGGTCGCGGTCATGGCCGCGATGGTGAGGGTCCAGATGCCGATGCTGTCTCCGGCGACGAAGAAATCCCGCGCGGTACGGGTGCGTCGGCTGGCCCAGACCGCGATCAGGGCCACTACGACGAAGTACAGCAGCAGCACCACCGCGATCATGGCGTCGGGTCAGGCGCCGCGCGGCGCGGATGCGATCGAGATCGGTTGATCGAGGGTCTGCTGCCTGAAGGTGCGGGCGTAGACCGCCGGCAGCACCAGTACCGCGCAGGCCGACGCCGTAGATAACCGCGCGCGGACCGGCAGTCCGAGCAACAGGCGGGCCCCGTGCCTCCGCGGCCGGCAGGATCAAGGCCGCGCCGAAGCAGCCGATCAGGACGACGAAGGCGAATCCCAGCGCCCAGACCATCGCCCGAGCGGACGCCCGCCGCGCCGCGCCCAGCGCCATCGACCCGATAGCAATACGTAACTGAACGAAGTACAAC
>ERZ1370068.9977-contig-8714_pt1 | contig 66367 bp, 79 predicted proteins | sample MGYA00561227_ERZ1370068 | MGnify/ENA primary metagenome ERZ1370068 (study PRJEB38410, sample SAMEA6850437) | metagenome | study: Metagenomic assessment of the ecological functions of the soil: analysis of the soil microbiota associated with the... | reverse complement strand
TCGTTGCTTCGTTCAGTTACGTATTACTGCCATGATCTGTTCGCATCGGGTGAGGATCGGCGGGCCGGTGAGTGCACCCCGCCGGTACCCGGTGGTGAAGACCGCGTGTGCGTGCAGGCTGTAGACAACGCCACGACCACGCCGGACATCCGATCCGGAGTCCACCGAGGGTGACATGGACCAAATGCTACAGTGGTCGCGTGAAGCTGGTCGTGCAGGTGAAGCTCCTGCCGGTCGCCCGAGCAGGCGTCGGCGCTGGATGCGACCCTGCGCGCATGCAACACGGCCGCATCCGGCGTCGCCGCGACGGCCCGTGAGATCGGCTGCTACCGCAACTACGACTTGCGCAGGCATGCCTACCGGGGCGCATCAAGGGCGACTACGGTCTCGGTGCGCAGGCCGCGCAGCACGTCATCAAGAAGGTCTGCCGACGCATGCCACGGCCGACCCTGAAGAGAGCGAACCTGCGCGCCGGGAATCTGCGGCCAGAAGCCGGGCGCCGGAACGCCCGCCGCCGAGGCCGAGGCCGACTCCGGTCGGGTTCCGCTCGGGACGCCGCCCAGCCGTATGACGCACGGATGCTGTCGTGGCGGCACGACGCCCGCACCGTGTCGATCTGGACGGTCGCCGGCCGGCTCCAGAGGCGTCGCCTACACGGGCTCGCCCGGCCAGCGCGAGGCCGTCGCCACGCTGCCGGCCGGCGAGTCCGACCTGGTGCCATCGCGACGGCATGTGGTTTCTCTACGCGACCGTGGAGTGTACCGAACCCGAGTTGACCGACCCGGCTGGGTTCCTCGGCGTCGACCATGGGTATCGCCGACATCGCCTACGACTCCGACGGCCGCCGGCATGCCGGCACCGGCTCAACGGCTACCGCGCCGTGCGGCAGCTGCGGCTGCGCAGGCGGTTGCAGGCTAAAGACACCAGGTCGGCCCGGCGTCTGCTCGCCCGGCGTCGGCGTAAGGAAGCGCGGCACGCCGTGCGGCGTCAACCACGGCATCGCCAGGACTCATCGTGACCGAGGCTGCACGCACCGGCCGCGGGATCGCCGTCGAAGACCTGACGGGAATCCGCGACCGGGTCCGGCTCCGGAAGCCCCAACGGGTCACCCTTTCCTCGTGGTCTTTTCACCAGCTCGGCGCGTTCCTGGCATACAAGGCCCGCCGGGCCGGTGTACCGCTGGTCGAAGTCGACCCGCGGTACACCTCCCAGACCTGTCAACCGGTGCGGTCACCGTGACAAAGCGGAACCGGCCCGGACCGGGAAACCTTCACCTGTCGGCGTCGTGCGGGGTCGTTGCCAACGCCGATCACAATGCGGCTCCTCAACATCGCCCAACGCGGTGTCGGGAGCTGGGGCACCGATCAACCGCCCGTACGCGGCCTAACCTCGCAGCCAGCGAGGAAGAGACCCGGCCCGGCCCTTCGGGGCCGGGTAGTTGACTCACCTTTCCGCCGCTCTGCTGAAGACAGGGACGCTGAGCACACCGACTCGCCCACCTCGCCCGAGCTGAAGGAGGGCCAGCTTCACCAGATGTCTGTCGCCCGTGTCCACGCGACGAGGTTACAGCGAACCGACCGGGCGCTGCTCAGGCCTATGCGCGTGCCCGGGAATTATCTGCCGTCCTGAATGTGCAGGCGACAGCTGCCGGGAAAGTCCGTGCGTCATCGGCCCACAGCGCATGCACGAGCTGAAGAAGCCGAGCAGAGCCCGGTAGTGATCCATGCCTTTGGGGCCCGCGCAGCACCGGTCCGGGAGCCACGGTGAAGGCTCGACCGCCACCAGCCACGCATCGTATGCAGGCGAGACGAACGTTGCGTAGACGGCGTCACGCCCACCTGCGTCGTGAGAGGCGGAGCACGCACCGACGTTCGGCAGCCCACGGCGGCGACAGGCCCGTCGACGACTACCCCGCGGGCCGGACGTTGCGTGAACAGCGATCGAAACGGCCAGTGGCGAGCCGAGGACGTGATCGGTATCTGGTGCCGCGAACAACACGCGTGGCGCTCTGGGACGCACCCACCGACTCTACAATACGCGGCAACGCGCATGACCCTTGACCCTCTTTCCCGCTGCGTCTGGCGTCGGAGTCGCGAACCCGCATGGATCGAGGAAGGATGGCGCATTGGAACTGACTCAAATCACGCGGGGAGACTGCCGCCGCGACGGCTGCCCGACCGTCTTCACAACCGACAGGGGCACCCTCGCTATTCAGGGCTACACCGTGGAAAAGCGGACCCCGGACGGCGAGGCGATCGTCGGAAATCCCCGTGGAGAAATTACCCGGGAGGCTGTTCGTGCGCTTGGATGGTGACGGCGTGGCGCGCATTCTTCGACGCCAAAGGGGAAGCGCTTCCGCCTGGAAACCCTTCCGGCATACAATATGGCGGACGAACAGGAAGAGTTCGACGCCTTCCTCGTCACGATGGCGCTGCATCCCGGACGACGATGCATGGCTGCGTGCGCGCGCGTCATTTTCGCCGGACGGGCCGCTGGATCCGGTCGTGTGTGCATGTCGTCACGCGCCCGCTGACGGACTATTTTGCAGTACGAGCTGGCAGCGTATTCGTACTCCGTTGCCGCCGGTGAAGACGTCCGTATCCTCGACGTCACGGACCAGCCGGACCCGGCCTCGGCAGGACTTCGGCTGTTCGACGAGTCCGCCGTGGTGCGCATGGACTACGACGACCAGGGGACGCAACTCGGCCGCAAGCTGTTGGCGGGCGCGGACCCAGCACCGGCGTATGTCGCCGAAACGCCTCGCGCTGGCGCATGCCGAGCCGTTCGCGGAGTACCGGGCGAAACTACGAGGGTGAGTCTCGACCCCGCCCACCGGGCACGACCGCCGAGAATCTGGCGGGCGCCCTGTGACCTGCGCAGGCGTCAGGTTTGTCCGGTGAGCGGCTGGCCCCGACGCTGTATGGCATGAGCCAAAGCAAGGTGAGCCGCATCGAGACAGGTCGTCTGGTGCCCTCGGCAGTGGATATTTCGCAGATGCTCGACGCCCTGTCGGTCGATGCGGAGACCCGTGAAGCGCTGCTGACCCTCACCCGGCTCGCCAACGCGGAATACCAGGACGTGCGAGCGTCGGTCCGACGCGGCCTGCATCTTCGGCAGAAGGAGCTGGCGGCGCTCGAAATAACGCCCGGCGTGTATGTTTCTTTCTGCCCGCGCTCGTCACCGGCCTACTCCAGGTGCCGGAATACATGCACGCCGCCATGGCCACGCCTGTGGGAGCCGGCCGCAGTACGACGTCTCAAAGGGCCGTCGCCCTCCAAGCTGGAGCGGCAGGTGGTGCTGCACGACGACGGCAAACGCTTCGGGGATTCCTGCTGACCGAATCAGCCGCCGGTGGCGACTCTGCAAGCCGTCGATTATGGCCACGCAACTCGACCGGCTGGTGTCCGTCTCACGGATGCCGAACGTGGGAATCAGGTCCTGCCGCAGCGGGCACCCATCCCGGACGGCCCGATGAACGGCTTCGTCATCTACGACGCCCACCTCGTCGGTGGCGACCCGCGCCACAGGGTCGTCGTACAGGTGGCGCTCCGGGCGTCGCCCCGCCCTGCTGGGTGAGGCGGAGCTGGCAGCCGCAACCGCCCGGGAAGGCCGACCCGGCCACCCACCGGCTGCTGGCCTGCCCGCCTACATCACGGCCACGCGGGACCCTCGTCCAACTCCGCCACGAGGACCTGGGCTATGAGGCCGTCCGCCGCTCGCTGTCCACGCGGAAAGCCAGCGACGCCGTGTTGCACCCACCTGCGGCACGACAGCCTGAACTGGATCTTGATCCGGCAGGCCCGGTTCGCCGGGGCCGAGAGACCGCCCCACCGTCCTGGCCGCCTCCGTCAGACAGGATCAGCTCGACCGACCGCACCCGGCTGGGGGTGTGGGGACGCCTGCGTCAGGCCGCCTCGGCGGCGGCGCGGAACAACCGGCCCGGCCAGGCCGCGGAATACCTGTCCCTGGCGGACCGCGGCGACCAGGGTCGGCGGGGGAGCCAGGCGAGCCTGGAACCTACCGGTCGATGTTCAGCCCGACCGCCGTGCGCATGATCCGGAGTCGAGGGTGGCCATGGTGGCCGGCGACCCGGAGCGGGCGCTGCACGTGGCGGGACGATCCCGGCCGGGGGGCAGTGGGGGGCCACCTGGGGCGGCACCTGCTGACCGTCGCCGAGGCCCAGGTCGCCACCCGCCGCTGACGAGGCCGCGCAGACGGTGGTCGGTGTGAACGCCTCCTCACCGGGTGGTTGAAGAACCAGCGGCTCGCCCGGCTTTGTCGTGCGCACGACCTCCTCGACTCAAAGGGGGTCCGTTGGGCGCGCAACTCCGGCCCTCGCCGACCTGGCCGCCAGATGAAGATCGCCGTATGGGCGTGGTCCCCCGGCCGTTGCACGAGGATGCGCCAGCGGCGCCGCCGGGCCCGTCGAGAATCGGGCACGCCGACGACAGGCGACCGCACGCCCGCGGTACGACGCCTTCATCTCGTACAGCCACGCGTTGGACGAGTCTAGCGCCCGTCAGAAGAGGTCTGCACCAGCTAGTGCGCCGACCGAAGGTTGGCTGGGTCGACAGGACCGAGATCCCCTGTCGGGTCAGCGTTTCCGGTCCGGCGAGCGTTGGTGGCCACCCTGGCGCGGCCCTGGAACCGCCACGCGCGCGCTGCGGGTCTTCCGAGACGAGCCCGGCCCTGACCGACGACCTCTGGGAGACATCGAACGAGAGCGCTCGCACGCTCCCGGATCGTGAGAGGAGGCGTCGGCGCTGGCTGTCAGTGGCTCGATCACGGACTCGGCCTGGCCCCGAGGGCGATAAGCAGGTCGACCAGTCATCTCAGCGCGAAGCTGTCCCCAGAGTGGCACGGGCGACTGGGATACCCGCATCGGCGAAGATACCGGGGAGGTCGGCGGTGATGCGGGTCCCTCGTCCGGGGGCTGGCCTTCGACTTTCAAGGGGAGCCGCCGCAGGCCGGACCCGCTCGCGATCCCGGCCAGGCCGTTACCGGCGGCGTTCGCCCCGCCGACGCGCGCCGTCGTCGGAACCTCGATGCTGGGCGGTAGCCGTCAGGGTCGCGCGGACCCGTGCACGGGAGGCCTGGGCGTGTTTCACGGTGTTCGCCAGCGCTTCCGAGACCATGAAGTAGGCGGTACTTCGGTGGCCCGGCCGAACCTGTCCGGTGGCAGGTCGACCTGGATCTGTTGGGGAGCGTGCCCACCATCTCGGTGACGGCGGCTCGTAGGCCCGATTCGGTGAGTACCCGGGAACCAGCCCTCGGGCGAGGTGGCGCAGTTCGTCCTGGACGGCGGCCAGCTGGTCCCGGACAGTCCGCAGGGCCTGCGCGGCGACGTGTTCCGAGCCGTCAATCCTTGCCCCGGCCCCTTCGCCCCTGCCTGTATCTCCGAGTACCGTTCCCAGGTATTCACCGGGCGCCTCGAGTTGTTTCCAGACGCGCCATTGGCGATGTCATCCTCGATGCGTCGCCGTTCGGCCGCGACGACGTTGAGCAACCGTTGCTGGGAGCTGTGGATACGGCCTATCTGAGCGTATCTCGGCGTGCAGACGGGTATTCGCCAAGGACAGGGGCGGTGCCCGTATCGCCGGCCAGGCAGGTGGGGGTGGCGCAACAGGGCGGGGTTGGCGACGATCAGGGGCAAGCGGTTCCCCGTCGTCGCCGCGAGACGTGGTGCCTTGCACCAGCGCGAGGTTGTCGCCGGGCGGTTGCCGCGGTGTCCCGGCGAGGGTGTCCACATGGCTGCGCGTGGCCGGCATCCAGTAGAGGATTTCAGGGTCGGGTCGATGAGCGCCTCGAAGGGCAGAGCAGGACCATGTCGACGTCCGTGGTGGCGCGGAGCCGGTCGGCCAGCGGCGATCGCGTTCCGGGCGAGCAGGCGCCGTAGGACGGCGAGCAGGAAGGCGAGCGGGATGCCGAGGGAGGAGGAACTGGTGGGCCGTGGTGCACGCGCGCCGGAACTCCTCGGAGACATCCAGGAGCTTGGGGGCACGGCTAGGGCGGTCGCGAGGCGCCGACGGCGACGGCGACGGACACCGGCGTCATGATGTGCCGGTCCGGCCCGGCCAGCCGCCGGGTACGCAGGGGGATGGCGACGGCGACGGCGAGGGGCGAGAGGCTATGAAAGCTCATTAAGGGTAGGCGATTCTCGCGATGTCGTACAGGGTGGGGTTCGGCCAGGCGGGAGCCAGGTCGTTGCCCGGCGGGAGGCCGTGCCCTCCGGCTCCGCGGTGACCACGCCCGCAGCGCCAGCGGCGTGGCGGCGAACACGCCGAGCGCCCGCTCGCGCCGCGGGTGGCCCACCAGGTGGGGTAGTGCAGGAATCCCCATGCGGTGAGCAGCCGGGCAGCGGGCCTTCCAGGATGGCGAGCAGGGGGAGCGGCCCGACATCCACCCACCCGGGCACCGGCCAGGGGCCAGAGCACCCCGGCGGCGGCAGAAGGCGGCGGCGACCCGGCCTGGCCGGGTTCCACCACCAGGATCCCGGTTGCCAGGAACGACAGCCCGACGGTGACGCTGATGGCGACGAGGGTGGGTCGACGGGCAGCAGCGGCCATTGGGCCGCCAGGCCTAGTCGCCGCGAGGGGGATGCACCTACACGGCCAGGCGGGCGGCCACGGTGGCCCGCGCCGATGCCAGGCGTGCCGCCGCCTCGGCAGGCGTGAGGTCGGGATATGCGGCAGCGGGCGTGGTGGCCCGGCCTGGGGCTGGTTCGCGTCCGGGGCGCCGGAGTACGAAGGCCCGGAGTCGTGTCCGGGGAGATGCCGTGTTCCCGGCGGCTGTAGCTGCAGGTGCGGCCACCAGGTCAATGCGCCCCATCCAGCCAGGTCCCGGCCTGCCGTCCGCGCGGCTCGCCAATGTGCTGGGACGGGGCTTGATGACCGTCAGCCGAACCCCACACGGGATTCTCGCTGTGGTATCAGACCGACTCCGCCCGGAGAGTCGAGGTGGAGAGTCTCCGTCGAAGGCCTGGAACGGTCTTTGACCACGGACAGTGCGGATGCCTGAGTGTGGTCACGACGGTGACCAGCGATTCCGGGGGCGGCATGGCCACCGAGCTCGGCCTCTCCGCCGAGGGCGGCGCCCGTCCGGGGGAGGAGCTCAAGGGCGGAGTGGAGGTCGCCATCAGCAAGTCGTTGATGGCAGCCCAGCAGAGGAAGGACTTCCTGGCCACGATCAATGCTCGCCCTCGCCCTCTTCGCCGGCGGCTCGCGGCTCGGGCTGGTACCTCATCGGGCGCTGGCTCAAGCCCGTTCGCCGGATGCTGGACGTGGCCAGCGCCGTCGCCAAGGGCGACCTCACCGACAACAAGATGGAGATCGGAAGAATCCGCGGACGAGATCTGGGCGCGCTGGCCGTGGGCTTCAAGGACATGGTCGCGAACCTGCGCAAGATCGTGGACAACATCCAGGAGACCTCCGTGCAGGTCGCCTCGTCCGCGGGCCAGATCTCCGCCAACGCGAAGCTCATCAACGCAGGGCGCGCAGAGCCAGGCCCAGGCCGCGGAGGAGACGTCCACCTCGATGGAGGAGATGGCCGCGTCCATCCAGACCGTGGCCGGCAACGCGCAGAGCCTGGCCACCTACGTCGAGGAGACGCTCGTCCTCCATCACCGAGATGGGCGCGTCCATCGAGGAGGTGGCCAAGTCCAGCTCCACCCTCGCCGGCACGGTGACCGAGGCCTCGCGCCACCATCGAGGAGATGACCGTCTCCATCGACCAGATGGCGAAGAACCTCGAGAACCTGGCCGGCACCGTCACCGAGACCTCGAGCCACGATCGAGGAGATGGCCACTTCCATCGCAGCGCGTGGCCAAGAACGCGGAGATCGCTCACCAACGCCGCCCAGAAGGCCAGCCAGCGCGTCACGGAGATGGCGGCCGCGGTCAACGACGTGGCCAAGATCGCGGAGGAGGCCGACACGCATCAGCCACCAAGGCCTCGGAGGACGCGCGCGCTGGGCGACGAGGCCGTGGCCACGCACCGATCGAGGGCATGAAGCACGCATCTCCGAGACCATGGAGAACACCGCCCGGGTCATCACCAGCCTGGGCCGGCGCTCGCAGGAGATCGGCAAGATCCTCGAAGTCATCGAGGAGATCGCCGACCAGACGAACCTGCTCGCCCTCAACGCCGCCATCGAGGCGGCCCGGGCGGGGAGGCCGGCCGCGGGTTCGCGGTCGTGGCGGACGAGGTGCGCAAGCTGGCCGAGCGCTCGGTGGAGGCGACCAAGGAGATCGGCGAGGTGATCCGCCAGGTCCAGGCGGAGACGACGGACGCGGTGGAGACGGCGAAGGCGGGGGCGGCGGAGACGCGAGGAGGGCATTCAGCCTCGCGGACAAGGCCGGCCTCGCCCTGCGCCGCATCAGCGAGTCCGTGAATCGCGCTCCAGCCAGCTCATGGCCCAGATCGCCCAGGCCACGGCCAAGCAGTCGTCCGGCCTCCGCGGAGGTCCTGCAGACGGTGAAGGACATGAACGCGGCCACCAGCCAGCGTGACCTCCGCCGTGCGCGTGCAGGCGGAGGGCAGCCGAGCAGATCCGCGAGGCCATGGAGAACATCAACAAGATCATGACCCAGGCCGCCTACTCCACCCAGCGAGCAGGCGGCGGGCGGGCGGCAGGTGCGCGTGTCCGTCGAGAACATGAACAAGATCGCGGGGCAGGTGAACATCGCCACCAAGGAGCAGGCGGAAGGCGTCGCGCCAGATCATCGGAGCCGTGGAGAACATGAACCGCATGACCCAGCAGGTCTCCTACGCGACCGCGGAGCAGAAGCGCGGCGGGGAGCTGGTGGTGAAGGCGATGGAGAACATCTCCGAGATCGCGCGCGACAACCTGGCCACGGTGGAGGAGATGTCCAAGGCGACCGTGAACCTCGCCCAGCAGGCCGAGAACCTGGCCAAGCTGATCGCGGTGTTCCGGGTCCAGTGATATCCGGCGCGGGCAGCCGACCGCAGAGCGCGGCAGAGCGCCGCGAAGCGGACGGCAGACGACGCGAGGCAGTTTCACGAGGTCGCTGAACTGCCTCATCGCCGATATGCTGCGTGAGTGCCCCCCTGACTTGTAACTGACTCTGCCTTGCCACTAGATATCCAGGCCGCGCTCGAGCAGCTGCGCAGCGGGGAAGAGCCCGTGCGCCGGCGCGTGGTGGAGGAGCTCGGACGGTCCGGACAGCCGGAGGCCATCACCCGCTGCTGCTGGCCGGTCGCCGACGAGAGCTGGCCGGTGCGGCAGGCGGCGACGGAGCTCCTGGCCACCTTCGACGAGGCCGCGCTCCTGCCCCATCTCGAGGCCGCGCTGCGCGACGACGAGGACGCGGCCATGCGCAACGCGGCCATGGAGATCTACGTCAAGATGGGGCCGCGGCCGCGCCGCCCGCCTCCTGGCCCTCCTCGCCGACAAGGACGAGGAGGTGCGCAACTTCGCCGCCGTCATGCTCGGGGCGCGCCGCGAGCGGGCGCGCCGTCGCCCGCCCTCATCGGCGCCTTGAGCGATCCCGACGTCAACGTGCGCCACGCCGCCGCGGCCAGCCTCGGCCAGGTCGGCGCGGCGGAGGCGGTGGGGCCGCTCGTCGACGTGCTGCGCACCGAGCCCTGGCTCCAGTACCCGGCCATCCACGCCCTGGGCGAGATCGGCGACGCGCGCGCCGAGCCGCGCCCTCCTCGAGCTGCTCGGCGACGAGCCGCTGCGCGCGCCGGTGATGGAGGCGCTCGGCCGCCTGGCCGGCCGGGGCACCCTGGCCCGCCTCGTGCCCCATCTCTACGACCCCGACGTGACGCTGCGCAACGTGGCCATCCACGCCGTCGTCTCCATCGAGCAGCGCGCCACCGCCGCCGGCGAGAGCCTCGATCCGGCGGTGCAGGCGGCGCTCCGGCGCGAAGACCTCGTGGACCACCTCCTCACCACGCTGCGCCGAGGACGAGCCCATCAACCGCCGCACGGCCGCGGTGACCCTGGGCTGGCTCAAGGAGGCGCGCGCGGAGCGCCGCGTTGATCGAGTGCCTGGCCGAGCCCTCGTTGCAGGAGTACGCCGCGCACGCGCTGGTCTCCATCGGCTTCCAGGATCCCGAGGCGTACCGTCGTGGCCTCGAGCACCCCAACGACCCCAGTCCGGCAGGGCGTGGTGCGCTGCATCGCCTGGATCGCGCCCGCGGGAGGGATCGACCTCGTGGCGCCCCTGATCCACGATCCATCCCAGTCGAGGTGCGGGCGGAGGCGGCCGCGGCCATCGGCCGCCTGGGCGACGAGGACGCGGCCATGTTGCTCTTCGAGCTGCTCGGCGACGAGAGCGAGCTCGATCCAGGAGAGCGCCATGGGCGCGCTCGCGCGGCATGCCCGCGGAGCGCGTGGTCCCGCTCCTGCTGCAGGCGCTGGCCAGCCCGGAAGCGCAGGTCCGGGTGCGGGCGGCGGAGACGCTCGGACTCCTGCGCGATCCCGACACCGCCATCGCGCCTCATCGCTCTCTCCGAGGACCCCCGCGAGACGGTGCGCGCGCGCCGCCATCAAGGCCCTGGGCGAGATCGAGGCCGCGGACGTGCCCGACCGCCTGCGCGCCGCCCTCCTCGACGAGAGCAGCCTCGTCCGCCAGCAAGCCGTACTTTCCCTGGGCGAAGCTCCAGGAAGTGCAGGCGGCCGCCGACCTCCTCCCCTGCTCGACGATCCCGATCCCAAGATGCGCTTCGTGACCCTGCGCGCCCTGGGACAGATCCGCAGCCGCGACGTGGTGCCTCGCATCACCACCTTCCTCGGGGACGCGCGCAAGGAGCTGCGCTTCGCGGCGGTGGAGGCCCTGGGCTCGATCCGCGCGGTGGAGGCGGTGCGTCCGCTGGTGGACGTGCTGTCGCGACTCCGACCGCAACCTCCGCCGCGCGGCCGCGGAGAGCCTGGGCGCGATCGGAGACCCGCAGGCGGTGCCTCCGCTCCTCCTCGCCCTCGAGGACGAGCACTGGTCGGTCCGGTGCGCGGCCGCGACCGCGCTCGGCCGGATCCGCAGCTTCAAGGCCGTCCCGCCCTCCTCACCCGGCTCGACGACGACGACGCCACCGTGCGGCGGGCGGTGGTGGCGGCCCTCGGGCGAGATCGGGGACGCGCGCGCGCGGGCGCCGCCTCGACCCAGCTCCTGTCCGATCCCGCCCTGCAGCCGGCGGCGCTGGAGGCGCTGCGGCGGATGGGGCCGTCCGCGCTGGCCGAGCTCGAGCGCGCCTTCGCCGGGGCGGCGCCGGACGCGCGGCCGCCTGATCGTGGACCTCGTGGGCAAGCTCGAGGACCGCCAGGGACGGCGCCTCCTGCTCGCCGCCCTCGCCGACGACAGCGCGCAGGTGCGCGGCGGAGGCGGCGCTGGCCCTCGGCGACGGCGGCTTCCTCGACGCGGTCCGTCCGCTGATGGACCTCAAGGCCTCGACCCGTCCGCCGAGGTCCGTCAGGCGCGCGGCCATGGCCCTCACCAAGCTCGACTCCCCGGTAGCGAGCCGCGTGTTCCAGCCCACCGACCACGACGTCGACCTCTCCGAGGAGGAGTTCCGCCTCCTGCGCGACCTCATCCACGAGCGGTTCGGCCTCTTCTTCGACGACAACCAGCGCGCCTCCCTGCGCACGCGCCTGGCCGGGCCGCCTCGGCCACCCTCGACCTGCTGTCGTTCGAGGACTACTACCACTACCTCCGCTTCGGTCCCCAGCGCGGCGACGAGCTGCAGCGCATGGTCACGCCACCTGACCAACAACGAGACTTATTTCTTACCGCGAGATGCCGCAGCTCCAGGTGTTCTCGGAGACGGTGCTGCGCGAGATCAAGGACGCGAAGGCGCGCGGCGGACGGACCGCACCCTGCGCGTGCTCTCCGCCGGCTGCTCGACCGGTGAAGAGGCCTACACGCTGGCCATGATGATCTACGACAGCGGCCAGTTCTTCTGGAACTGGGACGTGCAGGTCATCGGGATGGACGTGGACCAGGTGGCGCTCGAGAAGGCCCGGCGCGCCGTCTACCATCACAACTCGTTCCGCAGCCTGAGCCCGGCGGTGAAGGAGCGGCATTTCGTGGCCGCCACCGGGGCGGCGGCGCAGGTGAAGGAGCCCATCCGCCGCCTGGTGAGCTTCCGCGCCGGCAACATCGTGGACCCGGCCAGCTACATGGGACTGCCCGGCCTGGACGTGATCTTCCGCCGCAACGTCCTCATCTACTTCTCGGACGCGATGATCCTGAAGGTCGTCCGCCTGTTCCACGACGCGCTCGTGCCCGGGGGTACCTCTTCCTCGGCCACGCCGAATCGCTCTCGCGCATCACCGACATGTTCACGCCCATCCGCTTCCAGGGCGCGATGATCTACCGCAAGGAGGGCCGCGCGAGAGCCAGGCGCTGGCCGCCACCCATGATCCGCGTCCTCATCGTCGACGACTCGGCTTTCGTGCGCCAGGCCCTCACCCGGATGCTGAGCGGGTCGGGGACATCGAGGTCGTGGGCACGGCCGTGGACGGCAAGGAGGGATGGGAAAGGCGCCTCGACCTCCGCTCCGGACGTGGTGACCCTCGACGTGAAGATGCCGCGCATGGACGGCCTGGAGGCGCTGCGGCGGATCATGGCCGACTGCCCGACCGCCGTCCTTCTCCTCTCGTCGCAGACCAAGGAGGGGGCGGAAGTCACCCTGCGCGGCCTCGAGCTGGGGGCGATGGACTTCGTGGACAAGTCGCGGGTCCAGGGTGCCATGAACCTCCTGAGCCTGGCCGAGGAGCTCCAGGCCAAGGTCCGTGCGCTGGCCTCGGTGCGCCGCGGGCGCGCCTGCACCTGCAGGCCGCCGTCCGCGAGACGGGACCCGAGGCGCTGCCCGCCCAGCACGCGGCGCGCGCCCAGATCGTGGTGATCGGCACCTCCACGGGCGGCCCCCCGCGCTGCAGGCCATCATCCCGCGCCTGCCCGAAGCGCTGCCCTGCCCCGTGCTCATCGTGCAGCACATGCCCGTCGGCTTCACGAAGTCGCTGGCGGAACGGCTCGACGCGCGCAGCGTGGTGCCCGTGCGGGAGGCCGTGGACGGGGAGCTGGTGGTGCGCGGGTCCGTGCTCATCGCCCCCGCCGGCCGCCACATGAAGATCCGGCGCCGGGGACGGGAGACGCGGGTCTGGCTCGACGACGAGCCGCGCTCCGCGCCCTGCACCGGCCCTCCGTCGACGTCCTCATGGCTTCCGCGTGGCCAAGGCTTACGGCGAGCACGCGATGGGCGTCATCCTCACCGGAATGGGCTCGGACGGGGTGGAGGGGCTGCGCGCGATCCGCCAGGCGGGGGCATGACCCTGGCCGAGAGCGAAGAAACCTGCGTGATCTACGGCATGCCGAAGGCGGCGGTGGAAGCGGGCGTCGTGGACCGGGCGGTGCCGCTGCACCCGCGTCGCCGACGAGATCCTGGCGGCGGTGTAGACTCACGCGGGGATGCAGGAGCTCGCCCAGGGAACGCCATCGTGAGCCTGAACGGTAACCTCGAGGATCTGCCTCTCCTCGACATCCTGCAGATCGTGTCTTTCAGCAAGAAGACGGGGTACCTCTCCATCCGCACGGACGGGGAGAGGGCGCCATCGTCTTCCAGGACGGCTACGTCGTGGCCGCCTTCAGCGCGGAGACGCCGCCCTTCGACCCCCGCTGCCGCCAGCTGCCGCAGGAGGCGCGGACGCCCCTGCTCCGGGAGAGCATCGAGCGCGGCCTCGAGCAGCTCATCCGCCTGCGCGAGGGCCAGTTCAGCTTCAGCCTGACCGAGGGCCCGCCCCGCAAAGTGAGGTCCGCGGGACATCTCGCGAGGAGACGCTGCCCCACGGGCATCAACGCCCAGGAGCTGCTGCTCGACCTGGCTCGCGGGATGGACGAGGACCGGCGCGACTCGACGGCGGCGCTGGAGGCTTCGTTCGCCGAGCCCGAAGACAACACCGTCCCTCCGGAGCTGGCGGTCCAGGTCGAGCCCCCTGCCGCTGCCGGTGCGCGCGCCCCCGCGTCGGCCGCGCCCTCCGCACCCGCGCCCCCCGCTCCCACCCCGGCCCGGGCGCCGGACGCGCCGCCCGCGCCGGCCGAGGAAACGAAGACGATCCTCCTTGTCGACGACGAGGACGGAGTGCGCGCGCATCCTGGCCGAGCGTTTCGCCCGCGGCGGGTACAACGTGGTCGAGGCCGAGGACCCGGACGCGGCCGTGAAGAAGGCCGGCCGCCTGGGAAGGCGTCGATCCCGTTCCTGCTCGTCACCGACCTCGGCATGCCGACCTCGGGGGCACGTCGTTCCAGGGCGGGTTCGAGGTGGTCAAGCGTCTCTGGAAGATGAACCTGCAGTCCGCCGGTGCTCCTCATGGGGAGGCCCTGACCCCCAGCCCTGCAGGCGCGCGCGGCAGATGGAGATCGCGAACTTCGTCTTCAAGCCCGGCCTGTCCAAGCTGGACCCGAGCAGTTCGAGGCGGACCTGCGCGTCGTTCGCGAACAAGATCCTCACCGACCTCCTCCCGCGCTGGGCCGGGCCGCTCCGGACACGCCTCCCGCGCGCCTTCGAAAGCGGCGCCCGGGAGGGCGGCCGCCGCGACGCGCGCCGTCCGCGGCGGAGCCGGCACCCGCGCTCGGCCACTCTCCCGCGACGCCGGACGAGATGGGGCGCGACTTCGAGCAGCTCCAGCGGTGGCTCGAGGAGCTGCGCGGGTGCCAGGACGCCACCCAGATCGCCGGCCCGGTGATGCGGGTGGCGCGCGAGCTGCTTCGAGCGCGGCGTCCTTTTCGTGATCAAGCACGAGGCGAGGTGCGCGGCCTCGGCGGCTACGGGGCCGCTCCACGCGACGAGAGCTCGGCCTGCCTGCGTGCGGGAGCGTGGCCATCCCCCTGGGAGAGCCTTCCGTCTTCTCTCGCGTGGCGCGTCGGCCGCAAGCCGCTACGTCGGGACCCTGCGCCGGAGCGACAAGTGGGCCCAGCACCTGCTGGGCAAGATCGGGCCGCTTCCAGTCGTCCGGCTGTCGCCCTGATGCCCCTGCTCACGAACCGCGGAGACGGTGGCCATCCTCTTCGGGGACAACGCCGACAGCGGGCGTCCCCTGGCCGCCTGAGCCGCCCTCGACACCGTTCATCAACCAGGCCGGGATCGCCCTCGAGAACGCCTTCCTGCAGCGCAAGGTCACCGCGATGCAGACCCAGTGATCGGGGCTGAGGTACGTAGAGCGAGGCGGCGCCGCAAAGCCTCTGGCGGCCACCGTCGGGTGAGTGGCTGCGGCGGCGCGTCGCGAGGGGGTTTCACCAGCCAACCAGCGTTGGTAGCCGCAGTGCGAACACCACGCACGCTGGTGCTGAGTACCCCCTGACTAGTAAGTGCCTGCCACTGAGATAGAATCCTCCGAGGCCCCATGCCCAGGGAAGATGATCCCGTCCAGAAGAGCCAGGAATTCTTGGCGTTTTCCTCAAGGCCAAGGAGTTCACCGAAGAGCGTGCTCAAGGGAGAACGAGCGCCTGCGCTTCAAGCTGGCCAGCCTCGAGGCCACCGTCGGTGGCGGCCTCCGGCGGCGACGAGCATGCGCGCGAGCTGCGTGCGCGAGCTGCGAGCAGCGCGGCTGGCCGAGACGTGGAGGCCCGCTACCGCAAGGTCGAGGAGGAGAACAAGGAGTTCGCCGACCGCTACATCGAGATCGAGGAGCAGAACAACAACCTGGCCAACCTCTACGTGGCCTCCTACCAGCTCCACTCGACACTCGACTACCAGCGAGGTCGTCCGCATCGTCCAGGAGATCGTCATCAACCTCATCGGCGCCGAGGCCTTCCACATCTTCGTCGTGAGCGACAAGACGCGCGCAGCTCGAGCTGGAGGCTCCGAAGGGCCAGTAGCGCGCCCGTGACCAGCATCGGCATCGGCGAAGGCCGATCGGCATGGCGGCCAAGACGGGCGAGAACTTCTTCGCGACCGCAGGTCGCGCACTGCAGGAAGCCGACGCCGTTCGACCAGCCGATCGCGGTCATCCCGCCTGAAGATCAAGGACAGCGTGATCGGCGTGATCGCCATCAACAAGCTCGCTGGTCCAGAAGACGGCGTTCACGCACCATGGACCACGAGCTGTTCACGCTGCTGGCCGGCCACGCCGCCACCGCCATCTTCTCGGCCGAAGCTCTACTCGACCTCCGCGCAGGAAGCTCACGCACCCTGCAGGGCTTCCTCGACATGCTCAAGACCCAGCCCGCCAAGTCCTAGCCCGACCGCGGCGCGCACCGCCCGACAACGGGCCCTCTCGAAGGAGACCAAGGTTGCGCTCACCGTGGCTGGCCGTCGCTTTCGTCCTGGCCGATGCCTCCGGCCATCTCGACCGCGGCGGCGCCCACGTTCGACCAGTCGCCTCTCCCTGATGAGCGTGCGCGCCCCGACGGATTTCGCCGGACGGACGCCGATGGTCTACGAGCGGCGGGAGACGGACCGGAAGCGAGAACGCCTACGTCACCAGCTCTTCCTGGCCGACGTAGCTCCGGCCCCTGGCCGCCGACTCGGCCCCTGCGCGGCCGCGCCGAAGCTGCTCCATAATGGCCGAGGGGAGGTGGACCAGACGCATGACCCAGGCGCGGTACACTCCGGTAGAGCTCAAGAAGTTCCGGGCCCGAAGACGGTCAACGTCAAGGAGGAGATGCGCCGCGAACCTGCATTCCGAAGCTGGAATCGAGGCGAGACGCTCTTCCCGGGCATCCTCGGCTACGACGACATCGGTGGTGCCGCAGGTCGTGAACGCGGTCCTCTCGCGCCACAACATGATCCTGCTCGGCCTGCGCGGCCAGGCCAAGAGCCGGCTCCTGCGCAGCCTCACGACACTGCTCGATCGCGCCGCTGCCCATGGTGGCCGGCTGCGAGATCCACGACGACCCGCTGCGGCCGCTCTGCCGGCGCTGCCGCGACCTCGTCGCGGAGCGCGGCGACGAGACGCCGATCGCCTGGCTGACTCCGGACGAGCGCTACGTCGAGAAGCTGGCCACGCCCGACGTGACCATCGCCGACATGATCGGCGACGTCGATCCCATCCGGCGCCGCCCGCGGCGGGCACGACCTGTCGAGCGAGCTGACCATGCACTACGGCCTGCTGCCGCGCGCCAACCGCGGCATCTTCGCGCTCAACGAGCTGCCCGACCTCGCCGGCAGGATCCAGGTCGGCCTGTTCAACATCCTCCAGGAAGGCGACGTCCAGATCAAAGGGCTACCCGGTGCGCCTGCCGCTCGACGTGTGCATGGTCTTCACCGCCAACCCGGAGGACTACACCGCGCGCGGCAAGATCATCACGCCGCTGAAGGACCGCATCGGCAGCGAGATCCGCACGCACTACCCGGCCACCCTCGAGCAGGGCGTGGCCATCACGCCAGCAGGAGGCCTGACCGACCGCGGGCGACGAGCTGCGCGTGCGCCGCGCTACATGCGCGAGGTGGCGGAGGGCGTCGCCTTCGCCGCCCGCCGCGACAAGAAGATCGACAAGCGCGAGCGGCGTCAGCCAGCGCCTGCCCATCTCCGCCCTCGAGAACGCGGTCTCGAACGCCGAGCGCCGGCGCCGTCCTGCGCGAGGCACCGGTGGTGGTGCCGCGGATCTCCGACATCTACGCCGCGCTGCCTTCCCTCACCGGCAAGTTCGAGCTCGAGTACGAGGGCGAGCTGATGGGCGCGGAGAACGTGGCCCGCGAGCTGATCCGCGCGGTCGGTGGGCGAGGCCTTCTCGGTCTACCTCGGCTCCGCCGACCTCGCGCCCGGTGCGTGGCGTACTTCGAGAGCGGGCGGCAGCCTGAAGCTGCGCGACGACGCGCCGTCGGCCGACATGGTGGCGCAGCTCCGGAAGGTGCCGGGCCTGCTCGAGACACCTGCAGCCGCCTCGGCGTCGGAGGCGGCGAGCCCGCGCCCGTGATGGCCTCCGCGGCGGAGTTCGTGCTCGAGGGACTCTACGGCCAGAAGAAGATCGGCCGCAGCGACGACCGCGGGTTCGTGGCCCCGGAGCGCCACAGCGACGCCGACATCGACATCGAGCAGCCTCGAGCGGCCTGCGGCGGATGAAGAAGCAGGTGAACTGAGCCGTGGGCGTCGATCCGCTATCACCGCTACATCGGCGAGCTCTGGGACGACCTCGACCTGGAGCGAGCTGGTCGGCGAGCTCTCCGACTTCCTCCTCCAGAGCGGGTTCGGCGACCGAAGCAGGGCGAATGGGACGAGGACCAGCTCCAGGCCCTCCACGACGCCGATCCTGGAAGCGCTCATGCGCCGGGGCCTTCTCTCCGACGAGGACCTGCAGAAGCTGCTCGACGACGGCGACGCGCGCGAGCAGTTCCTGCAGAAGGTCGTGGAGCGCCTGGTGCGCGAGGGCTATCTCTCGATGTCCGGAGAGCCAGCCCTTCAGCGATCCCACGCAGGCCGCGGCGGCTTCGGTCCCGCCGGCCCGCCCATCAAGTTCGAGCTCACGGAGAAGGGCGTCGACTTCCTGGGCTACAAGACGCTGCGCGACCTGCTGGGCTCGCTGGGCAAGTCGTCGTTCGGGCGCCACGACACCCGCGACCTCGCCACCGGCATCGAGTCCTCCGGGCCCCTCGAAGGAGTACGAGTTCGGGGACACGCTGAACCTCGACGTCAGCGGCACCCTGCTCTCCGCGCTGTCCGCGCGAGGGCCTGAAGGTCCCGCTCGACGTGGACTACAAGGACCTGCTCGTCCACCAGACCGAGTACCAGTCCTCCTGCGCCACGGTCGTGATGCTGGACTGCTCGCACAGCATGATCCTGTACGGCGAGGACCGCTTCACGCCGGCCAAGAAGGTCGCCCTCGCCCTCTCGCCACCTCATCCGTACCGCAGTACCCGGGTGACAGCACTGCAACCTCGTGCGTCTTCCACGACTCCGGCGGAGGAAGTCCCGCTCAGCCAGCTGGCCAAGGTGCGCGTGGGCCCGTACTACACGAACACGCGCGAGGGGCTGCAGCTGGCGCAGCGCATCCTGGCCCGCCAGCGCAAGGACATGAAGCAGATCGTGATGATCACCGACGGCAAGCCCTCGCGCGCTCACGGAGGCGGACGGGCGCATCTACCGCAACCCGTTCGGCCTCGACCCGCGCGTGGTGGCGCTCACCCTGAAGGAAGTCGCGAACTGCCGCCGCCAGGGCATCCTGGTCAACACGTTCATGCTGGCCCGCGACTACGAGCTGGTCGCGTTCGTGAAGAAGGTCTGCGAGATGTGCGCGCGGCAAGGCCTACTTCACGACCCCGTACACCCTGGGCCAGTTCGTGCTGATGGACTTCCCGAACAAGAAGATGCAGATAGCTGCACTGATGACGGTCGCCGGAGGAGGTCCCTCGTCCATCCCCGCGCAGGCCGTAGCCGCGCGCGCGCTGCGCGTACCCGAGCAGCCGCCCTCGAGCGGGTGGTGGCCGGCATGGGGCCCGATCGCACTGCGCCTGGTGACGGAGTGAGCGCATCGGCTCGCGCAACTGTCGTGAGCACGCTCGGCTTCCTACCGCTCACCCACCCGCGACGAGGCGCTTCGGCGCGCGGCTGCGCGCGCGTGGTCCCGCGAGCTGGAGAGCCAGCACTACCGCCCGGACACGTGACAGGCGGCTTCGAGAAGCGCGGCGCGCGATCCCCGCGCCGCTGCGCGGCGGCGGATCTGTGGCGTCGTACGCGGCGGTGCCGGCAGCCGGACAGCCGCATCGTTCCACGACCGTTACCAGCTCCCCGCGTTCGACGCGTACGCCTGGGACGTCGCGATGGCGGAGAGCCCGGCGGCCGGGTGCTCACCGCGGCGCTTCTCCTGGGGCTATCGCGTGCGCTCACGCCGATGGTGCAGTGACGCCGCCGCCCGGGCGCTGACCTGATCCGCAGCTTCTGCGCTGGCTGACGTACGCGGGCCAGCGCTCGCGGCCGCCCTCACAAAATTCGTTGCTGCGGCGGTGGGCCACGCCCCGCCCAAGGCGGCGCTCAGCCGGGCGCGGCCGTCCTGGCCGCCAGCGGGCCTTGGTGCGCTGAGGGTCATCGCGCACCGCACCTGGCTCGAGCCGCCGTGCACTCGTCCCCGAGATCGCGTTCTGCCCGCTCGCGCTGAGCGGCGGAGCGGGCTCCTGGCGTGGCTCACGCTGGCGGCACATGGTCTCGGCCTGCAACAAGGAGCTGCAGGTCCTCCCGTTGCCGCTCTCACGTACCTGGCGCGGGTCGACCGCGATGGACGGCGGCTCGCCGGGCTGGAAGCTGCTCAGCCGTGTCGGCGGGCACGCTGGGCGTGACCGCGTTCCTTCGATAGCGCGGATGGGCGCCGGTGGCCCCGCTGCCGCGCCTGCCCGTGGAGCCGCCGCCCGGCGCCGATCGCGGAGAGCCTTCTGGCAGTACCGGTACGAAACGCCGATGGGGGCCGCTCCTGGCCGGCCTGCTGCCCCCGCGTCGTGGCGGTGCAAGTTCTCCCACACGCGCGCGGACCTGACTCTGGCGCCGCGGCACCTGGTGGTGGCCATGCGGCGCCGTGGCCCGTCCCGTCGCGTGCGGTGAACGCGGGGAGGCCCAGCGCCGCCCGTCGCGCTCTTCCCGTGAACGGGAACCGCCCCATCGGCTGGCTGCCAGGATCTTCGGCGGTGCCAGCGCGCTGCGCTGCCGCTCGCGCTCTGCGCTACCTGAGGCGATCCTTCCTGCCGGCACCTGCACTCCTGCCCCTGGCGGAGGTCGAGGTCGCGCTGGTGCCGAGAGGTACCGCCTGGGCTCCTGGCCGCTGCTCGTCCTCATCGGCCTGCAAGACAGGCTCGATCCGTTATCGGCGCCTCTGATCCAGCGACTGGCTGCGCAGACGGGCCGCAGGTGCTGGCGTTCTGCTCGAGAGACTGCTGCGCACCGCGGGCTCCGTGGATCGCGGCGACGAGTGTCCCGCTCGTAGCCGATGACCGCCTGATGGTCTCGGCGTCGCCGCTGCCGTCCGAGAGCGAGCCGCCGGGCGGTGGAAACTAAAGCGCGACGGCTGGGGCGCCGCTCAGCGTCACCACGGACGGCCGAGCGGTCGTCGCGCGCGCGCGCGACGCCACCGTGGTCCCGCCCCCTGCTCTGCACCCGCGGCCGCTCGCGATGACCCTGGACCTGGAGTCCGGGCGCACGCCGTGCCCATCGGCTTGCAGCATCAACGCGCGCCCTGCTCCGGCACGCGCTGGAGGGCCCGGGCGTGACGACCGTCTCGCTCACGGTTCCTGGCGACCTGCTGTTCCGCGGCGACAACCCGCTGGGCCTGGGCGGCCCGAGGGCCGGCCGAGGCCGTGACGCTGCGCCCTCGTCGTGGAGCGCCTCCCCGGCCGTGACCGTGCCACACGATCGGCCATTCGACGCGCACGCTCGACGAGCCCTCGAGCTGCTGCGGACGCGGGCGTGCGGCACCTGGTCGACGTGCGCCGGTACCCGCAGTCGCGGCGCCATCCGCAGTTCGGGCGGGACGCGCTGGCGGCAGGCCTGGCCTGCGGCAGGGATCGCGTACGGCCACGAGCCGGACTGGGGACATCGCGAGCCGCGGCCGGACTCGCCCAACACCGCGTGGCGCGATCCCTGCGTTCCAGCGGCTACGCCAGCGATCACATGGCCACCGAGGCAGCCGAAGGCGCGCGCTCGCGCGCGTGGAGGCGCTGCGGACGCGGCCGTGATGTGCGCCGAGGCGCTGCCCTCGCGCTGTCATCGCCAGCTCCTGGCGGACGCCCGGTCTGCCGCGGCCTCGCCGTGCGTCACCTGGTCGCCCGCGGCGTGTCCGGAGGACCATCGCCTGCACCCGCGGGCCCTCTGGCGCGGGGGCGTTCTCACGTACCCGGCCGCGGGCCAGCTCGCCCTCAAACGACGGCCAGGGACGGCTTTTCGCTGGTCGGGCCCGGCGGGGTGGGATATGCTCCGAAGCGATGTCCCTTCGCATCGACCTCCGCCTGCCGTCGCAGCCCGGACCACGCCTGCCGGCGCCTGGAGAACCTGCTGCGGCGCTCCGCCCTCGCCCCCTGGCGAGGTCTGGGTGCTCTCCGTGCAGGAGTACGACGACCAGGACGAGTGGCTCCTGCTCGCGACCGGCGGCGCCGGAAGGATGCCGTCGGCCCGGAGTGGGCGCACATCGCGGTGGAGGAGAGCCCGGACGAGCTCATCTGCACGTATGCGCGCGCCGTCCGCGGCGCCGAGCGCGACCCGGAGTTCATCGCTCGCAGCGTGGAGCGCCCTGGTCTGCGCCACCTCCACCCGCATGGCCTCCGCCCGCCGCCGCGGCCGCGCCTAGCCCTTCGCGTCAGCCCCAGTTCTCGCATCAGCGCGGGGAACCGTCGCGCTGAGGCCCGGCTCGAGCTTGCCTTCCGCGGACGGGCCCAGGACCACTCGCACGCCGTGGATGCCGCCGTCGTCCGCCAGCGGATGGCACGGGATCGACGGCGCGGCCGTCCAGCGTCGCCTCGGCGGGACCGCGGCCCAGGCGGCCGCGGTTCCTCGACCTGAGATCCGTAGGTGCTGCTCCCGAACCGCCAGCGCACTCGAAGCCGGCCACCACGACGGGATGCAGGGATCGACCGTGAACGTCGCGCCCTGGCGCCGTGAGGCCGAGGAGGCTCTCGAGGCCCGACGCGGTACATCCAGCCCGCGGAGCCCGTGTACCAGCGTCCAGCCGCCGCGGCCCGGCGTGCGCCGGGTGCGCGTAGACGTCGGCCGGCGACCACGTAGGGCTCCGCTCGTGTAGCGCTCGACGTCGGCGCGGCGTGCGCGTGTGGTTGACGGGGTTCAGCAGGTGGAACAGCTCCGATCGCCTCGTCGCCGCTGGCCCAGGCGCGCCAGCGCCATCACCGTCCAGAGGGCGCGCGTGCGTGTACTGGCCGCCGTTCTCGCGCACGCCCGGGCGGTAGCCGCGTGATGTAGCCGGGGTCCGGCGCGGCGTGGTCGAACGGCGGCGTGAGCAGGAGCAGCAGGCGCGCGCTGCGCCGCGACCAGGTGCGTGCGCACCGCGTCCATCGCGCGCTCGGCGCGGCGCGGGGCGGCGCGCGCCCGAGAGCACCGCCCACGACTGCGCGATGCGAGTCGATGCTGGCACTCCTCGTTCTGCGCGGAGCCGAGCGGCGTCCCGTCGTCGAAGTAGCGCGCGCCGGTACCACTCGCCGTCCCAGGCCAGCTCCAGCATGTCGGCCAGCCGCGCGCGCCTCCGTCGCGATAGCGCGGCGCTCGCGCGTCGTCGCCGCGCGCCTCGCACAGCGGCGCGAACGTGCGCCAGCAGGTCGTGCAGGAAGAAGCCGAGCCACACGCTCTCGCCGCGGCCGTCCGTGCCCGACGCGGTTCATGCCGTCGTTCCAGTCGCCGGTGCCCATGAGCGGCAGGCCGTGCGGCGCCGGCGTGTGAGCGCCGCGGTCGATCGCGCGCAGCGCAGTGCTCGAACGAGCGACGCCTCTCGTGCGAGACCGTGGGCAGCCCGTAGGCTCGTCCGACGTCGCCCGGCGCCAGCGGCGGCGCCTCCAGGAAGGGCACGCGTCTCGTCGCAGACCGTCGCGTCGCCGGTGGCGCGCACGTAGTGCGCGGCGGCGTAGCGGCAGCCACAGCAGGTCGTCCGAGCAGCGCGTGCGCGTGCCGCGGCCGGTCGGCGCGATGCCACCAGTGCTGCACGTCGCCCTCGACGAACTGGCGCGCCGCCGCGCGCAGCAGGTGCTCGCGCGCAGAGGTCCGGCCGCGCGAAGCCGCAGCGCCATCACGTCCTGCAGCTGGTCGCGGAAGCCGAAGGCGCCGCCGGGCTGGTAGTACCCGCAGCGCGCGCAGCAGGCGCGCAGGCGAGCGTCTGGTAGAGCAGCCAGCCGTTCATCATGAGCGTCGAAGGAGTCGTCCGGCGTGCTGCACCTGCACCGTATCCAGGAGCGCGTCCCAGCCCGCCTCGACCTGCGCGCAGGCGCCGCGCGGCCGCGTCGGCGGAGGCGTAGCGGGCGAGCGAGCGCCAGCGCCTGCGCGCGGTCCCGTCCCTGGCCGAGCACGAACACCAGCCTCGCGCGGCTCTCCGGGCGCCAGCACCAGCTCGACCTCGAGGCGCCGCGCAGGGATCGAGCGCCCGCGCCGAAGCGGCCGCGCGAGCGCCGTCGCGCGCGAGCGCCGCCGGCCGCCGCGGGTCGCCGTTGCGGCCGAGGAACTCCGTGCGGTCGCCGCGTGGCCGAGCGCGAGCGGCAGGCTGGACGCCGCGAAGGCGACGCGCGCCGGCGAACTCCTGGTTGTAGGCGTTGCGGGCCAGCACCGCGCCGATCCAGCGTCGCGCTCGGTGACCACGTGCAGGTGCTCGCGCGGACGCGGCGGGCCCAGCGACCCACTCGACGTAGGCGAAGAGCGCGCAGCCGCGCGCGGGCGCGTGCCGTGGTTCGTCACGGCTGAGGACCTGGATCTTCACGGGATCGTTGGCCGTCGACGCAGCACGGTCAGCTCGTGCCCCAGGCCGTGCGACGCGTGCTCGAAGCGCGTGACGTCCGGGCCGGTGGCGCGCGACGACGCACCGGCCGTCCGCGCGCGCGGCCGATGCCGGGCAGCGTCGGCGACCAGACCTCGCCGGTCTCTGTCGTCCGCGCACGAACAGCCGCTCGCTCGACGGGTCGCTCACCGCGTCGTTCGCGAACGGCGTGAGCCGGTTCTCGCGGCTGTTCTCGGCCCAGGTGAACGACGCTCCCGACGGCGTCACGACCGTGCCCAGCTCCGGGTTGGCCAGCACGTTGCACCAGGGGCGCGGCGTGTTCGCGTCGCCGTCCAGGACGACCACGTACTCGCGCCCGCGCGGCCGAGAACCCGCCCCGGCCGTTCGCGAACGCGAGGTCGGGCGGCGGCGTCCAGCGCGGGCGACCCTCCGTGCGCGCGGCCGCGCCGCGGGCGCTCCGGCGGATAGCGCGGCTCGGGGTAGGGCAGGCGGTCGAGCTGGTTCGGCGAGCTCGCCCGCGGTCGCCCACCAGCACCGCGCGCGCCACCGACTGCAGGAGCACCCGCTCGGTCTCGGGCACCAGGTCGCCGCGCAGGAGGTGGATGCCGCCCGGCCGGCCGATCCACGCCGCCCACGGTCCACTCTGACGAGCGCGCGTCAGGGCGCGTCGTGCATCTCGTCGCGATAGCTGACCGGGTGCTCGTTCAGCACCACCACGTCGGCCGCGAGGCCCTTGAGGCGCCAGTAGTCCTGCGCCTGCAGCACCTGGCGCACCAGCGGCAGGTCGTCCTCCTCCACCACCCGCACCAGCAGGATGCGGCAGGTCGCCGGAGATGCCGTGCGCCCACAGCCCCGGCTGGCCGCGCACGTTGCGCCTCGCGCACCGCGGACGACCGCGCAGCGACGCGTCCGCGTACAGCACCGCGCGAGGCCAGCCGCTCGAACAGCTGCGCCTCGTCGCTGGTGAGCCCGAGGTGGCGCAGCGCGACCTGCGCGTGCGTGAAGGCCGAGCGCCAGCGCCGCGCGCCGGCGCGCCAGGGTCGTGGTACTTCTGCGCGCAGCGCATGCGCGGCCGCGGCGCGCTCTGGGCCACGCCGGTCGCGAAGCTGAGCCGCGCGAACCCTCCGGGCGGCGAGCCGCACGCGGTAGCGCAGGCTGACGCACCGGGTCGAGCACGGCGCCGGTCGTGCCCGGAGAGCGGACGGCCGTCGAGTGCCAGCGGGATCGTCGGCGCGCGCCCGCGCCCAGGAAGCGCGCGCGGTCGCTCTCCCACTCGACGGCTCCGCTGCAGGCCGCCCTCGACGCTCAGCACGTGCATCGCGAAGAGTCTCGGGCTCGTCGTCGCGCGCGCGGCCGGCGGCGGCAGAGCAGCGCGGCCTGGTCGGGGAGGTAGTCGAGGTCTGCACGAACAGCTTGCCGAACGCGGGTGCGCGTAGTCGTCGAGCGGCGTGGCCCAGCACCGGCTCCACGTAGCTCGTCACCTCGATCTCGCGCGGCGCGGTCGCCCCGGTTGGCCACGCGACAGCCGCCGCACCTCCACGTCGTCCTCGGTCGAGACGGCCACCTCGAGGCTGGGTCTCGATGCCGTCGTCCGCCGCCGGTAGATGGCCCGCTCGGGCAGGAAGCTGACGACGTAGTCCGTCCGGCTCGCGCGCGCGTCGGCTGGTAGGCGGCCGACCACGACGGCCCGCTGCGCACGTCGCGCAGGTAGAGGTACTGGCCGCCCGGGTCGCGCGTCGCGTCGTCGCCGTAGCCGCGTCACCACGCGCCCGCGGCAGAGTGCTGGCGCCGCCGCCCGCGTTGGTGACCATCGACCGTGTAGGCGCCGTTCGACAGGAAGTGCGCGTGCGGGAACTGCGATGTGGGGCGAGCGGAAGCGGCGCGTCGAGAGCGGCGGGAGGCGCGGCCAGCGCGCGCGTGGCCTCTGCGGGCCGCGGCTCGGTGACCGGCGCGTCGCGCGGCACGCGCTCCTGCAGCAGCAGCTCGGTGGCCTGCACGCGCGGGTCGGGTGGAAGCGACAGCACCATGGCGTCGCCGCGCAGCACGGTCGGCGAGGGCCACGAGCGTCATCCCCTGGTGGTGCGCGAGGTAGGCCTTCACGATCTGGCCGCGCCCGGCGTCCGCGGCGCGCGGCTCGTCGGGCTCGGACTCCGCCGGGCCTGCCGGCGTGTAGTCGATCGACTCGAAGAAGCCGTAGCGGCCGTGGAGCCCTTCCGCCTGCAGGCGGCGGAGGTTCGCCACCGCCGCTTCCGGGTCCACCAGAGCCGCGAGCGCCGTCGCATAGGGCGCGACCACCAGGTCGTCGGCCAGCCCGCGCTTCAGCCCCAGTCCCGGGACGCCGAACGCCTTGTACTGGTAGTTCCCCGCGCGATCGGTGACCGCGTAGGCCGACTCCGAGATGCCCCAGGGCACGTGCAGCGGCTCTCCGTACCGGCGCATCCGCCGCACCGCCATCACGCAGGTGCGGTCGAGGAGCGTCTCCGGGTAGCGCTTCATGAACAGGAGCGGCATCAGGTACTCGAACGCGGTCGCGCTCCACGAGAGCAGCGTCGGCACGCCGTCCACGCTCGTTACCGGACGCCCCAGCGCGAACCAGTGCGACGAGGGCACGTCGCCCTTCGCGATCGCGATGAAGCTCGCGAGACGCGCCTCCGACGCCAGCAGGTCGTAGAACGACGGGTCGAGCCGCGCCGGGCCGTCCGCGTCGGCCAGCCGGTAGCCGATCGCGAACAGCTTGCGCTGCGTGTCGTACAGGAACCGGAAGTCCATGGCCTCCAGCAGCGCGTCCGCGCGCTGCGCCAGGCCGTGCAGCGCCGGCGCCTGCTCCGCGCCCGGCGGGATCGCGAGCTGCCGGAGCCCCTGCGCCAGGCACACCAGCGACGCCGCCAGGTTCCCGCTGTCCACGGTCGAGCACGTACCGGGGTGCAGCGGCTCCAGCGTCTGCGTGTCGTACCAGTTGAGGAGGTGCCCGCGTGAAGCGCTCCAGCGTCTCCAGGGTGTCGAGCGTGCGCGACAGGCGAGCGACCAGGCGCCGCGGTGTCCACGAAGCCGAAGTCGTGCGCGGCCAGCACCGACAGCCATCCCCAGCCCGATGTTGGTGGGCGACGTGCGGTGCGCCACCATCGGGCCCGGATCCTCCTGAAGGTTGTCGGGCGGCAGGTGATGGTCCGCCTGGCCGCCCAACGTCCTCGAAGTAGCTCCCAGGTGCGGCGGGCGACGTCCCGCAGGAACGCGCGGTCCCGGTCGTCCAGCTCGAACCGCCGCGGACGCACGGCGCGGCTGAGGACGAGCGCCAGCGCCGGGGCCGCCAGCCACAGCGCGAGGAAGGGCGGGGCGCTCGGCAGCGCCTCGGGCCGCGACCAGGCCACCACCGGGCCCAGCGAGCAGCGCCGTCAGCGGGCTGGCCGCCATCTCGACCGCAGAACAGCCGCAGGCCCTGCCTGCCCATCAGGCCGGCACGCGCGCGCGGACGCGGCCGCGGCGGTCTCCCATTCCAGCAGCCGCCTTTGCGTGATGAGGAGACGCACCAGCGTGAGCACGATCGCGTGGACCATCTCCCACGCGCGGTACGCGAGCAGCGCGACGTCGAGCGAGGCCCGGGCCAGGGCGGTGCGCGTCTCCTCCCACGAGCCACGCAGGAAGCTCGCCAGCGTCTGGTGCGCGCGCGGCCCGCGCAGCGCGCGCAGCAGCTCGACCAGCGCCGGCGCTCCCGTCACGGCCAGCACCGCGCCCGTCCAGGCCGGCCGGCCGGCCGGGCAGCACGGTCCAGGCGGCGGCCAGCAGCGCGAGCAGGCTGGGGCGACCAGGCTGCGGCGCAGGTTGTCGAGGATCTTGAAGCGCGCAGATCGGGAGGCAGCGGGTTGCGCGTCCAGCCCGCGCGCGTGGGCACCCAGGGCAGCAGCCAGAGCAGGATCTGCCAGTCGCCGCGCACCCAGCGGCGCTGGCGGCGTGCGTGCGCGAGCACGGTCGACGGGATAGTCGTCCACGAGCTCGAGGTCGGACACGAGCGCCGCCCGCGCGTAACAGCCCCTCGAAGAGGTCGTGCGAGAGCAGCGCGTTCTCCGGGCACGCGCCCCTCGAGCGCGGCCTGGAACGCGTCGACGTCGTACAGCCCCTTGCCGGTGAAGATGCCCTCGCCGAACGACGTCCTGGTACGCGTCGGAGACGGCGGTCGTGTACGGGTCGACGCCGGTGTGGCCGGCGTAGACGCGTGCGAACAGCGAGCCGGCGGCGCTGGCCAGCGTCACGCTCACGCGCGGCTGGAGGATCCCGTAGCCTCCGTCACGCGCCCGCTGCGCGCGATCGAAGCGCGGCCGGTTGAGCGGATGCGAGAGGATGCCGACCAGCTGGCGCGCCGACGTCGCGCGGCAGCCGCGGTGTCGCTGTCGAGCGTGAGGCAGTAGCGCACGTGCGGGAGGACGCGACAGGTCGCCGACCTGGCACGTGGTACGACGTGTCCGTGCGCGCCGCGCAGCAGCCGGTTGAACTCCTCGATCTTGCCGCGCTTGCGCTCCCAGCCCATGCAGAGCCCTTCGCTGCGGGTTCCACTGGCGCGCGGCGGTGGAAGAGGTAGAAGCGGCGCGCGGCCTCGCCGTAGCGCCGGTTCAGCTCCTCGATGCCGGCGCGCGCGGCCTCCAGGATGGCGGCGTCTTCCGGGCGCTCCTCGCGTCTCCGCGTCCGCGAAGTCGCTGAGGAGCGCGAAGTGGAAGTGCGCGGCTCCAGGTTGCCGATGGCCTGCACCTCCAGGTGCTCGACCATCTCCTCGGCACTCGCGACGCTGTCGAGCGATGGTCGGCACGATCACCATCGTCCGCGCGCTCGCGGGCACGCCGGCTCGCAGGTCGAGCCGGGGAGGCGGCGCGGGACCACCAGCGTCACGGCGACGCGCTGCGCCAGGACGACGGCCAGCTCGGATCGCGGGCAGCAGCGCCAGCAGGCCACGGCCGCCCAGGCTTGCGCCGTGGTTGCGCCCCGCGACAGCGCGAACGCGGCGGCGGCCAGCGCGGCCAGCAGCGTGGGCACGGCGACGCTGCCGAGGTAGAGCGCGGTCGCGTGCGCGAAGCCGAAGCGGCGGATGCGCCGGCCCAGGGGCGGGCGCACGCCCAGGTGCTTCTCGAACTCGGTCCGGCCGCGGCCGATCAGGTAGTGCCCGACGTGGTGCGACCGCTCGTCGGCGGCGTCCCGCTCGACCTCCCGGCGCGCGCGCTCGACCGCGGCCAGCGCGACCCGCTGCTGGCTCTCGCCCGAGGGCTCGGCCAGCGTCCTCCACCGACTGGCGGTAGCGGTCACGGCTCAGGAAGTCCATGCGGCCGTAGACGCCGGCGGGGTCGCGCTGCAGCACCTGCTCCACCAGGCTGACCCGCTCGACCAGCGCGGACCAGTCGAGCGTGGCCATCAGGCGCAGGCTGGTGACCGCGTTCGCGACCGCGACCTGCTCGCGCGCCTGCTGGCGGGCTCGCCCCGGATCAGGTCCTCGACCGTGAGGCCCTGGCCCGCAGTCGCTCCTCAGGTCGATGCGGAGCGCGGACGCCTGCGCCCGTACTCTCGCGCAGGTTCTGGACGAGGTGCACGACGAACGGCGCGTCGAGGGCGCTCGCCGGGCAGCGCGGGATGGTCGTCGCCGGCATCCAGGCGCGCCAGCAGGAGGTTGGCCCGCGCGCGCCCGCGCCGTGCCGCCACGATCCCGTCCGCGGTCCGCCGCAGCGCGGCCACCAGCGCGAGCTTCAACGCGCTGGGCCACGCCCACAGCTCGCCGATGGCGAGCGGGGCCGCGTGCTGGTAGGCGGCCAGGAAGCGGGTCAGGCGGTCCCCGTCCAGGCGGGCGTCGCTGTGCGCGAGCAGGTCCTGCGCCAGCGACTCCACGCGCGCCAGCCGCAGGTCGCCCGCCAGGCGGGGCAGCTGGCGATAGTAGGTCGCGGGCAGGTCGCGCTGGACGTTGCGGGCCTCCGCCTCGATGAGGTGGAAGTTGTCGAGCACCCACTCGGCCGCGGGCGAGATCGGCCGTCCCTCGTGGACGTCCTCCGCGATGAGCCGATAGGCCTCGCGCAGGCGCTCCACGTCGGCCTCCAACCGGTGGAGGTGGGCCGGCCGGACGAACCGCCGGCGGACGACCGCCTGCGACGCCGAGAGAGCGCGCCCTCTCTTCGAGCTTCTCGACGCTGAGCAGGGCTTCGGCGCCCAGGATCACCGGCTCCATCCCTTTAGTAGACACCACGGGGCGAAGTGGAACCGGCGTCCGGGCAGATTTTGGCCACTTATCCGACCGGGTCACGCGTCGCGCGGCGGGACTCTCGCGCGCGCCAGAGGCGGCGCGGGTGACGAACCAGGAGGGTGTGCGGCCGAATCGCTTCCCGCAGCGCGCTCTCGAGGGACGCGCCCAGCCGGGGCACGGCCGCCGGAGCCGCCAGCGTGACCGTGCACCCGCCGAACCCGCCGCCCGTGAGGCGCGATCCGTAGACGCCGGGCACGGCGAGCGCGGCCTCCACCAGTGCGTCCAGCTCGGGCGCGCTCACCTCGTAGTCGTCCCGCAAGGAGCGGTGCGACTCGATCATCAGTCGGCCGAAGAGCGTGAGGTCTCCGCGGGCCAGCGCCTCGGCGGCCGAGCGCGTGCGCTCGATCTCCGACACCACGTGGCGTGCCCGGGACAGCAGACGCTTGGTCAGTGCCCCGCCCTCGCGCGCGATCGAATCCGTCGACACGTCGCGCAGCGAGAGCCGGTCGGGACGGCCGTCCGCCAGCTGCCGCAGCGCCTCGGTGCTCTCCGCGCGCCGCTCGTTGTAGGCGCTCGCGGCCAGGCGATGACGTACCCCGCTGTCGCACACCACGACCGCGACGCCGTCGGGCAGGCGAATGGGCGTCGTGTCCAGCGATCGGCAGTCGATGAGCAGCGCATGGTCCGCCTGGCCCAGCGCGGCGGTGAGGGGATCCATGATCCCGCACTGCGTGCCCGCGTGGCGGTGCTCGGCGGCCTGGCAGGCGCGGGCGACGTCGATCGGCGCGGCGTGCCGGTCGGCCAGCGCCAGCAGCGCGAGTGCCAGGGCCACTTCGAGGGAAGCGGACGACGAGAGCCCCGCGCCCACGGGCACGTCGCCTTCGATCCACAGGTCCGCCCCCGCAGGCGTCCGACGCGCTCCTCCAGCAGGCGCGCGGTGCCCTCGACGTAGTCGAGCCAGCCGCCGCGGCGGGGAGCGGTCGCTTCTCGCAGGTCGACCAGGCCGTCCGTCTCCAGGTTCGCGGAATAGACGCGCAGCGCCCGGTCGTCGCGCGCCGCCGCCGCGACCAGGGTGCCGCGCTCGATCGCCATCGGCAGCACCAGCCCGTCGTGGTAGTCGGTGTGCTCGCCGATGAGGTTCACGCGGCCCGGCGCGTGGAACACGCGCGGGAGCCGGCCGTACCGCCGCTCGAAGGACTGGACGATCGCGGCCGGGTCGGCCGTCACGCGCCGTCCGGCGGGCAATGCGCGCGCAGGCGGGCCGCGCTCTCCTCGGCCAGGGTGTCGTTGATGAACATGCCGGCGCCCAGCTCGCTGCCGGCCAGGAACTTGAGGCGCGTCTCGCTGCGCAGCGGCGGGTAGAACTCCACGTGGAAGTGGTAGTGCGCGTGGTCGCCGCCACCTCCGGGCCGCTGGTGAAAGGCCATCACGTAGGGGAAGGGCCGGTCGAACAGGCGGTCGTAGGCTCGCAGCACCCCGTGCAGCACGCGCGCCAGGTCGTAGGCCTCGACGTCCGACAGCTCCGTCAGGTCGCCCAGGTGGCGGCGGGCGGTCACGTGGACCTCGTAGGGCCAGCGCGCGAAGAACGGCACGTAGGCGGCGAACGACGCGTTCGTGGCGACCAGGCGCCGGCCGTCGCGGTCCTCTTCCGCCAGGATGTCGCAGAGCAGGCAACGGCCGTGGGCGCGGAGGTGCTCGCGCGAGCGCGCCAGCTCGCGCTCGATGACGGGCGGCACGAAGGGATAGGCGTAGATCTGGCCGTGCGGATGGTGCAGCGTGACGCCCATCTCCTCGCCCTTGTTCTCGAACACGTACACGTAACGGACGAAGGGCAAGGCACTCCAGCTCGCGATGGCGATCGGTCCACACGGCCAGCAGCCGCCTCAGGCGGTCGAGCGGCTCCGCCGCCAGCGACGCGTCGTGCCGCGAGGTGTAGACGATCACCTCGCACTCGCCCTGGGCCGGCGCCACCGGATAGAGGTCCGTGCCCGCGACCGCGGGCGCGGGCGGGTCGCGCATGAGGCTGGGGAACCGGTTCTGGAAGACGACGACGTCGAAGTCCGGCGCGGGGATCTCGGTCTCGAACCCGCCGGGACGCGTGGGGCACAGCGGGCAGAAGTCCGGCGGCGGCAGGAACGTGCGCTCCTGCCGCGGCGTGGCCGTCGCCACCCATTCGCCGGAGCAGCGGGTTCCAGCGCAGCTCGGACACTACGCGAACAGGTAGAAGGTCAGGAGCCGTCCGTCCGCCAGGCGGACGGTGCGCCGGGTCGGGATCAGCGGCGCGGGAGTCGTGTCCATGCGAGCCCTCCGAGGATGGCCCGCATTATGGGCTGACGCGCGCGAGGAAGGGTGCGCCTCCGGCCCCCGCCAGGCGGGGGCCGGGGACGCGGGTCAGGCCCGGGAGGCGGCCCGGTGGCCGTCGAGGCCAGCTCTCCAGCTCGCGCTCGTTGTCCTGGCGGTCGCGGCCGTAGTACTCCTGGAGCTTGCCCAGCAGGATGTCGCGCTCGCCCTTGATCTGGTCGATGTCGTCGTCGGTGAGACGGCCCCACTGCTTGCGCAGGCCGCCCCTTCAGCTGGTTCCACTGGCCCTTCAGGATGTCTTCGTTCATGGCACGATCCTCTCTCTCGTTTCTCGAGACCCTGCCTACTTCTCGGTCGACTCGATCTGGCTGGCCACCCGCTTCACGCCGGGCACCTTGGCCGCGGTCTCGATCGCCGCCAGCTGGCGGCCCAGGCTGTCCGTCTTGCCCTTCAGCATCACGACGCCCTTGTTGACGGAGTCCACGGAGACGTCGTTCAGGCCCTGCGTCTTGAGCGCGGTCTGGACCTTGTCCTTGACCTGGTCGTCGGTGGCCTCGACCACCTTCTCTTCCGACTTCGGCACCACCTGAAGCAGGTTCTTGACGCCGGTGGCTCCGTCGATGCCGTGCGCGACCTGCTCGGCCTTCGCCTTCTCGGCCGCGGTGTGCACCTTGCCCGTGAGCGTGATCATCCCGCTCTTCACGTCCACGTCGATCGCGGTGCCCGACACGTCGTCCGCGGTCAAGAGCGCGATCTTGGCCTTGGTGCCGATCCAGGTGTCGGAGGCGGCACGGGCGGGGGCAGCGGCCACGAACAGCGCGAGGGCCGAAGCGGCCAGCACTTGAGTGAAACGATTGCTCATGTGAATCCTCCCGATTGAAAGAAGTCCCTGGCGCCGCGCACGAATGAAGGCGGTCATCACCGTCTTCCAGCACGGCGCCGTTCGCACCAGGGCAAGGAGCAACCCCGTGCCACGCTCCGGCGTTGTCGCGTCTTCATCTCGCGTCCTTCGTGGCCGGCAGAATGTACAAACGGATTCGCAAGCTCTTGCCCAAAGAGCCGAAACGGCGCGCGTGCACGGGGCCTGGCCGTGGCGTGCCTCTTGCTATTCCCGCGACTGGGTTTCCCGAAAGAGCCGGCAGCATCGGGCTGCGGTCGAGAGCCCGGAACCAAGGAGCAGGACCATGTGGGTGACGCGAGTCCGGGAGCTGCCGGACGGTGAAGAGATGATCTGGTCGGAGCCGGCTCCCTCCGACCGCGAGCTGTTCACGCTCGATCCGAGGCGGACGGTGCTCGAGACGCGTGCGGCTGCCGTCCCGACGCGCCGGACGTCGCAACCCGTTCGGGAGGAGTAGCCGATGAAGCATCAGCCGAAGGATTTCCAGCGTCTCATCGCGGAGTGCAACGGGTTCCTGAGCGAAACGCAGCTCAAGGCCCATTTCGAGCTGTACCAGGGGTACGTCAAGAAGCTGAACGAGATCGAGGAAGGGCTGCGGCAGGCCGATCGCGAGACCGCGAACTACTCGTTCGGCGAGTACTCCGAGCTGCGCCGCCGCGAGCCCGTCGCGTACAACGGGACCGTCCTGCACGAGCTGTACTTCGAGAACCTGGGCCGCGAGGCGGCGCAGCCCCGGCGGCGTTCCGCGAGGCGTTCGCGGAGCCGTGCGGCTCGTGGGACGAGCGCGGTCGCCGACGTGAAGGGCGATGGCGGCGTCCGCGCACGGCTGGGTGCTGGTCGCGCACGACGGCAACTTCGGGGCGTGCGCAGCCACCTCGTGCAGTCGGAGCACCATGTGGGCCTGCTGCCCAACCAGACCATCCTGCTCGCCATCGACTGCTGGGAGCACGCCTACTTCGCCGACTACCAGACGAAGAAGGCCGCCTACGTCGATGGCCTGCTGAAGCACGTGAACTGGCCGGCCGTGGCCGCGCGCTGGGCGCGCTTGCGAGGCGCTGGAGCGGGAGATCGCGCATGCCTGAGCGCGACGCGGCCGGGCTCTCCCGGCTCGACGTGCAGCGGGCGCACTCGATGGCGGACGAGGGCGGCGCTTCCGCCGCCCTCGCGGAGAGACGGCACGCACCGCTCGACGGGTGGGGCGCCGCCGCCGCCGGGCTGGCCGCGTTCGTCGGCCTGGCCGCCGGCGTGGCGCTCGTCCGCCTCTGGCGCGTGCGCTGACCAGCAGGAGGATTTGTGGGATTCATGCCTCTGGGCGATGACAGCGAGCCGGGCGGGCTGGCGCCGGTCGTGACGTGGGCGCTGCTGCTCTGAACGTGCTCGCGTTCTTCCTCGAGCTGGGCCGCTCCACGCCCGAGGCACTGCAGTCGTTCATCCAGGCGTGGGGCGTCGTCCCGCGCGAGTACTCCGCGGGGCGCGACCTCGGCGCCCTCATATCCCGGTGCCGTTCTGGGCCACGCTCCTGACCTCGATGTTCCTGCACGGCGGCTTCGCCCACCTGGGCGGGAACATGCTCTACCTCTGGATCTTCGGCGACAACGTGGAGCGGCGGCTGGGGCGCGCGCGGTTCCTGTTCTTCTACCTCGCCTGCGGCGTGGCCGCCGGCCTCACCCACATCCTGTTCAACGCACACTCGGGCATGCCCACGGTGGGCGCGTCGGGGCCATCAGCGGCGTGCTCGGCGGGTACCTGCTGCTCTTCCCGCACAACCGCGTGCGCGTGCATGACGTCCGGCGGCGTGACGGCGGTCCCGGCGGTCGTGATGCTGGGGCTGTGGATCCTGATCCAGCTCGTCGAGCGGCCTGGGCACGATCGCGGAAACGCCAGGAGACCGGCGGCGTCGCCTACATGGCGCACATCGGCGGCTTCCTGGCGGGGATGCTGCTCGTCACGGTCATGGGCGCGCGCCGTCAGCGGGCCGCGCTCGCCTGAGAGGAGGACATCGGTGCCTCGGACACTCTGCAAGGTCATGGGCGTGGTGCTGGTCCTGGTGGGCATCCTGGGCTTCGCGAACCCGCGGCTGCTCGGGATGCACCTGACGCCGATGCACGACGTCATCCACCTGGTGAGCGGCACGGTGGCGGTGTACCTGGGCCTCAACGGCTCGCGCAGCTCGGTGCGGTCGTTCTGCCTCGTGTTCGGGGCATGTACCTTTCGCTGGCGGTGCTGGGGATGGTGGCTCCCGACGTGGTGTCGGCGATGATCGGGCACGACGCCCACGTCAACCCGCACGCGCTGATGCCCGACAACGTGGTGCACTTCTTCCTGGGCGGGATGTTCCTGGCGGCCGGACTCAAGACCGCACCGCCGCCCCCTGCGCGCCTGACGCCCCGGGTGGGCGCGGACGCGAAGCCTGCGTCGTCCAGCAGCGTGAGCGGATGGGTGCGTTCGACCTGGTCCGGGACGCCTTCACGGACTGGCGTCGCGACAACGCGGGGCGCCTGGGCGCGGCGCTCTCGTACTACACGCTCTTCTCGCTGGCGCCGCTCCTCATCGTCGCCATCGCGGTCGCCGGCTTCTTCTTCGGCCGCGAGGCGGCGCAGGGCCAGATCGTGGCGCAGCTCCAGGGGCTCGTGGGCGACGCCGGCGCCGGGGCCGTCCAGGACATGATCGAGCATTCCCGCCACCCGGCCGCGGGAGTGCTGGCGACGATCATTGGCCTGGGGACGCTCTTCCTGGGCGCGACCGGCGCGTTCACCGAGCTCAAGAGCGCCCTCAACGTGGTCTGGGACGTGAAGGACGAGGGCGGCGGCGTGCTCTCCCTGTTGCGCGGCCGGCTCTGGGCGTTCGCGATGGTGCTGGCCGTGGGCTTCCTGCTCCTGGTCTCGCTGCTGATCTCGGCCGCGCTGGCAGGCGCGGACGGCTTCTTCGCGTGGATGGGCGTGCCCCGGGCGATGGCCCAGCTCGTCAACTCCACCGTGTCGTTCCTCGTCATCACGGTGTTGTTCGCCCTGCTCTTCAAGTACCTGCCCGACACCCCGGATCGACTGGCGCGACGTCTGGGTCGGCGCGCTGCTGACGTCGGCCCTGTTCACCGTCGGCAAGCTGTTCATCGGCCTGTACCTCGGACGCAGCAGCGTCGCGCTCCGTCTACGGCGCCGCCGGCTCCAGTGGTCGTGCTCGTGGTGTGGGTCTACTACGCGGCGCAGATCTTCTTCTTCGGCGCCGAGGTGACCCAGGCCTACGCGCACGGCACGGGTCGCGCCGGGCGCGCGAGGCGAGCTAGCGGCGCACGGGGCTCACGCGCGCCTCCGGCCCGCATAGAACGGCGATGGCGGGCGTGTCCGTGTTGGTCTCCGACGACACGGTTCCACCGCATCGCGCGCGGCATCCCTGGCCTCGCGCCAGGTCTGCCGGCGACGGACCGCGCCGCTGGTCCCACTCGCGAGCCAGGCGGTCGTCGAGCTCGTCGAAGCTGCGCTCGCCGTACTGCGAGTACGACTCCCAGCCGAACCGGTAAGGCCGGCTGGTAGTACGCGTATTCGTGGTCCTCCCCTCCACGTAGGGCCGCGCGCGGTAGTTCTCGCTCCAGGTAGGCGTCCTCGACCGAGGGGTTCACGGTCTCCGCGGCTCCCTTGCCGGCCAGCCCGCCGGCCACTCCGCCCACCGCGGCCCCGACCGCGACGCCCACGGGGCCTCCGTCGCCCCGACCGCGGCGCCGGCCACCGCGCCCGTCCGCCGCCCATCGCCACGCCGACCGGATGGGACCCGGACGCGCCCGTCAGGGGATCCTCGTTCAGCGCCGTCCGTCTTTGGCCTGCGCTTGTTGCTTGCTCATCGGTCCTCCTCGGCCTGGCCGCGGATGCAAGCCCGCGTGGTCATCCCCTACAACCTGTAAATTCCGGAAGGAGAACGGCGGCGTCTCCGCCGGCCGCTCTCCTTCCGGCGCCCTCTCGGGCCTACTCGATCTCTTCGTCTTCTTCCTCGATGTCACGCTCGCGGCCCGGCGCGTACGCTTCCGCTCCCTGGCCGGGCTGGCCCAGGTCGTCGCCCCGAGGCTGCGGGTGTGCGGTCGGGGCCCGGCGCCTGCTCGTCCCTCTTGTGCATTTGGTCCTCCTTGCGCCCCGCAGGTCCCGGGGGCGACGAGGTGAATCGAGCAAGAGACGGTGCCGGTCCAGGCCGGCGGCACCGATCCTGCACGGATGAGCTGCAGGACGCCGGGAGCGCCGGCGCCGCCAACCGGAGGGACCAATGGCCGAGATGGAGTAGTCGATGGTCGTCGACGCGCCGTTGCGCGAGGTCTACAACCAGTGGACGCAGTTCGAGGAGTTCCGCACTTCATGGAGGGCGTGGTCGAGGTGCGGCAGGTCGGACGACAAGCGCCTCTACTGGCGCGCGAAGATCGGCGGCACCGAGGCGAGTGGCACGCGGAGATCGTGGACCGTGACGCCCGACCGCCGCATCGCGTGGAAGAGCCTCACCGGGCCGGAGCACGGCGGAGCGGTCCTGTTCCGGCCGGTGAACGACGGCCGCACCGAGGTGACGCTGGCGCGATGCTGTACGAGCCCGGAGGGCATGACCGAGCAACGCTGGCGACGCGCTCGGCTTCGTGAGCCGTCGCGTGCAGGGCGACCTCGAACGCTTCCCGCGACTACGTCGAGGAGCGCGGCCGGACCACCGGCGGATGGCGGGGCAGAGATCCACGGCAGCCAGGTCGAAGGTAGCGGGCCGTGCATGCCCCGCCGTCGAGCCGCCCCTGGAAGACGGGCGCCGAAGTCCCGGCGCTGCCCCGTCTGACCGAACACCTCGAAGCCGACGTCTGCGTCGTGGGCGCCGGCATCGCGAGCCTCTCCGTGGCCGCGCGCCTGGCGGAGGAGGGCCTGACCGTGGTGGTGCGCTGGACCGCGAGGGCCCTTCGGCGCCGGCGAGACCGGACGCACCACCGCGCACCTGACCGGCCGCTCTCGACGCCCGCTTCCATCGGCTGGAGCGCCTGCACGGCCCCGAGGGCGCGCGCATCGCCACGCGGCCAGCCATGCCGCCGCGAGGTCGGGATCATCGCTTCACGAGCCGGTCACGCGCCGCTGGACTGCCGCTTCGAATGGGTGGACGGCCATCTCTTCGATCCTCCGGGCACGTCCCCGAAGCGCTGGTCGAGGAGGCGGACGCGGCCCGGCGGGCCGGCCTGACGCCGATGGAGCCGCCCCGCTGCCGCTCGCGACCGGGCGCTGCCTGCGATTCGCGGCCAGGCCCAGGTGCACGCGCTGCGCTACCTGGTCGCGCTGGCCGCCGAGGTGCGCGGGAGCCGGGGCGGCCTCTTCCGCGCGGATGCGGACGAGTTCGAGACGGCGAGCCGGCGACGGTGCGTACGCTCGGGCCATCGCGTGCGCACGGTCGCTGGTCATCGCGACCGACACGCCCGTGAACGACCGGGTGGCGATCCACACCAAGCAGACGGCGTCGCGGAGCTACGCGCGATCGCGTTCTCGGAGCCGGCGCGCTTTCCGCGCGGCCTCTTCTGGGACACGCCTCGAGCTCGCTACCACTGCCTGAGGCTGGCCCGCATCGGTCCCGACCCCGGGAGGACCGTCCTGGTCGTCGGGGGCGAGGACCATCGCACCGGCGCGGCGGAGGACGCGGAGCGCCGCTTCGACGCGCTCGAGAGCTGGGCGCGCAGCGCATGGCCGGTCTGGGCGACGTCTCGCATCGATGGTCCGGCAGGTGCTGGATCCCGTGGACGGGCTTCCGCGTTCATCGGCCGCAACCCGGGCGACCGCCACGCGTCTACGTCGCGACCGGCTTCGGCGGCAACGGCCTTCACGCACGGCACGCTCGCGGGGCGAGGTCATCTGCGACCTCATCCTCAACCGGGCCAACGGAGTGGTCGCGCCTCTACGAGCCGGGCCGCATCAGCCTGCGCGCGACTCCGCGCTTCCTCCGTGGAGACGGCGAGGACGGCCGCTCACTATGCCGACCCTCGTCACCGGCGGCGACGTTGCGAGCGAGGACGAGATCGAGCGCGGGTTAGGGGCGCGATCGTGCGGCACGGCGTCCGCAAGATCGCGGCGACGTTCCGCGGCGACGACGGAGCGCTCCATCGCCGCTCGGCGTACTGCACGCACCTGGGGTGCGTCGTGGCGTGGAACGGAGCCGAACGGACCTGGGACTGCCCGTGCCACGGCTCGCGCTTCGACGTGGACGGGGCCGTGATCCACGGCCCGGCGATCGGTCCGCTGGCGGAGGTCGAGGAGACCTCGCCTCACGCCGCGCCCCGTGCCCGTGGAGGACCAGTCCGGCTCCGTCCCACCAGTAACTCCGGTGCCAGGACCATGGCACTGGAGTTGCACGAGTGGAGTCCCCACGGGACGGAGAACATGGTCGAGACTTCCAAGAACGCGGGCCGGACCTGGCTGCGGCCCCGACGGGTGCTGGCCGTCGGCGCGCTCTGCCTGGCTGCTCGGGCTCGGGCCTGCTGGCGGTCGGCTGGTTCCCGCAGGACCGAGTCCGCGTCCTGGTCGAGCGGTGCGCATCCGCGAGGCCATCGGGCCCCGCAGCCGCATCGGCGCGCTGCACATCGATGCCCGGCTCCTCTCCGCCGACATCCGCGAGCTGACGCTCGGAAGGGGCCCGCCTGATCGCATCGAGAGTGTCGCACGCGCGCGTGCGCGCGACCATGGCGCTCCTGCTGCGCGGAACGCTGGACCTCGAGCCGCTCGAGGCCGAGGCGCCGCGCATCACGCTGAAGCCGCCGCCCGCGAGCGCAACCACTCCGCGCCGGCCGGTCCACATCGATTCCCTCCGCATCACCGACGGCGTCGTCACCTACGAGGACGACCGGCTGGGCGGCAGCCTTCGTCTCGACGACGTGGACGCGCACGGCGGGATCGGCGGCGGAACGCCGCTGGAGGCGACCGCCGGCGGCGGCGTGTGGTCGCGCCCGCAGCCGGTGCCTCTCGGTCCCGCATCGCTGCGGGCGCGCGTCTCGCCCCTTCTCGACCTGGACGTCGAGTCCTTCGACGGCGGGACGGCCTGCCCAGGCTCCGGAGGCACGGGCCGGATCGAAGCAGCCGATCGCGGGGCGCTCGATCTCGCGTGGAACGGCGCGCTCGACCTGCACGAGCTCGCCGGGTTCGCGACGCGGCCTACGGAAGCCGCCGGCGCGGTGAGCGTGGACGGCACCGTGAAGGGCACGCTGGACGCGCCCGCGGTTGCCGGTCAGGCGAACGGTGGAGGCGCTCCGGTTGGCGGACCTGCAGGTGGGATCGCGCCGACGCGCGGTTCACATACGACCTCGCGGGGTCGAGCGCGGCCTGGACCGCGCGCGCCCTGGGCGGGTCATCTGACCGGCGATGCGACGCTGAAGGACGCGCGCATCCGGGTCCGTGCGAAGGGAGAGGGCATCGACACGCGGCGCCTTCCGCCTTCGGCCATGCCCCAGGGACTGCCGCCCAGCCGCGTGTCCGGCCAGGTGGACGCGGGAGGGCCTGCTCGACGGTCCGCTGCAGGTCGCGTCCGACCTGCGCGGTTCGGGCGCCCAGGACGGAGTCAGCCACCAGGTGAGCGCAGGCCGCGGCCGCGTCGAGACGGGGAGACCCGCGTCGGGCCTGACTGGACCGCGCAGCTCGCCCTGTCGCATCCCCTGGCGGAGGGCGCCGTGGGCTGGCACGCCGCGAGGCTGCAGGCGCGTGGCGACGCGCGCGGCGCGCTGCCGCCCGACGTCACGGGCACGCTCGCGGGCACCGTCGCGCTGCAGACCGCGACCGGTCCGCAGGAGGTGGCGGTCGAAGGTCAAGTACACAAAGGGCGCGAACGTTGCTGCCAGCGCGACGGCGGCGTGGGCTCGGCGGGTCGGGCCAGATCGAGCTCGAGCGACGGCCGCGTGATCCGCGACCTGCGCGCCCACGCGCAGGGGCTCGACGTGTCCCCGTTCGCGGCGGGCGCTCGTGGAACCGTGGACGCCGACCTGCAGGCTTCGGCCCCCTCGACCGCCTGAGCGGCTCGGGAACCCTTCGCGCCACCGGGGTCGAGTGGCAGGGCGTCGACGTCGGCGTGGCGACGATCGACCTCACCGGCTCGGCGGGCAGGCGCGCGCGGCCTCGCGGTGCCGTCGCTGAAGGTCACCGGCGAGGCGACGCTGACGCGCGAGAGGTCGCCGCACGGTTCGATCTCGCGCAGGCGCTGCCGCTCGCGCCGCCCCAGTGCCCGATGCCGGCCGGACGCGAGCTGGAGGGCGCCGTCACGGCCTCGATGGACGCGTCCGCGTGCCCTGGCGCGATCCGCGGAGCGCGATCGTCGCACGCGCGTCGTCGTCGGCGGAGTGTGGTGAGCGGCAACATCGTGCGGCCGCCGCCACGCGGCCGTTCACGGCGGGCTGGCGCGAAGGTCGCGCGCACGCCGAGGCTCTGAGGCGGAGGGCGCGGGCTGCGTGCGGCCTCGGCTCCAGGGTGCGCCCGGACGATCCCATCGACGCCCGGATCGCCGGCGGGCGACCTCGCGAGCCTGGGATCGCCCAGGCCCTGGGAGCGTCGGCGGCACGTTCGCCGCCGACGTCACCCTGGCCGGCACGCGCGTGACGCCGCGGATCGCGGGCGCGATCGACGCCCGCGACGTCCCGGTGAGCGGCGCGGACGAGGCTCCGTTCCTCTCCGCTTCCCTCCGCCTGGGTCGAGCCCAGGGCGACCGCATCACCGTGGCGGACGTCCAGGCGGACATGGCCGGCGGTACCTTGACCCTGTCGGGCGAGGCCCCTCGCGGCCGTCCTTCCCGCGCCGGCGGGCCGTCCGCCGTCGAGCGGCGTCGTGCGCGCGCAGGTGGACATGAGCGACGTGGACGCCGAAGCGCTCGCCCAGGCCGCTGCGCGACGCGTCGGTGCCGGTGACCGGTACGCTCGGCCCGTCTCACGATCGAGGGGCGCCCCTGCCGCGCACGAGCTGCGCGGATCGCTGGAGGCTCCGCCCACCACGCTCGTCGTCGACGGGGTCGCGTCGAGCTGGGCGCGCTCGAGGCCCACGCGGACGGCCTCGTCCGTCGTGCTCGAGCCGTGACCGCCTGCTCGCGCGGCGGCGAGGTGGTCACGCAGGGACATGCCGACCTGAGGAGCCGCTCCCGGCGGAACCAGCCGCGGCCGGCCTCGATCTGCGCGCGCTGTCTCCGTTCCTGAGCAGGGCGCGCTGGGCGGCGCTGCGCGACCTGACGTCACGGTCGGCGGCTCGCTCGATGCGCCTCGCGCGACGGGCTCCGTGACGCTGGCGGACGGCTCGCTGCGCCTGCGCGAGATCCCGCAGGCCGTCACGGACATCAACGCCGGGCCGTCCTCGACGAGCGCGTGTTGCGGCTGGAGTGACATGCGCGCCGAATGGGGCGGCGGAACCCTCGTCGCGACGGGCAGCGCCGGGATGACCGCGCAGGGCCCCATCGACCTGAAGCTGAGGCGCGCGACGTGTCGCTGCGCTACCCGCGCGACTTCCGCAGCCGGTTCCGCGCGGACCTCACGCTCCAGGGCCAGCCCGGCTCGCTCCCGCTGGCCGGCGAGGTCCATGCCGAGCGCGGCCTCTACGACACGGACATCCACCTCGAGGGCACGCTCTCGCTCCCAGTCGTGCCGCCCCCTGCCGGAGACGAGCCGGCGGCTGCTGCAGGGGTCGCGCTCGACCTCCTCGGTCGACGGACCGTCCCCTGATCGTCCGCAACAACCTGGCCGAGTCTCGGAGGCCAGCGGCCGCCTGCAGGTGCGCGGCGCAGACCTGCGGTGCCCGGCCCCGTTCGGACGCCTGGGCCGTGCGCGCGACGGCGGCAAGAAGTCTTCCTGCAGACGCGAGTTCACCATCCGCAACGGCAGCCTCACCTTCCAACGGATCGCTCGATCCCGAGGTCTCGATCGTCATGCCGAGACGCTGATCACGCACGCGGCGGAGGAGGAGGAGGTGCGCGTCACCGCGGTGGCCACCGGTCCGCTGATCGCGCTTCCGGAAGCTCGACCTGCGGTCCGGATCCGTCGCGGCCACCGAGCGCGAGATCGCGGAGCCTGGTCGCGACCGTGGCCGCCGGGGCGCTTCGGACTCGCCGATCGGCGCCGCCTGGATCGCGGGCGAGCACACCGCGGCATCCTGCCGGGCCGGGCACTCCCACAGAGCGGCCTTCCCGCAGCAGCCTGCGCGACCTGGGCCGGGACCAGGTGTGGACATCCAGCCGGGAGTTTCTCGATCGCGCGAGAGACCGACCCGGGCGCGCGCTTCACCTTCTGGTATACCTCACGCCGGAGTCTCAAGCTCATCTACTCGATGGGCCTCAACGACCCCGGAGGCGCGCTTCTTTCCAGGCGCAGTACAACGCGCTTCCGGGTCGGCCGCGAGGTCACGGCCAAGGTGCAGTACGAGGACACGGGCTACACCTACGGAATCGGCCAGCGCTGGCGCTGGGGCGGTGACCGTTCGCGCACCGGCGGGGGCGCCCGGCGGCGCGCGACCGACGAGGCCGTGACGCTGACGGAGGTGCGGCTCGAGGGCGTGCCGGCGGAGCTCGAGGCCGCGGCCCGCGGGCGCTCTGCGCGTGCAGCCCGGATCGGACGTCACGTTCTGGCGTCCCCAGGACGAGTCCGAGCGCGTGCAAGACCTGCTCCCACCCGGGCGCTACCTGGAAGCGCTCGCGTCCGCAGATCTCGACGGCACGGTCGGTGTCATCGAGGCCAGGCCCGGTCCGCGCTACGCCTGGATGGTGGAAGGGCTGCCCTCGCCGCCCGACCTCACGAGCGCGACATCCAGCGCTCGTTCTTCGAGGAGGAGGCGATCGAGAACGGCGCGCGCGCGGCTGCTCGAAGCGCCCATGCCAGCGGGCACGTGAAGGCGCAGGTGGTGACCGAGGTGCGCGGCGACCAGGCCGCGCGCACGATCGTGTTCAAGGTCACGCTGGGCGATCCCGCGGTGGTGCGCCAGTGACGTTCACCGGTGCCAGCGCCCTCTCGTCCCGCGCGCTGCTCGATGCCGCGGGAGGCCAGGCTGGCGCTGCTGGGCGAGCCCCTGGCCGCGCGCGACCGCATCGCCGCGCGGCGTACCGGGAGCACCACTACCCGCGGCCAGGTGGGCTGCGTCCACGAGTCCGAGGACCGGACGGAGGTCACGATCGACGTGGCTGTCGAGGAGGGCCCGCAGGCGCTGCTGGCGGAAGTGCGGTTCGAGGGCGCCACGCGCGACGAGACGGAGCTGGCCGACGCCGCCCGCATCGAGACCGGGAACCCTACGACCCGATGCCGGTGGAGGACGCCGTCCAGCGCATCCGCGCGTTCTACCCGAGCGCGGCTACGCGAGCGTGCGGTGCAGCCGCGGCTGGAGCCGCGCGACACCGACCTGGACCTGGTGCTGCTCACCGTCGAGGGGCGGCGGCAGTTCGTGGGCGACGTCGTGTTCGAGGGCCTGCGCCGCACGAGGGAGGCGACGGTGCGGCGCGTGCCGTCCTTCAGAAGGGCGACCCGCCTCGACCCGCGCGCGCTCACGGTGCTGGAGAGGCGCCTGCTGGACCTCAACGTCTTCCGCCGCGCGGCCGCCACCGCGTCGCCCGACGAGAACGCGACCATCACGGTCCAGCTGCGGGAGCAGGGCCCTACTCGCTGCAGTACGACGTGCGCCAGAACCGCGAGGAGGGAGTCTCGGGATCGGTGGATGCGAGGTCGGCAACATCGCCGGCACCGCGTCGGCGCTGGGCGCGCGCGTCCGCGCGGGGCGGGACATCCGCGAGGGGCGCGGCTCGCTGCACCTGCCGGCGCTCGGCAACGCGCGGCCGAGATCACCATACCGTGTTCCGCCTGAGGAGGACTTCCTGCTGCTGAGCGAGCAGGGCGCGCTGCTGACCCCGCCCACCATTCCTCCCGACACCGAGCGCTGGCAGCGCTTCGAGATCCAGCACACGCGCAACGCGCCGCTCAAGTGGGACGTCCTCTACGGCTACCGGTTCAAGCGCATCGAGAGCCTGCAGCGCCACTTCCAGCAGAACCTCTCGAGCGTCCAGCTTCAGGGTGCGCGAGTCGTGCGACAGCACGCTCGACCCGCGTGAGGGCATGCTTCCTGAGCCTGAGCCTCGAGCTGGGTCCGGAGTTCATCGGCTCGGACTTCAGCTTCTTCATGGTGACGGGACAGGTGTTCCTGGCACGGCCGTCGGCCGCTCGCTGACCTGGGCGCAGGGCTACCGCCTCGGCGTCGCCAACGGGCTCGACGAGCAGGTCCGGACCCAGACCGCGATCTTCGGACGCTCGACCGAGGGCTTCCGGGCCGGCGGGGCCAACAGGCCTGCGCGGCTATGCGACCGACTCCGGTCGGTCCGCCGGGGCCCTATCCAGGGGATCTCACGCGGCGGCGAGGCCCTGATCGTCCTGAACCAGGAGCTGCGTTATCGCCATCCGTCGGGGCTCGGCCTGGCGGCCTTCTACGACGGCGGAAACGCCTATGCCTGGGCCAAGGACCCTGACCTTCAAGCTCCAGCACTCGATCGGCGCCGGCCTGCGGGTACGACTCGCCTGTGGGCCTGCTGCGGCTCGACGTCGGCCTGCCGCTGAATCCCCGGGCCCACGACCGCGCCGTCCAGTGGTTCTTCAGCCTCGGCCAGGTTCCTTGAGTCCTGGACGCCGCGTCCCGAGAAGGTCGCCTACGACCGGGTCCGCGCGCGGTCGATCGCGCGCTTGGGGATGCCGGCCCGCGGCTCGAGGCGCTGCGGGCGGGGACCGTGGCGGACGGCTCCGCCACGGGCACGTACACGAGCTCGCGGCCCTCCTCGACGCAGCGCAGGAGCAGGCCGCCGCGGCTCATGTCGCCGCGGCCGGCGAAGTCGGCGGGCAGCAGGACGCGCTCCCCGGAAGACGGCCTGCAACGGCTCGACGTACTTGCCGGTCGCGATGCTGCCGAGGAGCACGACCTCCGCTTGCGGAGTCCGCTCGGCCAGCCACGTGAGGTCGCGCAGGAGCGGCTCCCGGTACCGCGGCTCGGTCGCCGAGATCGGCACCTCGGCAACGTCGCAGCACCGCGATGTCGACGAGCTGCTCGGGCGGGACCAGCCCTGGCAGGGCGTACGACGAACACGCCCGCCGGCAGGCCTGCGGGCGGCCGCGCGAACGCGGTCGCATAGGTGAGCTTGCCGCGGAAGTAGAGGCCGCTCAGGAACGAAAGAGACCTCGCCCAGCGCGCGCCCGAGGAGCTGCGCAGCCGCAGGGCGAGGTCGAGCGGACCTCGTCGCGCATCACGATGCGCGCCCGCTGCCCGCTGCTGGAGGCGGGCGACAGGATGAAGATGCGGTCCCTCACCCCGTCATCCTGCCCTACATCCGCCGCCCGCGACAGACGCTCGGGCGCCGGCTCCGGCTCAGCGCCGGTGGTCGAAGACGTCCAGCACGGCGTCCGCGACGGCGAGCGCCATGCTCGGGAACATCTTCCGGTACCCGCGGCTGCGCCTCGCTGCCCATGCTGGCTCCGACTAGCATCCCGACGCCCGATGCCCGCGCCCAGGGCGACCAGCGTGGCCGTCCGCGGGTTGTCACGGCTGTAGTCCATCGCGCGCGAGTACGCGCGCGCGTGGCGGCGTCCGAGCCCTTTCGTGGGGCGCGGTCAGCCTGTCCTTGGCGTCGGTCAGCTTGTCCTGGCCCGGTTGACCTTCTCGGACACCCGTGCCTTCAGGTCCTCCACCGTCTCATCGGCTTCGCGGCCCGCCGCTTCGAAGCGGGCGGTGCGCGGCATGGTCGTGTTCTTCACGACATCCTCTTCTCGAGTCTCCATCGTTCCTCCTCGTGTGCATGATCCTCGGCCGGGCGCGGACGCGCGTGGACCGTACGCCCCCGTCCCACCACTTCATCGCGGCCCGCGTGCGGCCGCCGCCGCCAGCGGCGCGACCACCAGCCGGGTTCGGGAGCGGCGCCTCGCGCCAGCATCCAGCGAGCCGAGCATCGAGAGGGCCTCGTGCATCGCCTGCGTGGTGACCTCCCCGCGCTCCCGCAACCACCGCGGCCGCCGCCCGGTGGGCCGGCGCGCGCCGCCGGCGCCGCGCGCCACACACCCAGGAGCACCACCCCGGCCGCTTCCCGCGGCCAGCGTACGCCGCGGTGGCGCGCTGCCTGCTGACGCCAGTCCAGCGTGTCCTGGATCCGCTCGCCCAGACGGTCGAGCGACTGGTCGAGCGCATGCCGCTCGCCGTCGATCAGCCGGCGCAGCGCCGCCGCCTGCGGCGGCACCGCCCGCTCGCGCTCGCCCCTCACGTCCGTGACTCCATCCATGCGCTTCTGTCTCCTCGAGGGGTCTCGGAGCGTCGCGGACGGCCGCATCTCCTTGAGCGAGAGGCCCGACATCGCCGCGCGCGCGAGCAGGGCTCCCGCCCCGGCGAAGACGGCACCCACCACGCCCGCTGCCGCCCACAACGGCCAGAGCTCAGCTGGCCAACATGGCCACCAGTGCCGCCATCAGCGGCAGAGCAGGCCCACCCGCCCAGCACGGCTGCCCCCGCGAGCAGGAGCGCCCCTCGGCGCAGCGGGCGACGGCGCGGCGCACCTCGTCTCGCGCCGGTGCCAGCTCAGGCGCAGCAGCGCCCGCAAGTGGTCGATGACGTCGCCGAAGAGGGCGCGCACGCTCTGCTCGGACAACCGAGGACCCGTGGACGCCGCAGACGCCATGACTCACCTCTGCCGCCCGATTGTTCAAAGCGCGCGCGAAGCGTTCCAGGACCCGTGCGTGATCATTGGGGTTCCGGCCCGTTCCTGGATTCGAGGCCGCGCGGGTAGCGACCTCAGTTGATCAATGCAGGACCTGTGCCGCGTCAGGTTGAGTCGGGGGTCAGCGAGAGGCGTCCGCGTCGCGTCAGACGCCCCGGTCGAAGACACCGGGGCGTCTCCCGTCGCGATCGCGATCAGATGTCGAGATTGTAGCGCTGCAGGACGTCGCGCATCCGTCGGGCGGGACGTCCGCCTGGCGCGCCGTGTCGCGCGCGCTGTCGAGGAGACTTCCAGGCCCTTCGCGAGCGATGCGACCTCGTTGTAGCTCTGCTCGCAGACGTCCTCCGTCGGGCGGGGATGCTTCCGTCCAGCACGCCGAACCACTCGTGGCTGCGGTTGTTCATGGGCGCGGTCGAGGTGTTGCATCCGCTGCGGAAGGCGGCCCATGCCCGGTCCACCTCCGCGGCCCGCGCGGCGAGGCGCCGCGACCGCGAGGTCAGGTCGTGCGTGGCCATCTCGCGGACCGCCGCGATCTCGGCCGGCGTGGTCGGCGGGTTGCTCTGCGGCATCACGCTCGGCACGGGCAGGACCACGGTGCTCGGGTTGCCGGCCGGCGGCACGCTGGGGATCTGGGCGCTGACCCCGCTCACCGGATAGCCACCGACCTGCGGCACGCCGCCGCCGAGAGATAGGGCTGCCGCCGCCACGGACGCCGCCGCCGGTCGCCGCGTGTGGCTCCGGTCGCGCCCGTCGCGGGCCCGCGCGCACCCGTCGTTCCGACGAGGCCCGTCACGCCGGCCACCCGGTGTTGCCGACGGTGGCGCTTCAGCGCGCCCGCCGCCATGGCGCTGCCGTTGTTCACGAGTCTGCCCACCGGTTCCTGGAACGGTCATCGGTGCCAGGCCGGGGTTGGCGGCCGACTGTCCGTGACGCCCGTGCCGGAGCAAGGCTGCGCGCCGGGAACCGGTTGCATGCCCGTCGGTCCTGCACGCCCGGTATCGGCTGTGCCGAGGGCACCGGCTGCATTCCGGTGGTAACGATGCTGATCGCGTTGACCGTGCCGCGGGGTGCCGTTCATGAGGCGGCGCCGCGGCGGCCAGCGAGGCCTGGTCGCCCGGCTGCAGCGAGCCAGGCTCGCGACCGCGTCGCCGCGCACGTCGAGCACGCGCGTCGCACCCATGGAGTCGACCACGGTCAGTCGCCGTCCGTCCGGGTTGACGCTCATCACGCGCGCCGTCCCGATCGTCTGCGGGCCGCTCGTCACCATCGATGCGTTCGCGGTCACGCGGCTCGTCTCCGGCGCGACCCGCACCGCTCGCGGGACTGCCAGATCGGTCACCGGGCGGCGCTCGCTGGCGCCGACGCCCGTGACGCGCACTCCCAGGATCACGTTGCGCCCGGCCGCAGCGAGCCCAGGCTCGCTAGCGTCTGCCGGTCGACGTTCAGCACGCTCTGCCCGCTGTCGTTGCGGAGCGTGATGGTGCCCGCCGCGCGGTCGATGCGCACGAGCCGGCCGTTCATGAACAGCGGCGCGTCGCTCTGGCGCGACGGGTGAAGACCTTCACCTCCTGCGCGCCCAACGGCACGCGCGCAGGCTCCCACGAATACCGCGCGAATCGGTTCATGACGACCTCCGGGGTTCGATCGAGCAAGGCCTGTGCCAGCCGCCGCCAGCCGACGTCCCGTTTGATGGCACGGCGCTTGCGAGTCGAACCGCGCGATGTCGCTTCGAGTCTGGTCGCGGGAAGGACTTCTCGGGCCACGGGCTTGTACGTCATCAAGCCACGGGGCGACGCGACCACCGCCGACTTCCGTTCCCCGTGGGACGGAGTGTTGAAAAATGGGAGTCCCTTCAGGGCCGGCGTGGTGAAGATGACGAGGCGCGCAACGGCAGCTCTCGCGTGTCGCGCGCCGCTCGTGCGCCGTCCACGGCCAGTCGGCGCCAGGCGTACGCCGCTGCCGCGCGCGATCGAGCCGCAGCTGGCGACGCTGGCAGGATGCGCCGCCCAGCGGGCGACGAGTGGCTCCACGAGATGAAGTTCGACGGCTACCGGATCGCTGGGCCGCGTCGACGGCGGGCGGGCGACGCTCGTGAGCCGCGCCGGCCACGACTGGACCGGGCGCTTCCCGGAGATCGCCCGCTCGCTCGCGAGCCTGCCGGTGAAGCCGCGCCTGGCCTTCGACGGCGAGGCGACGGTCTCGTGCTCGCGGACGGCACCACGAGCCGCGGCGCTCCAGAACGCGGACGCGCTGCCCGCGGGCAGCGGCATCGTGTCGCTTAGCGTTCGACCCGCTCCACCTGGACGATTCGGACCTGCGCGGCGTGCCGCTCGAGGAGCGCAAGGCGCTGCTGCTGCGACCTGCTGCCCCGGGCCGCGGACGGCCTGCGCTTCAGCGACACGTGATCGGGAATGGCCCCGCTTCCTGGCCGAGGCCAGCCGGATGTCCCTCGAAGGCACGGTCTCCAAGCGGCGCTGACGCGCCCTATCGGCCCGGCCGTGGCACCGACTGGCTGGAAGGTGGCGTGCGTGCGCGAGCAGGAGGTCGTGCCGTGCGGCGGCTCGATCTGGCCCGACCCGTGGGCGTGGACACGCGCGACGCGCCAGACCGCGGACCTCCCGCTTGAAGAAAGCGCGCGCCTTGCAGGTTGGAGCGCCGAGAAGGGCGCGCTCCACTCGATGAGGAAGCGCGCCCGTCGGCGTCACGAAGCTCTTGCGCGTCCGTCCGCGGCCGCCCGAGCGACTTGCGCGGCAACCTTGCCCGCCAGCGCGCCGGGCCTCGGACAGGCCGATCGCGACAAAGCGCTTCGCTTGCGGCTCGTCACCTTCTCTCCCTGAGCGCCCGGAACGGAGCGTGCCGTGCTTCCGCTCGTGCATCGCCTTCTCGACCTTCGCGGCGGCCTTCGCGTCCGTAGCGCCGTCCTCCGCTCGATTTCCTGCTTCGGACTCTTCCGGGCCATGACGCCTCCTTCCGTGGAGAGCGGATGCAAGCGCTTCGCCACCACCTCCGCCGCGGCACGCGCCCTGCTCCCACCGGGAGAGGCGGTACAAACGGGAGGAACCATGAACGCAATCGACCTGTTGAAGAGGGACCACCGCACGGTGGCGTCGCTCTTCTGAGTCCCTTCGAGAAGGCCAAGGAGATCGGATCGGGAAGAGCGAGCAAGTCCGAGCTCTTCGCAAGAGCATCAGGAAAAGAGCTGGACGCGACACGCGCGTCGAGGAGGAGGTCTTCTACCCGGCGTTCGGCGAGGCCGCCGAGAAGGACGACGAGACCAAGGAGCTGGTGCTGGAGGCGGGCCAGGAGCACAGCAGGTGAAGACGCTCCTGGCCGACTGGAAGGGCTGGATGCGGACGACAAGACCTTCGACGCGAAGATGAAGGTCCTGAAGGACAACATCGAGCACCACGTCGAGGAGGAGGAGAAGGAGATGTTCCCGCACGCCCAGAAACTGCTGGGCAGCGAGCGGCTGAGGAGCTGGGGAGCCGGATGGCGGCGCTCCAAGGAGCAGATCCAGCAGGAGGCGCGAAGCCGCCCGCGCGGGAGCCTTTCGTCGCGACCCGGTCGGCCTCAGGGCCGGCGAGCCGGATCTGGGCCGCCGCGCCGCGCCGGCTGCTCGTCGTCGAAAGGCTCGGGCGCATCCGTCCGCCGCACGAGCCGGTCCAGGCGCCGCTGAATGGTTCGGGGCGCCGCCGCAGGCGGCGCTTTCCCTTCAGGACGCGGCCTTCTCCAGCAGGCGCTTCACCTCGGACAGCAGGCGGTCGGGAAGGCAGGGCTTCAGCAGGTGAGGTGTCGAATCCTGCGGCCATCGTGCGCGCGACGATCTCCTCGCCGCCGTGGCCCGTGATCGCGATCAGGGGCACCGTGCGCGTGCGGTTGTCCGCGCGCAGCCGCCGTGCGACCTCCCAGCCCGTCGAGCCCGGGAGCGACACGTCCATCACGACGGCGAGAGGCGACGAGCGCGTGGGCCTTCGCCAGCGCGTCTCGAGGCCGTCGGCCGCCGGCTTCCACGCGGAAGCCCTTGAACGTGAACCAGTCCACGTAGGCCTCGCGCAGGTCCACCGAGTCCTCGGCGATCAGGATGAGGGGCGCCTCCGTGGGTCAGGTCAGCCTCCCCAGAGGGCCCAGAGTCCAGGTTCAGGTCGGACGGTTTTCAGGCCGAAGCGCGCCGCCAGCTCGTGCAGCGTCTCCTCCAGCTTCATGAGCGCGACGCCCATCGACTCGATCTCGTCGGCCGACAGCGTGCCCCTCTTCCATGCGGCGCACCGCGCCTGCGCGTTCCATCAGCTGGCGCAGGAACTCCACGAGCGACAGCACCAGGCTGCGCCAGCGAGCGCTCGACGTCCCGAGGATCGGCGTTCCAGCGCGACCGCGACAACTGGACGCGCAGCGGGCCGGATCCCTGCGGGTCCGGCGGCGCGCGACCGGCTTGGCGCGCTTCACGCGCCGCTCCCTCCGCCGGCGAAGCTGTACGGCACCCACGGACCGCTGCACGCCACGCGCAGGTCCGGCCGCTCGCGCGCGGCGCGGCGCGAGGATGCGCGGTAGCGGCGCGCGCTGCCGCGGTCCACGAGGTGCGGTGGATGCGGCCCTCGCCACGCCGTCGTCGGCCGCCGGGTCCACGCGCTCGGCGCGCACCAGCGGGCGCAGGCGCTCCAGCAGGACCGCCACGTCCGCGTGCGTGCGCGGGTCGCGCGCGGCCAGGCGCTTCAGGTGGCGCGTGCCGGGACCCTCCGCCGCGCGAGGCCTGGCGGGCGGCAGCGAGCGACGTGCAGCGTCATCTGCTCGCGAGTCGGCGACGCGCGAGCGCGCGCAGAGAGGGCGCGGCTGCGCGGCCGCAGCGACCGCCGCAGGGCATCCGGGCAGTCTCGACGACCGTGCCGAAGCGGGCCGGCAGCGCCGCGCGCGTCGCGCCCGCCAGGCGCCGCACGACCCGGTCGTGCCCGCGCAGGTTCTCGAGGCGCGGGGCCGGCACCGCGGCCACGTCACCCACCGCGGCCACCAGCCGCCCGCTGCGCACGAAGCGCACCCGCTCGCGGGCCAGGCCCGCGCAGGCGCGCCCCGCGCGGCGCGCGACAGCACGGCGTATAACGCAGAGCACGCGCGCGTCACCCCCGCCGCGCGCCCCGCGCGCGGTCGGCGGCCGACAGCAGCGCCTGCAGCCGCAGGTAGACGAGGTCGACGCCCGCGAGGCTCAGCACCACTTCGCCGGTGAGGACCACTCCCTTGCCCAGCACGTGGTCCACCAGGTCCGTGAGGGTCGACTCCTCGGGCCGCGCCAGGCCGCGCTGGCGCGGCGGCTGCAGCCGCTTCAGCGGAGGGCTCCCAGGAGTGGTACGGGGGCCAGGGCCCGGTGCAGCACGAGGTCCACCTCGCGGGCCAGGTCGCGCGCTCCCGCGCGACCGCTCGCCGCAGCTCGCGCGGTCCGCGAGCGGTCCACCAGCATCACCGCGTCGAGGAGCACGCGGCCGGCCTTGGGCCGGCAGCTCCTTGCGCACTGACGCGGCCGCCAGCCTCCGCAAGCGCCTTGTACGCCCGGTCGGCGCGCGCCCGTCGCCGGACCGCTCGCCCCGAGCACGCCGCGCGCCCGCGCCTTCCGCTGCAGGAACTCGCGTCCGCTGCGCGCCTGGCGCCGCGGCCTGGAGGCGGCCGCTTCGTCTCGCGCCGCCTGAGACGGCACGCCCCACTCGGCCTGGTCCGCGCAGCCGGTCGCAGCACGCGCGCGATGCGTCGCGCGTCGCGCTGCGACTGGGCGACGGCCGCCTCGTCGCTGGTGAAGAGCGTGAAGAGCTTCATGGGCAGGAGCGTGCCCTGCCCCAGGAAGTGCCACGCGACTCTGTCGCCCAGCTCAGCGTCGCACGCGGAGACCCAGTCGAGGTCGCGCAGGCCCCGCTCGATGGGCTCGGCTCCGTAAGCGCGCGAGCGGTGCCGCCGCCGCCAGCAGCCACAGGCCTCGGACACCGGCAGCGCACGCGGCGGACCCAGGCCGGGCAGGCCGGCCGGGCTTGCGCGAGACCGGGCGCGTCCTGCGCTCGAGCAGGCCGTAGACGTACGCTCGCGCTGCCCGCGCGCGTCATGAGGGAGCGGCGTCCAGCGACGCCCAGCGGCGCAGCGCCCGCTCGCCCCGTGGCGGAACCGCCAGCAGCGGCGCGCTCCAGCCGTTTCCGCGTGGTCCCAGGACGCCTCAGCGCGCGATCGGCTGCTTTGCCATCGTGCGGCGCGCGGCAGGCGCCGCAGGTCCCGGTGCGCAGGCCGTTGACGAGGAGGGCGGACGCGCGCATTCCCTGCGCGCAGCCCTTCACCAGCCGGCGCGTCTCGAGGAGCGAGAGCTCGGCGGCGCCACTTCACGACCACCGCCGCTTCTCCGGATCCTCGAGCAGCGCGCGCAGGCGGCGCAGTCCCTGCGCGGCGGCCAGCAGGTCCTCCACCAGCGAGCCCGCCTGCTGGAGGCTCGACGCGCGCGCCACCGCAGCAGCGCCTGGATCCAGCCCTGGGCGAGCGCGGGCATGCGAGCAGGCGCAACGCGTGTCCGGTGGGCGCGCTGTCGAGCACGACGAGATCATAGTCCTTCCGGCCGCTGGCGCCGGGGCTTCCTCGACCTCCATCAGCGCGAACAGCTCGTCGAGTCCTGGCGGCGCTTCCCTCCAGCGGGTCGCGCGCCAGCGCGCGGTCGAAGGTGGCCGCGACGCCCGAGCGGTCCGTCCTCGGCGCCCAGGAGGCTCTCGACCCGCCGCCGGTGCCGCAAGGCGCCGCTCGGCGAACGCGCGCGACGCGTCGAGCTCGCGGACCGTGACCGAAGCGGGGACCGGTGACCCGGCCAGCACGTCCGCGCGGGAGTGAGCGGGATCCGCGGGAGAGAAGCAGCACGCGCTGCGACCAGCGCGCGGCCGCCTCCAGCGCAGCTGCCGCGGCGGCCGAGAGGTCTCTGCCGACGCCGCCCTTGCCCGCGAACATCACCAGCCGACGCCGCGAGGGCAGCGGCGGCCACAGGGGCGCCGTCGCCCTGGCCGGGGCAGGCCGCGCGCGCGCACGCTTCTCCGCCCGGACCGGCGGCAGGCCCCGTCGCGGCCGCAAGCGCTGCAGCGCGTCCCACCGCGCACCTCGACCGGCTGCTCCGGGAGCCAGGCGACGGGGATCGGCTGCTTGCGGATGGCCGCGAGCACGGTCTTCTCCGCGCGCACGCGCGCCGCGCACCACGCGCAGGGCGTCGTGGGCGGTCGCGTCACGCGGTTCACCAGCAGCTCCAGCCGGTCGAAGCCGCGCGCGCGCAGGGCCGCCAGGCCGTCGAGCGCGTCTCCTCCCAGGCCAGCGCCTCGGGGAGGGTGACCCAGGTGAACGCGCTCGCGGCCAGCAGGTCCTTCAGCGCGCCGACTCGGCCTCCAGGTCCGCGATGAAGAGCGGTCCGCGTCGTCCGGCTCGTACCCGCGCGCGAGTGCGGGCGATGAGCGCGCGGTGCGTCGGCCTGCAGGTCGTCGAGTGATGCGCGCCAGCTGGCGCAGCTGCGCGGGCGCGTCGAGCAGTACGCAGCGCGTGGCCGGTGGGCGCCGTGTCCACGACCAGCGCATGGTCGGGCCGCGCGCGCGCGAGTGCGCGGCAGCTCGCGCGGGCCCATCAGCTCGTCGACGCCGGGCAGGGTCAGGTCGAGGAACGTCTCGACCTCGTCCGCGCGCAGGCAGGTGCCGCGCTCGCCCAGCTCGCGCAGCAGCGCGCGATGGCGCCGCATCCGCTCGCGGAACGCGCGGCGCGTCCACCTCCGCCGCGCGCAGGCGCCCGCGGGTTGCCGGGCACCGCGCGGTCCTCCGGGCCGAGGCGCACGCCCAGGCTGGTCGCCCAGCGAATGGGCGGGATCGAGCGAGACCACGAGGACGCGCCGGCCGGAGCGGGCGAGGCGCCGAGGCGTGGGCGGCGGCGCGAGTTGGTCTTGCCGACGCCACCCTTGCCGCCGAAGAACCGGACCGCCCGGTCAGTCCTCAGGCTCGGAATGCGCGTCGCCGGTGATGGTCGCTTCCACACCGGCCACCTTTGTACCCGCCCACGCCCGCGATGGGCGCGCGGCCGCCGCCCCCTGCAGGTCCTCGGATGCGCTGAGCAAGCTCCGCCTCCTGCTGCAGGAACTCCTCCTCGGAGATCTCCGTCCAGCTCGCGGCGCACCTGCGCCTCCAGCAGCGCGCGCGCAGCGCGCCGTCGTCGGTGAGCTCGGCGTCGGCCGCCGCCGCCACCAGCTTGTCCAGCACGAAGCGCAGCCCGCTGATCAGCAGGCCGTCGATCAGGATCACTCGGAGCCCTGCGCCCGTTCCAGCTTCAGGCGGATGTTCACGAAGTTGTAGGGCGGCCAGGGCCCGGTGTACTTGAAGCGTCAGCGTGTCGTAAGCTGCGCGCCGAGCTCCTTGACCGCGGAGTCGAACGCGTTCTCCTGCTCGCGCGTCACCAGGAAGGCCGCGTTCATGATCATGCTTCTCGCCGATCGGCTTGTTGGTGCGCGAGGCGGTGGACACCGGCCGCAGCTCCTCCAGGATCGCGCTCACGTAGCGCTCTGACCGTCGCCTGCAGCGCGGCGTCGACCATGCGCCCGTACTGCATGCGCGCGAAGTAGGTGGAGCCCGACTGCGAGGAGATCTCGTTCTTCAGGCGGCGCACGTCCTCGTCGTCCTCTCTCGATCTCGCGGCACGATCTGGTCGCGGTCCCACAGGACCTTGAGGCCGAACTCCAGCTTGTCGCTGCATCTTCTGCAGCACGTCGGTGAACGCGTCGTAGGCCGCCCGCAGCAGCTCCACGATGTCCTCGCGCGTCTTGAACACGGTGCCGAAGGACATCGGGGATGACGGTGTGGCTGCGCATGACGGCCTCGTTCACGCGCTCGTGGGCCAGGCATGTTCTCGCGCGGTCGCGTCGATCACCTCGCGCGGCGTGTCGGAGACGACGGCGGCCAGGTCGCGGAAGTGCACGGTCGTGACCTCGGAGCGGCTCCGCGCCCAGGCCCAGCGGCCCGAAGCGCTCGGCGGCCGCTCCGACTCGATCACGCAGTACACGTACTTTCCGCGGGCCTGCGCCCGACTGCGCGGGCGAGCGGGCGGGGTCCGGCCGCAGCTCGGCGAGCGGCTCCGGCGCGGGCCGGCGCCGTTCGGGCGGGGCCGATCCGCGTGCGGACCGGTGCGCGGTCCTTCGCCGCGGGCTGGGCCTTGCCCTTCGTCCTGGCCGGTGCGTCCGGCGGGCCTTGCGGCCTGGAGCGGCGGCCTTGCGGCCCCCGGGAACGGCGGCCTTGCGGCTGGGAGCGGGGCTTTGCGGCGTGCCGGGCGGCGGGCATGGGCTTCGTTAGCTTCTCGGAGGATTCGTGCCCGGGCAGGACACGGCGGATCTCCTGGCTCCAGCACCGACGGGGCAGGGCTTGGTCAGGAAGCGGTCGCAGCCCGCCTCGCGCGCGGTGTGCTCCGAGCCGATCAGCGCGTGGCCCGTGAGCGCGATCACCGGGATGTCGCGCGTGGCGGCGTCCTGCTTCAGGCGGCGCGTGGCTTCTCCAGCCGTCGCATGCCGGGCAGCGAGAGGTCCATCACGATCACGTCGGGGTGCAGCCCCGAGGCTCTGGCGCAGGGCCTCCTGGCCGTTGTCCGCCTCCGCGACGTCGCAGCCGTGGAAGCCGCAGGTACTGGGCGAAGCATCTCCCGGTTGTCCTCGAGGTCGTCGACGATCGACTACCAGCGGGGGCCTCGGACATGGGGAGGGCTCAGGGGTCCGAGCGGCATCACGAGCGTGAAGGTCGAGCCCTGCGTGCTGCGGGCTGGCTCGAGCTCCAGGCGGCCGCTCTGCATGTGCGCGAGCCGCCGGGAGACGGCGAGATGCCCAGGCCGGCGCCGCCGTAGCGGCGCTCGGTGGAGGGATCGGCGCCTGCTGGAAGTCCTCGAAGATCTTCTCCTGGTCGGACGGGATCGATGCCCGATGCCGAGTGTCCGCCACCGACGCGCACGGGGCCCCTCCGGCCCTCCGCGGCGCACGCCGATCGCGACTCGACCCCGCCGGGGGTGAACTTCACCGCGCGTTGCTCACCAGGTTCACCAGGATCTGCTTCCACCTTGTGCCCGGTCGCCCTCGACCACGCGGCAGGTCCGGCTCCATGGTCGGTGCTCACCGTGAGGCGTGGAGCGGGCGACGAGCGGCTCCAGCTCCGCCAGCACCTCGCGCACCAGCGTCGCGACATCGATGGACTCGATGGTGAGCGGCATGCGTCCGCCTCGATGCGCGAGATGTCGAGGATGTCGTTGATGAGCGCCAGCAGGTGCTGGCGCGTTGGAGTCCACGCGTGCCGAGGTTGCGCTCGTCTGCTTGTCGGTGAGCGCGCGCCGGTCACGCCCTGCAGCAGCACGCTCGTGTAGCCGAGGATGGCGTTGAGCGGCGTGCGGAACTCGTGGGACATGTTGGCGAGGAACTGGACTTGAGCGCCGAGGCCTGCTCCAGCTCGAGGCGCTGCCGCGCGCAGCAGCTCGTTCTGGCCGCACCAGCTCGGCCGTGGCCTGCGCGACCTTGCTCCTCCGAGCTCGCTCCGACGCCTGCTTCAGCTCCTCGGTAGAGCTCGGCCCGCTCGATCTGCCTCGGTGCGGTCGTGCAGGATCGTCACGACCGTCGCTGCACCTCGCCGTGCTCGGAGAGGATCTCGCCCGAGACCGCCTCCACCGGCAGACCGGTCCCCGTCGCCGGGTCGACCAGGCCGATCCTGCCGCCGTGGCGCGGGCCTCGCCGACGAGGAACACGTTCGACACGAACGAGGAGAAGTGCGCGTCGTTCGCGCGCACGCGCTGCGCCTAGGCTCCGGCGGCGAGCCCGCCGGGCACCGCGAACAGCCGGTTCGGCCGGGGCGTTCATCAGCACCAGGCACGCCGGCCGAGTCCGGTCGACCAGGATGGGGTCGGCCACGGAGTCGATGATGAGGTCCAGCCGGTCGCGCTCGGCGCGCACGTCCGCTTCCGCCACGCGCAGGCGTGCGGTAGTTCTCGGCTCGATCTCCTCGGTGGCGCGCCGGAGGTCGGTCGACGTTGCGCAGGATGGACACGACGGCCGCTGCCCTCGCCGGCGACTCCGGCACCGCGGTGCTCAGCAGCTCGAACAGCAGGTCCGGATCCGTCGACCGGGTCGACCAGCAGCAGCTCGCGCGCGCCGGCCGCCGCTCCTGGACGCAGCGTCTGGGCCGAGCGCGGCCGACAGCAGCATGTTGTTGAGCGCGACCGCGCGCCGCCGCCCTTCGCTGTCGCCCTCCGAGACCGCCAGCAGCGCCTTGGCGCGCGCGCGTTGGCGACCAGCATGCGACGTCCTTCCGGCTCCGTGAGCAGGATGGGGATCGGCACGCTGTCGAACTAGCACGCGGTCGCGGCGGCCCTTCTTCTCGGCGTCCACCGCGGCGTGCGTGCGGCTCATGCGGACCAGCCGGTGTCCCAGCACCCGGGCCAGCCAGCGCAGCGAGGCGTCGATCTGCGTGTTCCAGGGGCGCACGACCAGCAGGCCGGCCGTCCACCCTCGCGCCCCAGCCGGCCGTTCATGGGGATGCCCCGCAGCGGGGCGCTCCCCAGCAGGGCGGTGAGCCGCGCGTCGCGGAAGGGGCCTGCCAGCGCGACCGGCTCGCGGCGGGCGGCGGCCATCACCAGCGGGTGGTCGCGCTCCGTCCAGGTCGATGCCGAGACCGAGCCCCGGAGTCCTCCAGGGCGAAACCCTGCGCGCCCAGTGAGCACCAGCCGGTTGCCTGCGAGATCGGACGCGAGCAGGCGGCCCGCTCGACGCCGCCGAACTCGAGCAGCCATTCGAGCGAACGGCTGACGACCTCGCGCGGGTCGTCCCAGGCGATGAGGAACTCCAGCAGCCCGAGCTTCGCCTCCATCAGCGATTCCGGGCGCGCGCCTGCCGCGCCATCGGGATCCGGGACGTGCTGGCCGAGGACTCTGCCACCAGAGATTCCTCTCCCGACCTTCCGCGCCCGCCACGGCGGCGGCGGAGGTTCCGTCGTCCGGCGGCCGCGGATTTGTTGGCCGCCAGCTCGAGCGTTTGTTGGCCGCAGCTGAGCGCTTGTTAGCCGCCAGCTCGGAGCGGAGGGCCACGTTCTGGCCAAGAGGGCCTCCGGCGAGCGCGTCGTCTCCACCGGCCGCGCGACGGGCGCCACCTGGCCCACTGCTTCCGAGTACTTGAGGTAGGTGTCGATCGACGCCACGACCACGCGCGCCTCGACGGTGATGAGGTCGATGCCCACCAGCGACACGCGCACCCAGGCGTCGATCACGATGCCCTTGTCCAGCACCCGATCGAGGACGTCGATGAGGCTGGTTCCTCCCGCGGTCCGTTCAACCGGCATCGATCACTTCCTGCCGATTCGGATCGCCGCCGGCTGCACCGCGGCGGGCGTGCCCACGCCCTGCCCGGTGCTCCGCGGCCGCCGAAAGTCGCGCGATCCTGCCGTTCCATGCGCCTCCGACCTGCACGCGCACGGCGCTCCGTTCTCGGCGTGGGCGACGCGCGCCGGCGCAAGGTGCTGGTCGTACTTCCACCAGCCAGGCCCGATCTGCTCGGCCTTGTCGATCGAGCACACGATCAGGCCGGATGCCGGATCGTGAGCTGACTCCACCTCGGCCGGCGCGATCCGGATGTCGCCCGCCACGACGCAGGCCTTTGTCCAGAACGCACGGTCGAGGAGCGTCGACCAGTCAGTCCGTGGACCGGGGCGGCAGGATCTCGGAGGGCATGTGCGGTTAGCGTGGCCCCGCGGCACGGGCTTGCGCGCGCCAGGGCCTGCAGCTCACGCTCGAGCTTCTTCAGCTTCTCGCGAATCTCGCGCAGCCGCTGGGTGTCGTTGGCGCGCAGCGCGTTCCACCCGGGGGAAGAGCTCTCCTGCGCCATCGCTGGCCTCCTCTCGTCCGTCGATGCCGGACGAGAATGCCGTGGATCAAGTCGAAGCCAGTAGACGTGCGCCCGCGCGCGAAGTCAAGGGGAGCGACGTGATTCTGGTCGCGCGACGCTTGGAGAGTGGGCGCGTCGCCGCGCCGGGCCTACCGGCGCCGCCGGCGCCGGGCTCCCAGCCGTCCGTCCGGGTCAGCTCGCGATGGTCGCGCGAGAAGATCCGCCGCAGGGGAGGGACGTCGTCAAGGTCCACGAACCCCATCTGCACAGAGGTCCCCGGCCGACGCGCCGGCAGTCCACGCAACGGAACCCGCCGAGCGGATGGCGCACCGGGTTGTGTCGCCCCGCCACAGACATCTCAGCCTGGAACCGAACCCGCCGTCGGGTTGACTCACGGGGAACCTCCTGGGCCCGATGGAAAGCAAGGGTCGTGCCGGTCCGGTCCGTTCGCCGATCAGGCCGGAGCCGTATAACGGTCCTCGACCAGGGCCCGGATCCGCGTCCGGCTCTGCGCCGCATCCGGGATCGAGCGCCTCGACCTCCACGACCTCGTCCGCGAGCGCCTCGTCGCGGATCGCTTCGCGCAGCCAGCGGGAGTAGTCGCCCTGCCGGAGATGGTAGAGCCACGTCTCGTCGTCCACGCCGTCGCCGAGCTGCAGGAACACCTGGAGGTTCTGGGCGCGCAGGTTCAGCTTCCCGTCAGGCCCGCGGAAGTAGAAGCTCTTGTCGGGCCGCAGCTCGCCCGCCGCGTACTTGCGGACGTGGCGCTTGCGCTCGCTCTTCGGCGGGTCGGCGCGGAACACGAACGGGACCTCGCCGCCATGCACCTCCACAGCGCGGCCTCGCCGGTCGCGAGGTCCCCGGGCGCGCGCCGGCGGCGCCGCCAGGCCCATCGCTTCCGCGAAGCTGGACGGGTCCCGCCCCATCCCTGCCCGATCGCGACCACCGTGTCGACCGTCTGCAGCGCGGTCGGCGCGACCTTGCTGGCGTGGACGGTCACGAACAGCAGCCCGTGCGGCGTCTGCGGGACGAGGCCCGGGGCCTTGTCCCACGAGGCCGGCAGCAGGTGGTGCGCCTCGTCCAGCACGATCCAGTGCGGACGCCCGGTCCGCGCCCGCATCTCCAGCAGCCACGCCAGCGGCTTCTCGGAGAAGGAGACCGGCGCAGCTTCCTCGAGAGAGCAGGCGGTCGGGGCGAGCTGACCACGGCATCCTGCTCTGGGGCGCGCGCAGAGCACGTCCCGCACCTCCCCGGCGGTCGGCACGTTCTCCGGGACCGCACCAGCACGACCGTCGTCGGGCGAGGCTGGGCTATTCCGCCGCCCTCGGGGATCGACGATGCAGAACTGGCAACACCGGGAGCCGGCGCAGGCGCGCGGCGCTCCACCGACCCGGGAACCGGTCGCGAACGTGGACTTGCCGCTTTGCCGACCGACGTGCCGGAGCCACCGAGGCACGCTGTTATTCGTCGGCGGATTTGGTGCAGGGCAGCAGGTGCATGCGGGCCAGGCCGCTCCTCAGTCAGCAGCTGCCCAGCGGCGGCAGGCGCGGCAGCTCCAGGGGATCCTCGGAGGTCGTTGCTGCAGCCACAGCTGGCAGCTCTCCCCATGAAGCTACCTACGATGTCACTCGCGCACGTGCGCCCACGGTGACGAGGTCAGCGCGCGCTCGCTCGAAGCATGCGGCGAGCGCGTTCGCGACCGCCGCGCCGCAGCTCGCACGCCGACAGGAACGCGTGGTCGTTCTCATCGGCACGACCGTCCGCCGCGGCGTACCACGATGATTGGCGGGAGAGGCCCAGCTCCCTGCAGCGCCTTCAGGAGGCCGCTGGCGCCTTGTGGCGTCCCCGCTGGGGCAGCACCGCGGCGCGGACGCCCTTGTTGAGAGATGACCTGCAGCTCGAGGCCCAGCGACTCGGACGGTCGCCAGCACGCAGCTTCCGCTGCGGCGCGAAGGTGGCGACGATGGCTCGTCCCACCGCCAGCGGGCGACGCCCGCCGCGCGCAGCGCTCTACCCAGCCGCGCCGACGGTCTCGGCTCAGCGGCTCCATCCTCGGCGCGTCTCGGGGCCGGTAGAGCAGGGCGCCGTTCTCGGCCACGAACTTGCCCGGGTCCGCGGACAGGTCGAGCTGCGGGAGGAGCTGCGCTTCAGGCCCCTCGAGGCGGCGGCCGGTCGCGAGCAGAGCCGCCCCGACGAGCGCACCCCGGGAGCGCGCGGACAACACCTCCGCCGGACACCACGCCGCCGAGTGGCCAGCCGTCCCGTCAGCCAGTCGCAGGCGGAGTGCCAGGTAGCGCATCGGGACCTGTGGAGCCAAGCGGTGTGCCGGACCGCGTGGCGGCGCTCCCTCTTGCTCGATTGGTCTGGATATGGAGCAGCGAGAGAGACGTTCCGGCCGTGGATGCGCGGGAGCTCCTCGCGGTCGCGCCGCTCCCGGCCTTCACCGCGCCGGCATCTCCTTGTGGCGGCAGGGCCGCTTTCCGGGCATCCCGGCCCCGACCCTGCCCGGCGCGTACGAGGCGCTCATCCGCCGCCAGCACGAAGGGCTGGATGCGCTTCATCGCGCGCGCGGGAAGCCGGTCCCATCGTCCCCGCGGGCCAGCAGCGTGCTGGTGGGCGTGGACCAGAAGCTCGTGCAGTCCCTGCTGGGCGCGCTGGCGCCGGCGGACTACGTGATCTCGGGCAGCTATCGGATCCACGTCGAGGCGCGCGGTCGTGTCCTTCGAGGACGGTTTCCCGCGCTGGTGCGCCTGGAAGGGCGGGCCAAAAGCCTGCCTGGGCCGCTGAAGGACGGGCGTCTTCGCCGACGTCACGGTGTAGCTCCGGCGACCTGCATCGTCGAGCGCGAACGCGGCAGCACGCCGACGTCCCAGCAGACCCGCATCCAGCTCCGCTGGCCGTGGACGCGCGCCAGGCGGCGGTCATGGTCGAGCCGGGACCGCGGAGGACCTGGCCGAGGAGCTGGGCCGCCAGCGGCTCGAGGCGTTCGCGGCCATGGGCACCGGGCTCTCGGGATCGTGCCCTGTGCGGCAGAGCTACCAGCTGGTAGTGCCCGCACGGGCCAATCCCGGCGGGCCTGTGCGCATCGACGCCGCGACCATTTTATTTCCCGTCCAGCTCACGGTGGTCGACGTGACCATGGCGTTTGCGGGCTTGAGCTCTGGGTCACGATGGCCGCGGCGGTGGGCCCGGGAGCGGTGGCGCCGGCAACCGCCTCCGGTTGCCCGCTCGTCCGCCCTCACCCCCGGCTGCCCCGACGCGGGACGCGCGCAGCAGCACCGCGACACGCGCGAGCGCCTGGAGGTCCACTGCTGGCGCGCGATCCGCTGATGCGCTCCAGGCGATGCGCGCCGAGGGCGACGTGGTGACTCGTCGCGCGCGCTCGAGTTCGCGCGGGCCGTCATCCGCCAGGTTCGCCGCAGCCACGCCGACCGCGTCGTGATCGACCTGCGCGACTCTCGACGTCTTCCCGGCAGGGCGACTGTGGGCAAGCAGACCCCGCCGGGCCGGATTGCGCGTGGGACTGGGCGATGGCGGACATGCCACGTCGTTGCGTTCGCGTGCGGGGCGATCGCTGCGCTGCCACGGGCGAACCGCAGGTGGAGGTTCGGCGAGGAGGAACCACGCGTCCGGCTCGCGTTCCCGGACGCACCTGGAGGAGGGCGAGGGCCGCGCCACGCTGGACTACGCGTACGACAGCAAAGGCTGGCGGGCCTGGTGTGCGGACTTGGCCATGACGGCAGGGCGGCGTGATTCCCGACGATTACCCGATCGTGGGCGCCTTCCTTTTCCTGCACACCAGGAAGACGCTCGCTCACGGCCCGGCCCGCGTTCCCCGACGATTCCGCATCCGGCTGGACCTTTCGATGGCTCTGGGCCGCAGTGCGCCTTTCGCGCCGTGCGCAGAGGACCGGCTCGGTCGGTGCGGACTCGCGCTCAGCCCCCTGGGCGCGACGCCGCGGACCTTCGGCACGCTGGCCGGGCGCGGGCTTCGGCGTGCGCCTGCCGGAGCAACTCTTCCGGACCGTGGCGCTGCCGCGCTGGGCGCGCAGACCGTGCAGGTGGACGGCGGCCCGTCGGGGTGCAGGTCAGCCGGGCGCGCGTTCGGGCTGGGGCAGGCGCGGCGGTGTGGTACTCCGCTTCTGGTGAACGTCGAGCTACCGCCGGGGCTGCGCGGCCACCTCAGGCCCGGTCGTCGACGCCGCGCACGCCCTCCTGGACCGCGCAGTGCGCGGAGCAGAAGCGATGCCGTCCTTCTCGACCGCCGTGGCGCTGATGATCGATGCAGGGCGGCGCCTGCCTCGCAGGTCGGCATAGCGGCGTGGATCGCGCACTCGGCTAATCGAACACGTGGCTCTGGCCGGCCATGGTCACCACGAAGAAAACGCCTTGTCGCCGTAGAGCGTTCCCGCACGTCTCGCACTGGAGCATCGTCGCCTCCCCCGGCCGCCTGCTGAGGCCGCCATTGCTGTACAATCCGCTTACTGGAAGATTCGGAAGTGGCCGAAGGCAGCCGCACGGCGGGAAGAAGACCAGGAGGTGGTGAAGCGCCCCCCGCTGAGCTTCTTCGCTCCCAGCCCGCCGTACGACGCCAGCGCAACAGCTTGCTCATGACGCTCGTTCCCTCCTCGACGCGACGGACCGGTCGTCTTGGTGCAAGCCGGGTGCGACGTCACTGGCCCGGAGCTCACCGATGGGCGAGAGCCCCCTCGACGTGGTCACGCGATCTTGATCGCGGCCGGATCGGCACCGATGGGCGCGCCCGACGCCCCAGATCCAGCCCCAGAACAGCGCGCCGGTGAACACGACCACCGGGTTCAGCGCCAGGCGCGGCGATGAGGAGCGCAGCGTGATGATGTTGCCTCGAAGAGAAGTTCAGGACCAGGAACGAGCGGCACCATCGCCGCCTGGCCCGTGGTGTCGTAGTGGACCAGGGCGACCACGCCCAGGATGGCCGCTGCCACCGGCCGGAGCCTTTACATACGGCACGTAGTTGGTGACGCCGGCCAGCGCACCCACAGCACCGGGTTCGGAAACAATACGTAATA
>ERZ1370068.5205-contig-4237_pt1 | contig 66419 bp, 114 predicted proteins | sample MGYA00561227_ERZ1370068 | MGnify/ENA primary metagenome ERZ1370068 (study PRJEB38410, sample SAMEA6850437) | metagenome | study: Metagenomic assessment of the ecological functions of the soil: analysis of the soil microbiota associated with the... | reverse complement strand
TGGTCGCTGGCGCCCGATCGTCTGTGGGGCGGCCGCCCGGGGCCGACGCCATCATGCCGATCCGCAGGGCGTGCTCGCATTCGTTGCGCGCTGCTGCCGCCAGTGGGCATCATCGTGGGCATCTACATCCTCTGGACGAGCGCCGATCATCCCGGCGGCGCATTCCAGGGCGGCACGATCCTGGCCGCCATGTGGCTGCTGGTCATGATGGCGGGCCTCGCCGATGCGCCGCCGGTGAGCGAGCGGCGGCTGCGGCTGCTGTTGTTGGCCGGCCCGGTCGTCTTCCTGATCGGTCGGCCTCGGCGGGCTCGCGTTCGGCGACGCGTTTCTTGCCTATCCGATGGCGTACGCCAAGCCGCTGATCCTGGCCATTGAGTTCGCGATGATCCTGACAATCGCGGTGACGCTCGGCCTGCTGGTCGCCGGTCCGCCCGAACGGGAGGCCTGATCATGAGCGCGGCGATCGTGTTCGGGCTTTGCGCAGCCGTGGCCGTGGGTCTCGGGCTCTATCGGCGTGATCACGAACCCGCAGCCGCTGCGCAAGATCCTTGCCTTCAATCTCATCGGCTCCGGCGTGTTCACGTTCTTCGGCGTCGTTGCACACAGGGGTGCGGCGGCGGGGTTTGGCGGCGATCCGGTCCCGCAGGCGCTGGTCATCACGGGCCATGGTCGTTGCCTTTTCCGGCGACAGCGCTGGCGGTTGCGCCTGCTGCTTCGTCTGTTCCAGGCAACCGGCTCGGCCACGTTGCGCGCGCTGACGCATCGGCCGAGTACGGGCAGCGATCCTGCAGAACCATGATGCCCCATCCAGCCGCGGTCGTGGAGGCGGTCACGAGCGGCGGGTTCCTGCTGGTGCTGTCGATCGTCGTCCCGCTGGCGCGGCGCGCTGCTCGCCTTCGCCGCCGGCGGCCGCCACGTCGAACGGGTCGCGCTTGCGACGCTGCCGGCTCGGCCTCGCGATCGCGGTCGCGATTGTCTTCGCCATGCCATCGACGGGCGCGCCACTCAGTCTATCTGCTCGGCGGCTGGGCGCCGCCGCTCGGCGTGGCGCTGCGCGCCGACGGGCTGTCGGCGGTGATGATCGTGATCACCGCGGTGGTCATCTGCGCGATCGGCGTCTTTGCACGCGCTGACTTCCGCACGCCCGCGGGATCGGCCGAGGCGCGCGCGCCGTTCGCGTTCTGGATCCTGCTGCTGGCGATCTGGGGCGCGCTGAACACGGTGTTCCTGGGCGGGGATCTCTTCACGCTCTATGTCGCGCTGGAGCTGCTGACCTTCGCCGCGGTGCCGCTGGTCTGCCTCGATGGCCGCGCGGAAACGCTCCAGGCGGCGTTGCGCTATCTGCTCTTCGCGCTCCTCGGCTCGGTCCTCTATCTGGTCGGCAGCGGCGCTGCTCTACGGCGCCTACGGCACGCTCGACATCGTGCTGCTGTCCCGCCGGGTCCACGCCGAGCCGGCGACACTCGTTGCGGCCGCGCTCATGACGGTGGGGCTGCTCGCCAAGACCGCGCTCTTCCCGCTGCATCTGTGGCTGCCGCCTGCCCATGCCGGCGCGCCGCCTGCCGGCAGCGCGGTGCTCTCGGCGCTGGTGGTGAAGGGGTCGTTCTTCATCGTCATTCGGCTCTGGTTCGACGTGATGCCGGCGGTGCCGGGCTTCGCAGCCACGCAGCTCCTCGCCGGGCTTGGGCGCGGCGGCGATCCTGTTCGGCAGCGTCGTCGCGCTGCGACAGGAGCGACTGAAGCTCCTGATCGCCTACTCGACGCTGGCGCAGATCGGCTACCTGTTCCTGATGTTTCCGCTCGCCTTCGACCCCGCATCGGGCGCAGCTCCAGAGCGGCGGCGCCTTGACGCGGCGGCGTGCTGCAGGCGATCTCGCACGCCACCGCGAAGGCCGCCATGTTCATGTCGGCCGGACTGATCTACGCGGCGCTGGGTCACGATCGCATCGCGGGCATTGGGCGGCATCGGACGGGCGCTGCCCATGAGCGTCCTTGCCTTCGCGCTGGGCGGGCGTGGCGTTGATCGGCGTGCCGCCGAGCGGCGCCTACTCGCCGAAGGAGCTGTTGCTGCAGGCGGCGGTCGAGACGGAGCAATGGTGGTGGGCGGTTGTGATCCAGGCGGGCGGGATTTTCACCAGCGCCTACCTGGTGCTGGTGCTCGTCCACGCGCTGGCGCCGGCAGACAAGCCGGTCGCGTTGCGTGTCCACGTGCCGTGCGCATTCGGGAAGCAGCGGCACTGTCGCTCGCGCTGTGTTCGCTGCTGCTCGGGCTCGTTCATTGGGAGGCCTATCTCCCGGTTCCGGCAGGGCACCAGCTCGAGTCCGCTCCGTCCTCGAGGCGCTCTCGAGCGCGCTCTGGCCGATCCTGGCTGGCGGCGTGCTGGCGATCCTGCTGGGACGCTGGAGCGATGGGCTGCCGCGCATACCCTTGCGTGGACTCACCGAAGCAATCGTCAGCCCGGTCCGACGATTGGCCCTTACCGCAGGTGAGGCGCTTGAGCGGGCCGACAGCATCCTCCGGCAATGGCCGGCGGCAGGACTCTCCCTCCTGGCGCTGGTGATCGCTCTCGGTGCGGCGATGCTGGTTGGACGTTGAAGCTGAGCGGAGCCACGGAAGAAGGGCGCGAACTACGAAAATGCGTTGCCGCTGGTGCGGACGCAATCCCGATACTTTGTGGCCAAGCAGATATTCGCCGATATTGCACCTTCGAGGATAGCGCCCATGCACCAAAGTGCAATATCCGACGACGTTGCGGACGTATGAATTGATCACATGCGATCGGCACGAGGATCGTGAAAAGAGGAGGCGGCGATGCTCTTCGACGGAGGTTTCAGTTTTTCCAACTTTCTGGTCGACGTCCTCGCGGTATTCATGTTCGTCGTATGGTTCTGGCTGCTCATTACAGTCTTTGGCGACTTGTTCCGGCGTCATGACATTTCCGGCTGGGGCAAAGCGTCTCTGGGTGATCGTCCTGATCTTGATTCCGTACATCGGCATCTTCGTCTACATGATCTCCCAAGGAAGAGGCATGGCGGAGCGAAATGCCCAGTATGCGCAACAGGCACGCGACGAAGATGCGGCGTGTCGTCGGATTCAGTGCCGCTGATGAGATCCAGAAGCTCGATGGGCTCAAGAGGTCAGGATCGATCAGCGAGGACGAATTCCGGCACCTTCGCGCCAAGCTGGTTCAATAGTCGGACTATTGCTGGCTGCGCGCGGTTCGTGCTCGTCGTTGGGATCGATCCAGAGATATCGATCCAGAGATTACGGGCGGAGCGGAGGAGCTGCGCGCCGCTCTTGTTTGGAAAGCGCGGCACATCTGGGGCGGCAACACACACGTGCAATGGAGAAGACCCCGATGTTACGCAAAGATGATCCTCGTCATCGCCGCGATGGCGGCGATTAGCGGCGCAGTTGCGCTTTCCAGCACCGAGGCATCCGCCCCGCTGGGGCGGTCGCGGCTGGGGCGGTGGCCACGTCGCTTTCGGCAGGTGTCGGCCGCGTCGGTGGATGGGGATGGCGCGGCGGTGCAGGATGGCGCGGTGCAGGATGGCGCGGTGCAGGGTGGGGATGGCGTGGCGCTCGTGTAGCTGGGTTTGGTTGGCGCGGTCCAGGATGGGGCTGGCGCCAGTGCCGGGTGGGGATGGGGAGGAGGGGATGGGCCGGTGTCGGCCTCTTAGGGGTAGGGATTCCGGTCGCGTACAGCTGCTGGCGATGGGCGCCGACCAGCTGGGGCTCCGGCACGGGTCTGGGTCTGCTGAAGAAAGCCGGCGCATGTTCCTGCGAAGCGGTTGCGGTTCGCCAACGCTGTCGAGGTGGCACGATGCAAACGGCGGCCCCTTCCAAAGTCTCGGCCGTGCGCAAACGCGAACCCATTCTGATCGACCTTGCGCTGCAGGGCGGTGGCTCGCATGGGGCATTCACTTGGGGCGTGCTGGATCGTCTGCTCGAGGAGCCGTGGCTTGGGATCGATGGCATTTCCGGCACGTCGGCGGGCGCGATGAATGCCGCGGTGCTTGTCGATGGCCACGCCAAAGGCGGGGCCGCTGGCGCACGGACGGCTCTGGAGAATTTCTGGCGCCGCGTCTCCGAGGCGGCTCGCTTCAGTCCTTTGCCGGCGCGGGCCCCTCGATGTGCTTCTCGGCCGCTGGACGCTGGACTCTTCGCCCATCTACGTCGCCATGGATCTCATGTCTCGCCTGGTGTCGCCCTATGACTTGAACCCGATGGGCAAAAATCCATTGCGTGCAATTCTGGCCGAAACAATCGATTTCGAGCGGCTGGCGCGAGCACCTATGAAGCTCTTCATCACCGCCACCAATGTCCGGACCGGCCGCGGTCACGTGTTCAAGAACGATGCTGTTACGCCGGACGTTCTGCTCGCCTCGGCCTGTCTGCCCACCATGTTCCAGGCCGTAGAGATTGACGGCGAGCCCTACTGGGACGGAGGCTATTCCGGCAATCCCACGATCACGCCTCTCGTTCGGGAGTGCAAATCGCAAGATACCATTCTCGTTCAGATCAATCCGGTCGAGCGCGAGAGTATCGCCGCGCTCCGCGTCCGAGATTCTCAACCGTCTGAATGAAGTGTCCTTCAACGCGGTTCTGCTGAAGGAGCTGCGCATGATCGCCTTGCTTCGGCAAGTCGCCGATCCGGGCAACAGCGAGGGCGCGCAATGGGCCGGCATGCGCATCCACCGCGTCGCGAGCGAGATGCTGACCGAGCTCGGCGCTTCCTCCAAGCTCAACGCGGAATGGGAATTCTTCTCCTTGCTGCGCGATGAGGGGCGAAGGTCCGCGCAAGTCTTTTGGAGAGCGCATGCATCGGATCTCGGGCGCCGCTCCAGCCTGGATCTCGACGTGTTGTTGCAAAGTGTCTGACCATGGGGCTCTCGGCATCCTCTTCGCGCTCGGGCTGCTGATCTGGCTGGCGTATCGAGGCTGGAGCGTGCTGCTAGCTGGCGCCCGCCACGGCGCTGATCGCCGCCGCGGTCGCGCGTGAGCCGCTGCTCGCCCATTGGACGCAGACCTTCATGGGCAGCGCGGCGCAGTTTCTCGCGCAGTTCTTCCCGCTGTTTCTGCTCGGCGCCTTGTTCGGCAAGCTGATGGAAGACAGCGGCTCGGTTGCGGCCATCGCGCGGCTTCATGACCGAGCGTTTGGGGGCACGCCGGGCCGTGCTGGCAGTCGTGCTCGCCGGCGCGGCTGGTCACCTATGGCGGGGTCAGCCTGTTCGTTGCCTTCGTTCGTGCTCGGCCCGATGGCGCAGGCGCTGTTTCGAGCGGCGCGACATCCCGCGCCGGTTGATGCCGGCGACCATTGCGCTGGGAACCGATCGACGTTCACGATGTCGGCGCTGCCGGGGACGCCCTGCGATCCAGAATGCGATCCCGATGCCGTTCTTCGGCACCACGCCGTTCGCGGCGCCAGGCCTCGGCATCATCGCCTCTGCCGATCATGCTGGGATTCGGTCTGTGGTGGCTTGGCCGCGCCGAAGCTGAGCGCGCGCCGCGCTGGCGAGGGCTTACGGCGGCGGCAGCGATATCGCTCCCGAAACGGTCGCGGAGGATCAGATCATTCGCGAGCGGGCGACGACCGCGCGCGAATTCGATCCGGCGGAGATTCGTCACGGCCGCCATGGCGACGCCCCGCCGCCGATTGCGTCTCGCCGCTGCTGCCTCTGGCGGTCGTTGTGAGCGTCAATCTTCTGATGTCGCTGTTCGTTCTGCCGCGGCTCGACGTTCTCGTTCCTGGCCGAGGAGCGCTGGGGCGCCACCTCGCTGTCGGCGGTGGTGGGCGTGTGGGCGGTGGCGGTGGCGCTGGCGGCCGCGATCCTGACGCTCGTTGTCGTCAACCGTCGGCGGCTGCCGTCGCTGCGCGAGAGCATGGACGCCGGCGCCAACGCCTCCGTGCTGCCGGCCGTCACCGTCGCGAGCCTGGTGGGCTTCGGCGCGGTCGTTGCGGCGCTGCCCGCGTTTGCGATGGTGCGCGAATGGGTGCTGTCGAGTCGGCGGTGGCCCGCTTGGTTTCGCTCGCGCTCGCCACCAACGTGCTCGCCGCGCTGACCGGCTCGGCCTCCGGGCGGGCTGACGATCGCGCTCGATGCGCTCGGCGACACCTATATGCGCCTTGCTGCAGAGCAGGGCATCGACCCTGCGCTCATGCACCGCGTTGCCGTGATCGGCTCGGGCACGCTCGACAGCCTGCCACACAACGGCGCGGTGGTGACGCTGCTCGCTGTGTGCGGAACGACGCATCGCGAAAGCTATCTCGATATCGTCATGGTCGGCGATCGTCAGCGCGCTTTTGGCGCTGGCAGCCGTCATTGCCTTGGGTCCGGCATTCGGGTCGTTCTGAAGCGAGCCGGCAGCGGGCGAAGCCCTATTGTCTCTTCGCCAACGGCGTGGCGACGTCCTTGGCGTGTACGATGAAGTGCTGCGCCACCGGGCTCAGGGCGCGATTTTTCAGGGTCAAGATCCTCGTTGTTCCTCGCCCACCGGGGAGTTCCACGGGCAGGACCTTGAGCGCGGAAAGCGGTGTGAAATGCAGCCGATCCTGCGCCACGGATAGAAATCGTCCGGTCGTCAGCAAGCAGAGTGTCGCGTACGGCAAGGCGCTGTCCGTGACAGTGACCCGCGGAGCCTGCAACCCATTCGCGCGGAAGCCTTCGGCCACGATCTTCGCCACGGATGTCCTGGATCAGGCAGCGTCCAATTCTCGTTCACAAGATCTGCAAGCTCGATCCGGCGCCGCCGCGTCAACGGGTGATTGGCCGCCGCCACGACGACTATTCGGTCTTCGTACAGCGCTTCGAAACGATATCATCGTCCGTAACAGGATCATCGAACGTCAGCAGGATGATCTGTCGAGCCTGCGCTGCCGCAGCTCATGGAAAGCACTGGAGGCGTAGCCGCCTCGACATGAAAACTGATGTGCGGATATTGCTGAGATATCCGGATCGATGACCGCAACAACGATCCCAACCTCCGCGATCGTCGAAGTCGCACCAATACGCACCTCGCCTGCGGTCGCGGTCCGCGATGGACTCGATCTCCTTGATCCCTTGCAGGAGTTCGTCAAGAAACAGCGACGCCTCGCTTGATGAGAGCGCGGCCACACGGCGTCGGCACCACGCCTTTGGAGCTGCGATCGAGGAGAGACACACCGGCGCGTGTGCTCCATATCGGAGATGGCTCTCGAGACGGCGGGTTCGGAAATTGCAAGCTGTGCGGCGGCCTTTGCCATGCTTCCAGCCTGGGCCACTTGGAGCAGAACGCGCAACTATGGAGCTTGAGCCGGTCTGCGCGACAGTCGCCCTGCATAACACAACCCTTACGGTTTAGTTATACGGACCTCAAGACATCGTAATTCAAACTCCAGCGGGAATGCCATTACCCTCCGCCAGCGTTGCGCGGCGCGCGCGACTTTCGTCGGAAATGCAATCCCGCGCGGAGTTGGCTTGTTTCCTTACGCCTGTTGGCGAGGGCCAAGGCCAGGACCAAGCGCCGGATCTCTTCCTGCCAATCGGCGCGACGACAACTGCAACCACGTGCTGACCAAACGATTCACTCATCCCACCGAGGACCGCCATGGAAGTCACCTAGACGATCATAGCCGCTGTATTGCTGTGCGGGGCAATCGCAATGCCCGCAACGATTGGCGCCGCCCAGCAAAGATCACTCAAGGATCAACTTGTCGGAACCTGGACGCTCGCATCTTGGGAACGGACGATGCCGAATGGCACCAAGGCGCAATCCTATGGGACCAATCCAAGCGGCGTCGTCATGTTTGACGCGAACGGGCGCATGTTTGCCATGTTTGCGCGTCCCGATCTTCCGAGAATCGCGTCCAACAACCCGACGGCTGCGACCCCGGAGGAAGCCAAAGCTGTGATGACCGGATTAATTGCGTACTTCGGCATGTACACCGTCGACGATGCGAACAAGGTCATCAGCCTTCGTCTCGATGCCAGCACATTCCCGAATCAGCTCGCGGGCGAACAGAAACGAACCATCACTTCGCTTACGGCGGACGAGCTGAAGTACGATACGATTTCACTGAATGGTGACAAAATCAGCGTTGGCTCGAGGCGAGCCGACTCTGCCAACGGTAGGCTTGTCGCCGAGATAGCGCCAGTTCTTGTTGACGGCGGATTGGCGGTCGTCGGGTCGGCTGCACTGCCTCCTCTGCCGCGGTGCGGAGGGGTCCTCACTGGCGCACGCGAGGATTTACCGGGCAGGAGAATTCACTGGTCTCAAAGGAGAACCACCATGAAATCATCGAGCATGATTGCAACCGCGGCGCTCCTGTGCCTGGCGGTTGCGTTATCGGCGGGTCATGCACTCGCCCAGGAGAAGCAGAAAGTATCCTACAGGGTGTCTGAGCAAAACAGCAAATACACCCAGCAACACGTGATCGACGTCGGAGACGTACCCGGCCATCAGGTGCGGGTATTCGAAATTCAACGCATGCTTCCGGCCGACGCGCCCGCAATCAACGGGATCAAGCTCAAGGAAACGTGGACCCGTGGCATCACCGACTACACGAACTACAACGGCCCGGAGCAGCAGCTACGACACATATCTATTCGAGAACGGCGACAGGCTCTTTGTCCGCAACACGACGCTTGGTCAGCAGAATGCGGCCGGCAAGCGCGCCATCATCACGGTCGGGCAGATCACCGGTGGCACCGGAAAGTTCGCCGGAATCCAGGATGACGCGAGGGGCCGGCTTGGCGGACCCTGTGAGGCGGGCCAGACCGCGACGGAGGTCGAGGTCGAATACTGGTTTAGCGCCGCAACCGTGGGCGCGTCTCCAGGCAGGCAGTGACCCTTGACTGCATTCAACCCTACAGGAGGAAAAATGAATCGTCACAGCATTCTCAGTATCTCTGCGATGACGGTGTTGGGCTTGTCGTGTTACCCGGCAGCGCCGTCAGCCAACAAAGGTCACCCAAGATCCAGCTCGTCGGAAGCTGGTCGTTTATCTCAGCTATCAATACCCGGTGCCGACGGCACCAAGGTCGATACGTTCGGGCCCAATCCGGGAGGCCTCTGGATGTTCGACGGCAATGGGCGCTATGCATCGGTGGTGGTGCGTCCGGGCCTGCCCAAATTCGCCTCCAACAACCGCGACGCAGGCACCGCAGAAGAAAACAAGGCGGCCATGCAGGGCAGCATCGCCCACGTCGGCAGATACACCGTCAATGAGGCGGATCGCAGCGTCACTCTTCACATCGAATACAGCTCTTCCCCGAACTGGAACGGAACAGACCAGAGGCGACCGATCACAATCGCTGGGGATGAAATGAAATACATCGTTCCCACTCCGTCCTCCGGCACCGGGACCTCCGAAGTGACATTCAGGCGGGCCGGCCCGGCAACCGTAGGAGCGGGTCAAGGCAGGTAGTGCTCGCTGCCGTTGAAGTTGAGCAATGCAGATTGGCCCCTCGTGACCCTTGCGGCGGTGAGGGGTTACGAGGGAGGCTAGGGCATCATCTCAAGACTGCCAAAGCGCTCGGCCTCGACGTGCGCCGTCACGAAGGCTTCATTTGCTTGAAAAAGACCGCAGCAAGAGATCCGCGGCTGGCCAAGCGATGACCATCGCGATCGCCGCTCCATAAGGAGCCCACCGTCCCCGTTGCTTCGCCGATCGGAACTGTGTGACCCCTTCGTCCTCGTCCGAGAAGCAATTAAACAGTAAGCTGCCCTATGACGACATAGAGCCATATGATGAACCAGCCCATGGTGCCCCCCTACAGGAATTCAGTCTTTGTCCATAACGACAAGCTGACCCCGTAAGTTTCTTTTTGACGTGAGATTCAAGAAGGTTAATTGGTTAACAGAGCCTTTCGCAAGTTGCTCAGAATTGAATCTTAAACCTTGAGGTAGTTGCCCGAGCAGCGTGGAGAGGTACAGGTAACGTCGTTGCCCGAAAGCTCATCGCTTTTGCGGAGCGCCTAAATGAGCGTCAACGCAATTTACTTCGCGTTTGGCCTTGCCGCAGGCTTCGCGCTGTTCGGGGTACTGCTGAGGACTATTTGGAAGGGGCTTTGGCGCGAACGCGCGCGGTGGACCGCAAGGGGTCGCGTCACTACATTGAGGTCGCGGCGTTTATAGCGGGACCGTCAGGCCAGGCGGTTTACCGCTGAGTGTGGCAAATGGCCAAAGCCAAGAAAACGAAACCGCGCGACAACCTGATCCGGTGGCGCGTGTCGCTGATCACGAAGACACCAGCCAAGTTCGTAGACTTCGCTTACGCGCCCGACGCGGCGGCCGCCGAAAAGCGGGTAGCCGAGGAGCACGAGATCAGCGAGACGCTACGAGATCGGCTGGTCGCGATCCGCGAGGACCTCTGACTGTGCCTCGGCCCGTCCGCCCATCCTGCCAACGATCAAGCGGAGCTTGAGGATTGGGTCGTCGTGCGTCCTAAACATCACTGCCTCGCTCGGATATCCTCCGCTCTCTAGGACTCTTTCAACTTCAAAGATCCAGGAGGCCTTGTCTTCCTCAGAAAGGGCTCTGGCGAGGAGCACTTTCAGTTCTTCGAAGATGAGCGCGTCCTCTCTCTTTGACCCTCGCCGCTTTTAGCGATTGGACGAGCTGTTCTGCTGCGTGCGCGACTTGGCGTCGGAAGGCGAGCCAGCCGGCAAAGAACGGTGCCCGTTGCAGCTATCAACGAGCCGATAAGAGGTTGCCATCTGAACAGCCAACTCTTGTCGGTAAAGAGATCGTCAGCCGTGCCAGCGATGGCGAACAGCGCGGCACAAGCAGAATCAAGCCAAAGCCAGTACGTCGTAGCGCTGGTTCATTTTTGATTTTCTGCTGGAACGCCGCGGGAACAAATTCCCGTCGTTTCCCGTCACGACGTGTCGTGTTCTGGTTTCGTTGGGTCTTGAGACGTCACGAGCGGTTCGGCGCCCCGTGCAAAAATAAAAGCCCTGCAGAATGGGGCTTTCCGTGGTGGGCGCTGTAGGGATTGAACCTACGACCTCTCCCGTGTGAAGGAGATCCCGTCTATGTTGAGAATCAAGCGCATAGGCAAATCTTTCTCTTAGTTTCCGCAGTCTTTCCACAGTTAGCCTTGTCCTCCGCAGCTCCTCTGGGCGTCTGTGTTCAACGTGTGCGTACGGGATGAGCGCCAGGTAGTCGCCCGCCGGGCGAACTGCTGCTTGCGCGGCACGTCCCGAACGCAATTCAGCCATCCCTGTCGCCGAGCTGGGTGCGATCAGAGCGACCTCGAGCCTTCCCAGGATGAGATCCTCGACATCATCGTATTGCTCCATGCGCCTGATGATGAAACCGTCCTCGCCTTGGCGGCGCTTTCTCATCGCAGAATTCTGCCTTCTTGCGCTATAGCGCCGCGACAGCGACTGAAGCTCGTTGGACAGTGCACACGATCAGGCTACCTGGGCGGTGCGTAGCGACTTGGGCGCACGAAGTAGCGGGTGAAAGCGGCTTGCGACCTACGTGATCGTGGACCTATGTTCGCAGTGGCTATCAGCACTCGAAGGCCCGCATCGATACTGGCGCAAGCGGCAAGAATGAGGCTGGTCATGCGCATGGAGCCGATGCACGACAAAACAGGGGACTTGGTTTTGGCTGACGAGTTCAGCTACCGTCCACAGCCGGTGCAGCCGCGCACGCCGCTGCGCTTCGCGCCCAGCTTCGCGTTCGGCAGCTTCTGGTGGGAGTGGGTAGGAGGTCGGCCCTGCGGGCGGCTCCTGCACCACAGTCTGCGCGTAGCGGCTCGCCGACTCGCAATGGTCTTCCACCGATGCGTATTCGACGAGGTCGCGCGTCGTCGAGATCGCCATACCGCCGCATCCACGTCGCGTAAGTCCTCCGAAATCGTGTGCCACGTCACCCAATCGAATTCGTACGGCGGCAGCTGCGGCCATTTGCTCCCGCGGCTTTTGCTCGTCTGGGCGGTTCAATGCCGGACGCCGATCGCACATGCTCGAATCAGCATGAAATCAAGCCCGCCGCCTTTGCCTTGAAATCGGAAAAGTCGCTGCCCAGGACGTTTAATGCTTCGCGGATGCGCCTCCAGAGCTAGGTCATCGTGAGGCGTTAGATGGACCGGCTTGCGGCTCCCCGTTCTTGGAATCCGGGGACAAAGGCGAATGTTTCGCCCAGCTGGAGCGTCGTCACACACCATCGCAAGTTGCTCGCTTTATTCGCAGGCCGCCGAACAGCAACATTACGCAGAGAAATGCCGAGCTCGGCGTCAAACCCGTACGCTCCATCAATGACGCGCCAAGCTTGCTCTGGGCCAGAGCCGAAAGCGGCGGATGATGCGACCACACGCCAGCCCTTTGCCGGGCGCCTTATCTTGAAATCGGATGACCAGCGTGCTTAAGGACGGCTGGAGACCGGAGCGTAACTCTCACGGTTTCGAGTCGCCGCTGTGGCGTTCGGCATGAGGGCGGCGGGCCGCGAGCATCGATCGCGGCTTGATCGATTTGCTTGAGCGTCGGCTTGCATCTGGAAATATTTCAGGGCGGCGCCAGCGGTCGGCGCTCGCCGCCGGCGTTCATATGTAGCCGATGGCCGCGCTCGAAAACGTCGGCTCGCCGGGGATCGCGAACTGACCGGCTTCCAGGCTGCCGCTCCCCCATTCGCCGATTACCTTTGCAGGGCGAGAGCGCTCGGTCGCGAGCGCTTGGTGCTCGATCAACGGCGGAACCCGAGGTGTTTGCCGCGCTCCCGCGTAATACGGCGTCTCGCCCGACCGCGGTGATATAAGCCCAACCGGCATTTTTCCCCTCTTCGCGGGCCGCTTCGCCTAATCCGAGCTGCCATCATCTTCATCAAACGTCTTTGGTTCTTCCGAGCGGACTATAGAACGGCTCGCCATGTTGGTCCAGCAAGGATGGTTTCGCGCAGCCATGAGTTGCAACCAGCGTCGACTCTACCATTTGGCCTCTGCGCCGCTTGCTCCATGTTGAGGTAGTCCCTCACCGCCCGGCACCGCCGGGTATTCAACTACTATGCTCAAAACGGGAAGCCACTGCTTGCCGCTGTCAGCCACGAACGGATCTCCTGCGATGTTATTTCGACACTAAGGATCCAATTTCCAGTGTGTCGCCAAGGGGATCGGTGAAAAAGAAACACTCAGCGGTCAAGTCGGCGACGTGGGTGTCGCAGCGCCTTGACGCCGTACGCCTCCGCTTTGTGCTAGATGCTCACGCCGGTGCCAAGCGCACGACCAAGTCGCCACGGGGCGTCGCCGCCGCGTATCACGCCTGCACCACTTGGCGTCCTGATCCCTTTCTCGAGCACGGGCCGCCATGGCGCTAGGCTGAAGCCGAGCCCGTCATCGATCATGGCGAAACGACCGCTCGCGAGTTGAGCAGAGCCGACACAGCTTGCCGCGGACCCCTGGCTGCCCCTCGCGGATGGGCTGGAAGGCGAGGCCGCGTTCGGCTGCCAGCTGCCGGCCCGACGCGCTCGACCTCCTGATGCGTGAGGGTGCCGATGAGGTCGGCGTTGATCCGCAGCTCGGCCTTGGGGCGTCCGGCTGGCATGGCCTGGCTGACGAGCTCATCCGGTGCGCCGCGCTAGGGCGCTTGACGCACCTCGGCGCGAACCCGCCGGTCGCGAGCGAGCTGCGGTCGCGGCTGAGGAGCTGGCGGTCGAGCCAGGTCGCGCCGTCACTGGTCACCTGCCGATCGAGGTCGTAGGCGCAGAGGACGCGCATTCTGGGTCTGCCGCCCCCGGGCGGCCTCATAGGCGGCGGCACGGGCCTCGAAGTCCTCCGGGATAAGCCAGTGGTCGGCATCCACCCGCTCCACGATGCCGGCGCGGCGAAGCGCCTCGAGCCGCCTGACAGCGCCCCTGACATAGGCGTCAGTAGTCGCCGCCCGGGACACGGACATTGCTGCCCTCGGCACAGCGCCCGATGCTCACTGGGACGATAGACCGCGTGCCGCGGGACCTTGGCGATGTTGTTGCGGTCGGCCGGCCGCTGGGCACGGGCGCCGCCGACCTCGACGATGGCCCCGATGCGGTGCCTGCTCGGCGCGCCGACGCGTCCGGCAGCGCCACGTGATGGACCCGCCCGTCGATGCCGTCGATGACGACGCCGATGCGGTCGCCGAGCTCATCGGTGCAAGCTGCTTGTCGATCAGGCGGCCCACGATTGGCGTCCCGGCCTCCTCGCCATGCAGGTTGAAGGCTTCGGGGCTGCGCTTGCTGGCCGCGCGCGGCGAGCGCCCGGTTGATGGCCTTGACGATGTCGCCGCGCTCACCGAGCGCGCGCATGGCTCGGCTCCAGCCGGTCCGACAGCAGTCCACACCCCTGGCTCGGTCTCCTCGGCCAACCCATAGCGCTCCAGGGTTTGCAGGCGGCCGATGCGCAGCGATCGATCGAAATCCTACGCGAACCTGGCCGGCTTCGGGCCGCAGGTCCAGCAATCCGTGTCCGGCCTCCGCCAGCATGGCGCGATCGATGCGAGTGAAGCGCTCGGCCGAGATCTCGGCCTTGAGCTTGGCCCGCAGCTCCCGGTCGGTCTCCGGGCCAGCTCCAGCGTCGCTCGCTCCTGGGCCGCAGCCGCAGCCCGTCGGTGATGTAGTCCTGGGCGATGATGAGGTCTTTGCCCAGCTCGTCGCGGCCGCGGACGATGACGTGGCTGTGCGGGTGGCCGGTGCTGAAGTGGTCGACCGCGATCCAATCGAGCCGGGTGCCGAGATCCTCCTCCATCTGCCGCATCACGTCGCGGGTGAAGCCGCGCAGGTCGGAGAGCCGATCGCCATCCTCCGGCGCGACGATGAAGCGGAACTGGTGACGGTCCTCGCGGCCGCGTTCGGTGAAGGCCTTGCCGTCTGCCGCCTCGGTCTCGGCCGTAGAGCCGGCCGCGCTCGCCGTCGCGCGTCGTGCCGTCGCGTTGCAGGTAGCGGACATGGGCGTCAGCCGCCCGGCTGCCCGACCTTCAGGCGCAGCGATCCGCGCCTTGACCACGACCACGACGCATGCCCGTGTCCGGACCCGCGATCGGCGCCACATCCGTTTGAGCCGATCCGCCGCCTGCCTGACCCCGTCCGATCCGGGAGCATCGTCCCTTTCTGGCCGCTTGCGCGCGCTCCTGCGCGTGCGGTCCGCCGCGCATCTCCGCAAGCGTTAGCGGACCGCCATTGGCCTTCGCGGCTGCTCGCATGACCTGAGCCACGAAAGACCGCGCTTGTGGCTCCAGCGCGGACGCGCCGCGATCACGGACGCGGCCGGGTCTCGGGCGAAAGTTGAAGTCATCGTCGTGCGAGCCGTGCTCCGGTAGATTGCGCGCCTGCCTTCCAGCTCTGTTCAAGCGCGAACGGGCATGGCACGCATCGCACTATGGCGCTGGGATCGCTCTGCGCTCTTCGGTGCGATGCACCCTCGCGCAAGCGATGGAGTCGGCGACCTCGACGAGGTGCAGGGACGAACGATGCAAGACCAGCGCTTGGTCGCCACCGAAGGCCGCAAACGCCAGTTTGCTTTAATCTTGCAGTCACGCAGTCCGGATGGCCAGCTACACTCCGGCCCCATGAACTCACCGTTCGAACACGGGCGAAACTATTCGAGGATTTCTCAAGAGGTGCAGACGGCCGAAAGCTCATGGCATCGCCTCGGACCGCACTCGGCACAAAGGGAATTTCCCGGTTCTGCGCTTCGTTTTGCCGTGAGTCCCGGCAGCAGCGGTACCGAAACAGACGCAGGGCCTCTTGAGCCTTTCGGCTGGCATTCCGCCGTCGCGCCGCGTGCCAGTGCGGCTGCGGATGTCTCTGCGATCGCGCAGCCGGAGTGCGCGTGCGTGCTGACGTCTGATGGCTTCGCACGGCGCTGCGCGTCAGGCGATTGCGCGAGCCGCTGGTACGTCAGATGGGCAGCAAGTCGGGCCGGATTTCGGCGTTAGGTTGCCGGCATCTCAGACACGCCTGGACAGACCGGCGTGCTTGACGTGGGAGCTTCGGGCACGGATGCGCACGCCATGGCGGAATCGAAATCGACTCAGCCAGCGGATCCTTAGCCGCGAACTCGATGCCGGCGGACGCAGGGACCGCCGTCGCGCGACGCTTCGCGTGTGCTTATCGAATGGCTCGATGTTGCCCTTGGCAGTTCACGAGGCAAGCTCTCGGTCGGTGCTGATAATGATGCGCCGCCGGACGGCTCAAGATCCAGTGCATGTCACGTTCAGCTCAACGCTGATCACGAGGTTTCATCTACTGTCGGAGCACTATCGAGCAGCTGTGGGGGTTGGTCGCCGTTCGAGCGCGAGCCGCGCGCTGGGACGCGCGGATCGCGCACTTCGCGTCGACGTTCAAACGCGCCCCGGGGCGATTTTGCGTTGGCGGTGACCGGGAAGAAGAGGGAACCAGTCGGGCTGGTGCCGCGGCCTAAATTGGCGCGTCAGCGCGATCGGATGAGCGCGTGTCCGGCCTGAAGCTCGACAAAGCTGGGGTGGATCGGTGCGTAGAAGAAGGGTCTCGATGGCCGCTTTCATGTTGCACCGATTTCGTGTTATGCGGTGCACGGCGCACCCCGATAATGCGGATTCGAACACTGTGTGGGAGTGGCGGCACTTGAGCCGAAACGCCGCGCCCGTGCATATTTTAGGGTGCTGGACGCGACGCGGGTGGCGCTGCGATTCACAAGGCGCGGGCGATCAGCGCGACCAGACCAGCGCGTAGGCGTCATCGACCGCGACGAGGTTGGCGTAGATCGGTGCCGGGAAGGACGGGTCGTCGAGCTTCACCGAGTGATAGACGGTGTTATCCCTTCCGACGTCCGCTTCAGGCTGCACCGATCTCGACATTGTTGCCGGCCAGCACGCGCAGGTCGGGGCCTTCTCGTTCTGCGAGGGTTCGGCGGGGACGAAGCGCACCTTGATGTTGAGCGATGAGCGTCCTGATGGTGCCGGTGTAGGGAGCCGTCTTCGTCGCGGGTGAAGCTGCCGATCTGAGCCATGGTGATCTCCTTGACTGCTGTGTGGACCCGCGACCATCGCGGGGCCTTGATGGCGATCTGTCAGCGCCGCGACGGCCGACCCGCAGCCTTCAGGCGCCGCAGCGCAGCGGAGGATGGCGGGTCGAGCGATCTTGTTGTTGCGCGAGGAATGACGGCGACTTCCGTCAGGGAAGAAGATCGCGAGCAAGCCATTGCGGGGCAAGGCCGGGGGAGCGCAGCGACGCGCATCGTGGCGCGAGATGCGCGCCAGTCAGAGGCCCGCCTACGGACGCGTGGATTACCCAGCAGGCCGTCAAAGGAGAGCGCTCGGCTCAGGGGCGAATCGCTGGCGATGGCGACGTCACCGCACCGGCGGAAGCTCTGCGATGCATCAGCACTCCGTCCGCACCCGAAGCGGGCGAGGCGCCGACGGCCGAGCGCCCTGGCGGCAACGAGGGAAAGGCACACGGACGCGGCCGTAGCAACACCGCTGTCCGGCGAGGCGGCCTCACCTGCGATCGGCGCCGGCGGGCGATTGCGTGCGTCAAGAGGCAATCACGGTGTCCGGGCCTTGAACCGCCCGCGTCGCAGCTCCGACGGAAGCTGCGAACGATCGTCGCCTTAGGCGCCGGTGTTTCTTGCGTTTGAGGAACCGCCGGTTTAGCCAGATGCATTTTGTCATGTGTCGAGCGATCCGCTGTATGCATCCAATGGGCGCAACACACGAGCACCCTGCCGGTTCTTCGATTGTGCTCGAGCTGTCGTTATCGATGAAATTTCTGTCAATCAGTGACTTACGCTCAAGCCGCCGGCATGCGCCGGCGGGAGATCATGTTGTCCTTAGCGCCCGCGCTGCCGCCGCATCCGGCATGAGGAATGCCGCGAGGGCCTCGACCACCTCGACCAGCGCGCCGGGCTGGCAGGCGACGTCACGAACGAAATCGTCCCATTGGCGTTTAGCAGGCAGGTCCGCCGCAAAGGCGGGCGTCAGCGCGTCAGAAGCCCTTCGGTCCGGGATCACTGTCCTCCGGCCGAGCGAAAGGTCGCGGCGATAGTGCGCGCCAGCGCATGCACCTGTGGATTCGAACGAGGCGCGCCAGCGCCCAAATGTCGTAGATCAGTCCACCAACCGGCTGTTGGCCGGGCCAGCGCGACCATCGCCTGGAATTTCTCCGCGATTACCCGTCTGCGCGCGGATAGGAGCGAAGCCGTGGCGCGGGCAGATCGAGAAGCACCAGAGCTCGGTTTCTTCGAGGCCCGGCTCAACGGCATCGCCAAAGCTTATCGATGACCACGCGTACCTTCGCACCATCAACGGTCGCGGTAGTCTTGAGACGAACTCCTCCATACTCCGCCTCATCGCGGATGGTATCGACAGTGGAGCCATCCCACATCAAAGGTGACGGCATCTTGGGCATTCAACGAGCAAATGCTTCTGATAACCGCAGAGCAAGGCATCGGGGTTAGGATCCCCGAAGCCGAGCAGGTCGAGATCACGCGTCGGCCTGGATCATTGAACAGGTCGTGATCAGCACATGGCGCCTTTGAGGACAAATTCTGCCGGTGCTTGGTCTGAGCCGGGCCGGCTAGAGGAAAGCGCTCCAACACGTAGCGCGTCGGCAGAGAGATCGAACGGCTGATTTCGGTCCTTGGCTGGGTTGGAGTCGCGCCCGCACCAGAAGCGCCCAGATTGCGAGATGGGCTTACGCATCCACGGTCATCGCCTCGAGATAGGGTTGCGCCTTCTTCCACACACCGGCCATCTCGGCGTAGCGTGCGATCTGGGCGGGTGTCGCCTTGCGGAGCCGCAGCGCCTCCTTCATGCCCTGAACGAGCTTTGTGCGGTTCCGGTCTTTGTACGCGTGCCGGCCATGCGCGCGGAATGCGCGGTAGAAGAGATCGGCCACGGTCTTGGCGGGTTCGCAGCCAATCGATACCTTCACTCCTCGATAACGTGCTGCTTGATGCCTGCTGTTAGCTGGCTTCGGGCCGAACTGAATGATTTCCATGGGCGGACGTGTGATGCGAGGACGCCACTCGCGAAATCCGATCGCGACCCCATACCCGCGATGGGATGCGGTCAGTGAGCTCATGGAAGGCGAGCGCCGACTCGAGGCAGATCCACGCCGCGTGGCACCGGCTTCGCGCGGCCTCGGCGAGCTTGGTGGTGCGCATCCAGGAGCGCATCGGGCAGCTGGTAGGAGACCCGCGGCCAGAGTTGCCCGCAGTTGTCCCTTCTTTCCCATGCGCGAGACCGTGGAGCTGGTAATGCCCGCTGCGGGTGAATTCCGAAAGGCGCAGCGTCCCGCGCTTCTTGAGGAGGGGTGGCGGCACGGTCTTGTTGACGATTCAGAATGGATGGTTTCCATGGTGCCGAAGCATGGTATAAAACGATTGAATTTGTCAATGGTATGTTCAATGATTTGTATCAAGGAAGCCAGCCTTAGGGGATGATTGTCATGTGCTTCTTGGCCTTGACGAGCCGTGGCTGGACCTCAGCTTGGCCGGTCACAGTCACATTATACACTGAAAAACGCTCATGAGGATGTTTCGCTGCCCCTTTGGACGTGAACATGGCGTGAACAAAGTCCGCAGTTTTTCCACGTTTTGAGACGTCATTTTTCGCGTTTGGTTCTGTTTTGAGCTGCCGGCACAGCCTCGGGAGGGAAGCGATGTCAATAAATCACTGAAAAGTTAGCGCTTTCCGTGGTGGGCGCTGTAGGGATTGAACCTACGACCTCTCCCGTGTGAAGGGAACGCTCCCGCTCGAGCTAAGCGCCCGACCAGAGGTCAGGATTTAAGGCAGGACCGTCATGCAACTGCCCAGCGGAGGCTGACCCTCGTCCGATTTGCGCGCTTGCGCCTACGCCTGGGTCCTGCCGCTGCCACCCGCGGGCGGGCTCTGCAGAGCGCGGATGCGGTCCAGGTGAGCGCTGCACGCCGCCGCTTGTGCGTCGCGGCGCCTGCACCGATTGCCCGCCCCATTGCTCCCGCGCGCGCGCTCTCGGCCAGGATTGTTTCGATCGGTTTGCCCGGCCCTCGATCAGGCTGGTGATGCGCGCCATCTCGGCGGCGAGCGTCGGCGATGCGCTCGCGCATCACCGGCATTCTCCAGTGCGCTCGGCCGCGGGCGCCGTCTCGGCCTTCGCGCCGTCGTGTCCATCGATCTCGCGCAGGAGCTTGGCGCGCTCTTCCTCCGCCCGCTTGAGCTGGCTCCTCGAGCAGCGCCTTGTCTGGCGAGCAGGCTGCTCGGTCGCCGCGTTCTGCACGTGTATCTCCGCGCTGCGGCGAGACTCTCTGCGCCCAGTGTCTGACTTCCTTCTTGGCTCGCGGCCTCCGTCTCCGGAGCGCAGCTGGTCGCCGCAGCATGAGTGCGCCTCGCCCAGAGGCGGCCCCTGCTCGTCGGCCCCGCATGTTGAGCTCCTGCGCGCCGACGCTCGAGGATCTCGGCTTCAGTGGTCTGGGCCAGCAGATGGCGCTCGAGCTCGCCGGACGCGGTTCCCGAGCACCTCGGCGCGTGCGTGCTCCCTCGGCGAGCGCGCGTGGCTCGAGGCTTCGCCTCGGCGGACTCTGTGGCGAGCCGTCGGCATTGAGGTCCCTTGGCCTCCATCTCGTAGGCCTCGATCTGGCGCTGCAGCGCGCTCGACCTGGGCGCGCAGCGCGACCAGCTCCGACCCGCTGGCTGTCGGCGGCGTCGCGAGCTGTCGTCGAGCCTGCCGGTGAGCTCGCCCGATCTGGCGTGTCGCGCCGAGCGCCTGCTCAGGTCTCGCGCCAGCGTCCGTTGGTGCGCGCGGCAAGCTCCGTGCGCGACGCTTGCGCAGCTCCTCGACGAGCTGCTCTCCTTGGCCTCGAGCGCAAACAGCGCCGCGGTCTTTGTCGCCGAAGCTCGAGCCTGCAGGCGGCCCGATCGCCTCGCTCTTCTTGCCGATCTCGGCGAGCTGGCTCGTGGTCTTGGCCTTCATCTGCTCGACGCTCATTTCGAGCCGGCGCGTCGACATCGCGAATTCGGCGCGCAGCTGGTCCTTGTCGGCCTGGATCTCGGCCATCGACATCGGGGTCAGCGGCTTCGAGGCGCCGCATGGTCAGGCGCACCGCGCGCGCATGCACGAGCGGGATGACGCCGATGACGAGCAGGCCCGCGACCAGAAACCCGATCGCCGACAATACATGATCGGTTCGATCATGAAGTACGCCCCCTGAACCATTGATGTCATATGCCACGACATGACCACGGCGGCGCGGCGCCAAGTCAGCCTGATCACCTGCACCAGGATGATTGCGGCAGCGGCAGTTCGCCGGCGCGGCATGGCCGGTGTGAGTCGCCCGAACGGCGCCGTTCAGACCGCGGTCTCAGAACGGGTTCCAAGTCGGCGTCGGCGTGAACTTCAGGTAGCCGACATTGGCGCCGAGCCGAAGCCGACGCCGGAGCGGATCGGCACCACCACGATATTGTCGGCGGTCAGCGCCGTCATGCCGAAGCCGCCGATGAAATAGGCCGAGCCGTCGATGCCGGCAAAGCGCTGGTAGACCGCGTCGGTGCGCGGCAGGTTGTAGACCAGCATCATGGTGCGGGCGCCTTCGCCGCCCAAGTCGAAGCCGAGCGAGGGCCCCTGCCAGTAGACCCGCAGGTCGCCGGCGTTCGTGGTGTAGAGCGTGCCCTCGCCGTAGCGCAGCCCGGCGACGAAGGCGCCGCCCGCCTTCCTGGCCGAGGATATAGCCGTTGGGCTGTCCCCAGTTGGCTGATCGCCTTCTCGATGACGCTGGGCGAGCCCGCGCGACACTTCGCCGAAGAAGTCGATGCCCGGCCGAGACCAGATCGCCCGACTGATGGAGCTTGCGGGCGGCCAGCTGCTGCGCAGCCAATGGGCCGGTGCCGATGCCAATGAGGACCAGCGACCAGCGCGAGCGTCCGCAGGACTGTGCGGCATCGTGTGCTCCATCGGTGTTTGCGCCTCTGCGTCTTATGCGTTCGCGTCTCGATGTTCGCTATATTCCGTCGTTCAGCGTCGTGTTCCGAGCCGCTTTGACGGGTTAACCCTCCGTCACGCCCCATAACGTAACCTTTACGGCATCAAAGCAATCGAATCGCCATAGGATTGGCAATACCATGACGGTGGCACGTAACCAGAGGAAACCTTTCTGTGTGCCTGTGGTTGCGGCGCTCCTGGGTTCCGTTAACCTTAACGCGTCCGCCCGCCGCTGAGCACGCGGTGGCCGAGCGCGTTGGTGATCGACCGCCATACCGGGCTTTGCGATCGGAGGGCTTCGATCCGGTGGCCTACTTTGTCGAGGCCGAGCCGGTGCTCGGAAAAGGCGACTTCGAGTATGCCATGGCGGGCACCGTTTGGCGCTTCCGCAATGAGGGCAACCGCGGCGGCTTTGTGGACAAGCCCTGAGGTCTACATGCCGCGGTTCGGAGGCTATGACCCGGTTGCCGTGGCCCGGGATGCGGGAGTGCCGGGCGATCCCCGGCTCTGGTCGGATCGTCGAGGAACCGGCTCTATCTCTTCCATTCGCCCGAGGCGCGCACCAGCGTTTGCCGACAACTTCAAGACCATCGTCGAGGCGGCCGCGCGGAGCTGGCCGGCCGTGCAGACGACGCTCTCCGCCCTGATCCTCGCTCTTCGCACTTACGTCGCCGACACGAGCTTAGGCGCGGAAGGGTCGCCCCCAGGCGATGAAGCCGTCGACCAGGAAGCGCTCCCTCGCCATGTCATAGGTGAGGGGCGCAGCCTTCGGGCGTCGTGACGAGGCCACCTGCCGCAGTCACGATCGCGTCGCCGGCCGCCAGGTCCCACTGGCAGACGGTGGAGAGCCGGGGATAGATGTCGGCCTTACCCTCGGCCAGCCGGCACAGCTTGAGGGCTGAGCCGCTCGCAATCTTTCGGCTCGGCGGCAGCCGTCGCAGAAAGGCCTGTGTCCGTGCGTCGAGATGCGATCGGCTGATCGCCGCGATGGCGCCGGTCCGCGGCCAGCGGGCGTGTCCGGATCGCGCTGCGTTCGGCGGCGCTCTTGGGCTCCGCCCCGGTGCGAGCGCAGCCGCTCAGCGCCCTGTGCGCCGGTGCGCCAGATCAGGTCCGAGGCAGGCGGGCGAGCCGATGAGGCCAAGGCAGGCCGCTGCCAGCCGAACCAGCGCGATATTCACACAGAACTCGCGTCGCGCGCCGGCCACCAGCTCGCGGGTTCCATCGAGCGGATCGACCAGGAAATAAGCATCGCCCGCAAGCTCTGCGTGGCGCTGGCTTCCTCCGACACGACCGGAACGCCCGGCAGCAGCGCGCGAGCCCTCTCGAGGATCACGGCCTCGGCGGCTTCGTCGGCGGCCGTGACCGGGAGAGACGGTCGGCCTGCTGGCGGGTGGCCAGGCGCGCCCGCACGGGCTTTGAGAATGGCGGCCGCGGCGCGTGCGAGACGATGCCGGTGAGCGCGTCGATCAGGGCCTGATCCCGGAAGCTATCGCCCATCGGGTCGCCTATGGGCCATCCTGTTCTCTGCGCCTTGGCAGGCGAGCAGCCGCGGTATCACACGGCGCCGCCGTCGCCACGCTGTTGATCTGTGATCTGATTGGTAGATTCTGCGGTGGGCGCGGGTGTTGCTGTCAGTCATCTGTTCCGGAGAGATCCTCATGTCCGGCCCCGTTACGCTCGAGACCGCTCGAACTCGCGCGCTGCGTGCTCACGGGTCGGTCACGACCTGATCAGCCCGGCTGGCGCCATTGTGAACGGCCTCTAGGTGCCGGAGGCAGCGACGGCGACGAGGAGACCAAGAAGTTCGCCCTCGACCTGATCAAGAAAAGTGCTAAAACCGCTTCCGCCTCGCCCGTAGTTCTGCCGGATTGCCTTCGGGCTGCCGGTCTCGGCGTGCACGCGCAGGTCGACACCGGTGATGCCGAGAGCCATGGCGCGCGGCTTCATCGGAGGACGGAAAGACCAAGCTCGACCTGGAACGTGCCGCGCGCGCTGCTGCCGAAGAACCGGGTCAAGCTCCTGTTGAACATGCTGGTGATCGCCGACCGCAGACGATCCCGCGCGGCGGCACGCTCACGGTCGATGCGGTCGGCCAGGGTGATGCAACCGGCTTTCGCATCGTGGCCAGGTGGGTCTCAACGCCCGCATTCCCCCCAACATATCCCTCTGCTGTCTCGAGGGGCAGCTCCGAGAGCGGCACGGTCGATGCGCACGCGATCCAGCCCGTTCTATACCGGCCTGTTGGCGCGCCTGCGGGCTCGGCGTCGGTTTGAAGGCCGAGGCGGACACTATCGTGGTGGCGACGCGCCCTAGGATGACCGTGAGCGTCGGCCCAGTGATCGCTCTTCTTGCATTTCGGTGGCGCTCTCTTCTTGCGGGTGGCGTACGGGCGCACCACCGGGAAGTCGCGACCAGACCTTGTCGAGCGGATCCGAGCCGGGACCACCACGCCAGGCGGCGGTCGCCTTCGGTGGTCAGCGCCCGGCCGGCAAAGATCACGCCAGCGGGCGTGGCCGAGATAGACGGCGACGAATCCGCGATGGCCGCCGCATCACCAGATCGACGGCACCGCCCGGATCCCTTCGCGCACACGTCGCGCCTGTGCGCTTGAGAACGCGAACCACATGATCGGGTGGTGCGCGTGGCCGGCACATCGGAGAACTCGAAAACGCACAACGATGCGACGATCCGGCAGCGCGTCGTACGATCAGCGCGCGCTTGCGGAAGCCCACATGAGAAGCTCGGGTCGAGATCGCTCCGGTTTGATGCGGTCGCGGGCGCGCACCAGCCCCCACTGGCCAGGCGCGCCAGCCACGGTGTATACCGCTGATGAGCCGGTATTCTGGCCGGAGCCATCGACGCGGGCGCCGCTCGATGATGCCGTGATCTTCGAAGCTCGCGCAGGCGCGTATAACGGCGCGCGAGATCAGCCAGCACCGCCGCGATGGATGTCGTTGAAGCCAGCTGAATGTCGGCCATCAGTTCGCCGCCAGGATCAGCGGCGTCCAGCGCGTGGCAAAGACTTCCGATGCCTTTGCGGTCGGGCAGAACGATCGCTACCGATAATGCGTCTGCATGAGCGCGTCTCCTGACACCGTCCCGCAGGCGCGTCTCTCTCCGATCGCGTTCAGTATCTCTTTGCGGGCGCAGCCGATCAGTTACTGGAAAACGGTTACCCGGCTCCGGCGCCGCCTGCGCGCCGCACCTGTGGCGGCGCGAGACAGCGGGAGGAGCCGATGACAATCCAGCGGCCAGGTCCGCAGGATAGCGGTCACTCGGCGACAACTACGAGAGCGCTATATCGGGCGGTGGAGCAGGCTGGTCGCGCGCCGATTCGGGCCGTGGCTGGCGCCGCCGGCACTGCAGTGGCGAAGCGTTGGCTGCGGGACGGGCGTTGACGCCAGGCGATCTCTCAAAAAGGACTGCGCCCCCGCGTCCGTGCTCGGTATCGACCCGTCGGCGGGCTTTATCGCTCTTGCCCGTGCGCAGACCAATGACGCGCGCCAGCTTTCAATCCAGGCCAGGCGCGCTCGGTCGCGAGCGCGAGCGTCGATGCCGCTCGGTAGTCAGCGGCCTGTTATCAAGCTTCGCGCGATCGGCGGCGTCTTCAGCCAAATGGCGCGTGCGCCAACTCGTTCCGGCACCGTGCACACTATGTGTGGGATATGCCGGTGGCATGCAGATCACTGCGCCTGTTCTGGGATGCGGCGATCGCGCGCGGTGGGGCGCGCTCGCGCTCGACGGAGCCGCAACGTCTGCGGGGCGCTCGGCACTCCACTGGCGGGACAGTGGTCTCACCCAGGAATCGGGAGTGCCACGACATCGACGTGCCGCGACATCTTCTCCTCGGTGATGACTTCTGGTCGCCGTTCATGGGCGGGCAGGCCAGCGGCGTACTTCAGCACACTGACTGAGGACGCGCCTGCACTTTGACCAGCTGCGGGCGATGGTCCCCGATGCAATAGATAGCCGTATTGCCTTGACGACGCGCGCGCGCTTACGGGGTGCGCGGCGTGCCTGAGAAGACCCTGATTGGCTAACAGAAGCTTAATGCGCGTTTATTATATCTGAAGTTTCGCAACTAAAATTAAACCGTTTCCCAACAGAGGTACCATCGGTGCCGATGGAGTCCCTGGGCGGCGCGTTATGGCGTTGCAAAAGTATTTGTCATGGACGAGCTGCTGCGGGATTTCTCACTGAGACGAACGAGAGCATCGACGTCGCTGACGTCGAGCTTGTGCGCTTCGAGCAGGAGCCGAACAACGCGCAGAATTCTCGGCCAACATCTTCCGCCTCGTTCACACCATCAAAGGGCACCTGCGGTTTCCTCAACCTGCCGCGGCTTGAAGCGCTCACCCATGCCGCCGAGGCGCTGATCGGGCAATTTCCGCGACGGCGCGCCGGTCACTGGCCGAGTCGGTCAGCCTGATCCTGGCCACCATCGACCGGATCAAGGTCCTGCTCGATGAGCTGGAGCGCAACCAGGCCGAGCAGGCCGGCGACGACCGGGATCTCATCGATGCGCGTCAAGCGCGGGCCGCCGTGCAGGTCGCGGAGCCGCTCCGCTGCAGATCGGCCGAAGGATCAGCGGCAGCCGCGCGTGGCGCAGCGCCTGCGGCAGTACCGCAAAGCGCCGTCATCGAGCCGCCGCCGAGCTGCATCCGTCCGACGATGAGCGGTCGACGAGCCGCGTCGCCAACCAGTCCATCCGCGTGCACGTCGATACGCTCGAGCACCTGATGACCATGGTCTCGGAGCTGGTGCTGACGCGCAACCAGCTCCTCGAGATCGTGCGCCGCCACGAGGACTCCGAGTTCAAGGCTCCGCTGCAGCGGCTCTCCAACGTCACCGCCGAGCTGCAGGAAGGCGTCATGAAGACGCGCATGCAGCCGATCGGCAATGCCTGGCAGAAGCTGCCGCGCATCGTGCGCGACCTGTCGCGCCGAGCTCGGCAAGCCGATCGAGCTCGAGATGCACGGCGCCGACACCGAGCTCGACCGCCAGGTGCTCGACCTGATCAGGGACCCGCTGACCCACATGGTGCGCAACTCCGCCGACCACGGCATCGAAATCGCCGGCCGAGCGGCGCGCCGCCGGCAAGCCCGGAGAAGGGCACGATCCGCCTCTCCGCCTGGCATCGAGGGCGGCCACATCATCATCGAGGTCGCCGACGACGGGCGCGGCCTCGACGTCGAGCGGATCAAGGCCGACGGCGCGTCGCCAGCGGGCTCGCGACCGAGGCCGAGATCGAGAAGATGTCGGAGGCGCAGATCCACAAGTTCATCTTCGCGCCCGGCTTCTCCACCGCCAGCCAGGTGACCAGCGTGTCCGGCCGCGGCGTCGGCATGGACGTCGTGCGCACCAACATCGATCAGATCGGCGGCACCATCGACGTCAAGTCGGTGCTCGGCCAGCGGCACGAGCTTCACCATCAAGATCCCGCTCACGCTCGCCATCGTCTCGGCGCTGATCGTGGAGCGGCCGGCGACCGTTTCGCGATCCCGCAGCTCGCCGTGGTCGAGCTGGTGCGCGTGCGCGGCAATTCGGAGCATCGCATCGAGCGCATCAAGGACGCGGCGGTGCTGCGCCTGCGCAACAAGCTGCTGCCGCTCGTCCACCTCAAGAGCACTGCTCAAGCTCGACGAAGCGGCAGCGACGATGCCGAGAACGGCTTCATCGTGGTCACGCAGGTCGGCAGCCAGACCTTCGGCATCGTGGTCGACGGCGTGTTCCACACCGAGGAGATCGTGGTGAAGCCGATGTCGAGCCGGCTGCGCAACATCGCGCTGTTCTGCGGCAACACCATCCTGGGCGACGGCTCGGTGATCATGATCATCGATCCGAACGGCGCTCGCCACATGCGATCGGCAGCCCGGCTGCCGCGCAGCAGGCGGCCGCCGACGCAGCGCGAGATCGAGCAACGCAGCCGGAGCACGCGAGCACGCGAATCGCTGCTCGTGTTCCGCGCCGGCTCGCCGCAGCCGAAGGCCGTGCCGCTCTCGCTGGTGACGCGGCTGGAAGAGATCGACGCCAAGACGATCGAGACGCTCCGAACGGCCGCTCGCTGGTGCAATATCGCGGCCAGCTCATGCCGCTCGTGCCGGTCAACGACGACGTGCGCGATCAAGGACGAGAGGCGCGCAGCCGCTCCTGGTGTTCGCGGACGAGGGCCGCGTCGATGGCGTCTCGTCGTCGACGAGATCGTCGACATCGTCGAGGAGCGGCTCGCATCGAGCTCGCCAGCCAGCGTCCCGGCGTGCTCGGCTCGGCGATCGATCAAGGGGCAGGCCACCGAGGTCATCGACATCGCGCACTACCTGCCGCTCGCCTTCGAAGACTGGTTGCACTGGAAGGCGGCAGCGCAGCGGACGGGCGCCGCGTTCGCGTGCTGCTGATCGACGACGCGCCGTTCTTCCGCAACATGCTGGCGCCCGTGCTCAAGGCGCGCCGGCTATGCGGTGCACGTCAGCCGCGTCGCGCCAAGGAGGCGCTTGCGCTGATCGACGACGGCGCGAGCGCTTCGACATCGTCGTCACCGATCATCGAGATGCCCGGCATGGACGGTTTCGAGCTCGCCGTCAGCGGTGCGCGAGCAATCCGCGCACGGCGCGATCCTCCGATCATCGGGCTGTCCTCGCTGGTTTCGCCGGAGGCGATCGAGCGCGGCCGCAAGGTCGGCCTGCTACGACTACGTCGCCAAGTTCGACCGCCAGGGTCTGATCGCGGCGCTCAAGGAGCAGACCGCCGACATCGATCGTGCGGCATGAGCGACGCGATGAGCACGACCGTGACCGACAACGTCATCGAATACGTCACCGCCACGATCGGCGGCCAGCTGTTCGGCCTGCCGATCTCGCGGCGTGCAGGACGTGTTCATGCCCGAGCGGCTGACGCGCGTGCCGCTGGCCGCGCCCGAGATTCGCCGGCATGCTCAATCTGCGCGGCCGCATCGTGACGGCGATCGACATGCGGCTGCGGCTCGGTTGCCGCGCCGGCCGAGGACGGCAGCGCCGCGCATGGCGATCGGGATCGAGTGCAAGGGCGAGTCCTATGGCCTGCTGATCGATGCGATCGGCGAGGTGATCAAGCTGTCGGTGGCGAGGCCTGCGAGGACAATCCGGTCAACCTCGACGCGCGGCTCGCGCGCGTCTCGGCCGGTGTGTATCGGCCTCGACGGCAATCTCCTGGTCGTGCTCGACGTGGATCGGGTGCTCGACATCGGCGCTCATGCCGGACGGCGTGAGCGCGATAGACGTAAGGGCGGACGGTGAAGTGGCAACGGCGACCTGGGTCGCGCGAGAAAGTGAGGAAGCGATGAAAACCTGCTTGGTCGTTGACGATCCGAGCGTCATTCGCAAGGTGGCGCGCCGGATCCTCGAAGGGCTCGAGTTCGAGATCGCCGAGGCCGAGGACGGCGAGCAGGCGCTCGAAGTCTGCCGCGGCAGCATGCCGGACGCGATCCTGCTCGACTGGAACATGCCGAAGATGGACGGCTACGAGTTCCTGCGCTCGCTGCGCCGGATGCCGGACGGCGATCGCCCGAAGGTGGTGTTCTGCACCACCGAGAACGACGTCGCGCATATCGCGCGGGCGCTGCACGCGGGCGCGAACGAATACATCATGAAGCCGTTCGACAAGGAAATCGTCGAGGCCAAGTTCCAGGAAGTCGGGCTGATCTGACCGGCCGCCCGGCTATCTGGCGTTTCGACGTCATCCATCTCCGTGGCGCTGTGTTGAGCCCTTAGCGTGTCCTGATGACCATCACTGCCGCTCGTCCAACCTTGCGTTCTGGCCACCGGCAACGGCCGATCCGTGTCATGGTGGTCGATGATCGCCGTCGTGGTGCGCGGCCTGCATCGTCCGCTGGATCGAGTGCGGAGCCGGGGCTCGAGGTCGTGGCCGCGCTGCGCAGCGGCCGCGAGGCGATCGACGCAGGTCGAGCGCGCCGATCCCGACGTCGTCATCCTCGACGTCGACATGCCCGACATCGACGGGATCACCGGCGCTGCCGCGCCTGCTTGCCGCAAGCGGCCGACCTGGTGGTGATCATGGCTTCGACGCTGACCCGCCGCAACGCCGAGATCAGCTTGCGGGCGCTGGCGCTCGGCGCCGCCGACTACATCCCGAAGCCGGAGACCAACCGCGAGGTCACCACCTCGGACGACCTTCCGCCGCGAGCTGATCGACAAGATCCGCGCGCTCGGCTCGCGCCGCAAGCAGCCGCCGATGCGCGCCGCGCCGCGGCGCCGCCTGCCGCCCGCGCCGGCGCGCCGCCGTGGCCCGGCGGTCGACGCGCGAACTCGGCGACGTGCCAGCGCCGAGCATGCGCGCCTGGCCGATCAGCGCGTCATCAAGCTGCGTCCGTTCCCGCCGATGCCGCCGCGCGTTCTGCTGATCGGCGTCGTCGACCGGCGGGCCGCAGGCGCTCAACGCCGTGGTCGCCAAGCTCAACGGGGTGATCGACGATGCGCCGGTTCTGATCGTCCAGCACATGCCGCCGACCTTCACCACCATCCTTGCCGAGCATCTGTACGCGCGCGAGCGGCGCGTCGCGCACGAGGCGAGTCGATGGCGAGCCGGTGCGCGCCGGCCAGATCTACATCGCGCCCGGCGGCCGGCACATGCGCGTCGTGCGCCGGCGTGGCGGCGAGGCCACGATCGCGATCGATGACGGGCCGATGGTCAACTTCTGCAAGCCTTCGGTCGATCCGCTGTTCGCTCCGCGGCCGAGGTCTGGGGCGCGCAAGTGCCTGGCGGTCGTCGCTCACCGGCATGGGCTCGCGACGGCGACCAATGGCGGCGGCCGAGATCGTCGCCGCCGGCGGCAGCGGTGATCGCGCAGGACGAAGCAACCAGCGTGGTCTGGGGCATGCCGGGCTCGGTCGCGCATGCCGGGCTTGTGCTCGGCGGTGCTTCCGCTCGATCGGATCGCGCCGAGGATCGTTCGTCTGTTTTCGGGAGGCCGGCTGTGACGCCGCTCGAATACGATTACCTGCGGCGGCTCTTGAAGGAGCGGTCGGGCCTCGTGCTGTCGGCCGACAAGCAGTACCTGGTCGAGAGCCGGCTCATGCCGGCTTGCGCGCCAGAGCCGGGCTCGGCGGCCTGTCCGGACCTGGTGCACAACCTCAAGCGGCCGAGCGCCGAGCCGCTGATCGTGCGAGGTGGTCGAGGCCATGACCACCAACGAGTCGTTCTTCTTCCGCGATCAAGCATCCCGTTCGATCACTTCCGCGACGCCATCGTGCCCGCTCTGCTGGCAGGCGCGCGCGGCAGCAACGCGCATCCGCATCTGGTGCGCGGCCGCCTCGACCGGGCAGGAGCCCTATTCGCTCGCCATGTGCCTCAAGGAGATGGGCGCGAGCATCGGCGGGCTGGCGCATCGACATCCTCGGCGACCGACCTTTCGGCCGAGGTGCTGGAGAAGGCCAAGGCCGGCGTCTACAGCCAGTTCGAAGTGCAGCGCGGCCTGCCGATCCAGCTCCTGGTCAAGTATTTCACGCAGGTCGGAGACTGCTGGCAGCATCTCGCCCGAGATCACAGCGCCATGGTGCAGTTCCGGCCGTTCAACCTGCTCAACGACTTTCCGCCCGCTCGGCATGTTCGATCGTCGTGTTCTGCCGCAACGTGCTGATCTATTTCGATCAGGAGAGCAAGGTCGGCGTGCTCGACCGGCATGGCGCGTCAGATCGAGCCCGACGGCTATCTGGTGCTTGGCGCCGCCGAGACCGTGGTCGGTCTCACCGAGCGGCTTCAAGCCGCATCCCGATCGTCGCGGCACTCTATGCGCCAAACGGCAAGCCGGCGAGCCGCCGCCGCGCTCGCGGCCTTCCGGGCGGCCGCGGGCGGCCTGCGTTAGCACCGCGTACTCACGCCTGTACTCACAAAGCGGACTGGCGCTGGTTCGCCCGGGCTGATGTCCGCTTCCCCGCCCAGTTGCGCGCACGAAAGCGGGACATGCCGGGCAGGTTCCGGGTCAGACCCAACCTCCAACATGGTCTGCAGGAGCCCGCGCCTTGGTGCGCAAAGCTGGATGGCCCGACGCGCGGCAATTCCGTCCAAGCCGTACGACCCTGTCCCGGTGCTTCATCACTGCCGCCAGCGAGCGGTGCGCGGAGCGCCAAACGCGAAAAGAGAGTCAAACAGGGAAGAGAAGTGGAGTGCTCGACATGAAGCCAAGATCCTCGAAGACTTGCACTTTCGCTGTTGTTCTGTTGGGTCTCGACGCGCTCGTATCGAGCGGAAGAGGTATGGCGCAGGGCATAGACCCGGCTGAATTGGTCAGGGATCTTCACGCCATCTTCGGCGAACACCATGCTCGTGCCGTGCACGCCAAGGGACTCGTTCTAAACGCGACCTTCGAACCGACAGAGCAGGCGCGCCAGGCTCAGCAAAGCGAGCGTTTTCGCAGGCCAAGCTTCAAGCAACGGTGCGTCTTTCGGATACGACAGGCTTACCCGAGATTCCTGATGCCGACCCACAACGCAAGCCCTCATGGGCTCGCGGTGAAGTTTCAAGCTCGACAATGGCTCCGAGATGGATTTGGTTACGCACAGCTTCAATGGCTTTCCCGCCGCTACGGCCGCAGAGTTCGACAGCTTTCTCAAGGCTGTCGCGGCGAGCGGGCCCGGAGCAGCCAAAGCCCACCCCGATTGAGAAGTACCTGCAAGCGCCACCCCAAACGCCGTGCCTTTCGTCACGCAGCAGAATCCGCCGCCGGAAAGCTTCGCGACGACCGCCTATTTCGGCGTCAATGCATTTGCGTTCGTCGATGCCTCCGGCAAGAAGACCACACTGCGATATCGAATCTAGTTCCCGGAAGCGGGTGAAAAGTATCTCGACGCTGGCAATCGCGGCGTCAAAGGGCCCGAACTACCTCATGGAAGAGATCGCAGCAGCGTGTCGCCAAGGCCCCGTCATGTTCGGACTGGTTTGCGCAGATCGCGCAGCCAAGTGACAAGCCGGATGACCCATCGACCTGGCCGGAGGATCGGAAACTGGTGAAACTGGGCACACTAACGATCACGGGCATGGCGGCCGACCAGGAGGGATTGAGCAGGAGCCTGCTGTTCCTTCCGAATAATGCGCCCGCCGGCATCGAGCCGGCTCGATCCGATGATCGACGTGCGCAGCACTGCCCATCCGATCTCTTCTTTGGCGAACGCCAGCGATTGCCCCGCCCTGGGGCCAGACTCGGAAAGGCTCGCGGTGCAGCACAACGTGAAACCGGCGCACGTGTACCGCAGAAAGTCGGAAGTCGTCGGGACGCTACGGCCACATCCGAGCTGAGCCATAGCTCGCTAACACGCACCGCCAGCAAGCGACCCGTGATGGCCGGGACCATCCGACCTTCGTGCGTGGAATATCACTAACAACCAAGTGACTTAAACCTCTTAGCCATTTGACCGCGCTGTGACGCGGCGCTAGCATTTTCGTGGGTGTATCCGAGGTTGCGGCCATTGTACCTTGGAAGCCTTCGAAAGCGCCTCCATAAATGCTCTTTGAAATCGCGCTGATCGAGCAGGCTCGCGCGCGTGCTACGGGCACGCCGCCTTTGATGCCAAGCAGAAGGCGGGCGCGCGGCCGCAGACCCGGAGTCGCAAGCCAGCTTGCTGGACATAGAAAAGCGCTGGCTTCGCTTCTGGGCGCCCGCAGCTACGAGTTGATCGAAAGTCTCGGAGACCCCCTCGGCCAGCAACCTCGGCGCCACGCGAAGCCAAAGAGCGCTTTCAGAGTTGCTCTGCATCCATGGTCGCGCGTCCAGTGATGACGCAATCACATAAGCACGAACCTCGACTGGCATCATTACAAGTTGGAACAAGGGTGCAGAGCGAGTGTTTGGGCTATACGGCCGAAGAAGCGGTCGGCAAGTCGGTCACGATTCTCATTCCGCCAGACCGGCACAGTGAAGAACGCACATGATTCTTGAGCGTATTAGACGCGGAGAGCGCATCGAGCCATTATGAAACCGTTCGCCAGCGCAAGGATGGCAGCTCGATTGTGGTGTCGCTGACGGTCTCCCTGGTCAAAAATGTCGAAGGCGAGATCATAGGCGCTTCGAAAATTGCGAGAGATATTACCGAACGAAAACGCGCGGAGGCGCGCGGAAGAGCGCTGATGGCCGAACTAACCTCTAGTGAATCGCGCGGCGACAGCAGGGGAGTTATCAGCCTCGATCGCTCACGAACTCAACCAACCGCTGACGGGGATTGTGACAAGGGCCAGCGCAGCCCGACGCTGGCTTGCAGCGGAACGTCTAAATATCGACAAGGCGCGAGCCGCGTTGGATCAAATTGAGAATGCTGGTCATCGCGCAGCCGACATCATCCGAAAACGTCCGCGCGGTGTTCAAGAAGGATACGCACGAAAAAGTCCCCGTCGACGTCAACAGGATTATCTTGGAGGTTCATGGCCCTCGGGCAAAATCGAACTCGAAGAAGCATCAAATCGAAGTTCAGCACGGAGCTGGATGATCGACTGCCAAGCGTGACTGGCAACCGAGTTCAGTTGCAGCAAGTCATCTTGAATGTGGTCATGAATGCCATTGAGGCCATGCATTCAGCGCAGCCTCGTAGGCTGCGCATACAATCCGGCCTCAGCAAACCAGATGTGGTGCATGTGTCTCGATCGCGGATACCGGGACTGGAATTGATCCAGCCAACGCCGATCGCAATCTTCAAGCCACTGTTTACGACCAAAGAGCATGGCATGGGAATGGGTCTTTCCATCTGCCATTCGATCATCGAGAACCACGGCGGTCAATTTGGGCATCGCCGGGTGCCCCCAGCGGTACGATGGTTCAACTTGAACTCCCGACCAATTGACAAAGGTCGGGTGGGCACGATGGGAATCAAAGTGAGCATAACGAGCCCGCTTTTCGCGTGCATGGCGACCAAAGCGTGCTCAGGACAGGCATGTTGCGTGACTGACGCGTCTATGCCGGTTCAGGCTGCGGCGCGCCTTCATGGCGACCGCCTGCTCGCCGTGCCACTTCATGCGCATCGCCTCGCGTACCAGCGCGCCGACCGCCGGTGAAGCCAGGGCCGCCCGCGCACGGTGACGAGGTTGACCTGCCGGAAGAACTCGCGCTCCACCAATGGCCAGGCGCCACCACGCCCGGATCGTTCACCGCATATTCCGGCATGAAAGCGAAGCCGAGGCCCGAGCGCACCATCGCGAGATCCAGTCGTCGCGCTCGCTGCGTGATAGACCATCTTCCAGGAGACGTCGCCGTCGAAGAATCCTGCCGGCATAGCCATTGAACTCGCAGTTGGCTCGGTTGGGAGATGGTAGTTGCCGCCGTTGAGATCCCCGGCCGGATGGCGTTCTTCTCCGCAAGCGGGTGGGAGGCGGGCAGCATCGACTATCATCTGCTCGCGGAACAGCGGCATGGTGTGCATGCGCTCGTCGTCCGACTCCGCCGGCAGGCAATAGACCGCGATCTCCAGCTCTCCGCCCTCCAGCAGCCGCCGGTTGAGTTCCTTGGCGCCGCCGGCATCGACGACGATCGACAGCTCGACGCCCGGATAGCGCGTGCGGATCGAGGCGATCAGCTCGACCAAGAGCGTCGGCGCGATGGCACATGATGCCGACCCGTAGCACGGTCTTCTTCAGCTGGATGAAGTCCCAGGCCAGCCGCTTGGTCGCGCGACCTGTCATACATGGTGCCTGCAGATGCGGCCGCACCATCAGCCTGAGCTCGGTGAGGTGAGTGTTGGCGCGCTCGCGATGAAATAATGGGCCGCCAAGCCCTCCTGGAGCAGCTTGATCGCGCTACCTGCGAGCGATGGTTGGCTCAATATGGCATGTCTCGACGCGCGGGTGAAATTGAGCTCCGCTGCCACCGCCAGGAAATACCTGACCTGGTGCATTTCATTGTAACCTCCGGAACGCGCAGTATACCGGCAGACCGAATCCTCCTTTCCGTACGCGCTGTGACGGTAGAAAAGGTTACATGTCGCCGGAGGTTAACGCAGTCGAGGGCGGCCGGTGGGGCGGTCAGCTGGACGTCGGAGGCGCCGCGCGGGCTGGAGCTTGCGGGTGCAGCGCGAGAATGACCAGCCCGACCGCGCCGGGGACGAGCGCGAGCAGGCTGCCGGCGGCGGCAAGCGCGGCGGTCGCCGCCCAGGCGATCGAGGAGAACGCTTCCGCGAAGGTCGCGATGCGCGAGGAGGTCTGCCGGCGGCCGGAAGTGGCTGCGCCTGGCCTGAGCGCGGAACCAGAGCTGGATCGTGGTCGCGGCGGCGGCCGCGGCCAGCATGCCGATGCCGGCGATGGCCACGCAGTGCCATGTCGAGACGCAGGCGAGCGCAAGCGACGAACGGCGCGAACGCCAGCACGATGGCGCCCGAGCACCGCCTCGATCTTGGCTGCGCACGATCCGGCGTGCCGGCACCGGTGCGGTCGCCACCAGGTCGGGCGCGTCCTCGCCCGAGATGGCGAGCCAGGCGAGCCCGCCGGCGAGCTGGCCAGCCGCCATCACCAGCACCGGCACGAGCAGGTCGCGCGCCTCGCTGCCGTCGCCGAAAGCCGCGCCACAGCAGCAGCGCAGGCGGCAGCAGGTAGAGAAGCTGCATCAGGGTCTGCGAGAGCAGCCAGGGATCGCGCCGCAGCAGAGTCCATTCCTTGCGCCGCAGCATGCCGCTTCGGGAGGCAGCTGCTGGAACGTGCGGCGACGCTGCGCGCTGCGGAGCGGCCTGCAGCGCACGCCGGTCGGCGGCGATCGACGTGATCGGCGAAGCGCGCGCGAGACCAGGACGATCGCGGCGACCAGCGACGCGAAGGCCCCGGCGAGCACGACGGCGAGCGCGTCGAGGTCGCCGAGGATGGCGCGCGCCGGCCACCAGACCGATGCTGTCGATGTCGGGCGCGAGCGTCAGGACGAGTGTCCGATCTGAGCAGCGCATAGCGCGACGAGCGTGCTGGTCAGCTTCGTGTCGGCCGAGAGGATGGCTGCAATCTGCACGCCGATGACGAAGGCCGCGCCGATGACGGCGGCCACGATCTGCGCGACGAGCCGCGTGCGCTTCGGGCCCGATCGTGCGGAACAGCGCGACCGCCAGCGCAAGCGCGAGCGCCGCCGCAGCTCGCGCCGAGCGCCAGCGACCACGCCATAGGCGGCGAGCCAATGCGAACCCCGCGCAGCGCCGCCAGCACGTTGATGAGCCGGCGCTGCCAGCAGCACGGCCATGCCGGTGATCGAGAGCGCCATGGTCGCCATGCGCACCGACGAAGATCTTGCGCGCGCGCGCCGGCGAGGACAGGATCAGGTCGAGATCGGCGCGCGCGTAGAACGCGCGCGTCACCGATCTCCAGCGCCTGCGACACCATCAGCGACCATGACAGCAGCACGCAGCCGGTGATCGATGACCAGCGTCGCCTTGTCGGGCTCGGCTCGATCTCGGCGTAGCGGCCGACCACCGACAGCGCGAGGAGATGCATCGACACGAGCGACGATCACGCAGGCGATCGCGACCGACGCGCGTGCGCCAGCGTCCGCCGGCGGTCATCATGGCGAGCCAGTCGCGCCAGGCGAGGCGCGATTCGTGGCGCGCGAACCAGACGAGCGTGCCGGGCACGCTCACGCGGCGGCTGCCTGCTCGGCGACGAGCGCGAGGAAGGTGTCCTCGAGGCTGGTGGCGCCGCTGGCCGGCCTGGTCGCGCAGCTCCGCCGAGCGTGCCCTGCGCGATCAGCCGCCCGGCCGCGATCACGCCGATGCGGTCGGCCATGCGCTCGGCCACTTCCAGAATATGCGTGGTCATGATCACGGTGCCGCCGCCGCGCGACGCGCTCGCGCAGCACGCTCTTGACCTGACGCGCGGAGCCGGCGTCGAGCCCGGTGAGCGGCTCGTCGAGAATGATCAGCTGCGGGTCGTGCACCAGCGCGCCCGCGAGCGCCACCTTCTGCCGCATGCCCTTGGAAAAGCCTTCGCAGCGCTCGTGCGCGTGCGCGTCGAGCCCGAGCCAGCCGATCAGCTCGCTGTGCGCGCGCCTGCGCGAGCGCCGGCCTCGATGCCCCACAGCCCGGCGACGAACTCGAGATATTCGAGCGGCGTGAGCTTGTCGTAGATCATCGGCTCGTCGGAGATCCAGGCCATGACCTGCTTGGCCGCGACCGGATCGGCGAGCGCATCGATGCCGTGCGACCGAGATCGTGCCGGCGTCGGGCCGCAGCAGCCCGGCCACCATGCGCAGCGTCGTGGTCTTGCCGGCGCCGTTCGGCCCGAGCAGCGTATAGAACTCGCCGGCCGCGCACGGTCAGCTCGAGGCCGTCGACCGCCGGGCGGTCGAAGCGCTTGACGAGGCCGCGGATGGCGAGGGCGGGGTCGATGCACGGGCGCGGGCGGGATCATCGCCCGAGCCTAACTCGGGGGCGTTTCGCCCGGATGAACGGCGCGTCTCGAATTCCTCAATCGGCGTTAACCAATCCGGTCACCGTTTGCGCTGACGACCAAACGCGAGCTCAGCCGCCGATCACTGCCGCAGCGTCGCCCATGCCAGAAATGCCATGACGGCGAATGCACACAGCAGGAACCCGTTCAGGGCAGGCTGTTTGTTGCTGAATTCTGTGAGAGGGCGGCATCTTGGGTGCTCATATCCATAACGGGCTCAGGCTCCGGACAACCAGATGTTTTGGGTCAGTGCATCCTCGCGCGGCGTGCGGTGGTCGACGCGATCGACAACCTGGAAGGTATCGCCGCCCGGCACGTCCGATGCATGGTCAGCGGCGGCGAGCGCGGCCAACCGCCGCGATTGCCAATGTGATGCTTCCAAGAATCGTGCCGTTTCCGTGGATGCTTCCACGGACCGTGGCATATCTCCAAGAGACATGAGGGCTATTGCCGACAACCCCGGATCGTTTCTCATACGATCAGCATGAGGCGTCGATGCAAGCTCGGGTGCCTCATAGGAGGGCTTTGCCAGCGGGGTGAGAGTTCGTTTGAAAGACTGAGCCCAGACGATCCTTTGAGGCTGACTTTGCGCCCTGGGCGCCGATACGAGTGGCAGCCTGGCGGAGCTGAACTCGTCCTGTTGCTGACATTGGGGGTTGTCTCAGTGGATGACTGTGTCGAAAGGCGCCTCTCATCAGGGCGCGAGCCGGGGTCGTATTCTCAGCCACGGCCGGCGGCCAGGGCCTGTGCCAAGGCCGCCCGAGTCCCGTTCAGAGGCCTTCTAGAAAAAGTGCTGGCGCAAGCAGCGCCATGCGCGGCGAGATCCGGTAGGCAATCAGCATCCGGCGCTCCAGGTGGCGACATACGCCTGCTCGGCCGGCGTCAGCTCAAGATGAATACGTGGGTGCATGAAAAGTCTCCCGCATGGAGTGTGCAGTCTCGGGGAGGAGACTCGCCGAGGCGGGAGAAATTCCCGGCTTCCTTCGGAAAAGCGGCAGCTGGCCGGCGGGAATAAATTAGCCCAGGAGGCGAGGTCATAGAGATGTCGCGTGGCGTCAACTCCGCAGGGCTTGCGCCATGAGCGGCGATGACAGCGCGGCACGTGTTCGAGCGGATCGTGCAGCCGCACCTGGGGATGCCTATGCGCTGGCGCGCTGGATCACCGGCGACCGTGCCGACGCCGAGGACGTGGTGCAGGAGGCGTGCCTGCGCGCTTTCCGGCCATCGGTGGCTATGCCGGCGGCAATACGCGAGCTTGATCCTGACCATCGTGCGCAATACGGCTTACACGTGGCTCGCCCGAAACCGCAGCGCAGTGGTGACGACGGTCGATGACCTGGCGGCGGCCGAGAGTGCCAATGCGGGGCAGGCTGCACCATCCGCTGGCGGCCGACTATGAGCGCCAATCCCGAGGCTGAGGCTGATCGCGAAGGCCGACGCAGCGAGGCTCGAGGCGGCGATCACAGCCCTTCCGCCGCAATTTCGTGATACGCTCGTGTTGCGCGACATTCAGGGCCTGGACTATCGCGAGATAGCGGCGGTCCACCGAGGTCCCGGTTGGAACCGTCATGTCGCGGCTTGCGCGCGCGCGTCAGCGCCTGATCAGAGGCCATCGCAGCGGACGACCGATGACCGATGGACCGTAGACACGCACGATAATGACGACCGGGCAGCGCTGCTCGTGCATGCCTATGTGGACGGCGAGCTCGATCCCGCCAATGCGATCGCCATTGAGCAGCGCATGGCCTCGGAGCCGGCGCTTGCGGCCGAGCGCGAGCGCGTGGAGGCGCTGCGCCGTGCGTTGCGCGAGCGGCTGCCGCGGGAAGCGGAACCTCCGGCTTTGGCGCGAGCGTGGTCCGGCGCGCGGTAGGGATCACGCGTCAGCGTGCCCAGCCCACCTGGATGGTCGCTCGGCGGCCTCGGTTGCGCTTGCGATCTTCGCCTCCGAGCACGGGGACTTGGTATGCGACGATGCAGTCTCCCGCGGTGGCGAGCGTTCCTGACGCGGTGATCGCCGCGCATTTGCGGGCGCTGATGGCGCCACAGCCGGCTGATGTTGCGTCGTCCGGATCGTCACGCCGTGAAGCCGTGGTTCAGTGGCCGAATTCCACTCGCGCCTCGCGTCATTGATCTGGTGCAGGAAGGGTTTCCGCTGGTCGGTGGACGCGTCGATGTCGTGAATCGCACGCCGGTGCCGTCGCTGGTCTACAGCCGCCGCCAGCACATCATCAGTCTTGACGGCCGTGCCGAATGCGTCGACTGGCTCAACACGACGCCGCAGACGGTCCAGGGCTACAACATGATCGCGTGGACCGCAGAGGGCATGACCCATTGGGCGGTCTCCGACCTCAATCTCGAGGAACTTCAGATGTTCGCCCGCTTGTTCCGTGCGGCGCCAGTCCTGAACATCGCCGGAAATGATTCGGCGAGCAGAGTCTGCAAACAAATTCGGCACATTCTCTTTGCGAGCCGCGCAGGCGCTGACGTTTCTTGGCCGCGACATGATTGCGCTGACAGATTCTTGGTTGCGTCAGATTTTGGAGCGATCCTGGTTCCGTTCGAGATCAGTCGCGCGCTTGATCCGTCGAGTTCAGCGCACGTCCTTTCGTCGCGAACACTCACTTCGTCGGAACCATGCGTTTGAAATTTTGCACGCACTTCAACACTGCGACACCGCTTTCGCCGTCAAGTTGATATTGTTCAGGTGAGCTCGTGAAGAAAAACCGCACGCACAAGTGTGATTGAAAGAATTCCTTAAGCATGGGGGAGCAGTGTGCCGACGCAGGAACACCGGCTCTCCAACAATCTACATTCAAGCTTTGAGCGTGCGCCAGACGCGGCGCATGGCTGTGGCCGTATTGCGCGACTGCTGCTCGTCGGCCAAGATGTAGGTCCGGAGATCCGGCGATCGTCTGAAAGACGTCGGCAGGGCGTGACGCGCTGTGTGTTCCGAAGTCCCCGACGGGGGTGAAATCGGTGCCACCAACTCCACGATCAACCGGGTTCATCATGATGACGACCAAGTCTCGCTTGCTGACGAAAGCTATCCTGCGGTTTTGTCCGTCGCGTTCGCCTACGTTTGCATATCACGTCCAACATCTCCGCGGTCCGTGCCCAGTCGGACGTCCCGATCCTGGATGATGGTGGACCCGATCTCGCCGCCGTGAAGGCGGCTCGAAGACCGGCTCACCGGCCTCGAAGCGAAGGTTGCTCGGTCGCCTCGCGTCTCGGCAGCATGGACACGAGCTCTGCGTCGCCGACGATGCTGGCGCCCGCACCTGTATCAGCAAGGCGCAGCTCGATCGCCTTCTCAAAATGATGCAGACTGCGGCGATCCGATGCAGCCGGCCAAGACCGACGACAGGTTGACCACGTGTCGGCGGAGAGCGTCACCGAGCCGGCCAAGGTCAGATCGACAGTCGAATCGGTCGAGGCCGCACCGGCCGCCCCAGTCGTGGAAGCACCGGCCGCCCCGGCGCGTGAAGCCAGGCGCTGTCGTGGAGGAGCCAGCTCAGATCGAGACGACGACCGCCGCTGTCGTCGAGGCGCCTCGCCAGGCCGAGCAAGCCGCGCTGCCGGAGGACACCATCAACGCAGATAGCATGCCCACCGGCTCGATCCCGCACCGACGCAAGGCGACGCGCTGGTCACCCAGCCGGAGGTGGAGGTCACCACCCCGCCGAGCCACAGCCGACCGAGCGGTAATCGCCAACAACACTACGCTGCAGGTTGCAAGCCCCGCTCCGGCGGGGCTTGTTTGTGGTGTGAGGCTCAGCGCGCGCTGCGGTCGAAGGTTGATAAGCCGCTTCAGGAACTGTGCGCACCCGGTTGATGGTCCGAGCGCTTGAGCTCCGCGCGGTTCCTTCCAGGGATAGACCGTCACCTCGGCATTCGGCGCCAGCGACGCGACGTCGACGGATGTCTGGTAGGCGTGCGCGCGGGGTGTCGTCGGGCAGCACCAGCATCGGCGTCTGGCAGGAGCGCACGAAGTCGCGCGACACGCTGTACACGAAGTCGGGCCGGACGCGATAAAGGTTGTGCAGGTACTTCTCGATGGTTTCCATCGACACGTCGGGCCGCCGCGCGCGGAGCTCCTTGGCCCAGACATCCCGGCCGGAATCGTACATCACGTCCGGGCTTCTCCGGCCGGTGGCCGATCGGCTGGCTCAGCACCGCCGCGACGACGCGTTCCGGCGCGCCGCTCCATCAGCTTCAGCGCAAACGAGCCGCCGATGCAGTTGCCGAAGAAGAAGAACTGGCGGATGCCGAGGTGGTCCATCAGCCCCAATTGGTCGTCGGCGAAGGCGTCCCACGGATTGTCGACCGGGATCGGGCCGGTGGATTCGCCGCCGGTGGCGTTGCGCTGGTCCATCGTGATGCAGCGGAAGTCGTTCTTGAACTCCTCCATCGCGTTGATGACCGCGGTCTGCCAATTGCTGATCCGCGAGTTCAAGCCGCCGCCCGGGGTGACCAGCAGCGGGAAGCCGGATCCGACCTCCTGGTAACGGATGCGGACATTGCCTTTCTCATAAAACGAGGAGGCCGCTCCGCCTTGCCCGGGCTGCTGAGCAAACACCGTCGATGCCGCGGCCACTGCCGTCGCCGCGGCGCCCGGTTGCGAGGACATTGCGTCTGTTCTGTTCCATGGCGCCCTCCCTGGTTGCACTGTCACGGCTGGTGCGCGTGCTCGAACGTTTCGAACGGACCGCAGCCCGCCGGCGAGCTTTCGAAATGATCTTTCGTGCGCAATCTTTTGTATCACAGAAAAGCTTCTCCTGGAGCCGAAGGGAGAAGCCCAATGCCCCGACGACGCTGTCACGGACTATCCAGCCAGCGGGCTCATGTAGCCGGCGACGGAGGCTTGACCAGGTCGGCTGGCGCTGGGTGCCGGTCTCTCGTACACGTGCTGGAGATGCGTCTTGACCGTGGTCTCGGAAACGCCGAGCACAGCGCGCGATCTCGGGCACACCGCCGATCTGCACGATCAGCATCAGGACCACGCATTTCGGAAGGAGTGAGCCTGTAAGCATGGAGATGACCTCCAGCGGATGCGGCAGGTCGGTGCCGTCTTGCGAATGAAGACCGCGCCGCTGCCGTGTGCAATGCCAGCCTTGCGCCGGGCTCCCGCGGTGAGTGCCAGAACATGGGCGACGAGCGTTCGCCGCCACGTGAGCTCAGCGGCAGCAGACGCCGCGGGCGCCCAACGCCGCATCGCCGTTCTCGGCGCTCGCGAACAGGTCGGCAAGCGCCCGATCGGCCTGCGCTGTCGTCGATCGCGGCTAGCCGCAGGCCTACGGTTTGGACGACCGCCCCGTCACCCAGCATGGCATGGCCCGCGACATTGGCATGCACGGGCGGCTATTGGCATCGACCAGGACGTCGCCGCCGCAATGCCGTCGAGCGTGTCGGCGAGGGCCGCCGCCTCGACCTTGTGCAGATCGATCACTTTGCCGATCGTCACCGCCCGTCGCACATGCCGGAATTCGATCGAGCCCATGCGCCTAGCGCGCTTCGTCGTTCACAAGGCCATGTTGCTCGCCGCGCCCGACCGCAATGCCGGCGACGCTGGTGGCCGACTTCCAGATCGCTGCCATCGAATCGACGAGGCCCTGCCGGGCGGACCATCCACTGAGAAGCGGGTCTCGTTGAACTCGGCCTTGGGCATGATGTCTGTTTCGGTGAGACGGCCCACCTCGAAGAACAGCGCGGTTGGAAACATCGGATTGAGGTGAATGTATTTCTGGAAATAGAGATCGAGATAGTCCTGGCTGACCCCATAAGGTGTAGAACGCCTGCGCGGTCTTGCGGGTCGCATCCTGGGAAAACAGATTGACGAACGCGCCGGGCACGAAGCGGGCGATGCCGCTCGACGACGCTGGGCCACAGGCCCGCCATCGAGCGAAGCATCGTAGATGTCGCCGATGATGCGCGAGAGCTCTTGCGACTTCGCCCATTGCTCTTTGATCCAAATGGCTCTTTGGTCAATCTATGCGGAGAGCGGGCTCATGTAGCCTGGCAACGAGCTTGACCAGGTCGGCCTGGCGCTGGGTGCCGGTCTTCTCGAATAGACGTGTTGCAGGTGCGGCTTCACCGTAGTTTCGGAAACGCCGAGCACCGGCGGCGATCTCGGGCACGCCACCGACGTCGACGATCGCCATCACGCACGCGCATCTCGCTCGCCGTCAGCTTGAAGACGCGAAGCGATCGCCCTCGAGCGGATGTGGCCGGTCGAGCTCGGCCTTGCAGATGAACGCGGCCGCGACGGCCGGAATATTCCGCGCCCGCTTGCCGGCGGACGCCGCTTGTGAGCGGCAGGATGTGCGTGATCCAGCGTGTGCCGTCGCGCGCGCTCAGCGGCACCGCAATGCCCTTGGCGCCGACCGCCACGTCGCCCGCTTCGGCGCTGCCGACGATCGCGTGGAGTGTCTTGTCCGCCGTCGAATCCACGGGCGCCAGCCGTGCGCCGAGTCAGACGGGCGACATTGCCGTCTCCAACAGGGTCGTGACCCGCCGTGTTGGCGTGAACGATCGAGCCTGCGCCGTCGAGCAGGAACATGGCGGCGGCAAGCCCATCGAGCGTAGGTCGGCGAGCGGCGGCCGCTTCGACCGTCTCGAGATCGATGGTCTTGCCGATGTGCACCGCCCGGCGGAAGTGCGGCGCCAGCGACCGCATCCGCCAGTCGCGGTCTCATTATCGGCAGGGCCGAGGCGCTCATGGCGCATCAACGGTCGCGGCGGCGAAGCTCATGGCGGACTTGTCGAGCACCGCCTGGACGGCATCGATATAGCCCTGCGGGGCGGACCACTCCTTGTAGATCCGCGTCGCGCGATATTGTTCGAGCGGGACGAAATCCGGGAATGTCGAGACCTGTCCACGCGGTCTGGATCATGGCGGGCATGATCGCGGGATTGAGCTTCGCGTATGTCTCGATGTAGGTCTTGGTGTATTCGGGGTTGTCGTTCCAGCTGAAATAGAAGCAGGCGCTTTTTCTGCAGCACGCTCGTCGCGATTGCAGCGCGGCCGCGATCGCCGCCGACGTAAGTTGCAGTCTTCTCCAGGGTGTTAGACCCACAGCCCGGGATCGAGCGCGGCGTCGTAGATGTCACCAATGAGCTGCGAGACTTGCTCGACTTCGCTCGTTGCGCCGCCCATTTGCACTGGTCCGTCGACTATCCGTCTTGGGCGCCTCGCCGTCGTCAATCCCACTTCTTGATGAAAGCTATTGTGAGGTCTTGCGACTGCACTGGCGTTCGCAGCGATGACGCTGGTGACCGCCTTGATCTTCATCGACATGGCGTATTCCGGCATGTCCGTGACAAAGATGCCGCCGAAGCAGCAGCACCTCGCTGCGGTGGCCATCGGGCGGGACCGTGACGCCGAACTGCTTGTCGCCCTCGAACTGGAACGCATAGGTGCCGGTGACGCCGAGCTGAAAGCGGCCGTAGCGCTCGGTCACCGCGAAGTCGACCGTGACGAGGTCTGCGGTCTGATACTGGGTCGCGGAGTTGATGCGATACTTGTTCCAGTAGAGCTTGGCGCTGAGCTCGGTCGCCTCGGCGAGGATGGGCGGCGTGCGTGTAGGTGATGGCAACGGACGGCGCGACATCGAAGATGTTGTTGCCCATCCCGATGCCGCTGCTGTCACCTGCCGCACGTTGTATTGGCCGACCGGAAACACCGCGCCGATCCCGGCGCTGATGGCGAGACCTTCGAGGATCGGGAACGAGCCAGGACGCGTGACGGTCGAGGCGTGCCGAAATAGCGAAACCAACCGATCTCGACATAAGGGTCGGCGGCGCCCCATGCGCAGGCCCAGGGCTGGGCGGCGAGGAAGCGCCCGCACTCCGCCCCGTAGGGCAGCACGCCGAACACCCGCGATCGAGCCGCCGAGCACTTGGACGTCCGGGACATACATGGCGAACGGCGCGGCGACGCCTTGACGGTGAAATGCGGGCTCAAGCCCGGAAAGTCGCGGCCGTTGCCGTCGACCAGCCGGGGCGCGTTGCCGGCAAAGAAGGCGACGCCTCCGTAGAGCCCGGGCGGCGGCAGCAGCGCCACGCGGACATCGCTGCCGCCGACCGGCCCGGCCGCGGTCGTGCCTTCGACCGCAAAGGCCCGGGGCGCTCCGCACAGCAGGGCCATCGTGATAATCGGCGCAGAGGCTTGCGCCGCGCCCGGCCGCGCGCCGCCGTCCTTTACTCGACATGTTCTACTTCCCACCCGCTTCACCGATCATCTGATTCGCGAGGGCTAGAGTAAAGAGCCACAAATGACATATCGGCTGGATGATGCTCCGTCCTCCACTGGACGAATGCCGAGCTCGGGCTTCACAAGCCCGTGACGCAAGGAATGCCGGTGTCATGAGTGCGCTCATGGCGCCCCATCGAGGCTGGGGTCGGGCGCGATGAGGCAGCTCTTCGGGATTATAGGCGAGCGTCATCGTGTCTCCGACCACCCGATATGTGTCGTGCATGTTTCCCAACTCTGCCATCCGGAAGCCGCAGCAGATCGTCTCGGTTGATCGGGTCGAGGCGCAGCCAGTTGTCAAACTGGCCGAGACCATTGAAGCGCTTCCGCAAAATAGGCGGTGAGGCGGCGGAACAGCTTCGAGCCACATGATCCAGGGGTCTGCAGCGTTGCGAGATCCGGCACCCGTCCGGTTTGGGTCTTGCTGACGTTCTCCATGCCCAGGAGGCCCGTATTGCGCCTGGCGGGCGGTCGCTATGATCGTGCGCAGGTGCCGGACGACAAGCGCGATCGGCATGCTGTCGTAAGGCTCGACATAGGCGAGACCCGCCGCGACAAGTTTCGCGTTGACGCTTTGCCCCAACATCGCTTCATCGACGAATGGCTGGCTGCCGTCCGCCATCGGCGGCGTCACCGGCATAGACAAGTCCCGAGGTCTGCCGTTGGCTTCGATGCCGTTGGCGAGCACGTAGCCGCGCAACGGGTTGACGTCGACAGACGAGACCTTGTTCGGCAGGTCCGGGAAGAAGACGACGTTGCGTGAATCCCAGGAGGCGCAGGTTTTCGTCGCGGGCGCGCGCGAGCAAATTGCATCTGCTGGTGTGCGCCCCTGAAATGAGTCTCCGAGCGCGTCAATGCCTTCATAGCGGACCGGGGATGATGCCGCACGGGCATTGATGTTGGGGCCGTGGCCCGAATGCCAATGCAGGCTTCGGACCAGGGCAAGATCGTCTGCCGCGAACGAAACGGTATCGCCATCGGGCTCCGGCCCCTGGCGCGGATGATCGGGATAGTGAATCCAGAAATTGCCTTTGTATGAGCGTGTAACGCGCGACGATGTGGGCATCTTTCTGTCCATTCTGGCAATGATTGCGTGGGTGGATGGTGCGAGATTGCCGCTCGGCCGACCGAGTCTGCGGGACGTCTCTTAGTGATCGTGGCACGCCCAGTCGGTTTTTATGGTCGTGCACTTTTTTGGCGTTGGTCCGGAATCCACGCCTTCGAATCTGAGTTGGCGCCCAACAGCAAAAACCCCGGCCTTGCGGGCCGGGGGTTGAATGTCCGGAGGAGAGCAGGGCGCTTGGCGTTTTGCCTTGCGCTAGTGCCTCAGGCCGAGATCTTGCCTCGTCGTCGGTGGGCTCGCGCAGCACAGTAGCCGCGGCCCCAGACGGTCTCGATGTAGTTCTTGCCGTTCGACGCGTTGGCGAGCTTCTTGCGCAGCTTGCAGATGAACACGTCGATGATCTTGAGCTCGGGCTCGTCCATGCCGCCATAGAGATGGTTGAGGAACATCTCCTTGGTCAGCGTCGTGCCCTTGCGCAGCGAAAGCAGCTCCAGCATCTGATATTCCTTGCCGGTCAGATGCACGCGCGCGCCGTCGACCTCGACCGTCTTGGTGTCGAGATTGACCACCAGATCGCCGGTCTGGATGACCGATTGGGCATGGCCCTTGGAGCGCCGCACGATCGCGTGGATGCGCGCGACCAGCTCGTCCTTGTGGAACGGCTTGGTCATGTAGTCGTCGGCGCCGAAGCCGAGACCCCTGACCTTGTCCTCGATGCCGGCGAGGCCGGAGAGGATCAGGATCGGCGTCTTGACCTTCGAGACCCGCAAGCGTGCGCAGCACCTCGATAGCCCGACATGTCCGGTAGGTTCAGATCCAGGAGGATGATGTCGTAGTCGTAGAGCTTGCCGAGATCGACGCCCTCTTCGCCCGAGATCGGTGGTGTAGACGTTGAAGCTCTCGGATTTGAGCATCAGCTCAATCGATTGAGCGGTGGCGCTGTCGTCCTCGATCAGCAAGACGCGCATGCCAGTCCCTTCATCGCCGCGCCGGCTCAGGCCAGCGCGCCGCAGCTGCGGCCCGTGAAAACGCATTGGGACAAACCGACGCCAAACACTAATACCGACATTGGTTAACGAAACCTGATTCCGGTGCACCCAGAAACCTCGTATGCAAATTCCAACAGAATCGCTCTAAGATATTGCATGAGAGTGGTTTTTAGCCAAGCACTAGTTCATGTTTCGCGTGTAAGAATCGGAGCTACCCGATTCATAAGTCTCGCAGCCTCCGTCCTGGCCGGGCGATGCTCGCCTGACAGTCCCTCCAGACGGTGACGCAATGATTAACGATGCGGGTAAACACCACGTTAAGAGCGCGGTAAAGAGGTTGAGGTATTGTAGGGCGCGGACTGCATGAAAGCGCTGGCCGATCAGATTCGCCGAGCTCGATGGTGTCGAGGCATATGGCCGCGTGATCGGCGTGCGCGGCCTGATGGTCGAGGTGGCGGGACCTATCCACACCATGTCGGTCGGCGCCCGGGTTCTTATCGAGACCGGGCACGGCGCGCGAGCATCCCTGCGAGGTGGTAGGATTTTCCGGCGCCAACGCGCTGCTGATGCCGTTCGCGCCCGCTCGAGGCGTGCGCCGCGGCTGCCGGGCGATCGTGACCGGCACGCCGGCAGCGGTGCAGGCCCTCGCCTGCGTGGCTCGGCCGCGTGGTCAATGCCATGGGCCAGCCGATCGACGGCAAGGGCCGCTGCCGGCCGGGCCAGCACCTTATCCGTTCCGCAACTCGCCGCCGCCCGCGCATGCGCGCAGGCGGGTCGGCGCTCCGCTCGACCTCGGGGTGCGCGCGCTCAACACCTTCATTACCTGCTGCCGCGGCCAGCGCATGGGCATCTTCGCGGGCTCCGGCGTCGGCAAGTCGGTGCTGCTGTCGATGCTGGCGCGCAACGTGAACGCCGACGTCTCGGTGATCGGGCTCGTCGGCGAGCGCGGCCGCGAGGTGCAGGAGTTCCTGCAGGACGATCTCGGCCCTGAGGGCCTTGCTCGCTCGGTGGTGGTGGTCGCGACCTCCGACGAGCCGGCGCTGATGCGCCGCCAGGCCGGCTATCTCACGCTCGCGATCGCCGAATACTTCCGCGACGCCGAGCAGGACGTGCTGGTGCTGATGGACTCGGTCACCCGCTTTGCCGTCGCGCAGCGCGAGATCGGGCTGTCCGCCGGCGAGCCGCCCACCGCCAAGGGCTTCACGCCGACCGTGTTCACCGAGCTGCCGCGGCTCCTGGAGCGCGCCGGGCCAGGCATCGAGCCAGGGCACCATCACCGGCTTGTTTCACCGTGCTGGTCGGAGGGCGACGACCACAACGAGCCGGTCGCCGATGCGGTGCGCGCGATCCTCGACGGCCACATCGTGATGGAACGGCAGATCGCCGAGCGCGGCCGCTACCCGGCCATCAACATGCTGCAGCTCGGTCTCCCGCACCATGCCGCAGGCGGCCGACCCGGCCTTTCTGCCGGTCCTGACCCGCGCCCGGCAGGTGATGGCCACCTATGCAGATATGGAAGAGCTCATCCGGCTTGGCGCCTACCGGCCCGGCTCGAGCGCCGAGGTCGATGAGGCGATCAGGCTGCACCAGCCGCTGGAGGAGTTTCTGGCCCAGGCCAAGGACGAATCGACCAGTCTTGCACAGGGATATCAGCGCCTTGCACAGATTTTGCGGCCCTCGGAAACCGAAAAATAACGTTGTCCTGTCAATCTCGTGGATCGCTTGGACCGCAGTGGTTGCCGGGCACCGGCGACGCGGCGGGATCGAGCCGCGTCCCAGGCAGGGACTTCGGGGAGTATGAGTCGATGAAGTCACGCGAGACGCTCATCCGCCTGAAGAAGTTTCAGGTCGACGAGAAGCGGCGCAAGGTCGCGCAGATCGAGGGCATGATCGCCGAGTTCGACCGCATGGCGGTCGATCTCGAACGCGAGATCAAGGTCCGAGCAGGAGCGCGCCGGGATCCACGATCCCGGCCATTTCGCCTATCCGACCTATGCCAAGGCCGCGCATGAACGCGGCGCGAGAACCTCAAGCGCTCCGCCGACGAACTGCGGGTCCAGCTCGAGGACGCCAAGGGCGCGCTGGGCGAGGCCTTCGAGGAGATGAAGAAGGTCGAGCTGCTCGACGAGCGCGACCAGATGCGCGAGCGCGAGGAAGTCGCATCGCGCGAGCAGGCCGAGCTCGACGCCATCGGCCTGATGCGCAGCACCGCGCGCGCCTGACGCCCAGGCATTCCGGACGCCGTCGCTTTTTCGCATCGCCACCGTAGCGCGCCTTGGGCGTGCCACGGTGTGGCTTGCTATCTGCCCGATCGGCTTCTGAGCCCTCGGCTACCGGACGAGAGCGGGTTTTCCCCGCCTCGGTTTGCGGTGGCCGGGTGGTCCTTCCCGTGCCAATAATCATGGTAAATCTCTGGTACGGGCGTCGCCTATGCCGGGCTTGTTCCGGCTGGGGTGACAAGAGACGTTGAGGCAGCGGTGACGGTTCTATCCTCGGTTGATCTATCGCGGCTCATCATGGCCACGGCGAAGCGCGACGCAGGCGCCTTCGAGCAGCTTTATGCAGGAAGCTGCGCCAAGGTCTATGGCGTGGTCCTGCGGATCCTGCGTCGGCATGACATGGCGGCCGACGTCATGGAGGAGAGCTATGCGCAGATCTGGCAAGACGCGGAGCTGTTCAACCCGTCGCAGGTGAGCCCGATGGCGTGGCTGGTGGCGATCGCGCGCCGCCGCGCCATTGACCGTGCGCGCGACCGGATGTCGCCATGGGCGATGCCGAGCCGGAGATCGCCGACGCCGAGAGCCCCGGTGCGCTGCCGCCGGCGTGAGATGACGGAGGCGCTCAAGCGCCTGTTGACCTGCATCGGCCGGCTCGAGCCTGACCGCCAGCGCATGTTGCTGCTCGCCTACTATGGCGCTTTCAGCCGCGATCAGCTGGCGCTCAAGCTCGATCACCCCGGCCGATCTGCTGAAATTGTCGTTGCGGCGTAGCTTTGTCCGAGATTGAGCAATGTCTGGCATCGTGAACGAAACCGATCTCAGTGCGTTTGCGGCTGAATATGTGATCGGGTCGCTCGACCCCGACGAGCGCGCGCGCGCCAACGCTCAGCTCGAAATCGACGAGGGCTTCCGCGCCTTGGTGCGGGCGATGGGAGCGCAGGCTCGGCGAGCTGCATCTGATGGTGGAGCCGGTCGAGGCCGGACGGGCGGATCTGGGACCGGATCAGCGGTCGGCTCGGCATTCGGCACGCCTGCGCCGCCGCCATTCGTCCTGCCACCATTCGCCCCGCCGCCGTTCGCTCCGCAGCCGGCGGTGACGCCTGCCTTGACGCCAGCCGCTGCAGCACCGGTTTCGGCGCCATTCTCGGCACTCCCTTCAGCTTCGGCAGAGCCGGTTGCACCGGCATTGGAGCCGAGCTTCGAATCAGAGTTCGAGCCGGTGCTTCAAGCGTCGTCCGCTCTTCGCCGCCGGCGGCACTCGTTTCCCGCCGCCGCCACAGCAGAGTGTTCCGCGCACGCCCGAGCAGGAGCTGGCCGAGTCTGATCGAGGAGGCCGACAAGTTCTCCCACGAAGCTGGCCGACCTCGCAGCGCCGCCCGAAACCGGGCCGGAGATTGCAGCGCGGGCTGAGCCGCCCGCCGAGGGCGTTTCGCAGGCAGAGTCGCTTTTGGCCGAAGCGGCCGATGCGATCATGAGCAAACCGGTCCCGCCGGCCGAGCCTGATCACGACGAGCGTGCTGCAGAAGACTGGCCGGACGAGGCCGCTGCGAGGAGGATTTGCCGCCGCCGTTCCGCGACACTGGCCCGCGCCGCGATGGCACGATGCTGATGTCGCCGGCGGATGTTGCGCGCATTGCGGTCCACAGGCAGCAGCGTCGCATTGGCCGCTGGCGGGCGGCTGCGTTGCTCATGACGTTCCTGGCGTTCGGCCTTGGCAGCCTGATAGCGGCCTGGCGATTCGCGCCCGATCGATTACCGCATCCGCTGCAGCCGATCGCCGTGCTGGGACTGGGCGAATGGAGCCCGTCCGAACGGATCCCGGCCGAGCACGGGACGCAATTCGAGGAATAGTGCAACGCCCGGCCGGCCAAGAAAGTCAGCCAAAGGAGCCAATAAAAAAAGCGCACCGTGAGGTGCGCTTTGAGTGTGGGGGATGGAGATCCTCGGGGGTCAAAGATCTCCGGGGGTTCTTGGTTCTCAGTTGGTTGTCTCTAGTTGGTTGTCTCTAGTTGGGTGTCACTGACATTGGGTGTCAGCGGACGAAACTCGTTTCACTCGACGCCGTCATCGGCGCGCCAGCCTTGATCACGGTCGCATCCAGGCGCCCATTGCCGGCATCCGCGATGCGCGAGGTCACTCCGACCGACCGCGACCAGCGTCGCACAGACAAGCGACACCACCACGATCTTGAGATGGGTCATGCGGTCGGCGGTGAACATCGAGGTGTTATTCATGGCTCTCTTCCTTGGGGCAATCCCCAGGGCCTTCTTGCGCATTGGTCGTCGCAACGGGCGAAAAGGTTCATATCCAGTTACGGTCCGGCGAGCCGAAAGGTTGCCATCCCGGCCCCTTGGGGCCGGCGCGCCCTCTTACGCTCTGTGATTGTGAAAACGCACTGGTTAACGAAAGGTTCCCCGGTGCCTTTCACGGAACCTTGAAAATCCTGTGGTTGATTGACTTGCCCCCTGGTCGGCGTAAGAACCGCGGCAGACCCTGGAAAAAGAAGCGAAAAACGGCCCAATGACTGATTTTGCCGTCCCCGGCGGGCAGGCCCCCGGAAATCATTCCGCGAAGTGTGGCTGATCACCATTGGGCATGCGCTAACGCACTGGTATCCCGGCGACATTCTACCTGCTGCTGCCGCTGATCGGGAACGAGCTGGGGCTGACCTACGTGCAGATCGGCTCGATCCTGACCACGCAGGCGCTGTCGCGGTGCGATTTCCAACATTCCGGGCGGGCTCCTGGTCGATTCTGGTCGGCCGCAAGGGCCTGCTGATGGCGCTGTCCCTGTTCTGGATCGGCGCGCCCTATCTGCTGATGGGATTTTCCCACGACTACTGGCTGCTGCTGACCTGCGCGGCGCTGGTCGGGATCGGCAACAACCTCTGGCATCCGACTGCGATTCCGCTGCTGGCCCAGCACTTTCCCGACCGCAGAGGGCTTGCGGTGTCGATCCACGGCATGGGCGGCAATGTCGGCGACGCGGTGGCGCCGTTTGTGGCCGGTGCGCTGCTCGCCTATCTGACCTGGCGACAGGTGGTGATCGTCAACGTCATCCCCGGCATCGCGATGTCAGTCCTGCTGCTGGTGCTGCTGGGCAACATGCAGTCGAGCCGCGCGCCGGCGCGGGCCTGCCGAAGCGCTCGCTCAGCGACGTGCTGCGCGACTTCCGTACGCTGCTCCACAACCGCGTGCTGATCTTCCTGTGCGCGAGCTCGGTGTTCCGCTCGATGACGCATGGCGGGCTGATGACTTTCCTGCCGATCTATCCTGGCGCGCGAGATGAACTATTCGCCGGTCTGGATCGGCGCCGCCATGGCGGCGCTGCAGACCGCGGGCTTCATCGCGTCGCCGATCTCCGGCCACCTCTCCGACAAGATGGGGCGCCGCCAGATCATCATGAGCAGCATGGGCGTGACCGCCGTGATCATCGCGTTCATGATCATGGCCGGGCAGTCGAGCGCCTTCGTGTTCTTCATCGCCTTCCTGGGCTTCTTCTTCTTCTCGATCCGCGCGGTGCTGCAGGCCTGGCCGCTCGATGCCACGCCCGCCAACATGGGCGGCTCCGCGATCGGCATGCTGTTCGCGATCAGGCGCTCGGCTCGGGCATCGGCCCGCTGGTCTGCGGCGTGATCGCGGACAGCTACGGGCTGCTCGCCACGTTCTATTTCCTGGTCGCGACCATCATCGTCGCCAACATGTTCATCTTCTTCACGCCGCCGCCCACCGAGGAGCCGCGCTACGCGCAGGCGCCGGCGGAGTAGGGGCGCGAATGATCGCGAGAACGGTCCGCCAGATCACGCGCCGATCTCGAGACGGCGCTGCGTACCAAGTTGGGCGCTGACTACGATCGCAACAGCGCGCTCGCGCGCCGCGCCATCCAGGCCTACAATCGAGATCCGGACGATCTGGCGCTCGTCGATCGGCTGATGTCCGCAATATGCCAACGTGACTGCGCAGCGCCGGCGGTCATCATCAAAGATCGCGGCGGCAGAGAGGGCGACTCAGCGCTGACTCCGCCGATGCGGAACCTTTACCGTCACCGTATAACCGTCCACAAGCGCTCTTTTTCAACCGTGGCATTGATCTGCTGACATAGCGACTCGACAATCGTCGTACCCAGTCCCGGCATTGGTGTGGCCGGCCGCGGGACCGTCGCCCGAATCTGAAACGCTGATCGAAAAACTGTCCGGCTGGCGCCTCAGCGTTACGCGCGCACCTCGACCGTCGCGGACCGGACGCGCATGCTGGATGGCGTTGGTGACCAGTTCGTTCACGACGAGTGCGAGCGGGACTGCTATGTCCGCAGAAATTGTGAGCGGTTCCGTGTCGACGGCAATTGGCCATGTCCGATTGGGACTGCTCGAGGCCGCTGTAATCTCCTGACAAAGATCGACGAGGTAACGGTCAAGCAGCACTGTCCCAACGTCGTTATACTTGTGAAGCTGTTGGTGAACGGCGGCGATGGCCGTGACACGCGCAGCTGCGTCGCGGAACAGACTTCCTGCGGTCCCCGCTGTCTTGGCTTGCAGATGCAGAAGGCTAGACTACGATTTGCAAGCTGTTCTTGATGCGATGATCGACCTCCTTCAGCAGCAAGTCCTTTTGCCGTCCGCTTTCCTCAAGTTCACGTTTGGCCGTCTCGAGTTCTCGTCGCTCGTTCAGATCGCGCAGCGATTCGAGTTCCTCGAATAGCCGTGTCCCCATCTCACACCGACCTGCCTCCGCATCCTCCAGGAGAAGCGCGAGCGAAGCTCTTCGTGCTCGCGCAACAGCTCCTTCACATCGTCTTCAAAGGCGAGCTCCGGGTGCATGCAGCGTCAATAATGAGCCGAACGGATAAAGGTCAGAAATCCAACCAGCAGCTCGAACTTTTCGCCCCCAAGGGCGATGCGCAGTGCTCGCTTCGCTCGGTTGGCGCGTGCCGGCTGGAGGAAGAGCACGGTGGCTGCAGTGAACAGGTCGTCGTCATATGAGGTCTCGGGTGAAGGCCAATCGATCGGTTCCGCGATGGCTTCAAGGCGGGCAAAGTGCCGCACTGCGTGCTTTCTTCGGTGGGGAACGGGTCGTTGCAGCAGGCGAACGACTTGCTTGACCGTCATTGGCGGCGCACTGGGATCGCCGGCCGAATGACCGAGCCCCAACAAGAATCCGCAGTGTCGCGTAATGCAGTAGCGCACTTCACAGAAGCGGGAGAGATAGACGAAAAGCCGCTCCTTGAAGAGTGTAGGGATAGGAGCTGTCTCAAATAGGCGGACTTCGCGAACAGCCATAATTCGCGCACAACGAGAAGGAGCGTCCGGCGCGGAGCGGAAAAATTCGGCACAAGGCCAAAGCGTTCGGCAACCTGACGCTCGAACTCTTCTTGGTTGCGCTTTGTTGTGGGGTTCAAACCATCAGGTAACAGTGGAAAACTGTCACGCACTTATCCTTACTCACCCCCGACACTCGCCTCTGTAACCTAATAGGCCGTTGCATTCTGTCTCAAATTGAACACTCAGGTTTGGTTCTCGGCCCGTATGGTAGCGGGATGATTCCCAGGTCGGGGCTGTGATTTTGACCCGCACGCCGCACCTCGCCGGGATCAGCGCAGCCCGCCGAGGCGGCGACACGCCCGACGTTGAAGGGCAGCACAAGCCGGTGTGGGTGCGGGCCGCGCCGCATCACCTGGGGCAACAAGTTAGACCGTCAGGCCGCGCGCTTGCCTCGGCGCGGCGGTCGCGTAGGCCTCGCAGATATCATACAGCGCGCTGGCGTTGATATTCTTCAGCCTCCACAGATCGATTGTGAAGGTCATCCACGGGCGCGTGTCTTTGATCGGGAGACGGTGGCCGAACGCACCAAATATATCGGACAAAATGCGCTTGGGCCTTGAACGTCTGGCTGACCAGCGCCGGGTCGAGATCGAGCACGACATCCATCATGGCGCGGCGCACCGGCGTGACCCTTCCTGGCCCTGAGGTGCGAGATAATAGTCGGGCTCGTGCTCAACTGTGCGGACTGACTTCACAGCCGGCCAGGGCACGAACTCTTCGAGCACGCGCTGGTCACGAATGCCGTCTGGGCGATGGTGGAACATTGTCCGATATCTTCAGGAATTTCCGGCATTGGAAGATGTTCCTCTGTGCACACAATGACTATCAAAGCGAAGAGAAAAACAAAGAAATAGCCCATGGCCATGAAAAATAGTCAGGGCCCCCGGAGCTTGGCGGTGCCGTCAGCAACCGCGTCATCAGCAGGACGGCCAACCTGCCTGCAACAAGGAAGCCTGATCGCGGACCAGATCAGCTTCCACACCGTGCCGAGCGTTGATCCAGGGATCACCACGGTTCGTGATGTGTCGATTGCATCGATGGTCTTGTCCATTTGCACGTTCCACAGCACGCACTGATGATTGTGCACGTTGATCATCGATCAAATATTGATTGGTTGGAACTGTGCACGAATTCATGTTGAAACAATGAAAGCAGTTTTCCGGCGCCTAGAGCGGGATGAATTCAGGTTCGCACCGTCATTGAACCAATCTGCTCATTCCCGCGATAGCGGGAATCCAGTGGCCGGTGAAACTCGGCCAAAGAACTGGGTCCCGCTTCCGCGAGGACGAGCAGGAATTAGAGGCGATTCAGCTCAAATCACCTCGCTCTAGTCGCGCATGCTCGCTTGCGGTAACCGTTCGCGCGTTGCATCACGCGCAACGCTGATTTGGAAGAATGATTTTTTCGTCGATGCGATTGTCGAATACCGCTGTTGATGGCTGCGCACCCGGTCCAAGCAACTTGTCCATGCCATCGGCGACATCGACTGCCCTTGCGTCTTGCGGTATAGTGTTGAGCATACTCCTTCGTCAGGTGAGCACCGGAGGAAGCGGGATGACCACGACCGCGCAAAGAGATGGCCACGCAGGAGCGCGCGTCGCTGCCGACGCGTTTGAGGTGATCCCGACCGGTGCAGGCGCTCGGCGCGACCGTGAACGGTGTCGATCTCAGGGACCCGAGGCGAAGCGACTTTCGCGCGCGCATCATGCAGGCTTGGCACGACCGCTCGGTTTCTCTTGTTCCGCGGCCAGACGCTCACCGACCAGGACCTGATCGCGCGCTCAGCCGAAGGCTCGGCGGATCCTCGGCCGGGGCGCCGGTGCAGGGAGACCGGGCGCCGGTTTGTCGAAGGGCTGCCGGAGATCTACATCGTCTCCAACGTGAAGGTGAACGGCGAGCCGATCGGCAGCCTGGGCGACGGCGAGGCGGTGTGGCACACCGACATGTCGTATCTCGACCTGCCGCCGAAGGCGAGCATGCTCTACGCGCTCGAAATGCCTGCCGACCGGCGGCAACACGTCGTTCTGCACCATGTACGGCATCTACGAGGCGCTGCCCGCAGCCGCTCAGCGACCGCATCGCCGGCCTCAAGATCAAGCACGATGGCACCTTCAACAGCGGCGGCTATGTGCGCCAGGGCGTCACGCCGACCGACGATCCGCGCACACTCGCCGGGCGCGGTGCATCCGCTGGTGTGCACCCATCCCGGCGACCGGCCGGCGCATGCTCTACCTCGGCCGCCGCCGCAACGCCTATCTGGTCAGGGCTCGAGCTCGCGCGATTCCGAGGCGCTGCTCGACGAGCTGTGGAGCGTTCGTCGACCGGCCGCGAGTTCAGCTGGGAGCAGCGTCTGGCGTGTCGGCGACCTCGTCCGTGGGACAACCGCTGCACCATGCATCGGCGCGATGCTTTCGATCCTGAGCAGCCGTCGCATCACGCGTGCTGCACCCAGGTCAAGGGCGACGCGCGGCCGGTCTGATCAAAGCGCAATCCGTTTGCAGGAGGTGGGATGCGACGGCGGTGATCTGCTTACGGGTGGCGTTGCCGCTCTGTCGGCCCCGTTGCGGCGCGTTCGGTCTTCGGCAGCCAAATACCCCGACCGTCCGATCCGGCTGGTGGTGCCGCTTCCGCCCGGCGGCGGCTACGACGCCGTCGGGCGCCCGTTTGGACCGACGAAGATGAAATCGGTGCTCGGCACCGATGGTCGTCGAGAATCAGGGGGCGGAGGCAGCTCAGCTAGGCGCCGCTGCGGTCGCCCGCGCGCCCGGACGGCTACACCATCCTGCTTGGCGGCTCGAGCACGCACGTCACCGAGGCGACTCCTCAAGAGCCAGTCCGCTGTACGATCCGCTCAAGGATCTCGAGCCGGTCGCCGAACCTGGTGCTGTCCGCGCCTTCGCGTTAGCTAATCCATCCTGCGCGTGCCGGCGCGCACGCTGCAAGAGTTCATCGACTATGCCAAGGCCAATCCGGGCAAGCTGTCCTATGGGCACGCCGGCGTGGGCTCGCTCAACCACCTGACCGGCGAGATGCTGCAAAGCGCTGCACGCAAACGCCGACGATCGTGCATGTGCCGTACCGTGGATCGGGGACCGGCGACCGGCCGACACGTCTGAGCGGGCAGAGTGCAGATGGTCACGCCAGCGGTGACGGCTCCGTTGCTGGAATATCATCGGACCGGCAAGCTACTGCGCATTCTGGCCGTGACCAGTCCCAAGCGCCTGATCGCAGCGCCGGACATCCCGACCGCGGTCGAAGCCGGCGTTCCGAACATGATCTCGAGCAATCGATCGGCCTGCTCGCGCCGAGCCGGTACGCCGCGCGCGATCATCGAGCAGATCTGCCAGGCCTCGCGCAGCGTTCTCGCCGAGGCAGAGCTTCCAGCGGATGCTGATCGAGTCCGGCTTCGAGCCTGACCTTGATTCAGATCCGCAGTCGTTCCGGCGGCTGATCGAAGCCGACATTGCGCGCTGGGCGCCGCTCGTGACGGCGATCGGCGTGCGGCTCGATTAGAGCTCTCGGCCGATAAGCTCTTGGCTGATCAGCGCGCCGCTCAGCTTCTTGTAGGCCGCAATGGCCCGCTTGAGGTCGTCGTACTCCTCACGAGGGGATCAGGCAGAGATTTTCCAGCGCCGCCAGCAGTTGCTCGGCCTTGGCGGGCTCGCCGAGCACCAGATAAGCCTCGCCGAGATGCTCGCGGGCGCTGCGGTGGCGCGGATTGCAGCGCTCAGCGCCTGCTGATAGTGGCCAATGGCCGGCCCCAGCTGACGCAGCCGCCGATAGGCATAGCCGATGTAGTTCTGGATATCGGCGTTGCGCGGGTCGCGCAGGGCGGCGAGCTCGAACGCTGCGACGGCGCCATTCCAATCCTCTGCGCTCAGTGCCTTCTTGCCGGCCTTGAAATCGGGCTCGAGCTGCGCCCAGTCGGCATCTGATGTCGACCGACGCCATGGTGGTGCAGATCGGCCAGTCTTCGGCAGTGATCGAGGCCCTCTCAGCCCGACGATCAGGCCTGCCGAGCCCACTGAACGCAATCGTGATCCACGCCACCCCGGCGGGCTGATGGCGTAGGCGAGCCACGCTGCGCGACCACCGCGCCGAGAATGTACGGCCAATGCGATGACGCGGATCGTCACGTCTCGGTTGATGGCCTGCCGCGGCGTTAGCGGTCCGAGGATCATTTCGTACACCACCTATTGTGTCGTCTGGCGCGAGTATGCCTTGGCCTCACGGATTTCCTGCCCGCTCGGTATCGGCGTTCTTGGCCAGGTCCAGCCAGCTTGCCGAAGTAATCCGATGCCTTTCTGGCGGTCGCCTGACGCCGTCGGCAGCGCGTGCAGCTCCCAGAACGCGCGGAAGCGGTTGGGCGTCTGCTTGAGCGCGGTCTCGAACTCGTTCAGGGCAGCTGCGGGCTGCCCCGTCTCGAGCAGCAACTCCGCCAGCAGTTCGCGGAACGGATAGAGGCGATTCTCCATCGCCACGTGCTTGAGGCTCGCCGTCTTCGCTGTCGGCCGCTGCCCGCATGAACCGCAGCGCCTGATCGCGGCGCACCTTCCTTGCAGTGCGATCCATGCAGAAACAGCAAGCATCTGCTCTTCGGTGCGGTCGGCCCAGTAGGATTGGTCGGCGCGCTGCAGTGTCGTGCGCAACACCTTCATCGCTTCGATCTCTTCTTTGGCGCCTGCGAGATTGCCGGTGCGCGCCATGCCGAGACCGCGCGTGAAGCGGATCAACGAATCCGCCATCGGATATTGGGTGGCGGTCATCGGCAGCGCGGCAGCGCCGGCCCAATCCGCCCGTTCCAGGACGTAGCGCGCCGGCATAGCGGCCTTGGCGGTGAAATTGACGAAGTTGATCGGACGATCGCCGCGGTCGGCGGTGGCGAGCGACTTCTGGATCATCGCATCGGCTTTGGCATCCTGCGCGAGCTGCAGATGTGCATAGACCGTAAAATCCGACGCGTGATAGTAGTCGGGCTGGATCTCAAGCGCCGACGCGTTCGAGGCGATGGATTCTTCCCAAAGCCCGACCATGGAGTAGATGTGCGACGGCATGTGCCGCGCGTGCGGCACGGCCGGCGCAATGCCGGCATAGCGCCGCGCCGACGCGATTCCCTTCTCGGCAAGCGGCGCGAAGTCGTAGGCGTGAATGAGGTAGTGCGTCACGCCCGGATGCTGCGGGTTCTGCTCGAAGAGTTTCTCCAGCAGCGCGGCGGACTTGATCTGGTTGGCGTAGGTGAGGTCGCTTTTCGGCGCCGAGGCTTGCAGCGTCAGCGCATAATAGGCCTGCACCTCGTAGTCGTCGGGATAGCTTTGCGCCATCCGCTCCATCGCGGCATTGTAGGCTGCCAGTCGGGCATCCACGGCGACCTTGTCATGGTCGCGGAAATAGGCGCTCAGCGCCTCGATCCAGTCGCGCTCGCGCTGCGTCTTCGGCCCGGCGGCCCGCGCTTTTTCGAGCGCTTCCCAGCCCGCCTGCGCCTCGGCTCGCGTCGGCGTAGTTGCAAGGGTGTTGCCGAGGTAGTCCATCGCCACGCCCCAATGCGCCATGGCGCAAGTCGGGATCCTGCTGCAGAATCTCCTCGAATTTCCGGCGGGCGATCAGGAACCAGTACGAATGCAGCATGGCGACGCCGCGATCAAACTCGGCTTGCACTTTGGGATCGCAGGAGGTCGCGAAATTCACCTTGCCGAGCTTGATCGTCTTGCTGGGCGACCGCGCTGCTGGCAGCGCGGCGGTGGTCAGGCCGGCGGCAAACAATATTCGTTTCAGTGGTGTGTTCATTGCAACTCTCCTTGGTGCTCGTGCGACGGCTCGGTGACATCGCTCCAATTGATCGGAAATGGGCTTCGTCTGTTCCGAAAGCCTCGATTTTTTGCCGTTGTGCGCTTGCCCGTATCTGCGGTGCGGACATGCCGTCGCCACAAGTGCGCCGATCGCGCGAACCAATGTTTGAATATGCGCAGCCCCGACGAAGGCGCCGACGCTCTCCTCGAATTGGAGGGTCTGCCATCGACGGTTGCTGTCGAAGCCTACACCCTTTCCGTGCTCACCCAAAGAGCCGGCGTTTCGTACCCAGCACACCCCAGAGTTGTTTCTCGCCGGGGCCGGCTATTCTCGAGGAAAAATCAGTTACAAGCGTGACCAGCTCTCAAATCCAAGTACACCCCATGAATATCGTCAGATCCATCCTGTTTCAGGCCAAGCATAACCCGCCGGCGCCCGCGATGTGCGCGCCCGGCGCCGCGCTCAATCTCATCAGCTACAACCGGCTGGCGCGCTTCATCCCGGCACCATATCGGCCGCCGCGCGCTGACGCTCCGACATGGCGCCCGGCGATACGGTCGCGATCCATGTGAAGGATGCATCTTTCATGCCGCGACCGCATTCGCGCTCGCCAATGTGGGCATCGCGACCTGTCGGTGCGCGAGCCCGCGTTTCCGCTAGGCGCTGCGCGTTGCGCGCTTTGATCACCGACGACGCCATGCTCATGGGCGCGCCCGGCGGCGTGAAAGTCGTGCGCAGCGGATCTGGCTGGGCCGAGAGGGCGACGATCGCCCGCTCGAGGAGCGGCAGCTCTATCGTGGCCCGGGCGGCGCGCTCTGCCGGATTGCGCTCACCTCGGGATCGACCGGCGAGGCGAGGCGGTGCCTTCAGTCACAGCAATCAGCTGGCGCGGCTTGCGCGCTACAACCACACCTATGGCGGCGGTTTCCGAATTGCTCACGCATCTTCTGCGACCTCGGCCTGCCGTCGAGCGTCGGCTTTCGGCATCTGCTCTATGTGCTGTCGCGCGGAGGCACGCTTTTTCTTCCAGGAGCGAGCCTGATGGATACGCTGCAGACCTTCGAGCTCTACCGGGTGCTGGGGGCGCTGATCGCCTCGCCGCGGCGAGGCTCAGCAGGCTTCGCCGAAGTTCTACGAGGAGAACAGCGCCTTCCATTGCAGCTTCGATGTCGTGAGTCGCGACCGGCAGCGCGCTGCCGGCGCTGCTTCTCGCAGCGGAGTGCGCGCGCGGCTGTGCTTTCAATCTCGTCCACTATTTACGGCACGACCAGAAACCGGCACCGCCGCCACCTCGGCGCCGGCGCATGCCGCTGATGTCGATCCCGGGCGCGGTCGGCGCACACGCCGGACGTCAAGGTCGAGATCGTCGACGATGCCGGACGGCTCGTGGCGCGAGGCGGCGAGGAGCGCGCTGCGCATCAGCCCCAGTCCGGTCAGCGTCGACGGCTATGTCGGCGATCCGGGGCTGATCCGCGCAGGCCTTCCGTGACGGATATTTCTCTGGCGGGAGACGCCGGCCATTTCATGCCCGACGGCATGCTGGTGATCAGCGGGCGGGAAGGCGACGTGCTCAATCTCGGCAGCGCGACAAGGTCAAGCCGCAGATGATCGAGGAGGTGCTCACCGCCTTCGGCCCGGTCAGCCGGGCTGCTTGCGTCTGCGCCGCGGCCGAACGCGCTCGGCATATCGAGGAGGTGTGGGCGATCGCGTGGTGCCGAATGGCGCACTCGACGAGAGTGGCATTGCGCGCCCATTGCCGGCGGCGGCTGCCAGGTCGGGTGCGATGCCGGCGAGTTCGCGCCGATCACGGTCGATCGCCTTCCGCGCAACGGGAGCGGCAAGGTCGAACGGCATCCCTGCGGCTGGCGGAAGTTCTGCCCCGATCCAGGGGGTAAAACCGTTGCAAATCCCGCAGCGTCGCTGCGAAATCCAGCCAGAATCTATCCTGATGTGCATGGCGGCTGATAACCCGGCGTAAGCCATGGGTCGTCGGTTACTATTTTTCGAAATTCCGGCTTCTTCGGGGTAAGGGGACGGCGTGAGACTCTATATTTTCTGGCGAGCGGTTTCCCGGACTTGCACTGACCTGCGGCGCTCGGGCGGCTGACATGCATGCCGTTGAAGGCGCGGCCTATGGCGCCGGCGCAATGGACCGGTTGTGGTATGCCGGCGTGCAGGGCGGCATCGTCGACCACGATGGCAAGAAGCTCCTCGATGGATGGCTTCCTGCGGGGGGCGAGCGGAGTTCGGTGGCCGGACCTATACGGCGTCGAGACCGGTTCCACCTTTGGCGGACACCTCGGCTGGATTGGCGAGAACAACCCGGCTCAGTCACGCTTGGTCTTTGAGGGCGACATATCGGCGGCGTCTGGAGCCAAAGGCCGATGCGGGCAGCGCCGGTGCCCGCCGCGCTCTCGCAGGCTCGACAACGGTGTCGTTCGACGTGCAATGGCTTGCGACCATCCGGGCGCGCGCGGGCGATAGCCTGCATCACGGACGCGACCTTGCTTGCTGTATGCGACCGGCGGCGTGGCCTTCGGCGGCGTCAGAACAACGGCACGCTCAACCAGGCCATCCCCGGCGCGCCGATCGATCAGGATTCGACGAAGACCGGCTTCGTCGTCGGCGGCGGCGTCGAGCACCGCTGTTCGGGCGCGCGCTGGACCGCGCGCGCCGAGGTGCGACTACGTCGACCTCAGGTCATCGTCGTCACCTGCCGGCCAGCACCTGCCCGGTCGGCCCCTATCGCGGCGAGATTCTCGAACAAGCTACTGATGGGTCATCGTCGGCCTGTCGCTCCAAGGATTTTTGAAAGCGCGGTCTTGTCTGGTCGCACGGCGCGGTCGCTGTTGACGGCTTTGAGCTTTTTGCTGAAATCGAGCTCGTCGGACGGGCTTTGGCTAAGGGGGCGGCGTTCCCAAGCGAGGGAGATCGGCGATGATGAAAACAGGTCTGGCAATGTTGGCGATGGTGATCGTCATGCTGGCCTGTGGCGCTTCCGAGGCCTCCGCCTGGGTCTGCCGGGCTGGCGGAGTAGGCGCGACGGCCTTCGGCGGCAGCCGGAGCGTTGCGGTCGCCGAAGATCACGGGCGCTGCGCCGGTGCGAGCGGCGCAGCCCAGCTGCATGTCTGCACGATCCTCTATTGCCGCTGACGCGCTAACGTCGCGCGTCCTGGCCGTGCTTCAGATCTCGACCATACGGTCCGACAGCTCGTTGGGATTGCGCTCGGATGGCGGAAAGTGCCGCGCCAGCAGGGCGCCCGCCTTGCGAATGGCATTGAGCATGCCGTCGACGAGCTGTCCCGTTCGCGAGCGGCCGCAGTGATCTCCTGGGCGAGCTCCTCCCAGGCGGCCTCGCCAACCTTGCTGTGGATCCCCACGTCCGCGACGATCTCGACCCGGCGATCCTTCGGCGTCACGTAGATCAGCACGCCGGTGCGCGCTTCGGTCAGGTGCACCCCATGCGCCAGGAACTGCTCGTGACGCCTGCCGTCGCGTGCGCTCGGCCGCAATGGCGTTCGGCACGACGCGATGCTGGATTGATGGGTGGGACATGATCAGGGTCGGCGCCGACAAAGACCACCGCCTGAAGAACGAGGATCGTGGTGGTCGACAAGCTGGTCAGCAGATGCAGTGGCCAGGGCAACAGCAGCGCAGCGCACGCAGCCCAGATCACCGGTATGGATCGAAGCTTCGTCGCTGGTATGCGCAATGACGACGTAGATTTCGCCGGCGGTTTTCGGACTCGGCCTCGCGCAATCGCCGCCGCAATGCGGTCCTTGTCCTCCGGGCTGAACGTTGTGGTCGGTCATGTCACCAACTCCCTGACGCGCCACCGCCTCCAAACGAGCCGCCGCCGCCCGAAAAGCCGCGCCCGATCCGCCCGATCCCCCGAGGACCAACCTCCGCCGCCCGGCCATCCGTCTCGATATCGCGATCCGCCGGTGGGGATCCAAAACGGGGGTGATTGCCGGCCGGCATAGCCCGGGCGCTGCGAGCGGCGAACGAAGAATATGAACCAGATCGCGATCAACAAAATGACGAAAGCGAACGGACGCGGCGCCGGTCGTGCCGCTCGGCCGATTCTCCTGCTCGGCCGCCCGCCGCTTGAAATCCTCGGCATTGCCGGACAGCAACAGAACAAGATCGTCGACGCCGCGCTCGATGCCGCCGGCAAAATCGCCCGCGCGAAACCGCGGCAGGATGGCATTCTCGATGATCAGACGCGACACTGCATCGGTGACGGTGCCCTCGAGCCCGTACCCGACCTCGATCCGAACCTTTCGTTCGCTGGGTGCCACCAGCAGGATGGCGCCGTTGTTCTTTGCCCTTCTGACCGATGCCCCAGGAACGGCCCAGCCGGTAGCCGTAGTCCGCGATGTCATAGCCTTGCAGCGAGCGCAGTGTGGCGACGACAAGCTGGGTGCTGGTCTTGCTTTCGAGCTGCTCGAGCTTGCCGTCGATGCGGGTGCGTGCAGCCGCATCGAGGATTTGAGCCTGGTCAGCAATACGTGGCTT
>ERZ1370068.2736-contig-1868_pt1 | contig 66432 bp, 105 predicted proteins | sample MGYA00561227_ERZ1370068 | MGnify/ENA primary metagenome ERZ1370068 (study PRJEB38410, sample SAMEA6850437) | metagenome | study: Metagenomic assessment of the ecological functions of the soil: analysis of the soil microbiota associated with the... | reverse complement strand
TGTACTTCGATTCGTTCACGTGTACTCCCAGTCAGCCAGCCGGGAGCGTTCGGCGCCGCGAACCGGTTCTCGAAGCGGCTCGCGCGGGCCTGAAGATCGGCGCGACTCGGCTATACCGATGCGCTGGGCATCGCTCCATTGCGCGCGGCGATCGCCTCCACGCTATCAGGTGCCAATACGGCGTCTCGGTCGACCCCGCCGAGGTCGTCGTGACCGACCGGCTCGTCGGCCGCCTTTCAGCTCGCCTTTCTCGCCGCCTTCGAGCCGCGGCGACCGGGTCGGCGCTCGCGGTTCCCGGCTACCCCGCCTATCGCAACATCCTGACCGCACTCGGCCTCGAACCGGTGCTGATCGAGGTCGGCGAGAACGCTCATTATCAGCCCAACCCGAACTGCTCGCCGAGTCCGGCGAACTGGCCGGGCTGATCGTCGCCAGCCCGGCCAACCCGACCGGAACGATGATCCGCGCGGCCGACCTCGCGCGTCTCGCCGACTGCTGCCGCGAGCGCGGCATTCGGCCTGATCTCGGACGAGATCTACCACGGCATCACCTACGAGACGGCCGCCGCAGACGGCGCGCGCCTTTGGACGTGAGGCGGTCATCGTCAACTCGTTCTCGAAATACTACAGCATGACCGGCTGGCGGCTCGGCTGGATGCTGGTGCCGCCCGACCTGCGCCCGCTCGGTCGAGTGCCTGGCGCAGAATTTCTACATCTCGCCGCCGGCGCTGTCGCAGCTCGCGGCGCTTCCGGTGTTCGGCTGCCGCGCCGAACTCGATGCTCACGTCGGGCGGTATCGACGACAATCGCGATCTGTTGATCCGCGCCTCGTTGACGCTGTCCGGAGCTGAGCCGCTTTCGCGCCGGCCGAAGGGGCGTTCTACCTTTATGTCGACATCTCGGGCCTGACTCGGGACAGTGACCGATTTCTGCCGCCGGCTCCTCCGCCGAGACTGGGGTGGCTTTAACGCCAGGCCTCGACTTCCGATCCGATCGATGGCGGCGGCTGGGTCCGGCTGTCGTTTGCCAGCGCGACCGAGGAGTAGCCGAGGCCTCCCGCCGTCTAGCGGATTGGCTCGCTAGATGATCTGCGTCCGCGTCGTGCACAGCCCGTTCTCGGTCACGACAAGTCGATACGCCGATCGACGCAAGCGCGCACGCACTCGGCCGGGCGGTTGAGCTGATCGGCTCCTCGTGCACGTGTGAAGCTCGGTGTTGATGAGGGCCGGGATGCCGGTCGCCGCCTCGAACACGTCAACGATATCGTGATACAGCGGGTTGATATCACGGCGGATGATCTGGTCGAGCCGAACCATCGACATGGACGACGGCCTCGATCGCCCGGCGCCACTCGGAAGGACTTCGGTCGTGATCGTCATAAAACGACACGCATAACGACTGACGGAGTCGATATCGAAGACCCTGCCGGCATTCTCTTCGGTCACCACCGGCGCGAACGGCATGAATTCCGAGCGCTGCAGCCGCCGATTGAGCTCATCATGGGTTGGCCCGCTGCGAGGGATTGGCAAGGATCGAGCGCGGCGCCAGAGCCGCGGTCCGAATTCCATGCGTCCCCGGAAGATCGCGCCGATCTGACCATCGGCAAGCCGGGCCTGAGCCCCTCGACTGCCGGACTCGTCGAGCCGCGCCAGGTCCGGCTCAGCGGTCAGCTGCGGCGTCGATCGCGCCGTCGTAATCACGCCCCCAGTAAACATCGTCTGAGGCCGGTAACGCTGCTCGAGCCAGTAATAAGCCGTGCGCGCTGACAGGCGGCGGAAACTCAATCCTGCTCCTAGTGAAAGCCCTTCATCGCCCATCGGCGGAACGATAAAGACTCTCGTCGGAGGCTCAGATTATCAGCGAGATGACGGTTGAGCTTGACATTGGCGAACAGGCCCCCGGAAAGCCCAAGATGGCGATGCGGCGCCTGCTGATAGAGATCCCGGGTCAGAGCCGCCAAAACGATGTCCTCCGACCAGCTTTGGATCGACGCGGCGGCGTCCTCCCGCTCTCGCTCCTTCGAGCAATTTGGTAATCGCGCCGCCCGCATCTCCTCGAAGGGTGGTCAGGTGGATCGGACCTGACCACGCGCATCACGACGGCAAAATGCTGCGCCAAATCGCGATAAAACCGGTTCTCCGAGGCTGCCAATCCGGTGATCTTGCCCTCGTGGCGCAGCATGCAAACCCGACGGCCGTGGGTGACGACACCGTAGGCGAGAGCGCACACTGCCGCCACCATAAGGTTCGAGCAGCGTAGTCGTGCGTCACCGAACAAGGTGGTGAGGCTTTCCGTCGACGAAGGAGCGAGGCCGAGTAGGAGCGTTATCGCCACGATCCCGTCCGCCGTGTAGAGCAATCCCTCGCTCAATCCGTGAAAAACAACCCGGGCACGGCGTGGCAAAAATGATGGTTGAACCAGTGAATTTGCGTGTCAGACGCGAAAGCCGTGGTCCATCAGGAAATCATCTTCCGCGAAAACCGGCTCGCATCGGCCACATGCTCTTTCCGCAGCGCATTGACCAGCAAGCGATGCGGTCGCTTCCGAAGAATTTCGGGCTTGGCGAGCACGGCGCAGCCGACGCCACGGCGTGCGCATCTTGCGAATAGTGGGTCTGGGGCAGTGCCGAAGCGGGTCAGCGACGACGACGATCGACATCCCGCCTTCTTAGCCCGTGCATCGAGAGGACTTCGTCAACGCACGGCCAAGCCCATTCACCGAGGCAAAAACGCATACGGCGCCCTTGATCCGGTTGAGGCGCGTTCCATCTGCACCGCCAGCGAGAACGCGATAGTCGTCGAACGAGGTGGCGCGGAAGCTTCATGCTGACCCGCATGAATCCCGAGAATGATCATAGAGGCTGCGTTGTCCTCTCGCTGCTGCAGCCGAATGTAATGGGAATAGCGCTGGGCGGAGGGACGGGCCGCCCGCGCCGGAATGGTAGCCGATCCGCCGTGGCCGAGGGTAGTGTCACGCGGCGAACGGCGCACTTCTCGCTGTTTTGCTGCTGTTTTCGCGGCGAATTATCCAGCGAACGCCTGGCCGCCTGATCCCCGCACTGAAATCCTCGGTTTCCGGCGGCTCAGAGCGGCGAATAACGGCGAAGCGTCCGCTGTTCCGCCGCTGTTTTCGCTGTTTCTATGGATGCAGGGATCGCAAAGAGGCATCAGCTGAAATCGTTCTAGGCGCGACGTGATGAGGTCCGGACGTCCGATATATGTGACCGACACCTATATTTTTGTCAATAGAGTTAAATATTATTTTAGCACTGCTACGAATTGGTGACGAGGTGGTGCCGCGCAGAGCCGGCTCGGTCGTCAACCGGCGGCGTTGACAAAAGAGGCGAAAATGGGAACAAGAGATGGTTTACATGATCGAGGAGAAAGCCCTTCTCCCTGGCTCCAGCCCGCGAGCATATCAGCGCGGATCGAGCGGCCGGCGGCGGCAGCCATGGGGTACTTGCCGTTTGGCATCGCCGCGATCGACCGGGTGCTGCCAGGCGGCGGGCTTGACGCAGGGCGCCTGCACGAGATCCTGGGGCGGGGCGGCGACGAGGAGGATGGCGCACTCGCCGCCGCTTTCGTGGCCGGCATCCTCGGGCGCCTGCATAGCGACGCGGGGAACGGCATGGTCCTGTGGTGTCTCCCTCGCCGGATCTTCACGGACCCGGTCTGCCTCCCCACGGGCTCGATCCCGGGCATCTCGTGTTGATCCGGGCGCCGCGCGATGCCGAGATCCTGTGGGCGATGGAGGAAGGCTTGCGCGCTCCCGGCATCGCCGCGGTGGTCGGTGAAGTCGGAGCACTCCCCGCGGTGGCGAGCGCGCCGACTGCAGTCGCCGCGGAGCGCTCCGGCATCACCGCCTTCCTGTTGCGGCGTTGGCGCGACGGGGGACGGGCGGCGCGTGAGCGGGCTCTGCCGAATGCGGCGGTAACCCGATGGCCGGATCGCCCGCGTTGCCGTCGCGGCCCCCGCAAGGAGAACCCTGGCGTGGGACGTCCGTGGTGGCAGGTCGAGCTGTTGCGCGTGCCGCGGCGGCGAGCCGGCATGCTGGGGAGGTGGAGGGAGCCGATGCGACGGGTCAGTATCTCTGGCTGCAGCACTGGCCGATCGACCGGTGGCACCTGTCTCGGCAGAAAGATTCCGGCGCGTCGGCTGACAAGATCCCATTCGCCACGGTTGTCGATGCCGCCGGACGGCGGCTTCTCGCCGCCGATCAATCCGGCCGCAGCCGCCGCCGGCCTCGCTCCGGGGATGTCGTTGGCGGACGCGCTCTCCTTTCCCCGGCCTCGCCACTGCCGCGGCTCAAGCCCGCAGAGGACGCCGCGACACTCCGCAGACTGGCGGAATGGTGCGGCCGTTACAGCCCGTGGACGGCACCCGATGGTACCGATGGGGTGCGCGTCGAGATCACCGGCTCAGCCCATCTTTGGGGCGGGAGAGGCGGCACTCGCCGCCGATCTTATTGCTCGACTCGATCGCCGCTGGCATTGCAGGACGCATTGCGATTGCCGACACGCTCGGCGCCGCCTGGGCGATGGCCCGTTTTGCCGAAATCGGGCCACGGCCCGGTCATCCTGCCGCCGGGCGATTGCCGCACCGCCCTCGCGCCGCTGCCGGTGGAAGCCCTCCGTCTCGACCCGGCGATCACCCAAGGTCTGCGCGCGCGTCGGCCTGAAGCGGATCGGCGATCTTTATGCGATGCCGCGCGACGCGCTGGCCCAGCCGTTTCGGCGAGACGCTGGCGCAGCGTCTCGATCAGGCGCTCGACAATATGCCGGAGCCGTTGTCGCCATTGGGCGAGGCCCCGACCCGGCGGGTGCGGCTTGAGCTTTGCCGAAGCCGATTACCGAGCCCGCCGGATCTGCTGCGCTCGCGACCGAGCGGCTCGTTGCGGATCTCGTCCCGCGCCTGGCGCGAGAGGGATCGGCGCGCCGGCAGCTCGATCTCGCCTTCCACCGCGTCGATGGCCGGGTCGAGCGGATCCGGCCGGCACCGCTCGTCCGAGCCGCGAGCCGCGCCACCTCGCGGCCCTCTTCGAGGAGCGGCTCGACACCGTCGATCCCGGCTCGGCGTCGAAGACGTGATCCTCGCCGCCTTTGCGGTCGAGCCCTGCCTCCCGAGCAGATCGGTCTCGCCGGCCACCTGGCCAGCAATGAGACGAACAGCATCGCTCCACTCCTCGATCGGCTCGGCAACAAACTGGGGCTCGCCGCATTGTCGCGGCTCGAACCGCGCGAGAGCCACATCCCTGAGCGCGCCTCGGTCAGGTGCCGGCTGGTAGGGCGCTCACTCACCCGTCGCCCCCGCGAGCGGAGGGCCCAGGAGCAGTGGCGCCAGCGCTCGGGGTCTCTAGATCCCCGCTTAGCGGGGATGACGGAATCACGGCCGCCGCGGCCGATCCGGCTGTTCGAGCCGCCGCAACCGGTCGAAGCGTTCTGGCTCGCTGCCCGACGACCCGCCGTTCCGTTTCACCTGGCGGCAGCGCCGGCACCGGGTGACGCGGGCCGACGGGCCGGAGCGGATCGCCGATGAATGGTGGCAGCCGGAAGCGTCCGGCGCGGCTGAAGCGCTCCGCGACTATTACCGGGTCGAGGACGAGGAAGGGCGGCGCTTCTGGTTGTTCCGGGCGGGTCTCCACGGCGGCGACCACAAGCCGCGCTGGTTTGTCCATGGCGTCTTTTCCTGAGTGCCGGCGCCGCGCTACGCGGAATTGCAGGTCACCACCAATTTCTCGTTTCTGCGCGGTGCCGCGCATCCGGACGAGCTGGTGCTGACCGCCGCCGCTCTAGGCCATCCGGCAATCGCGATCACCGACCGCAACAGCCTCGCCGGCGTTGTGCGCGCTCATCACGCGGCAAAGGAGGTCGGAATCCGCCTCGTCGTCGGCTGCCGCCTCGATCTCTCGCGACGGCACGAGCCTGCTCGCCTTTCCCGAGGACCGCGCCGCCTATGGCCGGCTCACGCGGCTGTTGACGCTCGGCAAGCGCCGCGCGCCCAAGGGCGAGTGCCATCTCGACTACGCCGATGTGGTCGCGCACGGCGACGGTCAGATCGTCGTGGTCGTGCCGCCCGGAGCGGCGGATATGGCGGATTTCGCGGCCCGCGTCGCGGCGGATTTCAAGGGCCGCGCCTATCTCGCCGCGCACCACCTCCTATCGCGGCGACGATGCGCGGCGGCTCGCCCGCCTCGCTGCCCTGAGCGAGGCAACCGGGCTGCCGCTCGTCGCGACCAACGACGTGCTCTATCACCTGCCCGAGCGGCGCCCTTTGCAGGATGTGCTGACCTGCATCCGCGAAGGCTGCACGATCGCCGAAGCGGGCTACCGTCTCGCCGCCAATGCCGAGCGCCATCTGAAACCGCCGCAGGAGATGGCGCGGCTCTTTCGCGGCCGAGAGGACGCGGTCGAGCGCAGCCTCGAAATCGTCGAGCGCTGCCGGTTCAGCCTCGACGAACTGCGCTACGAATACCCTGAGGAGATGGTTCCGGACGGCATGACGCCGCAGCAGCGCCTCGTCGAGCTCGACCTGGCAAGGCGCTGACGGCGCGGCTTTCCCGAGGCGTGTCCCAGACAAGGTCGCGCGGTCTGATCGAGCATGAGCTGCAGCTGATCGAGCGGCTCGACTACGCCCGCTATTTCCTGACCGTCCACGACATCGTGCGCTTCGCGCGGCAGCGCGGCATCCTGTGCCAGGGGCGCGGCTCGGCCGCCAATTCGGTCGTCTGCTACTGCCTCGGCATCACCGCGGTCGATCCGGCGCGGATCGACGTGCTGTTCGAGCGCTTCATCAGCGCCGCGCGCAACGAGCCGCCCGACATCGATGTCGATTTCGAGCATCGAGCGGCGCGAGGAGGTGATCCAGTACGTCTACGACAAATACGGCCGCGACCGGGCCGGTCTCGCCGCCACCGTGATCTGCTACCGCTCGCGCTCGGCGATCCGCGAGGTCGGCAAGGCATTGGGCCTCAGCGTCGATGTCGTCGCCGCCCTCGCCGGCATCGTCTGGGGCTGGAGCAACGACCCGATCGCCGACCTGCAGGGTGCGCGAGGCCGGGCTCGACCCCACCGACCGCACCTTGCGCCTGGCGCTCGACCTCGCCCGCGCAGCTGGTCGGCTTTCCGCGCCACCTCTCGCAGCATGTCGGCGGCTTTGTCGATCACCCGCGGGCCCTTGTCCGAGCTGGTGCCGATCGAGAACGCGGCGATGGAGGACCGCACCGTCATCGAATGGGACAAGGACGACCTCGACGCGCTCGGCATTCTGAAGATCGACGTCCTGGCGCTCGGCATGCTGACCTGCATCCGCAAGGCCTTTGCGCTGATCGAGAAGCATTACGGGCGCCGGCTCGATCTCGCCACCGTCCCGGCCGAGGACCGCACGGTCTACGACATGCTGAGCCGCGCCGATCTCGCTCGGCGTCTTCCAGGTCGAGAGCCGCGCCCAGATGACGATGCTGCCGCGATTGAAACCGCGCGAGTTCTACGATCTCGTCATCGAGGTGGCGATCGTGCGGCCGGGCCCGATCCAGGGCGACATGGTGCACCCCTATCTGCGGCCGCCGCTCCGGGCGCGAGGCGGTCGACTATCCCTCCCGAGGCATTGCGCCAGGTGCTGGGCAAGACCCTGGGGGTGCCGCTCTTTCAGGAGCAGGCGATGAAGATCGCCATCGTCGGCGCCGGCTTTGCCCCGGACGAGGCCGACCGGCTGCGCCGCGCGATGGCGACCTTCAAGCGCAATGGCGACATCCATCTGTTTCGCGACAAATTCGTCGCCGGCATGGTCGAGAACGGCTACGACCGCGACTTCGCGACGCGCTGCTTCAGCCAGATCGAAGGGTTCGGGACCTACGGCTTTCCCGAGAGCCACGCGGCGAGCTTCGCGCTGCTCGTTTACGTCTCGTCCTGGATCAAATGCTTCTATCCCGAGGTCTTCGCCTGCGCCCTGCTCAACAGCCAGCCGATGGGGTTCTACGCCCCGGCGCAGATCGTCCGCGACGCCCGTGAGCACGGCGTCGAGGTGCGCCCGGTCGACGTCAACCACAGCCTCTGGGACTGCACCCTCGAACCCGTGCTTCCTCACCTCCGCGTCGCGGGATTCGCCCTCCCCCCCTTTCGCGGGAGATGACGGGGTAGAGCGGCTATGCGCTGCGCCTCGGCTTGCGCCAGATAAAGGGGTTCGCCGAAGCGCGATGCGGAACGGCTCGTTGCCGCACGGGAGAGAGGGATATCCGGATCCGCGGGCGCTGTGGCGGCGCAGCGGGCTCGGCCGCGGCGCGCTCGAGCGCCTCGCCGAGGCCGACGCCTTCGCTCGATGGGGCTCGACCGGCGCCGCGCGCTGTGGGCCTTGAAGGCGCTCGGCGAGCCGCCGCTGCCGCTCTTCGCCGCCGAGGAAGAGCCCTCACCTCCCGCTGACGTGAGTCCCTCCCTCCCCGTTTTACGGGAGAGGGCCGGGAGGGCGAAGCGCGCGCCATGGCGCTGTTGCCGGAGATGCCGCTGGGCGAGCATGTCGTCGAGGATTACGCCAGCCTCAGCCTGACCCTGAAGCGCCACCCGCTCGCCTTTTGCGCCGGGAATTCGCCCGCGAGGGTCTGGTCACCGCCGCCGAGCTCGCCCATCTGCCGGTCGACCGCCGGCTGGCGATCGCCGGGGTCGTCTTGATCCGGCAGCGCCCGGGCAGCGCCAACGGTGTCGTCTTCATCACCATCGAGGACGAGACCGGGGTCGCCAATCTGATCATCTGGCCGGCGATCCTCGAACGCTTCCGCCGCGCCGCACTCGGTGCGACCCTGCTGCGCTGCACCGGCAAATTGCAGCGCGAGGAGAGCGTCATCCATATCGTCGCCGACCGTCTCGACGACCTGACCCCGCGGCTCAACACGTTGCGCGACCGCACCGGCGAGGCCGAGCCCCGGCCGATGCGCAAGCCACCCTTGGCCCTCCCCGAACGGGTGCCGGGCTACGACGCCCGCGACATCGTGATCACCAGCCGGAACTTCCGGTAGCTCCGGCGTCGCTCAGATCACCCCGTCGCGGCGAAAGGCGGCGATCTCCTCCGCGCTGTAACCGTGCTCGGCGAGCACCGCGTCGGTGTCGCTCGCCCATCTCGTGCGGCGGGTGCTCGATCGAGGGTCCGCCATGCGCGAACTTGAACGCGGCGAGCGGCACGCCGAGCGGGCCGTCGATGCCGGCGACCGAGTCGAATTTATGGAACACCGCGGCGCTCGGCGAAATGCGGGTCGGCGAGCGCTTCCGCCATCGTGCGCACGCGCGCGGCCGGCACGTGCCGCGCCTGGAAATAGACCTCCCACTCGTCGGCGGTCTTGGTCTTGATGATGTCGGCGATGATCGCCGCTTCGCGCTCGCGGTCGTCGACCCGCGCCTCGTTGTCGGTCTTGATCATGTCCGGCTCGCTCGACCGCGCGCCAGAACCGCGCCTGCTGGCGGATGTTGCTGGCGCCGATCATCACCATGCCCTCCTTGGCGTCATAGGCGCTGTTGGTGGCGAAAGGGCTGCTTGTTGCCGTGCGGTTTCGGCTCGGTGCCGTTGCGGAAATAGCCGGTCATCAGCGAGGCCTGCATCATCATCGCGACGCCGAGCATCGCCGAGGTCGATGTGCTGGCCCTTGCCGGTGCGCTCGCGCTGGAACGAGGGCGCTGGCGAGCGCGAAGGCGCCCATCGTGCCGGTCGCGTAATCGACCGCCGGCGCGCCGATCTTGATCGGGTTGACCTCCTCGGTGCCGGTCGACGCCATGATGCCCGAGGTCGCCTGGATCACGTGGTCGTAGGCGGTCTGCTTCGCGCCGCACGCCGTCCTGACCGAACGCCGAGATCGAGCAGTAAATCAGGCGCGGGTTGATCTTCAACAGCGCCTCGTAGCCGAGCGCCCAGCGCCTCGAAGGCGCCGGGCCGGTAGTTCTCGACCAGCACGTCGGCGCGGGCGACGAGCTTCTTCAGGATTTCGCGGCCCGCCTCGGTGCTTGAGGTCGAGGGTGATCGACCGCTTGTTCGACCCCTGGGTCAGGAACGAGGTCCCCATGTTGCGCCGGTTGAGCGCGCGGTCGGTGCCGCCCTCGCGGCTCTGGTCGGGCTCGTCCGGATGCTCGACCTTGATGACGTCGGCGCCGAGCACCGCCAGCTGATAGGCCGCAAAGGGCCGGCCAGCACATGGGTGATGTCGATGATGCGGATGCCTTCGAAGGGTCGCGTCATGCTCGGGGATCCTCGCGTGGAATGAACCAGAAATCGCCGTCATGGCGGGTGGCGACGGGTATCAGTCCCCGCCGGGTGCGAACTCCAGCGCCGCATAGCCGAACCCTTCGAGAAAGGCAAAGGCGTCATCGAGCCGATCCCCGGCCCGGGCCAGATGGTCGGCGGTGAGCTCGAGCATCAGGCATAGGCCGAAACCGCCGCAGCGTGTCCGTGCTGCCGTGCAGCAGGCGAAGCTCCCAACCCTCGATATCCGCCTTGATGAAATCGACGCGATCGAGCCCGAGTGCGGCGACGACCGCGTCGAGGGTGGTCAGCGCCACGAGTTCTTGGGCAACCTTGCGCCAGCGGTCGCCGGGCGCTCCGAGATGGGCCAGGCCGAAGCCGAAGCTGCCGCGTCCTTTGACCAGGCATGGTCAGGGTAGCCAGGCCCGGTCGCCGCGCCGAGCGCCATCGGCAGCACCGCGACATTGCCAAGCCGGTGCAGCCACACGACCGGTGCGCAGGATCGAGCGCGCATAGCTTCCGGGCTCGACGGCGTAGACCCGGCCCTCTGCCGCGGCGCGGGCAGAACAGCTTGGTGATACTGCCCGGCATGCGCCCGACATCGAAGACGACGGCCAGCCGGCGGCACGAGCCGCGCAACCGTCGAGGCGCGAGCGCCTGTGATGCTGCTGCGTCGTGGCCTTGAAGAGATGGGCGATGGCGCTGCCGGACAGCCGCCAGCGATACGGCTCGATTTGTCGGGCCGGGCAAGCCCTCGGCTCCGATCACCGCTCGCGACGGGATCTGGTCGCTGCCCTGGACACTCTTCCTGATGATCCCGATTCGCATCTGGTGCTCATAGTGGGGCGCCGGACAGCGGTCGCGGGCGTCCACCCGCCTCAACCTCCAGCGGGGCGAGGGTATTGTGCGGCTCTGATCCGCGGGATCGATCCTGCGACTCTTGGTTGTCCGCTTTATGACAGCCCGCTGCACCTACAGCAGGATCTGCAGCGGGATTTCCCTTGAGGTTGCAAGGCGCGAATGCGGCCAGACCGCCCTTTGGCAGCCGAGCACCAGCTTCTTGCTCATCAAATCCACCATATGCGCTTGTCTCGCCGTCGGCGACGTCGCGCTAAGCGCCGCGCTCATCTTGATATATTCCTGCTAATAAGGCAATTTTCGTATGCCTATATTCTGCAATTAGCCCGCCGGTGCACTAATATCCGGTGGCAGTGTACACCTTGTGCAAGCACATCCAAGGCTCGGCTGCAGTGCCGGCCGACCACCGCTTGTCAGCGAGGGTGTGGCCGGTATAGTCGCCGCTACCATCTGACGAGGGCCCCATGTCGCTTCGTTTGCCCGCCTGCACCGACGGCTTTCTCTTCTGCTATTGCTTGCCGCGCACGGCCGGGCCGCCGACTTCGTCGACTCCACCGGAGCGCTATGTCGTCGTGCCCGACCGGATCGGACGGGTGATGGCGGCCGATCAGTCCGCCGCGGTGCTCATCTATGTCCTGGCGCCGGAGAGCTGGTCGGCTGGAGCCGACCGCTTGTCGCGCGAGCAGCGGGCCCTTATGCCGGCTAAGCTCGCGCGCCTGCCGGTCGTCGGCCACGCTCACCGGACCGAACCCTACGACGGCGGCCGACGCGGTCGCCCGGCTGCGACCGGATCTGATCGTCGAGACGGGGGTCGCGTCTCCGGAGGCGGCGGCGCTCGCCGATGCGATCCAGCAGCGGACCGGGATCCCCTACATCATTCTCGACGGCAGCATCCAGCACGACTCCTTGAATCGTGGAGGTCGTCGGGGCAAATGCTCGGCGTCGGCGAGCGCGGGCAGGACCTCGCCTACTACACGCGGACGGCGGTCGACAATCTGCGCGGCCGGCTGCTGGTCGCCGAATCGACCTCGCGACCCGCTGGTTTATTACGGCCGCGGGCCCGACGGCCTCGAAACCGGCCTCGCCCGCTCGCAGGCGATGGCGACTATCGACCAGGCAGGGCGTGATCAACGTCGCCGCCCGGCTCGGCATCGGCGAGCTCACCAGGGTCACGCGCGACCAGATCTTTGCCTGGGATCCGGCGATCATCATCGCCCAACAGCCCGGCTTCTACACGGCGCTGCAGCGCGACCGGGCGTGGCGCGGACTGGCCGCCAGTCGCCAAGAAGCGGATCTACCTCGCCCCGGCCGATCCCTTCGGGTGGATTGACGACCCGGCCGGGGTAAACCGGATCATCGGGCTGCCCTGGCTGACTGCGCTGTTCTACCCGGACGTCTATCAGGAGGATCTGCGAGCCAACGTCCGCGAGTTCTACGACAAATTCTATGGCGTCAAGCTGAGCGACAAGCAACTCGAGGCGCTCGTCCGCAGGGCGGAAGCCCAGCCGGGCGAAACCCGGCGTCCGATCGATCGTGCCCTTACTCGGCGCCGAGCCGGTGCCGCTTCCCGGACCATCACCTGTGCCTCAGGGACCAGACCCCGGGCCGCGGAGGCCCATTGCCGAGCCCGCTGCCCGGTGGACCCGGGCCCCAGCAATAAGAGTTTTCGGCGCCGGCCCGATCACTCCATCGGCAAGCCAGGATGGACGGCGCGGCCGTCGCCGAGCGGGGTGAATTGCGGCGCGAGCGCCGGGATCGCCGACCTCGGCGAGCGTCTCCGGTGTCCACCCGCCCTGGCGGTGCACCATGCGCACCGGCCGCATATGCCCGTAGAGCGACAACTCGCCGGCGCGCTGGTGGAACACCTGGCCGTTGACGTGGCTCGCCTGCTCCGGAGGCGAGAAAGACGCAGAGCGGCGCGATCGCGTCGGCGCGGCTGCGGCGCAGCCGCTCCTCGCGCAGCGCCGCCGCCTGCGGGTCCTTCGGCGTCGGGACCGAGCGGGTCATCCGCGTGTCGGCCGAGGGGCAAATCACGTTGACGGTGATGCCCCTCGAGGCGTTTTCCATCGCGACGATGCGCGCCAACGCGACGATCCCGAACTTGGCCGCGCCGTAATTGCACTGCCCGATATTGCCGAGCAGGCCGGAGGTCGACGACACCATGATCATTCGCCCGTAATTCTGCTCGCGAAACAGGTTGACCGCCGCCCGATTGATGTTGAAGTGGCCGGTCAGGTGCACGTCGATGACCGCCTGCCAGTCCTCCGGGAACATGTTGTGGAACATCCGGTCGCGCAGGATGCCGGCGGCGTTGAACACGATGTGCAGCCCGCCGAAGGTGTCGCGCGCCTGCTGGACCATCGCCAGGCAGTCGTCGAATTTGGCGACCGAGCCGTAATTGGCGGCCGCCTCGCCGCCGGCCGCCTTGATCTGGTCGACGATCTCCTGCGCCGGCGTCTGGTCCGAACCCTCGCCGCTGCCGCTGGTGCCGGGATCGTTGACGACGACCTTGGCGCCGTGCGCGGCCATCAACTTGGCGACCTCGGCCCCGACCCCGCGGCCCGCTCCGGCGCAAAGTGCCACCCGTCCCTCGAGCATGCCCATCTCGTTCGATCCTCAAAATCTCAGCCAATGCGCTCAGCCAATTGCGCGGTTGTCGCGACCTATTTGAGCGTTTGTCAATCGGCGGTTCTCACTCTCCCGCCGGCACGGCTGCGCAGTGCCTGAGCGCGCTGCGACGGCGGTGCCGGCACAAATATGCAACCGTAGGGTCAGCATCAGCGCCACCGCCGCCAAGCCCTACCGCCAAGCCCGACCAGAGACCGATCGGGCCATAGCCGGCCGGAAAGGCGAGCAGCCAGCCGCCGGCAAAGCCGACGCCCCAATAGCCGATGACCGCGAGCAACAGCGGTATTGCCGTGTCGCGATAGCCGCGCAGCGCACCGGCGGCGATCGCCTGCACCCCGTCGAAGATCTGGAACAGCGCGGCAATCGCCAACAGCTGAAGGGCAATCTCGACGAGACCGCGATTGGCCGGGGCGTCGATATCGACATAGATCCTGGCGATGGCGCGTGGGGCGGCGACCAGAACGACCGCCATTATCGCCATATAAGCCACGCCGAGCGCGATCGCGACAAAGCCGGCGCGCCGCGCCGCTGCCGGCGCGCCGGAACCGAGTGCGACCGCGACGCGGACCGTAGCCGCCTGGGCGATGCCGAGCGGCACCATGAAAACGACGCTGATGCAGTTCATGACCAGCTGGTGCGCGCCGAGCGCATCAGCCCCGAGCAACCCCATCAGGATTCCGGTCGTGGCGAACACGCCGATCTCGAGACCGAGGATCCCGCCGATCGGCAGGCCGAGGCGCAGGATGCGCCCGATCTCGTCCCAATGGCGCGAAAACGGCCTCATTCGATATTCGGCGAGGCTCGGCATTACCTCGGCGTAGAGTGCGAGACCGGCGAACATCAGCCATTGGATGATCGCTGTCGCGCAGCCCGAGCCGGCAATGCCGAGAGCCGGCGCCCCGAAACGGCCGAAGATCAGGATCCAGTTCAGCCCGGCGTTCAGCGGAATGCAGAGGATCAACGCGATCATCACGGTCCGGCTGTGTGAGGCCGCGACCAGGAAACTCCGCAACACGGCGAAGCCGAGGAAGCCCGGCACCGCCCATGCGATCGCGCCCAGGAAGCGGCCGATCTCTGCAGCGAGGACAGCGTCGTAACCGAGCCCGCGAGCAGCCGAGGGAGCGACCATCAGCGTTGCGATGACCGGCACTGCCAGCAATGCCGCAAGAACAAGGCCCTTGCCGGCGACCTGTCCGGCCCTCCGAGGGTCATTGGCGCCGATCGCATGGGCCGCAAGCGGCGCCACCGCGGTGAGCACGCCCGAGCACACCATGGCAATCGTAAAATAGAGACTTGCCCCGAGCCCGGCGGCCGCGAGAGCCGCACTCCCGAGACTGCCGACCATCACCGTATTGGTGAAGCCCATCGCCATCTGCGCCAAATTGGCGGCGGCGAGCGGGCCGGCGACCGCCACGGTCGCACGCACTTCGTGGCGATGCCCCGGTCCGCATGCATGTCCCGGAAGCTCAGGCCGACAACGCCGTCCTGATCCCGCTTCGCGGGGATGACGAATCGGGACATGCGCGGGCATCAGGCCGGATGGACGCGGCGCCAGTGCTCGGCGATCTCGCGTCCGGTGCAGATCCACACGCGGTCGCGGGCGGTGACGTGATCGAGGAACTTGACGAGCCCGGTGATCCGGCCGGGGCGGCCGGTCAGCCGGTCGTGCAATGCCAGCGACATCAGCTTGGGGTGGTCCGCGCCTTCCTCGTACATCACCTCGAAGCAGTCGATCATGTAGCGGGCGAAGTCCTCGCCCGTCGAGAAGCCGAGGTTCTGGTCGAAACGGTTGTCGTTGGTCTCGAAGGAATACGGGATGATCAGGTGACGCGCGCTGCCGACCGAAACCCAGTAGGGCAGTTCGTCGTTGAGCGCGTCGCGGTCATAGAGAAAGCCGCCGAGCTCGAGGTGAAGGCGCCGCGTGTTGGCGCTCGGCCGGCCGGTCATCCAGCCGACCGGCCGCACCCCGGCGACGCGCTCGATGGTCTCGATGCCGAGGCGGACATGCTCGCGCTCGACCTCTTCCGGCATCGTCTGGTAATCGAGCCAGCGATAGCCGTGGCTGACGATCTCGTGCCCGTCCTCGACAAAGGCGCGGGTGATCTCGGGGTTGCGCTCGGCCGCCTTGGCCACCGCCAATAGGCAGACCTTGATCCCGAACCGGCGGAACAGGCGCAACAAGCGCCAGCCGCCGACGCGCGAGCCGTATTCGAAGACCGACTCGACCATCGGGCTGCGTACGCCCGCTAATGACGGAAAGCCGATGTCGTTCAGCACGCCTTCGCTGACCTCGTCGCCGTCCATCACCGAGCGCTCGCCGCCACCCTCGAAATTGAGGTTGATGTTGACGGCGATCCTCGCCCCGCCGGGCCATTGCGGATCGGGCGGGTCGGCGCCATAGCCGATATAGTCGCGATCATCGATCATTGCCGCGTTCCGAAATCCGGCTTTGGTACCACATCGGCATCATCGCGTCAGGTTGAACCGGAGTTTCACCTGGATCTCGATCTGGGATTGCGTCATCCCCGCCGGAAAGGGCGGCAGCTGCGCGCCGCGCATCATCTGATCGATGCCGGCGTCGAGATCGGCGTAGCCGGTGCTTTCGAGCAAGCGGTAAGCGAGCACCCGGCCAAAGCGGTCGACCCGAAAGCGCAGCTGACTCCCCCTCCTCGCCGCGCTGGCGGGCCGATTCGGGATAGTGTTTGTGGCTCTCCAACCAGGCGCTGATCATTGCGCCGTAATTCGCGGCGGGATCGGGTCCAGGACCGTTGCGGGCATCGCGGCAGCCGCTGCCGATTGCCCCGCCGGGTATTGCGACGCCGCGGTCGCGGTCTGCGCCGCTTCGGCGAGCCGGCTCGGTGCCGGGGTCGGCGCAGCGACACGTTGCTCGCGGCTGCGGCCGGCGCACGACCGGTTTCGCCGGCTGCGTGACGACGGGCTTGTGCGGCGGTGGCGTCAGCGCCTCCGGTTTGATCGGGCGGCAGGATCTCCGTTACCGCTTCAGGAGATGGCTCGGTGTCGCCGCGACCACGGGCTCGGGTTCTGCGATCTCCTGCGGCGGCAACGCCGCAACCGTCGAAGGATCAGCCGGTTGGCTCACCGCCTTCGGGGGCGAGGACGGCCTGTGGTTGTGACAAAGACTGGCCCAGGACGACTTCGATGCCGCCCTTGACGGCGGGCTGCGAGCGGAGGGGGTTCCGGCGACCAATAGGACCAGCAGGGCGAATAGGATGGCATGGCCGGCGGTCGACAGGGTCAGCGGCAGCCTCATTCCGCTCCACCGGCCTATTTCAACAACGAAACCGCAAGCTTCGAGGAGGTCGTCAGCCGATCGACGCAGCCTGCGACATCGCCGGTCTTGGTCGCGGCAATGAGATGACGTCGTTGACGAGAATGCTGCCGATCGCGCCGCACGCGGTCTCCGCGATGTCGAACACCTTGACGCTGGTCTTCGCCGGCCGCAGCGGTGACACGTCGACCGCCAGCCGGCGCATGATCGTCCCGCCGCGGTCGAAGACGACGAGGTCGAGCGCGAAGCCGAGAATTCCGCAGATCCCGGGTTGGTGATGACGAGATAGGCGCGGCAATTGCCGCCCTGATCACGCCGAGACGGTTGGAGCTCGACACCGATCGTCGACGGATGGTTCGGCGCGCTACCCGGCGCCGGCCAACAAAACGAGTGCCCACCAGGCGAGAACCGCAACGTGCAGCGCTCGCGTCGCAACCCGGCGCGACCGGCGGGGAGGCAAAGTCCGATCGGTGAGGCTGCGACCCGGCACGCTGCTCACATCCGCTACCACCGGCTGGCCCGCCGGGCCGTATACCGGATCGTCGGCTTTTCTCAAATTGCCGACCGGGTCGTAAGTTCGCGTCTGCAGCGAGGCGAGCACATAGGCGATGTCCTCGGCCTGCACAGCTGCAGTGTCCATGCGGCAGATGCTGGCGTGCATCATGTAGGTGTAGCCGCCGAGCCAAAACCGGTCCGGGGCTTAGAACGGCGACGCAATTGGTGCGAGCCATCCGTGAATTCGATGGACCTCGCTTGCCCATTGATCTGCAGATTGCGCCAATTGCTTCCCCGCCTCGTCACCTGGTTCATGTCTTGGAAGTCTTCCTGGTCATAGCCCATGTAACTGTGCACGTAGCACCAGCTCGGCGGCGAACCGTTCGCGCTGTGACTTTGTATGGATCAAGGGCCAGGATGTCGGCTTCGATATACAATTTCCCGGTGTTGGCGCCGACCACGTCGAGCGCCATGTCAGCACGGATTGCGCCGCCGAATCTCGCTGGTGGCTGTTTCCGGAACCGTGAGCCGGTATCCTTGCGAGACATCTGCCGCCCTGAGCAAAGGCAATACGGGTGGCGGTGCACGGCACCTCGGCGAATTTATCCTCCTCCACGCGATATCGACCGAAATAAGGATTTCGCGCGTAAGCCTTCCACGGGATCGGCGCATGTAGGGCGGCTCGACCGGGGCAGCCTGCGCGAGGACGATGACCTTGGGAACCTTTGAGCCTGGCATCCTGGGCAGCAGGCGCCGCTCACCGGGGCCATCATCGCCGCCATCACGATGGCGCACGCATGAGCCAGAGACCGCCGAGGCCATTGCGGATCGGGCGGTTGCGCGCCTTGCTGGCATAGTCGCGATCGTCGATCATTGCCATTCTCCGGTGCTCCCGCTTTGTGTACCACATTCTCGATTGGACCGCTGTTGCGCGCCTGTGCGGCCGGTCGGGACTTTAAACGCAAGGGCGACAATCGGCGGGACGGTTGACACTTCATTAGCACGGCCGCAAAGAGGGTCGGCGATCAAGTGGAGGGTCTAGGTGTGGCGCAACAGCAAGGCCCATCGCCGGGCGCCAAGCTGCGCGGAGCTGATCCACCGCAAGGACCGGGTGCTCGCCAGTATTGCACCACGCCGAGGCGCCGCACTGGCGCGGATCTATGGAGCCTGCCGGGGTGCGAGGCCGGCTTGTGTCGGCACCTCGGGCGTGGTCGGCGCCTATACCGGGCTCGCCGATGTCGGCACCGCGACCATGACCGAATGCGTCGACGATCGCCGGCTGGATCGCGCGACAGCGTCAAGATTCCCGGTGATCATGGACGGCGACACCGGCCACGGCGGCATCATGGCGGTGCGCCGCATGGTGCGCGAATGCATCCGCGCGCGGCATCGCCGGGGTGCGCATCGACGACCAGCCGATCGAAGGCAAGCGCAAGACGCAGAGCGCCGGGCGTCGAGGTCGTGCCGCTCGAGCAGGCGATCGCCCGCTATCGCGCCGCCGTCGACATGAAGAACGAGCTCGATCCCGACTTCGTCGTGATGGCGCAATGCTACGCGCGCGATGCCGCGAACGGCGGGCTGGACGACTGCACTCGCGCGCCTGCAGGCCTATCGAGACGCGAGGCGGGGTCGACTGGGTCCAGCTCGAATCGCCGCATTCGGTCGACGAGATCAGGCGCGCGCGCGCCGTCGTCAGGGCCCGTTCTCGTTCATGAAGGGGCAGGCTGCCGGCGCTATCTCGGCCTCGACGAGCATCTGGCGCTCGGTGTGACGATCGCCTGGTATCCCGGCTTCACCCATCAGGTGATCTGGGCGGCGCTGTGGGACTTCATGCACGGCAGTTCCAGGCCGGCGGCATCGCCGCATGGGAGGAGTTCGAGACAGCCGCCAGGATCGCCCTATCCGCGTCCCGAGGTCCGGGAGCGGAGGAAGAGGGCCTGGAGAAGCAGCGCCAGCTCGAGGAGCGCTATTTCTCCGCCGACGCCCTGGCGAAATATCGCGCGCTGACGGGCGACATGATCTCAGGAGAGGCAGAGATGGCGCGCGACGGCTTCAGGATCTTTCGACTCCGACACCCATGTCGGACCGTCGATGAACATTCTCGACCGCTATCTGGCGACGGCCGAGAAGGCCCGGCTCGCCGACTGGGAGCAATCGGAAGGACGTCAATCGCCGCACCGGACGGGTCACCTACACCAAGGCGGAGCGCCATTACCAGCGCCGTCTCGGCAGCGGCGCTGCCGAGGAGGCGCCGGCCGGCTACATGGCCGGCGTTCACCGGTGCCAACGCGAGCGCGGCCCTCGCCGCGGGTCGACGACGATCCGGCCGCGCGGATCGCCGACATGGATCGCGAGGGGTCGACGTGAACCTGACCCTGCCCTCGGGCTGGTTCGGCACCTGGACGGCGGGCGACGACGTCGCGCTCGAGATGGCGATGTACCGCGCCTATCACCGCTGGATGGCGGATTATTGCGGCGCCTTTCCCGAGCGGCTCGGCGGCGTCATCCTGGCTTCGGCTCCGCGACATCGAGGGTAGCCTCGCCGAGATCCGCCGCTGGGCGGATGCGCGCTGGGCCTGGGCGGTGATGGCCTATGCGCCGGCCGGCATGCCGCTCGACCATCCCGATCTCGAGCCGATCTGGCGCCGCCGCCGCCGAGCTCGATCTCGCGGTGGTGCTTGCACACCTTCACGGTCATGCCGCCTTATGCGCCGGGCGGCGAGGACACCTGGGACAATCTGTGGCTGCAGCGCTCGGCGGCGCATCCCTGGTGCGGCATGCGCAACATGGCGGCACTGATCGGCAGCGGCGTCATGGATCGCTATCCGGGCTTGCGCATCGGCACGCTCGAAGCCGGGCACGGCTGGCTGCCGTTCTGGATCGCGCCGCATCGACGAGCATGCCGAAACCGTCAAGGCGGCATTGCCGGAGCTCGAGCACAAGCCCAGCGAATATGTTTTGAGCGGCCGCTATTTCCAGAGCATCGAGATCCCCGAAGGCGAGCGGCTGACCAACTGCGGTCGATCGACCTGTTGGGCGACGATGTGCTGATGTACGCCTCGGACTATCCGCACGGCGAGAGCTGGTTCCCGAAGTCGGCGACGACCGGTGCTCGGCTGGAACATGCCGCCGGACGCGCAAGCGCAAGCTCTTCTGGGACAACGCCGTGCGGTTCTACGCGCGCTCCGGCTTGGCGTGAAACGGGCGGGTTTCTATGATCCACCCGAGCGCGAACCTGATCGAGGAGGACGGAAGTGGACCAGGACGCCAAAGAAGACCGCGCTCAGGATGATCCCCTACGGGATCTATGTGCTGACCGCCGATGACGGCAAGGGCAATGTCGCCGCCGCCACGGTCAACTGGGTGACGCAGACCGCCTTCGCCCCGCCGCTCGTCGTCGTCGGGGTCGAAGACCGATTCCGGCGCCTACCAGATCGTCAAGGATACCAAGACCTTCGCCTTGAACATGCTGGGCAAGGACGGCAAGGGCGTGGCGTTCACCTTCTTCAAGCCGACCAAGCTCGAAGACGGCAAGCTCTCCGGTCAGGCCATTCACAAGGGCGACCACCGGCGCGCCGATCCTCGATGCCGCACCGGCGGCGGTCGAATGCCGGGTGACCAGCATCGTCGAGCAGGGCGACCACCACATCGTCGTCGGCGAGGTCGTCGAGGCGCATGTGGCAAAGCCGATCACCGGGCGCCCGGACGCCGCGATCCTCGAAATGAAGGAGCTCGGCGACAACGTCTTCTACGGCGGCTGATCCCGGCCTGCCGTCCTGACACCGTCAAACGAGGGTCCCCATGCAGCAAGAGATCAAACTGGCCGGCCGAAGGCAACGCCCGCGTTCCATACCGGATGTTCTCCGATCCCGAGATCTATCGCGCCGAGCTCGACCGCATCTTTCTCGGGCCGACCTGGCAATATCTGGCGCTGGCCGGCGAGCTGCCGCGAGCCGGGCGACTACCTGACGACCTTCCTCGGCGAGACGCCGGTCATCGTCACCCGCGGGCGAGGACGGCGAGATCCACGCGATGGTCAACCGCTGCGCCCATCGCGGCAACCTCGTCTGCCTGAAGCGGCGCGGCCATGCCGACAACCTGACCTGCGTCTATCACGCCTGGCGCTATGATCTCGAAGGCAATCTCGACAGCGTCGCCTTCCGCCGCGGCATCGCCGGCAAGGGCGGCATGCCGGCCGAGCTTCCGGCCTCGAGGAGCACGGCCTCAAAACGCTGCGCGTCGACACCTTCGGCGAGCTCGTCTTCGGCACGCTGTCGCCGGAAGCGCCGCCGCTGGCGGATTACATCGGCAACCTGATCGGCTCGCGCATCCACCGGGTCATGCACGGCAAGCCGAAGATCCTCGGCACGACCTCGCAGATCCTGCACAACAACTGGAAGCTCTATTTCGAGAACGTGCAGGACACCTACCACGCGAGCCTGCTGCACACCTTCTTCACGACCTTCCGGATCTGCGCGGCTGACCTCGGAAGGCGGCGTCGACGATCGCCGAGAACGGGGCGCATCACGCGAGCTACACGCTGCAACAAGGTCGACCGCGTCGACCAGGCGACCTCCGACCAGCTCTACGCCGGCATCCCGTCGTTGCGCGAGAATTTCCGGCTGGCCGATCCGGGCTTTCTCACCATGGTCGAGGAGATCGGCGACGACACCACGACGCAGATCCTCATCGCTCTTCCCGAATTTCGTATTGCAGCAGATCCAGAACAGCATTGCATTGCGGCTGGTGCTGCCGAAAGGGCCGGACAAGACCGAGCTGCAATGGACCTATATCGGCTTCGAGGAAGACGATGCCCGAGATGACCGACCTGCGGCTGGCGCAGGCCAATCTGGTCGGGCCCGCCGGCTATGTCTCGATGGAGGACGGTGCCGTCGGCAATTTCATCCAGCGCGCGATCCACGGCTCCGAGGAGGAGTGCTCGGTGCATCGAGATGGGCGGTTTCGGGCACGTCTCCGAAGCCAACCGGACGACCGAGGCCTCGGTGCGCGGCTTCTGGCACGCCTATCGGCCGCTGATGGGGTTGTGAGGTGACCGGCCACTCTGTTGCTGGTCAAGCGGAAAGATGCGGTCCCGATCTCGAAGCGATTGAGAGCAGCGTGCTCGCGCCGGTCAAGGCCGCTGCGCGCCGCCTCCGGCGGTGGCCTGCGGCCAGCCTTGAGCGACCCTGCGCGCGCTGCTCTTGCGGCCTCAGGTCGGGACGAAGGGATGGTCGCGCTCGATCGAACAAAGGGATGGGCTCGGCGGCACTGCCGCGCTCAGGCTGGGGCGAAGAGCTTCTCGGCATCGAAATCCTCGTCGTTACGCCACATCGCATGCAGGCCGTGCAGCAATTTGCGCATCAGCGCGACGATCGCTTGCAGCCGGGTCCTGCCATGGGCGACCAGCCGATCGACAAAGCGCGGCGGCCGCTGGGCAGCACCGCGCCGCGGTCAGCGCGGGATAGAACAAGGCCTCGCGCAGCCGCTTATTGCCCCGCTTGAGAGCCGCGGCCGGCGCGCCAGGCTGGTGCCCGAGGTTTCCTCGCGGACGTCGAGCCCGGCCTGGGCGACCCATTGGCGGGCGGTCATTGGCGGCAGCACCGACAGTTCGCCGATCACCAGCACCGCGGCCTTGGCGGCGAAGCCGGGCAGCGCTGTCGGTGCGCGCCAACAACCGCGCCAGCTCGGGGTCGCCTCGGTTTGCGCCAGCGCTGCGGCCACGAGCTCGTCGATCAGCGCCTGGTTGTGCGCGATCTGCCGCTCGAGGGCGCCGATCAACGCCGCCGGCGCCAGCTGGGTGGCGGTGATCGCGTGCAGCCGGTTGCGCGCGGCCGCCACCGTTTTGCTCAGCGCCTGCACCTCGCGGGTCAGCGCACGAAACCCAAACAGCTCGTGCCGCGGCGGTTGCCACGACACGAAATCCATCCGCCGGCCGTATTCGCGCAGCATCGCCGCGTCGACCGGATCGTTCTTGCGGCGCTGCAAGATGGCCTCGGCGAAATGGTGCGTGGCCTTGGGGTTGACCACCATCACCGCGATCCCCGCCGCCGCCAGCTCGCAGGCCAGATCGAGGAAGTACATCCCGGTCGCTTCCAGCACGACCCGCACCGGCCGCGGGCTCCGGACAACGCGTTCACCAACTTGCTGCGGCCGGCCGCGGTGTTCTCGTATTCCGCCAGCGCCAACCGTTCACCGATCACCACCAGTTTGCGGGCCGCGACATCGATACCGACGATCTCGTGACTGGACATGGGGACCTCATCTGCTTCACCATCCAGTCCGGTCCCCCGACCCTGCACCACCGTCGACCGGCCTTGTACACAGGCTCCTGGCGGGCTCTGGGATACTCCTCGGCTTCGACGTTCAGGGCGGGGGCCGCTCTTCGAACAGGATCACCCTCACCGATGTCCTTGGGACGCAGCGGCCTCCCGGACGGCCCCGATGATCGCTCATCGGAGCTTTCGGCGACATACAAGGACGCACCTGATCGGCGCAGAGGCTTGGTGGTGCGGCGGCTGGAGCTGGAAGAGCTCTACACCGATTATGTCCACTGCCTCGATGCCGACGAGCTCGAGCGCTGGCCCGATTTCTTTACCGAAGACTGCTTCTATCGGATCACCTCGGCCGAGAACTACGAGGCCGGCATGCCGTTGGGGCTGATCCATGCGACCTCGCGCAATATGCTGAAGGACCGGGTCAGCGCCTTGCGCGAGGCCAACATCTACGAGCCGCAGCGCTACCGCCACCTCGTCTCCGTCGATCAAGGTCTTGAAGGATCGAGGGGCGACGCTCGATCTCGCGGCGAATTTCCTCGTCGTGCGGACGATGCAGGAGGGCGACATGACCCTCTTCGCCGCCGGGCGCTACCCTCGACCAGGTCAGACGCGACGACGGCACCTGGAAATTCGCCCGCAAGAATGTCGTCCTCGACAGCCGTCAGATCGACACCTTGCTGGCGATCCCGATCTGAGCGCTGATCACGCCGCGGCGGCAGTAATCCGACCGGCCTTGATCGCCTCGAGGAGGCGCGCGCCAATCGCGCTCGGTCTGGTCGGCATAGGCCATCGCGAATTCGGCGATCGCTTTGTCGAATTCGCTGTCGTCGCCCATATAGCCGGAGAGCGCCACGGCGTCGCCGGCACGCGCATGGGCGCGCGCCAGGTGCGGCCGCACAGCTTGGCGTAGTACGGCAGCGCCTCTTCGAGCAGTGCGCCGAGATTGGCCAGACGCGAATCCTTCAGCCGCCGGACATAGAAATAACGCCCGTTGACCTGGTTCCGCGTCCAGCCGAGAAAGACGTCGGCGGCAGCCTGCATCATGCGCTGCCCGACCACCACCCGTTCCCCGTGATTGGCGTAGTCCGAGGCACCCGCGAAAGGAGCGAGCACCGATGCCTGCGCCTCCTTGATCTGCAACAGCAGGGGCGAACCATCGTCCGCGACGAACAAGCCGATCGCGCAGAACGTGCCGACGCTGCCGACCCCGACGGTCTTGAAGGCGATGTCGCGGCGATGATAGCGCTGCAGCAGCACCCGCCGGTCCTCCTGCAAACTCTCGGCATAAGACGCGAACGCCTGATGCGCATGGAGCTCGTGGTGGCTCAGATGGCGCACCAGCGGCGGCTTGTCCTTGATCTTCCAATCGCCGTTTTTCCGCTCGACGAGACCGAAATGCTCGGCCGCACCCCGCAGTACGGTCTCGCGGCGCTTCTCGATCTTGTGACGGATCTTGCTGGAGTCGATATCGGCGATGGCGCGCGGCGAGATCGATGCGCGAGCTCCAGGCGGCGAGCGGCGACAGCAGCGCCAGCTCTGCCAGGTGCCGGCGATAGCTCTTCGCGGCCGTGCGGGCGAGAAGACGGCACTCCCGGTCCGAGGCCTTGGCAACCCGACCGGCGACGGCGAGGCTCGCAGCAAGCCGCTTCACATCCCACTCGAAGGGGGCCGGCAATGTCTCGTCGAAATCGTTGACATCGAAGACCGCGGTGCCCTCGGCGTCGCATAGGCGCCGAAATTCGCGAGATGACAGTCGCCGCAGGCCTGTACGCGCAAACCGGTGGACGGGACCCGCGGCGAGATCGGCAGCCATGATCGCCGCCGCACCGCGCAGAAAGGCAAAGGCGTCCGCCTTCATCCGCGCTGTAGCGCTCCGGAAGCAGCTCCGGGATGCGGTGCTTGCCCTGCTCGATCAGCACCTCGACCGGATCAGCCCGGTTCGGCAGGCGGCTTCCATTCGGCCTGCGCACTGGAGCGGCACTTGACGCCGCCAATCGGCGCCCTGCGCGCGCTGTTCGTCCAGCTTCGGCATCCGGCGCCCGTGATCCGGAGGATCTGTCCACGTCCATTCATCCTCAAATTCCGCGACACGGGAGATGTTAACTTCAATCCCGTGAATGCGCAGGGCTGTCCGGGGACGAGGCGACCTCCCGGGAACGCCGGCCAGCAATGCCACCACATCCAAAAGAGATGGTCCCTCGCTCTCTGTGTGCTTCTCCGCTTTCATCGCAGCACCCAACGGGTGACAAACCTCGGCACGTCCTCGCCGGATCGCACAATCCAGATCGTCCTTACACAGCACTTCTTTCCCGTGTCGCGGATGGTCGCACATTGCGGTCGCAATCGGGCGCGCTTCTGGGCGGCGTCTTCGATGTGCTGCCTTGCTTTATTCTGGCAGACCGGCTGCGCGCAGAGCGTCGCTCAGAGGCACAGCGATCGCCGGCACGGGATCGGTCGCCGCGCACCATTCGGCAATACTGAAACCGGGCTGGAGTGCGAGCACGCGCGAGGCGGCTGCCTTTCATTCCCCGCACGCAGAGCACGATTTACCATTGTCCCAGGCGCCCGAAGCCGGCGATCATCGCCCGAAATTCACCCGGAATCGGGAGAATGTCGGTTGAATTATTTTGCGACCTATCCATTAGGGAGGGCGGGGCAATGGCACCGTACAACTTTGATGATCATAACATTAAATGGAACAAAGCTTGAGACTTAGAGCATTTATTATATTCTATCCTGAACGTCGATGAAAAGAACTATATCGTCCACGTGCTGTTCAAATTCGATGCCAATGAAAAGATCGTTCTCCATCGACATATGATACCGAATAATACTTTTGTCGTGCAAGGCGAGCATCGCCTCTATGAACCCGGATGGCACGCCTCAAGGAAATTCGTCCGGTTGGCAGCTACCGATGCAAGCCCACCAGGGGACGTGCATAGCGAAGGCGGAGGCCCTGGATCAAGACGTCGTCGTCTTTTTCGACATGCGGGGACATGACGGCGTTTTTTACGAAGTACTCGATGATAACCAGAATGTCATCGGCACGCTCGAGTTACGCAGACTTCCTCGGCCTCTACAAAGCGCAGCAAGGTCTACCCTGAAGCTGCACCGGGCCGGCCCACCGTCTTCGACAACAGGGCCGTGTCGATCCCGGCGTCGCCGGCGTCGTTGCGCCCGTAGGGAGCCTGGGCCCGGGACCCAGATCCCATGCACCTTGTCCTCCGGCAGACCCAGCGGGCGGGCGACCCCGTCGCGCGCGAAATGAGGCTTTTGCGAGCCGATCCACAGGGTGGCGCGCCGTCCGCCCGCGCGTCGACCACGGCGCAGGCCGGACCGCGCTGGCATGCGATTGGAACGGCCACTCGTATTCCGCCTCGACGACCCGCGGCGCCGGCGAGCAGGCGGTCGACACCGGTCGCGACCGGCACCTCGCGCTTGACGGCCGGTGCTTAGCCAATGGGGTTGTAGCCTACGGCCACCCGCGAAAATGCCTTGCGTCGGGTCTCGAACACGCTATGGCAAAGATTAACCATGTTTTACCGTGCCTCAATGGACGGACCATATCTCATGCGCGTTTGCGCGTTGCTCATGTGCTCAGTCGTCGCGGTTTTTGGCTTTTGTGCGGCGCAGGGAGTCATGCCGCGATTTTGCTGAACGACAACTTTGATACCGAGAACGGGGGCGCTCCGACGCTAATTATTTCGGCTTTGCCAATTTCAATGTCGTCAACGCCGGTAGTGGGGGAGCGGCCGACCTCATCGGGAACAGATTCTTCGATTTCTATCCGGCAATGGACTTTATGTCGATATTTGCGGGTCCCCGCTTGCGGCGTCGTGACCACGAAGCAAACATCTCGGGGTAGGCAGCGCAGCACGGTTACGCTCAATATAATGGTAATGCTCGCATAAACGGCGTCGATGCAGTCGACGTCAGCTTTGGCAGCTTTTCGGCGGCCTTTCCGCTTACCGAGTTCCAGACGGCGACAGAGATTGTGAATGTCACGCTGACTGCGCCGGTCAACTCGACAATCACCGACCAGGGCCTCTTTGGGCCAGCTATTGGCAATATCATCCTTCGGTTGGCGTAGCGACCGCCGCGGCCGCGGTAGCCCGAACCGGCCTCGCTGGCGCCCTCGGTGCCGGCCTACTTTGGCTTCGCGGCGTTCCGCCGCCGCTCGGCTTAGGCCCACCCTCTCCATTCACGTCGGCGATTGGGGCGAAGGCGCGGACACCTTTCAGGCGAGCGCCGGCTTGAGCCGCTCCGGGGTCAGCGGGGCGCGGCGCAGGCGCACGCCGGTGCGCGTCGAAGACGGCGTTGGCGATGGCCGCGGCGACCGGGCGGATCGAGCTTTCGCCGGCGCCGGCCGGCGGCAGTTCGGGGCGGTTGAGCAGCACGATGTCGACTGCCTCGGGCGCCTCGGTGATGTCGAGGATCGGGTAGGAGAGCCAGTCGGTGCTGGTGACCCGGGCGCGGTCGAAGGCGACCTCCTCCGACAACGCGCGGCTCGTGCCCTGGACGACATTGCCTTCGATGCAGCGCCGCAGCCCGTCCGGGTTGATGATCAGCCCGCAATCATGGGCGACGGTGAATTTGCGCGCCCAGACCTTGCCGGTGCGGCGGTCGATCTCGACCTCGGCGACGATCGCGACCACCGCACCCGAGCGCTGGGCATAGGGCGATGCCGCGGCCGGTCAAGGTGTCGCCGCTGCGGTCGGGCCGCGGCGACGGGCGCGGCTCCCACCTGCGCGCGCTCGGCCGCCGCCTTGACGACGGCGATGTCGCGCGGCGCCTTCAGATAGCGCAGGCGGAATGCGACCGGCTCTGAAAGATTTTTGTTGTCGCCGGCATCGCAACAAGAATGTGCTTATTGGCGTGTATAGAGGGCTTCTGCTCGATCACCATGAGCTCGTGGTGCCTGGGAGTCTTCTCTCAGGATGATTCATCTGTTTCAGGGCAGACGGAAGTGGCCTGCGGTATCGAGCCGGTCGGCAGTAAATCAGGTGTTTAGCTGCTGAGCACTAGCGTGCTGAGACCTTGCCGGCAGGCAATAGCGAATGCGGTCCGTCCAGAGAACGCGTGCGCACTGTGGCGAGCTGTCACCGATCGGCCACTCAGGCTCGCCGATGCAGAACGCGATTTTGGCGTCGGCCAGCCGGTGGGCGGCGGTGAACTGGAAGCCGCGATAGGAAGCGGGACGATCAGGATCTCGGCGCCTTGCGCCGCAAGTCGCTGAGAGCGCACGCATTCGATAGTCGCCGAGCGCGGTGCGCGCCAGGTTTCCCGCCAGGCGATGCCCCATTGACCAGCGCCAGCGCAAGAACGACCACTGCGCCCCATCGCGTGAGCGCTGAGCGCTCGCCGGTGCCGAGCGCGAGAGGAAGATCGGCACCCCCAGGAAGAACGGCGCGTACCGCGCCAACCAGGGTTCGGGAAGATTGCGGTGATCGCGGCTAAGCCCAGGGCGATCATGGATAGCGCCGATCGACGATCCGCGCCGCGCCGCGTCGCGTGACAGCGCCCGCTGCGAGCAGAGCGACGATCGTCTCCAGCGCGAAGAATGGGCCGAACCCGCCGATGCGAGGATCGGGCGCGCCCATGCTTATAAGCTCGCGCGGCGTCACCGTACCGGCGCCATTTGAGCTGGACAGATAAAGCTCGGTGCGCGAGAGCAGCGACGCCGCCAACATCGCCGGCGGCGCGAGACCTCAAAGCGCTCGGCCGGCCGAGATCGCCGCCCGGGCCTGACCCAGTTCGATGAGGTGGCCATAGTCGCGCAGATTGGTAACGTAGGGTCGGAAACCGATCGCTATGCACCCGAGCACCAATGCCCAACACCAGTGCCGCCAAGCGAGGGTGCAGCACCCTGCTTCCAGGCCGCAAGCGCAGCGATCACGGAATCACTGCGCCGTAATAGATGCCGGCGAGCTTTGCACCGGTGATAAGGATAATCGACGCGGCAATCAGGCCGCGCGCGGCGCGGCGGCAAGCCGAGCGCGTCAGCAGCACCGCACTCAATGGCAGCGCTATTCCGGATCTCGTAGAGCGAACCGTCGACGTGGAAGGCAGGATAGTTGTCCCAGCGCCACGGGATTGGCCACAACCGCGTGCTCACCAACGCCAATTCGGAAGCCGCGTCAGCGGTCGCCTCGCGGGTGTACTACCGGTCCACGCCGGCAACTCAGGGTGAGCAAGGCGGCCACGACAAAGAGGAAGTTCAACCCCCGTTCGCGTGCCCCCTGGACGCCGCCGGTCATCAGCGATGAGAGGGCGGCCCGGACTCGGTCCATAGGGGCCGTTCGCCTGCGGGTTCGCCCTCCCGACGATGTCGGCTGCGGCAGAAGACCGGGAATCCATCCCCCGGCGAGAAGTAGGGAGCGCCGGCAGGTGATAACTCGTCCTCGTCCCACGACGTCGTGGCGGAGCTGCGGCAGGTGCGCGGTGAGCCATGCGGCCGCGAGGTGGAGGCCGGCCGTGACGGCGACGGCATCGGCGCGAGACTGGCCCCGGGCACCAGAGCGGCCGCCGCCACAGCGCAGGATCGCGATATGAGCGGGCCCCGGCGGAGGAGCGCCCCGCACCGCAAGCGGCACCGGCAGGTTCTGTCCAGCGCATCTGCCATGCGTCGATCGCGAGATAGAGCGCCGGCAACACCCATCAGGACATGCGCGACGGCAATTTGCGGACCGGTATCGGCGTGGAACAACCGCCAACCGCCCCAGCGCGAGGCGAAATTGTAAGACGGAGGCGCGTCCTGCATCGCGGCCGGCCGAAAATGCGAGGTCGGCACCATGTTTGAGCATATCTATAGCGTAATCCCTGCTCGGTTGGTTAGGGAACGTCGCCCTTCGAGCGAAGCCGATCTGTTGCTTCGAACAAGGTCGACAAAAATGGTGCCGGAAACACGATGCTCCTCCCCGTCGCCTGGATGGTGGCATGGAGCCACCACAAGCGGAGCATAATTGAGGCGTATAGGGGGAGCAGTGGAGTGACGAGACCGGTAACGGCATCTCTCCGTCGCTTCTAGCGCCTCAGCATTCCCGCGTGGCTACCCTCGTATGGCCCCGCGAGCTACGCCAGCGCCGGCTTGAGCCGCTCCGGGGTCAGCGGGGCGCGGCGCAGGCGCACGCCGGTCGCGTCGAAGACGGCGTTGGCGATGGCGGCGGCGACCGGGCGGATCGAGCTTTCGCCGGCGCCGGCCGGCGGCAGTTCGGGGCGGTTGAGCAGCACGATGTCGACCGCCTCGGGCGCCTCGGTGATGTCGAGGATCGGGTAGGAGAGCCAGTCGGTGCTGGTGACCCGGGCGCGGTCGAAGGCGACCTCCTCGGACAGCGCGCGGCTGGTGCCCTGGACGACATTGCCTTCGATGCAGCGCCGCAGCCCGTCGGGGTTGATGATCAGCCCGCAATCGTGGGCGACGGTGAATTTGCGCGCCCACACCTTGCCGGTGCGGCGGTCGATCTCGACCTCGGCGACGATCGCGACCACCGCACCCGAGCGCTGGGCGTAGGCGATGCCGCGGCCGGTCAGGGTGTCGCCGTTGCGGTCGGGCCGCGGCGAGGGGCGCGGCTCCCACTTCGGCGCGCTCGGCCGCGGCCTTGACGACGGCGATGTCGCGCGGCGCCTTCAGATAGCGCAGGCGGAAGGCGACCGGGTCGGCGCCCACCGCGGCGGCGATCTCGTCGATGAAAGATCCGCTGGCGAACTGGATCTGCGCCGGCCGCAGCCTATGAGCGGGCGTTCTGACGTCGATCAGTGGCAGCCGCCGCCGGACGTAGTGCAAGATGAGCAATTCCGACCGCGCGGGCAGGGAACGACCGCGTAGGCACGACCTTTGATCGTCGCTGAACTCCACGAGCAAGATCTTGTCCTCGAGCTGTTCCACGACCGTGCGCTGACTTGCCCGCGGGCAAGTCCCTCCTCGGGAACGTCAGCCAGCACAATGCCACCACATCCAAAAGAGATAGCCCCTTCGCTCTCTGCGTGCTTCTCTGCGCCATCATCACAGCACCCAACAGGTGACAAACCTCGGCACGTCCTCACCGGATCGCACAATCGCAGATCGCCCTTACCACAGCGCTCCTTTCCGGGTCGCCGGATGGTCGCGTCGAGGCGCCAATGGCTTCCCCACGCGTCGAGCCACAGAGTGTGAGGCTCGCCCGGAGCGCGCAGCTTCGAGCAGAACGTCCCCGCAACCACGGCGCATCGCTCCGCTGAAGGTCGAGCTGCCCCGCGAAACACTCGAGAGCCTCCTTGGTGCCGGCCAGCGCGGGTGCGACGCAGACTCAGATCAATAGTCCCCGAGCCCTGCCGAACATCGAGGATTGCCCGATTGCCGCGCGGCAGACGCCTTTGTCGCGCCGGCGCGTACACTTCGCACCGCGGTCAGACCGTAAAGCTGACAGCTCGGCCTCGTCGACAACCCATCGCTTCTGCCGTCGGACCAGGCTGGCCGGCGAGGCTGGTGCTGGCGGTCGCTCTCGTTGGTGTCGATGATGTCGATGCGCGAGCAGCCCCCGCCTTCGAACGCGTAGCCGACCACCGCACCGTCCCGGTCGAGGCGGCGGCGCGGGCGCGGTCGAGGCCGAGGCCCTTGGGGTCCCAGCAGCATGCCCTTCATAGCGGCGTGCCCTGGAACCCGCACCGGCCGGCCCACCGCCTTCTCGACCGCAAGGCCGCGTCGATCCCGGCGTCGCCGGCGTCGTTGCGCCCGTAGGAGCCGGACCCGGGACCCAGATCCCGTGCACCTTGTCCTGCAGCAGCCCAGCGAGTCGGGCGAGTCTCACAAGCAAGTGGCTCAGTTCTCAGGCGTGATGCCGGCTTGGCGCAGGATCGACCGCAGAGTGCCGCGTTTGAGATCCCGATTATGATAGGGAATAGTAACCAGCAGCCCTGGTTTTGCGGGATGCCGAAGGTAGTAGTGGCTCCCTCGGATATGGTGCACAAAGAAGCCGGCTCGCTCCAGGGCGCGGATGAGTTGGCGTGGTCGAACAACCGGAAGGCCATTCATTCCTGTTCGATGGCAACCGCGACCGTCTCTTTGATAATGTTGCCCAACGGCAACGGATCTTCCGGCGGGATCGGTAGTCCGTCTTTGGCAAGGCTCTCGAGATATCCGCGGATGGCATCGGCCGCCATGTCCCGCGCCTTCTTCCAATGTGTCGCCTTCGGTTACCAACCCCGGCAAGGACGGGCACGTGACGACGTAGCCGCCTTCCTCAGCCGGCTCAAACAAAACCGTGTATCGATATTGGTGTGCCGTCACAGCCTGTCTCCGACAATGACTAGCCGAATGTATCATACCCGCCGGTTAAGCACGTGCTCGATGGCCTAGGCCAGCGCCGACCTCAACCGCTCCGGGGTTCAGCAGTGCGGATATGAAATCAGCCCACAGACGTCTCACCGCTCATGCGCGGCGCGCTTCGCCGAGACCTTCGGCGAGCAGGGTCACGGCCAGGGTGTTGAGGCTCACCCCTTCGCGCTTGGCGCGCTCGGCGAGCCGGCGATGCAGCGATTTCAGGCGCGCAGCTGCCATTTGCCGCTGTAGCCTTCGGCCGGTTCGACCGAGGGCGGCGGGATCGGTCGGCCGGCCTCCTTCATTGCAGCGATCCAGCAGCGTTTCGCATCCTCGCCGTTGGCGATGGCTTCCTCTATCGTCTCGCCATCCGACATGCAGCCGGGCAGATCGGGAAACTCGATCAGGTAGCCGCCGCCTTCGTCCTCGGTCAGCGGCCGCACCGTAAAGCGATATTGGCTGTCACTCATTGCTCGCTCGCACCGCCTCGATAAACGCGACAAAGCGACGGACATAAACCGGCTTGATTGGCCGCCGTGCCGGAACCGACACGGCTTCGGCAACGGCGGGATGCTCGAAGACCACGTGACTGCCGCCCGGCTTTCGGATGTTGACGCCATGCGCGGCAGCGACGGCCTCCAGGCTCGCGATCCGCCAGTCGCGCGGGTTGGCCCGCATCCGGTCGAGCGTCCTGTCGGCCCGTGGCATGTCCAGTCCGCTTTCGGTTATATGGTATCATAGGCGGTACCGTGCAACGCCGTAGCGGCTTGCGCAAGGGCGCGATCGTTCCCCAGGCCAGCCGCTTGTTGGCGAAGCCGTAGGATCCGGCGGGCACGCCAAAGCCCTGCAACGACTTCAACGGCAGGCCCATCAGCTGGCCGGCGAGGCTGTAGGCGGGGTCGTCTCGTTGGTGTCGATGTCTGATGCGCGAGAAGCCCTTGCTCTCGAAGACATAGCCGATCACGCGCACCGTCCCGGTCGAGGGCGGCGCGGGCGCGGTGGATCGAGGCCGGTGCCCTTGGGGTCCCAGCCGTGCCCCTCATAGCGCATGCCCTGGACGCGCACCGGCCGGCCGACCGCCTTCGACAACAACGCCGCGTCGATCCCGGCGTCGCCGGCGTCGTTGCGCCGCGTAGGAGCCCGGGCCCGGGACCCAGATCCCGCGCACCTTGTCCTGCGGCGGCCCAGCGCGCGCGGGCGACCCCGTCGCGCGCGAAATGCGGCTTTTGCGAGTCGGTCCAGAGGGTGGCGTCGTGCTGACTACGGCGCAGGCCGGCCCATGCTGGAGCAGTGTTCAACTGACGCATGGTCCTATTTTCGTCCGCCTCTCAATTGTCTTGCTCCCATCGCGCCGCATTTTTGGCATCGCCTGTGCTTACGACGGACGACTTTCGTCCCGTCCCCGAACTGCTGATCCGATCGAGCCCGAATGCGGCCCTGTATCGGCTCGTGTCGGTATTCTTACATAAGGCCTCGGCGACACGAGCGTGGCCAGGAAGGGCCGATAATACGGGACAATGCGCGTGGCACCCTTGTGGACCTGGGAAGGGAAGTTGAACCGTCTGCGCGTCAATTCCACCGCGTCACGACCCCGCTGCGCCTGGAAGAAATTTAACCTATTGATCTCTTCTATTCCCGTATGCGAAAGAAGATTACCGATTTTTGAAAATAAACTCTGTCGGAAAATTTTACACAAATTTGACACGCAACCTGCGGCCCCGTGTAACGCGCAGCGCCGAGATTATGCTTTTACGGGATCTTTTGGCAAGAATTGCCGCGCCGGTAAATTAAGGTTAACGTTACAAGAAAAAAGGAAACCTAGCGGCGCCAAGGTGGCCGGTCTCGAGCAGACCGTTACGAGTGTCGTCGACCCGGCATTTGTAGCAATAGCGTGGAAACCCTGGCCCAACGGGAGGAATATGACCATGTTGGCCGATCGCGAGGGTTACCTCACTGCGCTAGCAAAGTCAGCTAGCCAGTAGCGGAGTACGATACCGCGAAGCCGATGCGCAATTACGAGCGTGCGGGGCGCCATCACCCTGGCCACGCCGACGATCGGACTTATCCAGTCGCCCGCAGCAAGTAAAGAACTGGCTCCCAAGCCATCGGGTGACAACCGTACTTTATCACGCAGTAGCCCTTGTCGACAATTCCACTGGGAGCCTGACCCTAGAAGCCTACAAAGCGAGGAAGTTGGGAAGGCTAAGAACAGCCTAACGCGGACTTTACCTCGATCATGATGGGCAGCAACCCGCCGGCTCCCAATCCCGCGGCTGTGCTTGGAAATGAAAAGATAACCATCACCGCAAAAGACAAATACCGGAAAGCAAGTGACCGAGACGTATAGCCCGCCCGTCGGCTTTGTGAATAAGTAATCCAGTCGTGAGGTAAACGTTTCGGTGATACCAAGGTCGATCTGTTCACGCTTACTCGTGACGAAGTCAGACGCTCAGGGATCGGCTGGAGTTTATACCCGCCAACTTTTGCTTTAATCTAAATACCAAAGCGAATGATTGCGATAGCTCAGGTGACACCCGGCTTTTGCCGGGCGGTCTGCAGCCCTGCGTGACAGACCCTTCGTCACGCCCAGCCCCTCGCTCCTACCTGTACGACGTTGGCCGATCGATAACCTTGCTCTTGAGACGGATCTGGAACCACTTCGCCGGGGTGACTTTTTTGCCACCGACCGGCGCTTGTTGAACCTGCTGTGGAGCTTGACGATAGCCGCGGCTGCGCGATCGCGAGCAAGAGTGACCTGATCATCGGATTTCTCCAACCAAACCCTGACGGAGCCCAATGGAAATCGATAAATCCTGATGATGGTATCGCCCACGCTCGGAAACGCACTCAGCGTCTCGATTGGGTCGGCAACTCGTCGTCGATCCTCAGCTGTTTCGATCTATTCGACGGTCCCGCACGTACTCCGGGTGAGCGCAATGGTTTTCATGGTGACGGCCTCGCATCCGGTATTGTCGAGGTTCCTGAACCTCCGACGGTATCTGCTCGCTGCGTCTGCAAGCCTGATGCTCGTTGGACTGAGGTTCGCAAGTGCGCTGAGTCGGATAAGACGGAGGGACAGCCCCGTCATTACAACGATAAATCCATCTTGGCTCAGAGAGTGGAACCGGTCATGAGCCGGATCGTAAAGCAAATCCCTCAAACCCGCAGTGATCAGCGTCATCGGCGTCATTGCGCTATGTGCGACGGTAGTTCGCACAGGTAGCAAAAAAGCGCTGAAAGCGCAGCGCGGCTTCGACTTCTCCTGACAGCGCTAGCATTTCTCTGCTTTCACATACCGGATAGTGCTTAGTACATCTAAATAAAGCGATGCGAAGGTTTGATCAAAATAACCCGAGGCTTTTTTTCCCGCCTGTCTGGCGGCTTTCGTAAGTTCCGTGGGCTAATTCTATGCAAGCCGACCTCATCTCGAGACAATCTGGAAAGAGGACTGCAAGTGATGCTTACATTTAGCGGATCTAGATCTAGAGGATCGGCCACGTTGCGCTGGTTTAGGCTTGGTGTTATGATCCGCTCTTTTGCTTCCGCATTAATCGCAGGCGAACACGATCTACGACTGCTGCGAGCCGCCAGCAATGCGTGGGACGCGCAGATGGTTTGGCCGTACAGGAGGCGCCAGCCAACGCCTTTCCGAACGTTCCCGGGGATGAGGCTAATATAAAGCCTCTATAATGCGGTTACGGTTACCTTAGCGAATCCAGTGCTGCTGAGACTGATAAAGATCGCTGGACAATGGCAGTCTGGTTGCTGACTACGAACACTACGCTCAATACAAGCGTGTCGGCAATGATCGCGCAACGGGCACATTGCTCCTGCCGGCGGCACACTGACGGAACGGGAACGCTCGATCTCACTGGCCCCAGAGCGGTGGTCACGGCCCAAGGAACTCGGTTATCAATACACCGCTCAATCCATCAAAGGCACGCTGCAGGTTCAAGCCACCTCCAGACCGACAGTAGATGCGTTCTAAGATTGGCGAACGTGCTCGATAACAGCAACATTAACCGCTTGACGTCCGTTAATGCGGGCGGGGCAACGGATGAGGGGACGCCAGCGGGCAGGCGACCCTCGAAATCAACGGAGGGGCCGGAATTCGCAATAATGGAACCGTCAACATTGAAAGAGTGAGGCGCGGCTCTTCACGCACGATCAACGCGACGCTGGAAATAATAAGACGATAACGATCGATCCGAACCAGAAAATGACGCCCGAAAAAGCAGGCCTGACCTCGGGCGCAGCCAACGCGGCTCATAAGAACAATGTATAAAACTAAATCGGGCAGGCTCGCGATTACGGGCCTCCTTCACGAACGCTCAGGGGCGGAGATCGTCGGTTCTGGGGTCCTGAACCGGAAGGGGATTCAGAATTGACCGACAACGGAAAAATCACGGTGACGCAGATTACGCCCACGGGCACGACCTGCGCCCCAGCGGGCGGACCTGCCGGTAACCACTGAGGACCAGCCAACGAGCTACGCTTCGGGGGTGCTAAACTTCATCGGAGACTACCGCAGACTGGATTCAAGCAGTGCTCGACCTCTCCATTGGATCTCGACCCTCTCCCGACCAAAGTCACCAATGACCCTAGCAGTGGACGGATTCAGCGATCTCGATGTGGGATGTTGACATCTCACTGATAGATGTGCTACCGCACCAGGGAGACCCCGTTCGTCATCCTGACGAGTTCGCAGGGCGTCTCCGGAGGATTCTCCAATGCTATTCCACACTCGCGGTGCCGGGCGGCATCTTCGATGTTCTGCATGACCCTCTCGACGAAAAAGCTTCAGTAAGAGTGCCGCTGATTTTGTTTGCGCCAGAACCCGGTACCGCAATCTTGATGATGAGCGCCTTGCTATCGCTGCTAGCTCTTCGGCAGCTCCGTAGCAATGGAGCGGCGCGCTCGATCCAGCCTTTGAAAGAACGTTCTGATCTGACTTCGGCTCGTGGTTATGCCAGCCTGGGTAAGTGTTCAGTTTACACGCCGCTGCGTTATCCGGGATGGTCGTGGCTCAGCGCTCGGCCGAAATTGGCCTTACGCCAGCGCCGGCTTGAGCCGCTCCGGGGTCAGCGGGGCGCGGCGCAGGCGCACGCCGGTCGCGTCGAAGACGGCGTTGGCGATGGCGGCGGCGACCGGGCGGATCGAGCTCTCGCCGGCACCGGCCGGCGGCAGTTCGGGGCGGTTGAGCAGCACGATGTCGACCGCCTCGGGCGCCTCGGTGATGTCGAGGATCGGGTAGGAGAGCCAGTCGGTGCTGGTGACCCGGGCGCGGTCGAAGGCGACCTCCTCCGACAAGCGCGCGGCTGGTGCCCTGGACGACATTGCCTTCGATGCAGCGGCGCAGCCCGTCGGGGTTGATGATCAGCCCGCAATCATGGGCGACGGTGAATTTGCGCGCCCACACCTTGCCGGTATGGCGGTCGATCTCGACCTCGGCGACGATCGCGACCACCGCCCCCGAGCGCTGGGCGTAGGCGATGCCGCGCCCGGTCAAGGTGTCGCCGTTGCGGTCGGGCGCGCGGCGAGGGGCGCGGCTCCCACTCGGCGCGCTCGGCCGCCGCCTTGACGACGGCGATGTCGCGCGGCGCCTTCAGATAGCGCAGGCGGAAGGCGACCGGGTCGGCGCCGATCGCGGCGGCGATCTCGTCGATGAAGGATTCGCTGGCGAACTGGATCTGCGGGCCGACCGGGTCGCGCAGATGCGCGGTGCGCAATGGCGAGGCGCGGTCGAGCAAGGGTGCGATCGTCTCCCAGGCCAGCTGCTTGTTGGCGAAGCCGTAGGATTCGGCGGGCACGCCAAAGCCCTGCAACGGCTTCAGCGGCAGGCCCATCAGCTGGCCGGCGAGGCTGTAGGCGGGGTCGCTCTCGTTGGTGTCGATGTCGATGCGCGAGAAGCCCTTGCTCTCGAAGGCGTAGCCGATCACCGCACCGTCCTGGTCGAGGGCGGCGCGGGCGCGGTGGATCGAGGCCGGGCCCTTGGGGTCCCAGCCGTGCCCCTCATAGCGCATGCCCTGGACGCGCACCGGCCGGCCCACCGCCTTCGACAGCAAGGCCGCGTCGATCCCGGCGTCGCCGGCGTCGTTGCGCCCGTAGGAGCCCGGGCCCGGGACCCAGATCCCGTGCACCTTGTCCTGCGGCAGGCCGAGCGCGCGGGCGACCCCGTCGCGCGCGAAATGCGGCTTCTGCGAGCCGGTCCACAGGGTGGCGCCGTCCTCCCGCGCGTCGACCACGGCGCAGGCCGGGCCCATGCTGGCATGCGACTGGAACGGCCACTCGTATTCCGCCTCGACGACCCGCGCGGCACCGCGCGAAGGCCGGGCTCGATTTCCCCAGTCGCGACAGGCACTTCGCGCTTGACGACGGGCGCTTGACGGATGTGTTGATAGAGTGCGGAATTTTCGGGAAAGGGTGGTGCCGGCTCGACCAGGTGACCGCGAGCCGCTCGGCCGCCTGCACCGCGTCCCATTCGCGCTCGGCGACGATGCCGAGGAAGCCCTTGTCGCGCACGACCCGCACGCCCGGGAATGTCGCGCACCGAGCTCTCGTCGACGGCGAGCGGCACGGCACCCGCGACCGGCGGGCGGATCATGCGGCCGTGCAGCATCCCGGCACCTTGACGTCGGTGACGTAGTCGAGCGTGCCGAACACCTTGGCCGGGACGTCGAAGCGCGGCGGCGAGGTGCCGACGATCTTGTAGGCGCTGGGCGGCTTGGGCTTCGCCTGCGCCCTCGGCGACGAGATCGTTGCCGAGCTTGCCGTTCCACTTCATCGGCAGATCGAAATAGCGGTCGCCGATCAGCTCGCCATAGCTGAGTTTGCGCGCCGGATCGCCGGTCACGGCGACGACGCCGTCGGCGACTTCGAGCCAGTCGGCCGGGACGCCGAGCCGCGCCGCGGCCATCTCGAGGAGCACGCGGCGCGCCTCGGCCGCGGCGTTGCGCAAGGCGATGCCGCCCTTCTGCACCCCGGTGCTGCCGCTCGCACCACCCTGGTTGACGGTCCATGGGTGTCGCCCATCACGACGCTGACCCGCGCCAACGGCACGTCGAGCTCCTCGGCGACGATCTGGGCGATCGCGACATCGACCCCCTGGCCCATGTCCATCTTGCCGAAATAGGCGACGACATCGCCGTCGGACTTGATCGCGAGCCAGCTGTCGAGCTGGTCGGGCGGCGAGCGGCGGCTTGACCGCGGCACCGGGTTCGGCGGCGGCGAAACCGCCGGGGAGGCCGAACGAGACGACGAGCGCGCCGGTGCCCTTGAAGAGGCTGCGCCGATCGAGCGAGAATTGGCGATCGAATTGCGTCATCGTCCCCTCCCTACGCCGCCTGCGCCGCGCGCCGGACGGCGCGCAGGATCGCCATATGCGTGCCGCAGCGGCATTTGAGACCGGAGAGCCCGTCGCGGATCTGCTGCTCCGAGGGGTGCGGGTCTCGCGCAAGCAGTGCGGCCGCGGTCATGATCCAGCCGTTGAGGCAATAGCCGCATTGCGGCACCTGCTCGGCGATGAAGGCGGTCTGCAGCGGGTGCGGCTTCTCCGGCGTGCCGAGCCCGGCGAGGGTCGTGACCTTGGTCCCGGCCGCCGCCGATACCGGCACCGAGCAGGACCGGGTCGGCGCGCCGTCGAGGTGCACCGTGCAGGCGCCGCATTGCGCGAGCCCGCAGCCGAAATGCGGGTTGTTGAGCCCGAGCTCGTTGCGCAGCACGTATAAGAGCGGCGTGTCGGGTGCGACCTCGACGGTCCGCTTCTCTCCGTTCAGCTCGAAGGCGATGCGTTCGGCCATTTCCGTACCCCTTCCCGACGACACCGGGATGAGGTTAACACAGGCCGACGGCGGCTCATGGATCGTCATTCACAACGTCAAAGGCTCCCTGCTAAGCCGTCAAGGCAGCGTCGGGTTCATGATATAACTATTTGATCTAAAATGGGATATTATGTGGGAAAACGATCTTTGCGGCGATTCTTCCCTGAGCTCAGGGAGGCGGCTCCCTGAACCGGGGTTCGACATGCACCGATCGGCGGGGCAGAATAATCCCGGCAAGGAGGCAAAACGCGACATGAGCGGGTTGCCGCCGCGGTTGCTCGGAGTGCTGCTCGGCGCGGGCTTGGCGCTCCTTGCCCGGAGTCGTCAGCGCGGCGGAGGGCAGGATCGTCGTCGCCTCGAAGATCGACGCCGAGGGAGCCTTGCTCGGCAACATGATCATGGCCCTGCTTCGAAGCGAATGGCCTCGCAGTCGACAACAAGCTGCAGCTCGGCCCGACCAACATCGTCCGCGCTGCGATCATCGCGGGACAGATCGACATCTACCCCGAATACACCGGAAACGGCGCGCTGTTCTTCCACCTCGAGGCGGATCCGGTATGGAAGGACTGGGCGCGCGGCAAAACCAAGGTCAGCTCCTCGACCTCGAGAGAAACCACCTCGTATGGCTCGCCCCGGCACCGGCCAACAACACTTGGGTCATCGCCGTACGTCGCGACGTGGCGGCGGGCTAACCGAGCTAAAGACCATGAGCGACCTCGCCGGATATCTCGCACGCGGCGGGCGGATCCGGCTTGCCGCCTCGGCGGAATTCGTCGAAAGCCCGTCGGCCTTGCCGAGTTTCGAGGCGACCTACGGCTTCCGTCTCTCCGGCGACCAATTGCTGACCTTGTCGGGCGGCAACACCGCAGCGACCTTGCGCGCCGCGGCCGAGGCGATGTCCGGGGTCAACGCCGCGATGGCCTACGGCACCGACGGGGCGATTGCAGCACTCGGCCTCACCGCACTCGAAGACGACAAAGGGGCGCAGGTCGTCTATGCCCCGGCACCCGGTTGTCCGCGAAGCGGTGCTGCAGCAGCACCCAGAGATCGCAAAGCTGCTCGATCCGGTTTTCGCCACCTTGACGCTCGAAACGCTCCAGCAGCTCAATGCCGAGATCGCCGTCGACGGCGAGGATGCCGCCGCTGTCGCGGTGGCCTATCTGAAATCGAAGCACTTCTTGCCGTGACCTCGGCGCGCGGCAGGATCGGCATCCACAACCGGGTGCTGCTCACTCTCATGGTTGCCGGGACCGTGGCCGTCGCCGTAGCGGGCTTCGTCAGCTACGCGCCAAACCGCCTGCTTTCGGGTCAGCCGATTACGCTGTGGGAAGCCGCGAGCGGCCCCGCTGTCGCGGGCATCGGGTTGCTCGGCGCGATGCTGCTGGCCGCGGCGTTCATCAGCCCCGGCAAGACTGCTGTACTATGCCCAGGCGGCGCTGGCGGCGGCCTTGCTCCTGCTCGTGCTGGCCGCCGCCGGGCAGGCGGCGAGCGCCCTGTCGCTCGGCGCGAAACCCGCCGTCCGCATCTCGCTCGGCACCGCATTCTGGATCCTCGCTGCATGCGCCGCGCTCGCCATTGTCGACGCGCTGCAGCGCGCTCGGTGCCAGCGCGGTGGCACAGCTCTTCGACGGCTGGCGCGATCGTCGCCGGCGTCGCCGCGCTGGCGGTCGCCGGCATTTTCGACGCATTGTCGATCGCCCGCGAATATGCGAGCCGCCGGCTGCTCTTTGCCGACGCGCTGTCGCGCCATGTGGCGCTCGTTGCGGGATCGGTCGGGCTGGCCGTCGTGATCGGGTTCCCGCTCGGGGTCGTCGCCGCGCGGTCGCCGCGCCTGCAAAGTCCGTTGTTCGCGGATCCTCAATCTACTGCAGACCATTCCGTCGATCGCCCTCTTCGGGCTGCTGATCGTGCCGCTCTCGGCGTTGGCGGCAGCTTGCCGCAGCTCGCAGCCATCGGCGTCGGCGGCATCGGCGTGGCACCGGCGATCATCGCATTGGTGCTCTACGCGCTGCTTCCGGTCGTGCGCAATACCGCGGTCGGGCTGGCCGGCGTCGACCGCGCCGTTATCGAGGCCGGGCGCGGCATGGGTCTGACATCGCGGCAGATATTCCGGCAGGTCGAGCTGCCGTTGGCTCTCCCGGTCTTGCTCGCCGGGCTGCGCATCGTGACCGTGCAGGCAATCGGGCTGGCGGTCGTCGCCGCGCTGATCGGCGCCGGCGGGCTCGGCACCTTCGTCTTCGAAGGGCTCGGCCAATACGCCGTCGATCTCGTCTTGCTCGGCGCGTTGCCGGCGATCTTCCTGGCGCTGGCCGCCGATTTCCTCCTGCAGACCCTTTCCGCGGTGCTGCGCCGCCATCTCGCCCAATGATCGAAATCGACGAGGTCACCAAATCCTACGGCGGCCGCCCGGTGGTCGACCGATTGTCGCTGTCCGTCGGCGCGGGCGCGTTTTGCGTTCTGCTCGGCTCCTCGGGCTGCGGCAAATCGACGACGCTCAGAATGATAAATCGGCTGATCCCGATCGATTCCGGGGTGATCCGGGTCGGGGGCGAAGACGTGACACAAGTCCCGGCTGAGGCGCTGCGGCGCCGCATCGGCTACGCGATCCAGTCGATCGGGCTCTTTCCGCATTGGACCGTCGAGGACAACATCGCCACCGTGCCGCGGCTGCTGAATTGGCGGCAGGCGCGGGTGCGTGATCAGAGTCACCGAGCTGCTCGAACTGTTTCGTCTCGATCCTGCGATCTATCGCAGTAAATTCCCGCACCAGCTGTCGGGCGGCGAACAGCAGCGCGTCGGCGTCGCCCGCGCGCTCGCGGCCGATCCCGAACTCCTGCTGATGGACGAACCATTCGCCGCCGTCGACCCGATTACGCGCGACGCCCTGCAAGCCGAAGCTAGCCCGCATTCACCGGGCGACGGGAAGACGATCGTGTTCCGTGACCCACGACATCGAGGAGAGCGCTGCGCCTGGCCACCGATGATCGCGATCATGGACCGCGGCACGCATCGGGCAACTCGGCACGCCGATCGAGATCCTCGAACAGCCGGCCAACGACTTCGTGCGCGACTTCGTCGGCCGGCAAGGTCTCGGGCTCAAGCTCTTTGTCGGTGCGCAAGGTCGCCGACCGCCTGCGCCGCGGCGAGCCCGCCGAGGGCGAGCCGCTTCCGCTCGACGCCTCGCTGAGCGAGGCGCTTTCGGCGATGACGGCGCGCCGTGCCGACCGGCTGCCGGTCTGCGATGACGAGGGGCGCCACCTCGGGATCATCGCGCTCGCCGATCTCGTGCGGTGATGCCCGGCAGGCGGTTGCTCGGCAAGTCCCGTCCTTTGGGTCGGGCTGTTCTTCTGCCGCGCTGATGCTGCGCATGGACGCAGTTGCAGCCGTTGCTGCAACGGGCGTTTCCCGGCGTCGAGCCGGTCGTCTACAACCGCGACAGCTTTCTAGCGCTGTTTCTGTCGCAGCTCGGTCTGGTGGCAGCCGCCAGCCTCGGTGCCAGCCTCGTTGGCGTGGCGCTCGCGATCTTTGTTACGCGACCGGCCGGGCGCGACTTCCGCGCGATGGTCAACGCGCTCGCCACGATCAGGTCAGACCATTTCCCCGGCAGCGGTGCTGGCAATCACCGTGCCGATGGTTGGTTTCGGAGCGCGGCCGACGATTATCGCGCTGTTCCTTTATGGCCTGTTGCCAATCATCGAAAACGCCGTCGCCGGGTTGGAAGGCGTGGCGAGCGGGGTGCGCGAAGCGGCCGAAGGAATGGGGCTATCGGCTTGGCAGCGGCTGCGCGATGTCGAGCTGCCGCTCGCCGCCCCCGTCATCCTGGCTGGAATACGGGTCTCGGTGACGATCGCCATCGGCACAGCCACGATCGGTTCGACCGTCGGCGCATTGACGCTCGGCACGCCGATCTTCGACGGCCTCGTCGCCAACAAGATTCCCTTCGTTCTCGAAGGCGCGGTCCTCGTCGCGCTGTTTGCGATCGTCACCGATATGTTGTTCGAGCGCCTCGATCAGCGGTTACGGGCCACCGCAGAACTGATCTCGGCGGATCACATCGACGAGGATGCCGGAAGATGAATATCGTGACCCCGCCCCACAACAAAAGGGCGAGGATGGTGTGCGCCCGCCCGAATCGGGCATGATCCGGTAAACATAGGCCGACCGAAGCATACGCATGGCGCCGCTCCTCCATCTTGTAGGGCAGCTTAGCTTCACTTTGGTCCCCATGTCGAACGGAATTGTTAACCTTATAGTTCCGTCGCGGGAGGAAAGGAATGAAGACGCTGCTGGCTCTCGTGCTGGCGCTTTGCGCCGCGATCGGCGCGCGCGCCGAGACCCAGACCTTTCTGACATACGATTTTGAGTTCGAAGACGGATCGGTGCTGCCCGAACTGCGGGTCGCCTACGAAACCCACGGCAACCTCGACGGCGGTCGCGACAACGCCATCCTGCTGCTGCACGGGACGAGCGGCGATCGGCACGCCTTCGATCCCGCGATCGGGCCCGGCAAGACTTTTGATACCAACAAATATTTCGTGATTACGGTCGACGCCATCGGCGGCGGCGGATCGTCTTCCCGAAGGACGGACTGGGGCAGGACTTCCCGCGTTACACGATCCGCGACATGATGGCAGCACAACATGCTCTGGTCACCCGCGGGCTCGAACTTGCAACGCTGCGGGCGGTTGGCGGCAGCGGGATGGGGTCCTTCGTCAGCCTCGAGTGGGGCATCCACCACCCCGAGATGGTCCGCAGCCTGATCCTTCTGGTCCCGAGCCCCAAGGCAGGGCCGAATTTTCAGCTGGCCGATCGATCTGATGACCGCCGCCATCGCACTCGATCCCGAATGGGCAGGCGGCCGCTACGCCCACAACCCGGTCGAGGGGCTGCGGCTCGCGGGCATGGTCTACTATCCCTGGGTGGTGTCGGCCCGCTTATCTCGATCGGTTGCCGCCGTCGCGGCTGGCGAGAGAGCTCGAGGAGAGCGCACGCTCCTATGGAAGCTGGGACGCGAACTCGCTCGTCCTACGTTACGCCGCGAGCCGCGCGCACGACGTTGCCGCGCCGTTCGCCGGCGACATGACCGTCGCGTTGTCGCAAGTCGCGGCCCCGGCACTGATCCTGCCGAGCGTGAGCGACCGGCTGCTTGGGCTCGATGGCGCCCGCCGCATCCGCGACGGGCGTAAAGCACGCGACCTATGCCGAGATTCCAACCGACCTTGGCCATCGCGCCGGCCCGCGCCGCCCCGGAGACACCGGAAGGCGACTTTATCGACCAGTCAGATCCGGGCGTTCCTGGCCAAGGTCGAGTAGCTCAAAGGCGAGGCGTGCCGCCTTGATCCAGCTCTTGCCGAGTTGCGTCAGGATCGGCTGCGAGGCTTCGGTTGCCAGCTTCATACCAAGCTCGGACAGCTTGGCCGACCTGCCGACCAGCGCGTCGAAGCTGCTGCGCGTGAACCCGGCATTGACTTCGATCGCGTCGGAAAGCGTCTTGACGCCCAACATGTCGGTTGCCGTCCGCGTCGCGGCGTCGATCCCCGAAAGCGCCAGTCCCGTCACCTCGACGCTCAACGCTTCCAGCCCCCGAGCCACGGCGGTCTGTGATTGGACGAGCGCGGCAAAGACTTCTCGACCGAAATCGGCGACTTCCTCGCCTGACGCGTTCTTCGCTGCCGCGGCCAGCGCGTCAACGCTCGGCGGAGCCGCCACGGTTACGACCGGCGCCACAACCTCGACCGGGGCTTCGGCCGGGATGAACTCTTCGGCCGGGCCTTCGACCGGCGTTCCCGCGCCCGGCGGTCGCAGTCGAATTCACAGTCTCCGCGGCTGGGATTGTGCCCGGCGCCGCCGCGCGCACGGCGCGCCTTCCTTTCGATTCCATTACTCTGATCTCCGCTTGCGTCGAGCCGCGAGCGCCTATTGCGCCGCACAATGCGAAAATAGGCTATTCAGAGTGAGGATCACAAGTGACCTTGTGCGATGCACAAGAAAGATCAGAGCTGAGTGACGCGCAGCAAGGTGTTGTTGACGCTGGTGACCTGCACGCGGGTCCCGGCCGGAAGATCGGGTCCCTCGACGAGCCACATCGTGTCGTCGACTCTGAGCCGCCCGCGCGCCGTCGACGATCGGGCGCTCCAGTGTGAACGTCCGGCCGATATAGCCCTCCGCGCGGCGATTGAGATGGGCCTCCGCTCGGTCGAGCTCGGATGCGGGCGAAGGCTATCCGGCCGATCGCGACGCTGGCGATAGCGAGGGCTGCAAAGATCAGCGCCTGATGTTCCCAGGCGAGATCGGGAGCGAGCCAGGCGATCGCAGCCGTGCCGAGCGCCGCGACAGCAAACCAGATGCAGACCATCGCCGGCACGGCGACCTCGATCACCGCAAACACCGCCGCCACGACGAGCCAATGCCAAAATACGATCACTCGAGGCCCCTGTACCGCTTGAAGGTTCCTGCCTCAATCGTTGGCTGAGCCAGCCGGCGGTCCGGTTACGGCGGAGTTTGGCGCGGCGCGCGCGGTGGCGAAGCTCTCACGCGCGACTTCGGCTATTCCCGCGAGCGAGCCGATCATTGCTGCGCTCTCGAGCGGCATCAGGATGACCTTCTGGTTCGGGGACCCGGCGAGCTTGCCTGATCGCATCGATGTAGCGTTGCGCGACGAAGTAGTTGATCGCCTGGATATTGCCGCGGCCGATCGCCTCGGAGACGAGAGGTCGTCGCCTTGGCCTCTGCCTCGGCCTGCCGTTCGCGCGCCTCGGCCTCGCGAAAGGCGGCTTCGCGCCGGCCCTCGGCGGCGAGGATCACCGCCGCCTTCTCGCCCTCGGCCTTCAGCACCGCCGCCTGCTTGAACCCGTCGGCCTCGAGCACGTTGGCGCGCCTTTCACGTTCGGCCTTCATCTGCCGCGCCATCGCCGCCACCAGTTCCGGCGGTGGTGCTATGTCCTTGATCTCGACCCGCTGCACCTTGACCCCCAGGCGGTGGTAGCGGCATCGACGACGGCGAGCAGCTGAGTGTTGATGCGATCGCGCTCGGAGAGGAGCTCGTCTAGGGTCATCGACCCCATCACGGTGCGAATGTTGGTGGTTACAAGGTTCAATATCGCGAGCTGCAGATTGCCCACCTCGTAGGCTGCGCTTGGCCGCGTCGAGGACTTGGTAGAAGACGATGGCGTCGACGGTGACAACGGCGTTGTCGCGCGTGATGACGCTTTGTTGTGGGACTTCGAGGACCGTCTCCATCATGTTCAGCCGCGCCCCGACCCGATCGACAATCGGGATGATCAGAGCCAAGCCCGGTTCCAGCGTGCGGATATAGCGACCGAGATCGCTCGACCGTCCATTCATATCCCTGCGGCACCGACTTGACGGCCATGCCGACAAAGATCACCGCAAACACGACGATGAGGAGAACGAATACGGCAAATGGGCTGAGCATGGCGCTGTTCCGGCAATCGCTGCGATGAGCGCAAGATAGGAAACAACTCAGTCTAACACCCTGAACATGGGAGCCTAAATCGAAACCCAGCACGATAATCGTCGGTATTCGCCTATCTCCGCCGCTCCAATCGTGGACAAGGATAGAGCTTTTTTCTAATTTGTCGGGCGATGACTGCAGGATATCGGGGTGTCCTGCAGTCGACGGGGTCATTGGGGGTCGCGTGAAAGTCTTGAACCATCAGCCGCGCGGCGCGCTGGGCGAAGCCGCCGACTCATGTCTCGCTGCTTCTCTTACGCAGCGAGCGCAGCGGTCTTAGCCGCGCTGCTGCTACTTGCCGCGAGCCAGGCAGAAGCGCGGGGCAGCGCTCTCATGGCCATCGCCCGCCACGCAGCGGCCTGGGCCCGAGCTTCGCTCTGGTCAGCAGATCGATCGTGATCGATGTCGAAACCGGACGCGTTCTGAGCGCGATGAACGCCGATGCGATCACCTATCCCGCCTCGCTCACCAAAATGATGACGCTCTATTTGGTCTTCGAGGCGCTGAACGCCGGCAGGCTTCGGCCTGACCAATATCTCCCGGTCTCCTACGAGGCAGCAAGTCGATCGCCGACAAAACTGGGCCTCAGACCAGGCAGATCGATCGCAGTGCAAGAACTCATTCTGGGGCTCGTCACCCGGTCTGCGAACGATGCCGCCGCGGTGTTGGCCGAGGGACTGGCCGGCAGCGAACCGGCCTTTGCCGAGCAGATGACGCGCCGCGCCCGGCAGCTCGGGATGACCAGCACGGTTTACCGCAACGCTTCCGGGCTGCCCAATCCCGATCAGTATACGACGGCCCGCGACCAGGCGCAGTTGGCTCTCGCCCTCTATCGCGACTTCCCGCGAGAGTATCGCTATTTCGCGACGCGGCAATTCTACTTTCGAGGAAGCGTCATCCATAACCACAATCACCTGCTCGACTGGTACGATGGTGCCGACGGGATCAAAACCGGGTATATCGGCGCCTCGGGTTACAATCTGGCGGCCTCCGCGGTGCGCAACGGGCGCCGGCTGATCGGCGTCGTCATGGGCGGCCCCTCTGCCGGCTCGCGCGATCGCGAAATGGCGGCGCTGCTGGACCGCGGCTTCGTGGAGGTCGGCGCCGGCACGATTGCGGTGGCGCGTCGCGAGCCACCGGCGGCGCCGCCGCCAATCGTCGCGGAAGCGGAGCAATCCCAGCCGGCGCCGTCGCGGGAGAAACCAGGTGTGTTGAGCCGGGCGGCATCGCGGGTCGCGGCCAGGCTCTCGCCGATCGCCAAGGCCGAAGCGGCCACGGTCGCGCACGAACAGCGGGCGGTACCTGCCGGCGAGCACTGGAGCATCCAGCTGGGTGCGTTTCGGGCCGAGGACGCCGCCGAGAAGGCGGGGCGAACTGCCGCCCTCCTGCCTGTCGCGAAGGGCAAGCCGGTGCAGATCGTCGCACCGGCCAAGTCGGACAAGGACCGGTTCTATCGCACCCGCCTGCTGAACTTCACCTCACAGGAAGCCTGGGGCGCCTGTGCCGCCCTCCACAAGAAGGATCTCGAGTGCTCCGTCGTGTCGCCGGCGGGAGTAAAGGTCGCCAACCGGTAGACCCTGACCATCGGGACCGCTACTCAAATGATCCGGGAGCGCCACCCCGCTTGCGCCGAGTTCGGCCGCAAGCTCCTGTTTGAGCCGAGCGAGGCCGTCTTCTGGGTCAGCCGATTCGGCGCGGGCGACGAGAACCGCCTGTGTGTTCGACGCGCGAAGCAGCCACCATCCATCGGCGGTGCGCACGCGGACGCCGTCGATGTCGGTCATGTCGGCCCCCGCCCTGCGCATCCGGTTTTGCACTTCGCGCACGACCTCGAATTTCCGGGTTTCGTCGCACGGAAAACGCAGCTCGGGCGTATTGAACACACACAGGCAGCCGATCTCTCAGCTCGGCGAGGCTGTCTCTTGTCCGGCTGAGAATGGCGAGCAGCCGCACCGCGACATAAACCGCGTCGTCGAAGCCGTAATAGCCGTCGGCAAAGAAGATGTGCCCACTCATCTCGCCGGCGAGCGGCGCCCCGATCTCGGCCAGCTTGGCCTTGATCAGCGAGTGCCCGGTCGCCGCCATCACCGGACGGCCGCCCATCCGGGCGATCTCGTCGAACAGCACTTGGCTGGCCTTGACGTCGGCGATGATCGGCGCGCCCGGATGGCGGGCCAGCACATCGCGCGCCAGCACCACCATCAGCTGATCGCCCCACAGGATACGCCCGCGCCCGTCGACGACCCCGATCCGATCGCCGTCGCCGTCGAAGGCGATACCGAGGTCGCAATGCTCGTCGGCGACCGCCTGCTGCAGTTGAACGAGGTTCTCCGGGATCGTCGGATCGGGATGATGAGCCGGAAAGGTGCCGTCGATCACTTCGTTCAGCAGGACGTGCCTGCCGGGCAGGCGGGCGGTCAGCTCGCTGACGATCTCGCCGGTAGCGCCGTTCCCGGCATCCCAGGCGACGGTCAGCGGGCGGCTGCCGTCATAATCGCGCGCCAGCCGGCGCGATGTATTCATCGCGGATCGGATGCTCGGCGACCTGACCACGGACCTGATGCGGGATCTCCGAGGCCAAGCGCGATCTCACCCAGCTCGAGGATTTCGCGCTCCGTAAAACGGCTTGCCGCGAAAAACGAACTTGAAGCCGTTGTAGTCAGGCGGATTGTGGGATCCGGTCACCATGACGCCGCCATCGACGCCGAGCGTCGCCGCCGCATAATAGAGCATCGGCGTCGGCCCGAGGCCGATCCGCACGACATCCGCACCCTCGCTGACGAAGCCGTCGACCAGGGCCGCTTCGAGCTCCGGGCGAGGTCAGCCGGCCATCATAGCCGATGGCGACGCGGCGTCCCCGGCCTTGCCGAGGGTCACCGCGTAGGCCCGCCCGATCGCCCGCGCATCGGCGGCTCGACAACGTCTCTCCGACGACGCCGCGAATATCGTATTCGCGCAGGATCGTCGGGTCGAAGCGATGTCCCATCTGGATTCAGAGGTAGGCAGCCAAGATCCGGCGCAACCCCGGCCCGAGCTCCGGGTGCTCGAGCCCGAGGGCCACCGTCGCCTCGAGAAAACCGAGCTTGTCGCCGCAGTCAAAGCGCTTGCCCGCAAAGCGCAGCCCGTGAAGCCTGGCCGTCCTCGATCAGCCTGGCGAGACGCATCGGTCAGCTGGATCTCGCCGCCGCTGCCGGGCTCGGTACGGGCGAGGTGACCAAAGACCTCGGGCTGGATGATGTAGCGGCCGATGATCGTCAAGCGTCGACGGCGCCGCTGCAGGCTCCGGCTTTTCGACCACACCCCGCGCCCGTACCAGCCTGCCATCATCGCCGACGACGTCGAGCACCCCGTAGCGCTGCGTGTGGGCGCGCGGCACCTCGATGATCGCGGCGAGGTTGCCGCCGGTTTCGTCATAGGCCTCGACCATCTGGGCGAGGCACGGCACCTCGCAGACCATCAGATCATCGGCGAGCAGCACGGCAAAGGGCTCGTCGCCGACGAGCTGCGCGCGCCACCAGACCGCGTGGCCGAGCCCGAGCGGGGTCTGCTGCCGCGTATGGGCGATCTGCCCGGGCTCGGGCAGCCGCGCTTCGAGCTCCGCGAGCACGTCTTCCTTGCCGCGCTCGCGCAGAGTCGCCTCGAGTTCGAAGGCGCGGTCGAAGTGATCGTCGATCGCACTCTTGCCCCGGCTCGTGACAAGAAGAACTGCTCGATCCCCGCTGCCTTGGCCTCCTCGACCGCGTAATGAATGAGGCGGCTTGTCGACGATCGGCAGCATTTCCTTCGGCATCGCCTTGGTCGCCGGCAGAAAACGGGTTCCCAATCCTGCGACCGGGAAAACGGCTTTGCGAACTGGACTGCGCATCAAATCCTCTATTGTTCCTCGGCGGCAAACCTTCTGCCATAGCGTCCCGCCCGCCCGCAAGCCGGCGCCCCCAGATTATCGGGCTTCTCTCCTAAGATCCGAATACTAACGTTCCGAGATCCTGCACGGGTCCCGGGTGTTTACGGTTTTGGTTTGAGCGCGCGCTGCGGCACGGTAACTCTCAGATCAACCGCACAACGCGACGACGGAGAAGAGCGATGAACGACATTGCGCCGACACGGTTCAAGTGGGTGGGGACGCGGCCGATCCGTCCGGATGGGGTGCCGAAGGTGACCGGGCGCGCGATGTACGGCGCCGATTTTGCGACTGCGGGCACGCTCTACGGCAAGGTCATCCGCTCGCCGCATGCGCATGCCCGCATCCGCTCGATCGACACCTCGAAGGCCGAGGCGTTGCCGGGCGTCAAGGCGGTGGTCGACCGCCGGGCGACTTCCCCGACCATAAATTCGAATATATCGGCCCGGAGCGGGTCGCGCAGAATTTCTGGCACATAACCCGCAACGTCATGGCGCGCGAGAAGGCGCTCTATGAGGGCCACGCCGTCGCCGCGGTAGCGGCGATCAGCAAATCGGTCGCCGAGGAAGCGGCGTCGCTGGTCGATATCGATTACGAGGTATTGCCGCACGTTATCGATGTCGACGAGGCGATGCAGCCCGACGCGCCGCTGCTCTTCGAGGACATGATCACGCGCGGGATCGAGGCGGCGCCGACCAAGCCCTCGAACATCTCGAAACGGATCGAGTTCAAGATCGGCGACACGGATGCAGGCTTTGCCGAGGCCGACGAGATCGTAGACAAGGAGTTCAAGACCGCGGCGGTGCACCAAGCCTATATCGAGCCGCATGCCTGCGTCGCCCGCTTCGATCACGATGGCCAGGCGGAGATCTGGGCGTCGAGCCAGGGGCATTTCGTGATCCGCGCGCTGACCGCGAAACTGCTCGGCATGCCGGTCGGCGATATTCGCGTGACGCCGGCGGAGATCGGCGGCGGGCTTTGGCGGCAAGACCATCGTCTATCTCGAGCCGGTCGCCACACTGCTCGGCCAAGAAGTCCGGGCAACCGGTCAAGATCGTGATGAGCCGCGACGAGGTGTTCAAGGCCTCGGGCCCGACCTCGGGCTCCTCGATGCGGGTCAAGATCGGCGTCAAGAAGGACGGCACGATCACCGCCGCGGAGGGCGAGTTCAAGTTCCAGGCCGGCGCCTTCCCTGGCTCGCCGGTCATGAATGCGTGCCTATGCGCCTTTGCGCCCTACAACACCCCGAACCAGCACACGGTGGGCTACGACGTCGTGTGCAACCGGCCGAAATCGGCCGCCTACCGCGCGCCGGGCTCGCCGATCTCGGCCTTTGCGGTCGAGAGCGTGCTCGACATCTTGGCCAAGAAGATCGGCATGGACCCGCTGCAATTGCGGCTGAAAAACGCGGCGCGGCCCGGCACACCGATGATCTTTGGGCCAAAGCTCGCCCATGGCGGCTATGTCGAGACCCTCGAGGCCTTGGTCAATCACCCGGCCTACAAGACGCCGCTCGGGCCCAACCAGGGGCGCGGCGTCGCCTCGGGCTATTGGTTCAACGGCGGCGGCGAGTCGAGCGCCAGCATCCAGGTCAACGAGGACGGCACCGTCATCATCGCGACCGGCAGCCCCGACATCGGCGGCTCGCGCGCCTCGATGGCATTGATGGCGGCCGAGACCTTGGGGATCGACTATCATCAGATCCGCTCGATCGTCGCCGACACCTCCTCGGTCGGCTACACCCATGTGACCGGCGGCTCGCGCGTCACCTTCGCGACCGGCATGGCGGTCGTCGACGCCAGCAAGAAGGTGGTCGACGAACTGCGCGCCAGGGCGCGCGATGATCTGGGACGTCGATGTCGAGGGCGTGATCTGGGAGGACGGCCAGGCCAAGCCCGCGAGCAGCAATGTCGGCGATTTCGCGCCGATTGTCGTTCAAGGAGATTGGCGGCCAAGAAGGCGCTGACCGGCGGCCCGATCACCGCCGCCGCCTCGGTCAATGCCGGCGGCATGGCGCCCGGCTTCTCGACCCAGTTCTGCGATGTCGAGGTCGATCCCGAGACCGGCAAGGTGACGATCCTGCGCTTTGTCGCCGCCCAAGACGTCGGCTAGCGCGATCCACCCCTCCTATGTCGAGGGGCAGATCCAGGGCGGTGTCGCGCAAGGCATCGGCTGGGCGCTCAACGAGGAGTACATCTACGATCAAGAGCGGCCGGCTCGATAATGCCGGCTTCCTCGACTACCGGGTGCCGGTCGCCTCCGACATGCCGATGATCGAGCCGATCCTGGTCGAGGTGCCGAACCCGGCCCATCCCTACGGCGCCAAGGGGGTCGGCGAGGTCAACATCGTGCCGCCGATGGCGGCGATCGCCAACGCGATCGACAGCGCCATCCACCGCCGCCTGACCGAACTGCCGATGTCGCCCCCAAGATCCGCGCCGCCCTCGACCACGCCGGAGCGGACGATTAGTAGCGGCGCGAGAGGGTTCGTCATTGCAGGAGCAAGCGGCGAAGCAATCTCGCCGACAGCGCACGGCCCGGTCGGAGATTGCCGCGTCGCCCTGCGGGCTCCTCGCAATGACAAGGTCTTAACGGGAGGACTGGACCGATGGCCGCGCGGGTTCAGTCTCACGCTCGGGATTCAGCCGCCGCTACACCGGCGGGGTGCGCGAATTCACGGTCGAGGCCAAGAACCTGCGCGGCGTCATCAAGGAAATGGACCGTCTCTACCCCGGCCTGGGCCACCATCTCGAAGAAGAAACCACCGTCGCGATCGACGGCGCGCTCCACGAGACCGCCTATTTCCAGCCGATCCGCGAAGGCTGCGAAATCTTCTTCATCCCCAGCTCGGAGGGGGGCTAGCCGCGGTTCGCCCGAGGATTATTATTGGTGTCTCATGGCTATCGCGATAGGCTCGACTCGTCGAGATGACGCTCAAAACGTGTCGCTGGAACCTACAAGCCCGGCAATTCCCGGAGAACGTTCCCCGTTGGTCCCGGGCTACCGGATGCGATCGACAGCGCCGTCAGTTGCCGACCCACTGAGCCACCTGCGACGACATCAAACTGCTCGGGCCAGCGCCGAGACCCATGGATTACTGCGAGGATCCTGGAGCTGATTAGCAAGGACGCGATAAACCACGATAAAGTGAGTGCTGGCAATGACGAGTTCGCGCGTTCCTTCCACTCGTCCTGATCGGCCGAGATAAGTGCGATCGGTAAGATGTTCCCACTGCACTCCGGATTACCGCTCGAATACCTACGAGCGCCCGCCGCCGGGTTTTCCAAAAGGGGATGTACCGCCGAATACTTTCGAGATCGCTCAACGCGATGCGGCGCCAAGTGATCTCCATGCCGGCTAGAGGTTTTCGGCTTCGGCATCGGAAGCCGCTGATCCGCCCCACGATCTGGATCCACCTGACGACCCGCTCGGGGACTCCAGGGACCATCGGAGGCGTCTCCTCGAGCGCGCCTCTTTAATGTGAGCGATCTGCCAGATATTGAGGTCGACAAAGGCCTCAATCGCCTCATTGGCGAGATAGGCTCTGCTGCAGTTTCATATCGCGAGCCAACGCTTCAAGCTTCGCGCGCTCACCTCGGTTTGAGACGTACGGTCATCGTCGTGCTTTTTGCCATACCAGGTCCTCCTGTTCCATACGAACACACAACCTAACACAAGCGAACACGAGCTGGATTTTGCGGCGGCACGAGCCCGCAGCCGCAACGTCGGCGACTTCCCGCCGTCGTCGTTCAAGGAATTGGCGGCCAAGAAGGCGCTGACCGGCCGATCACCGCCGCCGCTGGTCAATGCCGGCGGCATGGCGCCGGGCTTCTCGACCCAGTTCCTGCGATGTCGAGGTCGATCCCGAGACCGGCAAGGTGACGATCCTGCGCTTTCGTCGCCGCCCAAGACGTCGGCGCGCGATCCACCCGAGCTATGTCGAGGGGCAGATCCAGGGCGGCGTGACGCAGGGCATCGGCTGGGCGCTCAACGAGGAGTACATCTACGACACGAGCGGGCGGCATCGATAATGCCGGGCTTCCTCGACTATCGCGTCCCGGTTGCCTCCGACATGCCGATGATCGAGCCGATCCTGGTCGAGGTGCCGAACCCGGCGCCATCCGTTCGGCGCCAAGGGCGTCGGCGAGGTCAACATCGTGCTGCCGATGCGCAAAGCGATCTGCGGCCACCCACGTCTGACCCGCGGGGGCTTCAGTACCGCACTTCTGTAAATCATGAGAAGCGCCCGGAAGCTATCGCACGCGCGAACGACTAAGTTCGTATCCTTGGCCCAAAAATCTCCTCAACCATGGTGAGGAAGTTGCCGCACGGGCGGTGGTCCGCTCCATCGAGCAAACATCACTCTGATGGAAGATGGGAGTGTGACGGTGGATTGGATGACCCATGACTTCAAATGTCGAGAGCGACATCTCAAAAGTGATTGATATTTCATATACGGTTCAATTAGACGTGCACGCTTGCGACAGTTCCAATGGACCCAGATCTCGGGTGTTGTGCATAATAATTGCCCATGATCACCCGGCCGGCGGACGATCCGATCCCTGAAGCGGTTCTGGCGCCGCGCTCGACTCAGTTGTACGGGGAACGGATCGAGCGAGCGGTGCCGTTCAATGCGGGGCGCGGGCGAGGCACGTGAGGACTCGACTGGCGACGTTGCCGTGCCTCGCTGACTTGACCGACCGCTGGCAGGAGATCGACCGTATAGTTCCGGTCGTGACCGATATTATCGACGACACCGGCGCGGGTCATCCACGCCATGCCGTATCGAGCAGGTGTTTATCAAGACCGCACATCGTTGATGCGCGAAATCCGCCACGAAGGCGTCGATCTGTGACGCCGGAGACCAACGAACATCTCGATAAGGCGCGAGAGTATCTGGTCAGCGCGCAGTCTGCTCGACGGATGCAATACAACGACGAAGCCGGGCGGGCGGCATACCTCGCTGCGTTTCCACGCCGCGCGCAAGCTCTGATCTCCGGAGTGCACCGGCAGGACGGCCACTACCCATGAGGGCGTAAACAGTCAATTCAATCTCCTGACGCGAGGCGATGAGCGCGTTGATGCGGATCTGCGCCGCTTCTTGTCACAGCCTACAACTTGAAGGCGATCGCCGATTACGACCGCTGATGCGGTTGTGCCCCTGAGCGGGTCGAGGCCGCCATCGCAACCGCCACTCGGTTTCTCGATTGCGTCGTCGGGCTTCTGGATGCAGACGCGCTCCTGGAGATTAGGCGCAGCCCATGAAGATCGATCGTATGGCTCTGCTGACTCTATCCGGAAGGTGGTGTGGCGCAAGGCATCGGCTGGGCGCTCAACGAGGAGTACATCTACGACAAGAACGGGCGGCTCGATAATGCCGGCTTCCTCGACTATCGCGTGCCCGGTGTGCCTCCGACATGCCGATGATCGACGCCGATCCTGGTCGAGGTGCCGAACCCGGCCCACCCTTACGGCGCCAAGGGCGTCGGCGAGGTCAACATCGTGCCGCCGATGGCGGCGATCGCCAACGCGATCGACAGCGCCATCCACCGCCGCCTGACCGAGCTGCCGATGTCGCCGCCCAAGATCCGCGCCGCCCTCGACCACGGAGCCGGATGCGGACGATTAATGCGCGATGAAAGGTGTCGTCATTGCGAGGCGCAAGCGACGAAGCAATCTCGTCGACAGCGCACCGGCCCGGTCGAGATTGCCGTCGTCGCCCTACGGGCTCCGGCAATGACAGGCTCTTATGCACGCCCGATTCCGCGACCGGACCCTCAGGAGGACTAGAACGATGGCCGCGCGGGTTCAGTCTTCACCGCGCGGGTTCAGCCGCCGCTACACCGGCGGGGTGCGCGAATTCACGGTCGAGGCCCAGAACCTGCGCGGCGTCATCAAGACGATGGACCGGCTCTACCCCGGCCTCGGGCCACCATCTCGAAGAGGAAACCACCGTCGCGATCGACGGCGCGCTCCACGAGACCGCCTATTTCCAGCCGATCCGCGAAGGCTGCGAAATCTTCTTCATCCCCAAGCTCGAAGGGGGATGAACCGCGAGCTCGCTGTATGGGCCTGATCAATCTTCTCTCAGCCGAGTTGCTGTTTTGTTCTGGACACGACATCGGTGATCGGCGACAGTTTAGTCAAAATAGGGTTACCCATAATACGTCATGGTCGCCTGACTAGCTGACGATCCGATTCTGAAGCGTTTCCGGCGCCGCGCTCGATGCAGCTGCATGGCGAACGGATCGAGCGCGTGGTGCTGTTCGGTTCACGGGCGCGCGTGGCGAGAGGCGCGACGATCTGGATTACGATGTTGCGATATTTCCTCAAAGGATTGACCGACCGCTGGCAGGAGATCGACCGTATCGTTCCGGTCGCACCGATAGCTGTCGACAACACCGGCGCGGTCATCCACGCCATGCCGTATCGAGTGGTGGTGCCATCAAGACCGTACATCGTTGATGCGCGAAATCCGCTGCGAGGGCGTCGATCTGTGAAGCGCGAGAGTATCTGTTCAAAGCGCGCAATCTGCCCGCGACCGCCGCTCGGTTTCTCGATTGCGTTGTTGTCTTCATGCAGATGCGGCTCCTGAGATCAGGCGCCGCCCAATGAAAATCGACCGTATGGCGCTGCTGGCGTGATCGCCGAGATAATCCTCGCGGCGGTTACCGAGGACGCGGTAGACCACCTCGGCGGGCTGCCCAAGATGGATTGTTAATGAATTGTCATCCATAAAATTGCCTTTATTAGTGTAATATCTCAAGATCGATGGCGGCGCCCGGCGGGCGTGCGCCAGCTCGCGGAGAGAGCGCATATGGCTAAAACGATCGAGGAGAAACCGCCGGAGCAGATGCGCAGGCGGCGTCTCCAAGCAGGTGGTCTGGCGACATTCGCCTTTCAACCTGAGGAGGAGCTCCTCGCCGGAGCAGGGGCCGGGTATGGCCGTCATGTGACCACCTGCGCCTCGCCGCCGCTCCCTGCTGCCTCCCTCAGCGGGCCGTTCCGGCCTCCCTGCCGTGCTCCCTGAGGGTCGACCGCCAACTGGACCGCAAGTAGCTGATATAGAATGCTTTATGACGAACCCAGGACGCCCATTCGAGAGATTTTTCGGAATTCTCCTCACAGCAGGGAGACCACAAGTCGCAGGATCGGCAAGCCGGCATCGGATATCGGCTGCGCCGATCCACCTCTTCTACATCGCGGGTCAGATCCAAAAGTGACCGGATTTTGCCACGACCGCTGGCGCCGCCGCCGAGGCAACCAATTACGTCCGCCGGCGTTTGCTGCCGGGGTTAAACCGCGCGAGGGGTGAATCATGGCCATCGAACCTCTCCCTACCGTCAAAGCAATCGGCCGGAAACCTGTCGGCGAGATTCTGTGGCTCGCGGTGACCGTGGTCGAATTCGCGGTGATCATGGGTATCGTGTGCTGGCCTCTCTCGGCCGAGCTGTTACCGCGCCTGGCCACCGGTGCCGCCTCCGCGAACCGAAGCGTCAGCGTCGCCCCCGCGACGAGCACTGAGCACGGATGCCGCGCCCTCTCCGACCTACAGCGTCAACCGGCTCCCCCTGCCGGATGCATCGCTGCCGAGTGTGGATCTGGCCTGGCCGTGGAGGGGTCGAGCGGCGGCGCGTTGACAACCGCGCTCGGAGCACAGGCGCGGCTCGAGCGGGTGCAACCGTCACCCGGCGACATCGGCGGACTCGCCCCGGCCGCCCGCCGGCCGCAGCAGGCCCGGTCGGACTCTGCGACACGAAAGAAGGCCGCTTCGCCATCGCGGCCGGCCTCCAACTTTGACACCGCCGACAGTCAGAGATCTGGGTTGGTAGTGGAGAAAGGTTGCGGAATGTTCGGCGGTAAGTGCAGTACCCGGGCGGGAGGTGCCGCCTGATGATTGGTGTTCAACCCATCCTCACGGAAGAAATTGGTGCCTGACTAACGGTCTGTCGGGCTAGTGGGGATCGTCCCAATGACCTTCAGGCCGACGAAATCCTCGATATCGTTAATCCGCGAGCCCGTTCGGTTGATGTACTCGAGGAAAAAGGCCAGAGCCACGCTGACCAGCAAACCGGTGAGCAGGGCCGCTCCCGGCGTATATCTAGCGGCGCGGCGGCTCGGCAGCTGCGGGACCAATGCCGGAGAGATCAAGGCGCGCGTCAGGCATCGCGTCGGACTTGATTTCCGCATCCTTCAATGCCTTGGCAACGATTCCGTACGTCGTGTTTGCGACATCGACATCCGTCTGCCGGAGCTGCAGCTCGCGCTCGATCGTAGGCAGTGAGCTAAGTCTGCTCGGCTTCTCATCAAGAATCTTAAGAAGGCGCGCGCGCTTCTTTGCGTAGGTCTTCGACAGCGCTAGCGCATTGCCGCTGCACTCAAACTCTGTATCCAGTTTCGCGAGTTCGACGGTTAAATCCGAAATCACTCCCTGAGCTTTGCATCATACTCAGGCCTGGTACGGGAAGACCCCGTGTGATGCTTTGTATTCTCGTAAACTTTCGCGGGCGTCCACCAGCCGTTGCCGGCTCTGCTCAAGCTCGCTCTTCAGACGATTGGCCGAATCCTTCGCCTCCGAAGACCGCATCGCATTCAGGAATTTATGAACAATCTTGCCATGGTATTAGCGACATCGGCAGCCGTCTGCGGATCGTCGCCGCTATATTTGATCTCGGCGCCATAGGTGTCCTCGTACGACTTCAGCATAAGGCCTTTGCTGACGTCCTTGACCGCCTTGGTGAACGGATCATCCTTCAGCAATCTACCGTATCTCACAATCGCGACCGCGTCCTTGATGTATGGTTCTCAGCTCATCGGTAAAGCGCCTTCAAGAGAAGCCTAGGATCTGGTCAGATATAGTGTCGCCCGCAGGTCTCCTTGTCTTGCGGCTTCTCGGTCCAGCTTCAGTCCACGCACGACTTCGCTGACCAGGGCGGGACTCTGGATGATCTGGATATACGTCTTGGAGGCCGACTCAACCACCGGCGTTTGTCCGACGGGAAGTCCAAACATTCCTTGCCAGAGTTGCTCGTGCGCGATCTTGATCAGGTTGTGCGGCCGCACCAACACGATAGCCGAGGCATCGTATTTTCAGGGTATCAGGGGGAGAAAAGAAGGAGATGCCATATCCGGCGAGCGTGGTTACGATGCACAGCGCAACAATCAGGCAGACGTGGCGGCGCAACACGTCGAGGATGGCGACTGACTTCCATTCGTTCAACGTACCCTAGTCGGCGACGTTTCCGCATCTAGCACAAACTCAAGCCATCGTCCGAGTGAAGATCTACAAAGAATGGTCAGCGCAGTAAATACGTGTAAAGCGCGTGGCACGGAGTCGAACGGTTTGAAGAAACGGCCAACATGATCAAGGCGGATCCCTTAGTTTCGCTCCCCTAGCCTGGCGCTTTAGTTTCGATTTTGGCTTGCTGGGCGGACGGAGGCGGAACAGTTATAACCAAACTGTCTTTGAGCGCCTCCCCCACCTTTCGGATGTTGACCCCATTTTATGTCGAGTGCCTGCACATGGCGAAGCCGGAGCAAGGCGGCAAACTCTACCAACCAGCCACGTGCGCCGTCTCCTCAACGCATTTCCCGCGCTGATGCACGAGGTCATCTCGGACTGGTGACAACCGATAACCACGCCTGCCTAACAAACATACCGCAGTTGCGCCCAGCGGCGCCATTCTCCTATGATGCATCTGACGTGCAAGCTAGCCTTCCCGGTGATCTGAGTCAACAGCTCTCGACTTTGCGGGTAATCGCCGCGGAGACCATGGTTCGCACACCAACTGCTCAACCCTCTATTGCGCCGCGGATCTGTTCATCCATCCGGATGGCCGCTGACGAATAGTTCCAGCCGGCGCGCTCGTATGCGGGTCTGGCTGGATGCGTGAGGAACCGCACAGGGTGCGCACTTTCCAGCCGTCGAACGACCCGAAGTTCGCCGCCAGGGTGCAGGAAGTCACGGCCCTATGTCGATCCGCCTCGAGTAGCTGCCCGGTGCTCGGTTGATGAGGTGTCGCAAATCCAGGCGCCTGACCGCACCCAGCAGACTACCAATGAAGAAAGGCCGCGGCGGAACGATGACCCATGACCGCAAGCGCCATGGCCCGACCACATTGTTCGCTGCGCTCGAACTAAATCGATACTATGCGATGGTGGCACAATGTCGGCTTTGTCGCGGTCGATCGCGGGCGCCGAGATCGTAATCTGAGGGTAGCGATCACCAGCCATCGATGATCGCCCTTTTATTTCGGTGATCAGCGATCTAACGCATGCCAGGATTTCCAGGCGAAGTCGTTGCTATGGTCCATCGTGTGGGCCTCAGCCCGCTGTCCGCCCTTTGCCGGAATGGGGCACCTGGGACGTTGCCCCAAACGCGACTTTGCTGGGCCTCAAGGACAATCAAATAATCATTGGGTATTTTGCCGATTGTCAACTGTCGCACCTGACGCAGTCAGAGGTGTGCCCTGAGCGGTGTCCACACCAGCGCCGAGCTGAGTCGATGAGTGCTGTCACCGGTGAAATCGAAATCTCACCACCGGGACCGGCGCAGCCAACTTCAACGCAAACATACCGCTTGCGTTTGTCGGCCCTGCCCAAACAAATCGCCAGCCGGTTTGGGTCATCGCATATGCGGGATATCCGGCGCGTTGCTCAAAGGCAATCCCCTGTGAGGTGATCTCTTCCTGAAAAATTATTGGAAATTGGATAGGCGGAGAAGAGTAGGTTTTGGCAGCAGCATGAAGCGGTTGACCAGATAGGTCATCGCTGTCAGGCTGCGTGCCGGGAAGTGCGTGATCCGGCTGAGGATCCCACCGTCTGAAGTTAGACATGCCGTCATCGGGAACCATGGCTTGATTTTGCTCGACCCAAACAAAAAGTGCTTCGGCAGCGGTTGTCCATGCCGGACCCGTCGTATCGCTGAGGCCGCCGTCATAGATGATGCCGAACTTTGTGCCGTTGGATCGCGTCGCAGCGGACAACTGGCCAGAGCTGCAGCTCAGCAACCCTGGTGCTCTTGCCCGTTGAGTTCCACATGGCAAAAGCAAAGGCGTACCTACGGCTTGCTTCATATATGCATTCATCCATCCGAGGGATGTCGGCTGCCTATATAATTAGGCGGCGCCGTCGCACCAAGAAGCGGTTCGATATCGCCGACCCGTGCATTCGGAAAATACCGGTGGATGGTGGCAACTCTGGTTTGCCAGCATCCGCGGCGATGGCAGCGATGGGGGTTTGAAGAGCACCTGGCTGCGTGCTGAAGTGCCCGAATCCACAAGGGCTCGTCCGGCTGGCTACCGCTGTCTAATTGCGTTAATAGACGATATTAAGTAGGATGCCTCGGGTGAGCATACCAGCTGAGGTGTCCGATGGCACGAGTGGCGATTGCGCTGAGCTGCACAGCGGAGCAGAGAGCTGAGCTGATGGCGCTGGCGCGCAGTCGGACGGAGGAGGCGCGTCTGGTAGAACGGGCCAAGATCGTGTTGGCGTGCCTGGAGGGCCAGCGCAACGACGCGGTTGGTCGCGAGCTTGGGGTGCGCCCGAATACGGTTGGTCTGTGGCGCAAGCGCTTTGCGGCGGCGGGACTGGCCGGGTTGCGCGATCGGGTGCGGCCGGGCAAGACCCCGAAATATGGCGCCGATCTGCGCCTGCGGGTTCTGCGCCAACTGGAATTGCCGCCGCCCAAGGGATCGGCCAGCTGGGACGGGGCGTCGGTGGCGGCGGCCCTGGGCGTCTCGGACGATGCGATATGGCGCTTGTTGCGCAAGGAAGGGTGCAACTGCGCCGACGGCGCTCGTGGTGCGTCAGCACCGACCAGCAATTCGCCGCCAAGGCCGCCGATATCATCGGGCTCTACCTGAACCCGCCGGAACATGCGCTGGTCTTGAGCGTCGACGAGAAGCCGACGATCCAGGCGCTGGAGCGGGCCAGGGGTATGTGCTGACCAGCAGCGGCAAGGTTGTTCAAGGCCTCAAAGCACCTACAAACGGCATGGCACGGTCAACTTGTTCGCGGCGCTCGAAGTCGCCACCGGCCTCATTCGCGGCAAGACCACCCAGACCAAGAAGCGCGTCGATTTCCAAGCATTCATGACCGAACTCGTCGCCGAGCACCCGCCCGATCGCGAGATCCATGTCATCCTCGACAACCTCTCCACCCACAAGAAGAACGATGCCTGGTTGGCGGCGCATCCCAACGTCAGCTTCCACTTCACCCCGACCTCGGCCAGCTGGCTCAACCAAGTGGAGATCTGGTTTGGCATCTTCAGCCGAAAGGCCCTGGCCGGCGCCAGCTTTGCCGGCGTCGAGCAACTCGCTCAGGCGATCCGCGACTTCACCGAAGCCTACAACCGCAACGCCGCGCCCTTCCTCTGGCGCAAGCGCGAGGTCAAGGGTGCCCAGTTACGGTATACTATCGTTAACTTACGCAATTAGACACTACATAGGCCAGACTGCCGCCAAGAGCCATTGCGCGCGGCGGCTGGTCCGATTTGCTCCCCGCAATAGCCTTCAATTTTACCGCATAACGTTCGATTGGTGAGCAAGCCGAACTCAAGGGCCAGGGCGACATTCCGCTGCTGCAACCCGACGATGACGGTCCGGAGATCGGCATCCGAAGCGGACAGAACAAGCTGCGGATAGATTTTGAACACTTGGACGTGCGATGCGGCTTGCGTCCACGGTGCGTTTGACCGGAACAAACTACGAAATCAGGGGAACTGGCATAAAACCCTGGACGCGCCAAATTATCTCGTGAGGTAAACCATACCAGGTGTTATCCGCGAACGCGCTGCAGGGGGCCATGCTGGACAATGAGAATGATTGCGCTCAAGGCTTCGAAGAGCTTTGACCTTGTTACGAATATTGATATCCAACAGAATTATCTCCGAAGAAGTGCAAAAGGCGCCAAATGGCAACCTGATCGAAGACCGATCTAAACTGATTCCTTTAAAATTCGGTAAGCCTTCGTATACTTGTTGTGATTTCATCGTATAAAGAATGATTTTTACTTTTCTTGTTAGCTTGGGGGCTATATCTAAAGCGACCATTCGAGAGCGCCTGAAGTTTTCGCGGTGAAGTCCTAGAGTTGCTGGGAAAAGGGTTGGGGTGCACCGTCGCCGATTGGCGAATCCAACGAGGTACGGTTTGGCGACCGGCCTCAAACGAAGGGGCACCCCGATGGAGAGGATACCTGCAAGCGAGCGCACACGCGAGCGACTGAAGGCGCTGATGGACGGCGAAGGCGAGGCGGCGGATGGCCGCTCGGAGCTGGTGCGGCTGGCGGCGCGGCTGATCATCGAGGAAGCGTTGGAAGGCGAAGCCGAGGACGCGCTGGGCGCGGCTACTACGCCCGCGGTGCGGCGCCCGGCGCGGGCTATCGCAACGGCTACCGAGCGGGCCGGGCTGAAGAGCGCGCGGAGGGTCGATCGAGTACAGCGCGCCGCAGATCGCCGAGCGGGCGGAGCCGTTCCGCTCGCGCATCCGCGAGACGCTGCGGGGCCGCACCGAGGAGCTGGAGGATCTGGCGGTGGAGATGTATGCGCGCGGGCTGTCGACGCGCGACATCGAGGCGCTGTTCGCCGACGCGACGGGCAAGTCGCTGCTGAGCCGCACGCGCGGTGAGCGACGATCACCGAGCGGCTGTGGGCGGAGTACGAGGCGTTCGCGAGCCGCGATCTGTCCGAGTTCGAGGTCGTCTACCTGTTCGTCGACGGCATTGCCGAGCGGCTGCATCTGGGCCAGCCGCGCGAGGCGGTGCTGGCGGCCTGGGGCATCCTGGCGGACGGCAAGAAGGCGCTGCTGCACCTGGCGCCGGGCACCAAGGAGGACACGGCGAGCTGCCGCGAGTTCTTCCAGGACATGCGCCGGCGCGGGCCTGCCCGATCCGCCTGCTGGTGGTGAGCGACGGCGCGCCCGGCGTCATCCGCGCGATCGAGGAATGCTTCCTGCGCGCGCTGCGCCAGCGCTGCCTGGCGCACAAGATGAGGAACCTGCAGAGCAAGGTGCCCGACGACGTCTGGCCGGAGTTCCACGCCCGCGCGCGGGCCTCGCTACCAGGCGGCCTCGCCGGCGCTGGCGCGCCTGCTGCGCGACGACATCGCGCGACCTACGAAGACCAGCCGCCGTCGGCGGTGGCGTGTCTCGACGACGATTTCAGCAATACGTAACTGAACGAAGTACT
>ERZ1370068.4520-contig-3589_pt1 | contig 66439 bp, 98 predicted proteins | sample MGYA00561227_ERZ1370068 | MGnify/ENA primary metagenome ERZ1370068 (study PRJEB38410, sample SAMEA6850437) | metagenome | study: Metagenomic assessment of the ecological functions of the soil: analysis of the soil microbiota associated with the... | reverse complement strand
TGAAGGAGCGCTACTTCGATGATTTAAAAGTGGGTGATCGGTTCAAATCTGAGCCGTTGAGCGTGACGGAAAAGGAGCTCATCGAGTTCGCCCACAAGTTTGATCCACAGATGTTTCATCTTAGCCGCAGGCGATGCGGAGCGAAGCAATTTTCAAAGGGCTGATTGCCAGCGGCTGGCACACCGCGGCGATGACGCATGCGCCTGTTTGTGCAAACGCTGAACTTTCGCCGAAGGCGCAATCGGTCTTGGCGTGGATGAACTGCGCTGGCCGAATGCGGTGCGGCCCGGGGACGTGCTCACGGTGGATACCGAGATTCTTGAATTGCGCCCCTCACGATCCCGGCCTGGCCATGGGATTCTTCGCTTGCGCAACGTGACGACCAATCAGCGTGGCGAAGTCGTGCAAACGATGCTGGCGAGCGCGATGGTGCCGAAGCGAGACAAAGACGACCAGCTGACTAACAAGAGCGCCGCGACGCACGCGTGCGCACTCAAATTGCGCGAAAAGACTGCGAGGCTGACGTAATTCGCACGAGTGCTTGAGTGCGAGCTTCGCATCGCTACCGCGGACTCGTTAGCGACTGACGATCTTTTACGTCAGATTTGCAGCCCGCTTGCTGCGATCGCTCGGTTGAAATCATCAGGCAACGGAGCTTCAAAATGCTTCCATTCGCCGGTGCGCGGGTGACGAAAACCGAGCTTCCATGCGTGCAGCATCTGGCGGGGAAAATCTTTGGCGAGCCTCGGCGCGTAGATTTTGTCACCCAACACAGGATTGCCAAGATGATGCAGATGCACCCGAATTTGATGTGTGCGGCCACTGTGCAATGTGCATTCAACCAGACTCGCCTGCTCGCTCGAACGAAGAACGCGATATTCAGTTTTGGCCGCGCGACCGCGTGGTGAACTCACGCTCATTCTTTGCCGATGCACCGGATGTCGTCCGATTTTGTTCTCGATTACGCCCGTCTCTTTCCGCAATTTTCCGGCGACCAGGGCGAGGTAAATCTTTTCTACTGTGCGCGCGGTGAACTGTTTCGATAATTCCCGATGCGCCACGTCGTTTTTTGCTGCGACGAGGCAGCCGCTTGTTTCCTTATCGAGACGATGAACGATGCCAGGCCGTTCCTTTCCGCCGATGCCCGACAACGTGGAGCAGTGATGCAGCAACGCATTGACTAATGTGTGTTCACGCTGGCCGGCGCCCGGATGCACAGTCATCCCGCTTGCTTTGTTGATGACGATCAGATCGTCGTCTTCGTACAAAATCGTTAACGGAATTGCTTCCGGCTCGGTTTGGATTTTTCGGGTGGCGGTTCTGTGACTTCGATTTCGTCTCCAGATCGCACAGACTGGTGCGGCCGCGTGGTTGCGCCGCCGACACGAACAAAGCCGGCGCGGATTAATTGCTGAATGCGAGAGCGCGAGAATTCCGGAAGCGACTTGACCAGAAAAAGATCAAGGCGCATCCGGGCATGCTCTTTGGCACGACCAATTTGAACGTTGTCGGTGCCTCGCTTGTTGCTTTCAACGCCGCCACGGCCATCCTTTTGCTCCTCAAACTCGTCAATGTTACACTCGATTTCCATGTCGATTGAAGGAAGCTGTTAATGACGCCGACGTGTTGGAAATGCGGTGACCGCGCTCGATCCCGGCGGTTATGAACCTCTGATGCGGATGGTCTGCCGGAGCTGCGGTCAAAAGAATCTGCTGCAACGAACCTTCGATCATTTTGTGCCTGATGGAAACGCTTGGTGCCGGTGGAATGGGCACAGTGTATAAGGCGCGCGACACGCAACTGGAGCGGTTCGTTGCGCTCAAATTGTTGCACAAGGATCTTGGTAGCGAAGCGGATCATGATGCTCAATTGCAACAAGAGGCGCGCATCGCTGCCTGTGTGAATCATCCTAATGTCGTGCAGATATTCTCGTTGGGAACGGACCACGGCCAGTTTTATGTGGTGATGGAACTGGTCGATCACGGAAGTCTCGACGATCTCATGGAATCGCAGGGCCGGCTGCCCGAACATCAGGTGCTCGACATTGGCATCCAGATCGCGAGAGGACTACGCGCAGCTCACCGGAAGGGTTTGATTCATCGAGACGTGAAGCCGGCCAACATTTTGTTTGTCGATGAACAGGCGGCGAAGATTGGCGACTTCGGCCTCGCCGCTTTTGCAACACAACAGTCGCAGAATACAGGCAGCGATGGTGTGCTCTGGGGAACGCCGCCATATGTCGCGCCGGAGAGACTCTGCAACCAGCCGGAGGACGTTCGCAGCGACATTTACAGCCTTGGCGCAACGCTGTTTCATGCTGTCGCTGGGAAAGCGCCAATCGATAGCAGCACAAATTCCGCGACAGAGTTGTGCGCATTGAAGCAGCACCCGTCAGAGTTGCGGACTATCGCGCCGAAGGTATCTGGGCCGACGGCGCGCGTTTTGCAGCGAATGATCGCACCTGATCCGAAGCAGCGTTTTTCTTCGTACGACGAGCTTCTGGCGGAATTTGATGCGGCGCGACGAGCACTCGAGATTGCGGACGCTCGGCGACACTCATCGCGCTGGCCCTTCTCTGGACTTTTTCGGCACAACTGAAAGCTCTGAACAACCGTCACGCGTGAGGGTCAGACTCTAGACGAAGCGTTGCCACAAAGCCTCTTTGACTCGATGTTTGTCTTCACATGGCACAAAACCCACCACCGCCAACACCACCGCAATTTCCTTCGCCTGAAGAGCTGAAGTCCAAGATCACGGAGTTCATGAAACAGAACTTCGGCGACCACGTCTCAGTTGCGACAATTACCGAGCCGGAGCCAGCGGTCGCAGAGGAGGATGAAAAGCCGGAGAAAACCGAGCACAAGGAATTCGAATTCCATCTGCTGCCGCGCGATATCAAGGCGCATCTGGACCGGTTCGTCATCAAACAGGAGGAAGCGAAGAAAGTCCTCGCGATTGCGGTTTGCGATCATTACAACCACGCCAATTACCTTCGGCGGCTCGAGAAAGAGGATCCGAACCGCGCTCAGGAAATTGAATACATCAAGCAAAACGTGATCCTGGTCGGACCGACGGGCGTCGGCAAAACGTATCTGATCAAACACATCGCCGATTTGATCAAGGTGCCGTTTGTAAAGGCGGACGCGACGAAGTTCAGCGAGACCGGTTACGTCGGAGGCGACGTGGAGGATCTGGTGCGCGAGCTGGTGCACAAGGCCGACGGCGACCTGAACCTCGCGCAGTTCGGCATCATTTACATCGATGAGATCGACAAGATCGCGTCGGCTGGAAATTTGATAGGCCGCGACGTCAGCGGGCGCGGCGTGCAGACCACGCTACTGAAGCTGATGGAAGAAACCGAAGTGCCGGTGCGCAGCATGAACGATCTCCAGGCGCAATTGCAAGCGGCGTTCGAATTTCAGCGGCGCGGCAAAGCCAAACGCGACACGATCAACACCCGGCACATTCTGTTCGTCGTCAGCGGCGCGTTTGAGAAGTTGAAAGAACAAGTGGCGCGGCGTGTCCGTCACGGTCAGATCGGGTTCAGCGCGCAACCAATTCAAGTGATGGATAACGAGTTGTTCCAACACGTCACGACGCAGGACTTCATCGAGTACGGGTTCGAGCCGGAATTCATCGGGCGTTTGCCCGTGCGCGTCGTCTGTGAGGACCTCGACGCGAACGATCTATTCGACATCATGAAGTTTTCCGAGGGCAGTTTGCTCCGGCAATACGAGCGTGCGTTTCGCGCCTACGGAATCGAGATCAGCTTCGAGGACGAAGCGTTGCGTTTGCTGGCACAAGCTGCGGCGACGGAAAAAACCGGCGCGCGCGGGTTGCTGACCGTGTTTGAGAAATTGTTTCGAGATTACAAATTCCATCTGGCCGGCTCGGGGCTGACCCAGTTGCGCGTGAGCGCGGCGCTCGTGCGGGAGCCGCAACGCGTCCTCGAGCAACTGATGGCTGAAGGACACAAGCTCGAGGCGCAAATGCTCGAAGCCGGCGCGCGCGAATTCGCAGAGAAATTCAGCAAGGACCATGGATTAGAAATTAGTCTTCGACGAGAGTGCGATCCGTCGCCTGGTCGAACGCGCGCAAGCCGAGCGGATGACCATGACCGATCTGTGCGCGCATTTGTTCAAGGATTTCCAATTCGGATTGAGCCTTATCAAAAAGAACACGGGCCGAACGCAGTTTGTTCTTAATGCTGCGGCGATCGACGCTCCGGACAAATTTCTGAGCGACCTTGTGGTGCAATCGCACTATCCGGCTGCATCGGCGCAAAACGCCTGATTGTCATGAAGCGTTCGTTGATCACAACGCTCATCATTGGAGTCGCCGTTGCGCTGATTGTCGGAGCGCTGCATGCGACCAAAGTCATCGCTGGGTTTGAGGCTGTTGCCGCGCAACTCGTCACCGATTATGCGGGCGCGACACGCGTCGTAGGCGAAAAATGGCAATACGTCTTCGTGTTGCTGATCGCCCTCGGCGTCGCCTGGCTCAGCTTGAGCAATCGCGTTCCGACGATGGCGCGCCTGGTTATTAATCGGGTTATTGCTGGTGGAACTGTTTGGCCTCGCGTGGGTTTGCTCTCTTTACCGCGTATTTTTTCAGCCGGCGCCGTCAGTCCTGGCGCGTCGTGTTTGCAGTCCTCGCCGCAGAAGGGTGGTCGGCTTTTTACGCAGGAACCGCTCACATCTAATCCGCACATTGTTTGCCGATCGCGTTTCCAACGAGCAATTTCGCCGTCTTAACGACGGGAGAATTTCGTTCGATGCTGAGCCAAGGACGTACGATGTAAGCGTCGTGGTATGCGACATCGGCAACAAACTCACATTCGCCGAAGGCGGCGAGCCTGCCGCGTTCACTGAGGCCACGGCAAAATTCATTCGCGAGACCGCTGCGCGTCTGGTGGAAGAAGGTGCTTACCTGCAAGCCGCCGACGGAGAAGGCGTGGTCGGCGTTTTTGGATTTCCTGCGCCCGACCCGGAACACACGCAAAAAGCAGCGCGCGTTGTTCTCGATTTGATCAAGAATTCTCGCGAACAGGGTGAAGATAAGGAGAAGGTCGCTGCCAGCCGGGACATCCGGGCCGGAATCAGCTCCGGCGCGATCATTGCCGGTGCATTACAAGAGAGCCGCGCGTCCGCTGCTCCTGGCGAGCGGCGAGCCCATCGACCTGGCGCGCAGATTTTGCGCCTTGAATCGTTTCTACGGATCCAGGGCCTTGATGGACACGGCGATTTTTGATCGAGTGAGCGAAGCAGTCGTCGCGCGCCCAATTGATTTTGTGAGCGGACTAAACTCGCATGACCGGCTTGAAGTTTACGAACCGCTTTGGCTTGCAGCTGAAGCCGGACCAGAACGCGTCGCGCAGCGCGACTCGTTCTGGAGCGGGGTAGTTCTGTATCGAGAGAAACGCTGGGCGGAAGCGTATGCCGAATTTCAGAAGGCGCGCGGCTCGGAAACTGAAGACGATCCGCCGCTGGAATTTTATTTGCGGCGATTGGAGCCGCTCACTCCTGCAATTGACGCAATGGCCGCCGGAATAAATCTGAGCACGTGTTGAGAAGGACCGAATATCCGGCGGCGATCCGGGACTTAATTGCGCAACTGCGGCAAATGCCGGGCGTCGGTCCGCGCTCAGCGGAGCGGATTGCGCTCTGGATGGTGCGCGCGCGGGGCGATCAACCGGAGCAAATTGCGCGCGCCATCACGGACACGCGTCAGTCGATCCATGCCTGCAATTTGTGCGGATTCTTTGCTGCCGACGAAATCTGCGAAATCTGCGCCGACCCATCGCGATCGACTGATCTGCTCTGCGTCACAGAACAGCCTACTGACATTCTTCCTCTGGAAAAAACGGGCGCATTTCGCGGCCGATATCATGCGCTCGGCGGCAAGATTTCGCCGCTCGACCATGTCGCTCCCGAAGATTTGCGCATTAAAGAATTGGTGGATCGCATCGATCGGGAAAAGATTTCCGAAATCATTTTTGCGTTGGCCGCGGATGTCGAAGGTGAAGCGACCACGAATTACATCGTCGACCTTTTGAAGAGCAAACCGGTCGCGCTCACTCGCATCGCCCGCGGGATCCCAGCCGGCGGCGGTCTCGAATCAGCCGATGAATTGACGCTATCGGCCGCGCTTTCAGGCAGGACGAAATTGTAACGCGCCGTCATCCCGAGTTGCGAAGATCGCATCGCATCTAACGACCCAAGCTCAGCGACCGGCCTACGGGACGCGTGGATTGCAACCAGAGCGCGATGGCCGGGTTGGCTGCAGCGCATGGTTAGGCCGCGTCGTCATCTCACTCACTCTGTTTCGCGGCTTTGCCATACCAGACGCCCATGATAATCATCGCGACACCGGCAACCACCAGCAAGATGGGGGCGACTCGTAAGCGCGGCAGCATCCACAGTGAAAATGGTGCGAACGCCAGGAAGACGCCACCGAACAAATAACAGCCGATAGCTCCAGCCTTCGCAAGCTGGATGCTCTTCCGAATGACAAGCTCTGTAGCTTTGTCGGCCATGACGAGGCTGACGCGCAGGCGTCAGAACAAGCTGGGCGCTCTGCGCTGCCAAACCTGCTGCAAGACGGACACATTGCCTTGCCGCAACGCGGGCAAACCGACGTCGCTTCGGTGTTGTGTGTGGCGCATTTCATAGGGACGTGCGAATGGCCTAACGAAAAGAAATAAGCCATGGCAAGCGACGGCGCGAACTGTTTTCGTTTCAGCCATTCATCCTTGCCGCGCAGCTGCGTGCCGTTGACTTCATCGAATGGTTAGGTCTAACACATATGCACGCGGCGGTAACTCAGCCGCGTTGGTGAACAACATGGATCACATCATCAAGTCGCCGCCGTTGATGTCGAGGGACGCGCCGGTGATGTAGCCGGCGGCCTCGGAGGCGGCGAAGCAAATCAAATCGGCGACTTCGAGCGCGGTGCCGAGGCGCGGCACGGGATAGCTCGCGGCGAGACGTTCGAGCAACTCGTCCGAGGCATGTTCGCGCGTCAGCTCGGTATCGATCATACCGGGGCAGATGGCGTTCACGGTGATGCCGAACTTGCCGAGCTCCTTCGCGGCCGCGCGCGTCAGTCCGAGGAGTCCGGCCTTCGATGCCGTGTAGTGCGCACCGCCGAGCGTGCTCACCATCCGGCCGGCCGAGGACGAGATATTAATGATGCGGCCGTAGTGCTGGGCGCGCATTGCCGGAAGAACGGCTTTCGTCATCAAGAACGGCGCGGTGAGGTTGACCTCGATCACTCTGCGCCATTCCTCGGCGGTGAGATCGGGGAAGCGTGTCGACAGCGGAAGCGCGGCGTTGTTGACGAGGATGTCGATCCGTCCGAAGCGTTCGAGCGTGCGGCGCGCGATCTCGTCGGGGACGCCGTCCGCCGCGACGTCGCCCGGCACGGCGAAGGCGCGCTCGCCGATTTCCTTCGCCAGCGCCTCGGCGCGCTCGCGGTTGCGGACGTTCACCGCGACCGAGGCGCCGCGCTCGTGCAGGCGCGCTGCGGCAGCCCGTCCGAGGCCGCGCCACGCACCGGTGACGACGGCGACGCGCCCCGCAAAATCAGCGTTTTCCATCCGGAGAATTATCTCACCGTGCCTGAGCTCCGCGCAGTTCACGAACGCCGCAACCGAGGCACCGAGGATAATGATGCAGGACAAGGCCTTCGATTTCGCCACGATGGCAAAGAACGCCCGGACTTAACTGCGCTGGAGTAATTTTAGTATTCATGGGGTAAACTTCTTCACCTAACGAGAACCAACCTAAGGCTACGTTAGTCCCCGAAAACGTTCAATAATCCAGAGATTGAAAAGGTAACTAAACCGTAACTTAATTTAGTCGGCCATTATTCGGCATCGGTGCGATTCTCCAACTATGAATCCTATGAAGAGTCTCTCAGCGTCATTATTCAGCACGTCGACATCAAATCCCAAACCGCCGAAACGCGCTATCAGCCGCCGTTCCTTTTAGGCACGTCACTCGCTGTCGGAGGTGTAGTTTTCGTCATGGTAGCCATTGCTCAATCGGCCCTGGCCCAGAACTTGGTCAGGTTCAGTGGAGGGATCGGCGTTATTCCCACTGGTTCAGCAAATACCACGGTGCGAACGCGTCGCAGCCGCTGGCCAGATCTGGGTGATCCGGGACCTTGCAGCCGACGTGAAGCAGGACGGGAGGATCCGACTCGACGGCCGGGGCCTCCTTCTGGGCTCAGGCGATGGCGTCGGAAGCAACGCCAACGCGAGCGTTTTTGCGACGCTGTTCTGCGCAAATGACGGGAATGTCCAACACAGCTCAAATCTTGCAGGCGTCCCGCTTGAAGTGAATGGCGATTTTCGCATTGACGACACGCTTTCGCCTGCGCCGCCGAATCCTTGCACTAGCCCGGTGCTCCTCATCCGGTCAGCTGGAACCGGGTCGTGGTTCGCCGCCGGGATTCCCAGGTGATAAACTATAGAGGGTGACGCATATTATTCTTATTAGGCGTCGAGGTAGTGGGCTACTTTGATCAAAGTAGCCCAATTGCTCGACCAGGTGCGCGACGATGATGCGGCGTCGGCATTAGTAAGGGCGATGCGCAGCGATTTAACTTTTGTAACGTTTTTAACGTTGTAACTTTTCTTCGAAATGTCCTGCGCGAAGATCGATCCAGCCCTGCACCAGGCGCAGAAGCCGCCCTGGATCAAAGTGCGGTTGCCGTCGAATCCGGTTTTCTTTTCGACCAAAGCGCTGATTTCCGATTTGCGGTTGCACACGGTTTGCGAAAGCGCGCAATGCCCGAATCGTTGGGAATGCTGGAGCCAGGGCACCGCTACTTTCATGATCGCTGGCGATCGTTGCACGCGCGCATGCGGATTTTGCGCAGTGACAACGGCGAAACCGTTCGCGCTTGAAGACGACGAACCGAAGCGCGTCGCCGAAGCCGTGCGCCGGATGAATTTGAAACACGTCGTGATCACTGCCGTCGCGCGCGACGATCTGAAAGACGGCGGCGCAGATCATTTCGCGCGCACGATCACTGCGATTCGCGAGATGGATCCTTCAATCGTCATCGAAGTGCTCGTTCCGGATTTTCACGCACATGATTGGTGCATCCAGACGGTGCTCAACGCTGGCCCCGACATTTACAATCACAACATGGAAACGGTCGAACGGCTCACGCCTGTCGTGCGTTCGCGCGCAAAGTATCGGATATCCTTGCAAGTCTTGCGGCGTGCAAAGGAACTGTCGCCCGAAGGTTGTGACAAAGAGCGGGGTAATGCTCGGCCTTGGCGAAAAGGAGACCGAACTTTTTCAGACCATGGACGATTTGCGTGAGGTCGGCTGCGAAGTCTTGACCATGGGCCAGTATCTTGCGCCCGAGTCCGAAACATTTGCCGGTCGTCGAATACATCACGCCCGAGCAATTCAATTATTACGGCGACATCGCACGCGGGAAAGGTTTTCTCTACGTCGCCTCGGGACCGCTGGTCCGCAGCTCTTATCACGCGGCTGATTTTCATCCGGTTGTGCGTCGCTGATCGCATCGAGGCGGACTACTGTTCCGCGCTGTAGAGTCCGCTGTCCTCAGCGGATTCGCTGCTCTGAATACGATGGGTTCATGCGCTGAGGACAGCGCACGCTACAGCATCGAGATTGCAATGCTTGTCATAATCTCTGCACTAGATATTGCGATGTCTCCAGCCTTCGCATAAAGCTACGGCTTGGCAGGCGACTTCGCTCGACATGACGAAAGACATTAGATCGCAAACCGCGGCGGTTATTCCGGCGTATCAGGACGAAAAACACATCGGCGACATCGCGCGTCGAACCCGCGAGCGGCTGGATCACGTTCTCGTTGTAGATGACGGCTCAACCGATCAGACGGAACAACGCGCGCGCGAAGCCGGCGCCGAAGTTATTGTTCACGCTCAAAACCAAGGCAAAGGCGAAGCAATTAAGACCGGACTCGCGCACTGGCTTGGCGCTGCGAATCCGTCGAGCAGCGGACAAGATCGACAAATCACGTGGGTGATCCTTCTGGATTCTGATGGTCAACATCTTCCCGAAGAGATCGATCGATTTTTGCTAGCAGCAGCCTCGGTGACACGACCCACGTTTTTCATTGGCAACCGCATGGACGACGTTGCCCGCATGCCGTTGGTGCGGCGCGTTGTGAACCGTTATATGAGCAATCAGATCAGCCGCGTTTGCGGACAAAAATTCCGGACACGCAATGCGGTTACCGCATGCTGACATCGACAACTAATTCCAGACATGCTTGGCGGCGGTCACCGATTCGATTACGAGACTGAAGCGCTAATCATCGCCAGCCGTAAAGGCTACAGGATTGAATCAGTCCCAATCACGACCGTTTACACCGACCAAGTCAGCAAGATCCATCCCGGGCGCGACGCGCTTCGCTTTTTCAAAATGATGCGGCGTTATAGGAACGGCCGATAGTCGAGTTGATCGTCCGCAAGTCGCCGCTTTTGTAAGCTTTAGAAAACGAGTTGCATTTGTACGCGTTATCACCTAAGGGACGACTCGCCTTAGCAACCTGACCCTACAAAGGGCAAGTTTCTCGAACCCTCCACACCCCCATGAGAAAGAAATCCGCTTCGATCCGCCTTCTTCAATCCGCGTGTCTTAATTGGTCTTATTCGTCGTCCTGACCGGCATCTTCTTCGCGCTGACCGGCGTCGGTGTATTTACCGGCACCCGCTGCGAATATTGCAAAAGCATTGCGGCAAGGTACCAAATTATCACCAGCTCCACGGACCCTCTCGTTCCTGTTGGATTTGATTGCTCCACGATTCACGAGAAGGGCATCGATAAACAGGAAAACTTCCGGGCGGGAGCCATCATGATCGCTTGCGGCCAGACGCGCGGGCGGTTCGACTTCGACCACTGCGACCTCGACGCTCGGGCCGCTCGGCCGGTTTATCCAAAAGCTGTTGGCTCCCCTGGCGTACGGCGCAGGCGACGTTGATCTGATTACCGGCGCCGAGACGTCTCCCAATGTTACCCAATCCGGAGACATACACTTTAGCTAATCCGGATAACCCTCTTCAGATAGTCACCGCCTACAACGACTCGCGCGGCCGCAACTTTAGTCCGATCAACATCTCCGGTGCATCGGTCTCCACCGACGGCGGCACCACGTTCAGTCGTCTCACGCTGCGGCAACGGTCAGAGCCCTTTCTCCAACACAGAGGGCGACCCAGTCGTTCTGTATCACAAGCCAACCGGCACCTGGTTTACGGTTTGGCTCGATGCGGCGTGCGGCGGCCAGGGGCTCGGTGGGTACAAGTCCACCACTCCGGAGAATGCTGATTAGCTGGACGCACTTCCGTGCGTTCACTTCAACTCTCAGGACGACCGTGAGTCTGGTTGGTCCGATAACAACCCGGCCAGTCCATTCTATGGACGGATGTACGTTTCCTGGAACGACTTCAATGTTGGTGGCGGCGCCCTTTTCGTAACCTACTCCACTGATGCCGGCGCCTCATGGCACGCTCCGATACAGGTAGCTAGCGGTACTCCCTTCATCCGCAACGTCCAGATCACCGGCGACCTCTCGGGCAACGGCGTGATGTACATCGCGGGCATGGACGAAGGCGGTGGCGGCTTTCCTCACAACAACATCAACCATATCTTCAAGTCAACTGACGGCGGCAACACTTGGAGTCACACCTACACCGGCCCCACCGTTCGCCGGACCGGGCGTTACTGCTGTGGGTTACTTTGCCTGCATGTTTACCGATGGCGGTGGCTACTGGCGCCACGAGGGCTGGGGTGAGCCTGCTGCCTACAACAACGTGGTTCACCTGGTCTATGCCCAGCACGGCGCCGGCAGCTGACGCCGGCGACGTTTATTACATCCGTTCCACCGACATGGCGGATCGACCTTTAGCGCGCCATTCAAGCTGAACAGTGATGCTACCACCCGTCCTCAGTGGCAGCCTAACCTTTCGGTCAGCCCGGCCGGCACTCTCTTGGCGACCTGGTATGACGCGCGCGAGAGCGCCAGCTGCACGCTGTGGTAGCCCAGCGTGTCCCGTGCTACAGGATGTGGTCGCGCAAATCCAATGACAACGGCGCGACCTGGTTGCCTGACGATGCCTTCTCGGACGTTGTCAGCCCGCTCCCAGCGCAACCTGACCCTGGACATCCAGGCGACCTATGCGGGCGACTACGACTACGGCTCGGCGACAATCGCCAAGCACGTTACTTCGTGGACGGACGGGCGAGTGGCCATCAGCGGCTCCTCCCAGCAGGATGCCTTCACCGATAGAGAGCTGGTGGGTTTTGGCGTGACCACCACCACTCCGGCCTGCAACAGCGTCATCAACACGCAGCCGACGGACTTCGTTATTAACCTGAGCGACCCGGTGGATCCGGCAACTGTCCAAGCAAGCGATTTCACGGTTAACGGAACTCCGTCGAACCTGGCGCCTACATTCAGCAACGGCAATAGCAACGATCACCTTCCACTTCAGCAGCTCGCCGGTGACAGCTGGGCTCCAACACGATGCATATTCCCGCCGGCGCGTTTAACCGCGCTTCGGACAACCAGCCGAATATTCGATTTCACCTGCTCGTTCTGTTACGCGATAACGCAGCTACAGGTCACTACGACTGTCCCGTCTGTTGGCGGCACGTTCTCACCGCCAGCGCCAGGCGACTATCAATATGATGTGAACTTCAACCAGGCTGTTGATCCAGCGTCAGTCCAGACGAGCGATCTGACCCTGACCGGCAATGCTGGCGGCAGCGTGACCAGTGTCGTGCTTGTCAACGGCAACATGACTGCCCGGTTCACGGTGCATTTCAATTTCGGAGGCAGCGTGACGGCGAGCATTGGCGCCGGGTCGATCACTGCTCAAGGATGCAATGGTAATGCGGCTTTCTCGGCGAGTTATACCGTAGCGGGTTGCCCGCCTCAAGACCATTACAACATAGCTCAGATAGGCGGGAGTATCGTGCCGGGCACGACAGACATCGGCAATCACGGGGACGATCAAGTAACCACCATCGCGCTGCCCTTTCCTTACACCCTCTATGGCCACGACTTTCACGAGCGTTAATTTGTCGTCCAATGGCAATGCCCAGTTCACGACCACGGATGCGACCTTCTTCAATCAATGTCTGCCGTGGACTAACCCACAACTACACCATCTTCCCGTATTGGGACGACCTGGAATTGATCGGCACCGGGTTTGGCATATTCACCTCGATAAGTGGCAATGCTCCCAACCGCATCTTCAACATCGAGTGGCGTGCGTATTACTTCCCGGGGACCGGCACTGCGAACTTCGAGCTGAGGTTGTACGAGGGACAGAGCCGCTTCGACATCATCTATGGCGCAGTGACTAACGGCAACACATCGGCCACGGCGGGAGTGCAGAAAAACGACACCACGTTTGACCAGTACTTCTGCAGCGGCTCAGGCGGTGCGGCTACTGGCGGGCAAAGCTACATCCTGCAATCTTGCACGTCACCAACACCTACCGCAACAGCCACGGCTACGGCAACAGCAACAGCTACAGCAACGGCAACAGCCAGCAGCAACGGCAACAGCAACAGCTACGCCACACGCACGCTACTGCGGCCAGTCCAACAGCCTACGGCAACGGCTACTGCAACCGTACCGCCTAGTCCAACACCTACGGCAACAGTTACGGCGACGCCAACGACCACGCCTGCTGGAACACCAACGGCCACGCCAACGTCAACCGCAACTGCTACAGCCACACCGACACCCTGCACGTCGCCTGCGGCTCCGAGCGCACAAAGCGCAACCAATATGACTTTCAGCAGCTTTACCGCGAACTGGCGCAGCGTAAGCGGTGCGACCGATTATCGGTTGGACGTATCCACGAGCAGCTCTTTCACCACTTACGTACCTGGTTATCAGAATTTGAGACGTTGGAAACGTGATCAGCTTCCCCGTGACCGGGTTAAGTGCGCAGACGACTTACTATTACCGAGTGCGAGCCTACAATGGGTGTGCTACAAGCCTCAATTCCAGCGTCAAAAGTGTACAGACGCTGCCCTGCACGCCTGCGGCTCCGAGCGCACAAAGCGCAACCAATGTGACTTTCAGCAGCTTTACCGCGAACTGGCGCAGCGTAAGCGGTGCGACCGATTATCGGTTGGACGTAGCCACAGACTCGTCTTTCACCACTTACGTACCCGGTTATCAGAATTTGGACGTCGGAAACGTGATCAGCTTCCCCGTGACCGGGTTAAGTGCGAGCACGACTTACTATTACCGAGTGCGAGCCTACAATGGGTGTGCTACAAGCCTCAATTCCAGCGTCAAAAGTGTACAGACGTTGCCCTGCACGCCTGCGGCTCCGAGCGCACAAAGCGCAACCAATGTGACTGCCAGCAGCTTTACCGCGAACTGGCGCAGCGTAAGCGGTGCGATCGATTATCGGTTGGACGTATCCACAACCAGCTCTTTCACCACTTACGTACCCGGTTATCAGGATTTGAGCGTCGGAAACGTGATCAGCTTCCCCGTGACCGGGTTAAGTCCGAACACGACTTACTATTACCGAGTGCGAGCCTACAATGGGTGTGCTACAAGCCCCAATTCCAGCGTCAAAAGTGTACAGACGTCGCGCTGAGATCAGAAGGCGAGCGGGACTGTACTTTGCTCTTTGTCCATCTAATCCCGGGCTCACCGCAAGCTTAGCCGCTAACGGTGCCTGCCGCGCTCGAGGCCGACCATTCAACACGTTCCAACAAGGATTTGTTTTGCCGTACGTGCTGTAGCCTCGAAACCATTCGAAACTGTCGTCAGCCATGAAAGATTTTGAGGGTTTGCTTGTCCTCAATCGTTCTGATCCAGCGGTCCTTCGGCCTGAAATAACCGCCTCGCGCAGCGACGCGGCTACAACTACGGTTTTCTTGCCGGCAGTGGCTTCGAGCTTTTGAGGATTTCCGATTCAGGTGTGAGCGTGGCCGGTTTGCCGCTGAAGATGACTCGGTTTGGCTTTTGGGCGAGCGTTTCGACAAGTTCCTTGGCGTACGTGGTGACGACTTTCAGGTTCAGAAGAGTAACGTGCAGTTGTTTCAGCTGTTCCTGAAGCTGCTTGTCAGTCGTGCTGATGAACTTGTCGGCTGTTCCAAGCACGGAGTCCGCACCTTTGGCGAGGCCATCGAGGTTTGTGATCACGTTTTGTATATGGTCCGCGTCCATCTTTAGCGAATCGGCCAGCGGCCCGAGCTTTGGCGCGAAATCGTCGAGATCTTTCTTTAGATCTGTGACCGTAACGTCGAGATTATTCAGCAATTTATTTGCGTTATCGAATAACGGTCCGGCTGCCGCGGTGATCTGTTCGAGCCCATACGCTGGATGACCTTCGATCGCGGCGTTGTTTGCCAGCGTCTGACCGCCGGGTGTGCCTGCAGAAAGCGCCACAAATTTCGGAGACAACATCGTATCGGAGCTGAGCGTGGCCGTAACGTCTGTCGGCAACGGCGGAATCCCTTCGTCGAGGCTGACCGTCACCCGCACTGCATCGTTTTTGTTTGCAGTTGCTTCGCGCTCCTGCGCGGTGAGATGACGCATCGCGATCACGCGTCCCGCCGGCGCGCCTGCGTAGCGCACCTCGGAATTCACTTTATGCCGGTCACATCTTCGTAATTGATTTGCAGCGTTCGCGTCGGTTTTTCAGCTGTCGTCCGGAGAGTGCAAACGTTAGCGCGCCGAGCAGAACAACGCTGCACGCGATCACAAACAGCGCGACGAAATAATCGGACAAATTGCGCTTCATCCTGTCTTGCGATGGAATCTGCCGCGTGCTCGGGCGAAGGGTCGCGGTTTCACGTGCTGATGGTGCTCGTGTTCTTCCTGTGAAAGGTTTAGCGGGATCGGACCATCGGGTTCGCCATTAATAAATTGCTGCACCTCGGGATTCGAACTGGCGCGGATTTCATCCGGCGTACCCTGCGCCACAATGCCGCCGTGGCCAAGCATAATCATCCGCGTAGCGATGCGAAATGCACTGGTCATATCGTGACTGACCACCACTGCGGTCATGCCTTTCCCCGCGTCAGTTTCATCGTGAGTTCGTCAACAACCGCGGTCATGATCGGATCGAGTCCGGAAGTCGGCTCGTCGCTAAACAGTAACTCCGGATCGAGCGCCAGCGCACGCGCAAGTCCCACGCGTTTCTTCATTCCGCCGCTGATTTCGTCCGGCCTGAGATCTTCAAAACCAGTGAGACCAACCATCTGAAGCTTTTGCTCCACGATTTCTTCGATTTCATCAACGGATTTGTCGGTGTGCTGCAAAAGTGGCAGCGCTACGTTCTCGCCCACTGTCAGCGAGGCGAGCAACGCACCGGATTGGAACAACATTCCGAATCGCAACCGGATGCGGAGGATCTCGCGCTCCTTCATCCCGGTGACTTCTTCTCCAAACAGTTTCACCGTTCCCGAAGTCGGCTTCATGGAGCCAATCATATGCCGCAGTAACGTGCTCTTGCCGCAGCCGCTGCCGCCCATGATAACGAGCGTATCGCCGCGATGGACATTGAATGAGATGTCGTTGAGCACCGTGCGATCGCCGAATTTTCGAACAAGGCGATCAACCTCGATCATGTTAGAATCAGCGGGCATGATTAGAATGACGAAATCCGAATGACGAAGCACGAAGGAATGACGAAGCTCGAATGACGAAGCAAGCGTCGCGCGTTTGGTTTTCCCCTCCACCATTTTCGTCTGGCTATTCATTCTTCCGACCTCTCCAGATTCTTGAGAAGATCAAATGTAGCTCTCTGGCTTCCATCCAAAGCTCGCGTGCTTGCGGCTTCAACTCTGGCACCGCGCGAACAACCATTCGCAGAAAATGCTTTGTTTCGCGCGCTTCCTTTCGGCAGGTTCCAATGCTCTTGAGAAAGTCCTTTTTCGAAACCGCGTCATCGGCTTCGACGTAATTGGCGCCAACACTCGTCGCCGCGGCAACAAGTTGACTAATGATTCGATTTGTCACGGCATTTTGCGGAATCGTCTTTGCGAAATCGATTACCGCCTCGCCGAACCGCGCTGTCCGCTCCTCTAAATCGTAAACACGACTGTCACTCGGCTCTTCGCGAATCACTGGTGCAGCATCATCGTTCCAGAATCCTTCGTCGAACTGCTCGTGCGGCGTTTTGGATTTCGTCATTAGTTCGTCATTCGACATTCGAGCTTCGTCATTCATCTCATGCGGCGAAAAAGAAAATGCCCGTGAGCACCGCGTTCATGACTAACATTGCGAGCAAAGATTGCACGACTGCTGTCGTGGTAGCCTGCCCGACGCCTTCGGCGCCACCTTCGACAGTTAGCCCCGCGTTGCACGAGATCGTGATGATGATCCAGGCGAAGACTACGCTCTTGATCATTCCCGAATACAAATCCCAAGGTTCCGCGCTTTCCAGCGCCCGCAAGATGTAGCCGGCGGTGTTGAAATCGAGCGCGAAACGGCAGACTGCCCAGCCGCCGAGGATGCCGATATAATTTCCAAAGATGGTGAGCGCCGGCAGCATGACCATCATCGCAAGGAAACGCGGTACCACCAGAAATTGAACCGGGTTGATCGCCATGACCTCAAGCGCCTCGATTTCCTCGGACACTTTCATAGTGCCGATCTCGGCGGCGACAGCAGAACCGCTGCGGCCGATGACGATCACCGCGATCAAGACCGGTCCCATCTCGCGCAGCAGCGTGAGCATCACCAGATCGGGAATGTACATTTCCGCGCCGAGAGTCTCGAGAGAATGCGCAGCCTGCATCGCAAGCGTCACGCCCACGCTGAAAGCCGTCAACGCTACCATCGGCGCGGCGCGCACACCTATGAAAACCATTTGCCGGAAGATCGGCGCGATCTTGAAAAATTGACCCGTGAACGGCGCAACGAAAATCCAGTAGAGCAAACTGAAATTGAGCTGGAGATAATTTTTCAAAGCGAATCTAGAAGGTGCACCTTTAAAAATCTGAGATCGCGCGTGTAAAATCCAACCCCAAGTCACCGAAAATCACCTGCGCCGCATTTCTTCCCGGTGCCATCGACACACCGGGGCCGGGATGACTGCCGGAACTGCACAGGTACACGTTAGGCACAGGCGTTTTGTATTGGCCAAGCTCGGGAATCGGGCGCAGCGAACCGCTTTGGTATGGGAGGAACGCGCCCTGACCGAGCGTGCCGCACGTGATCGGCGCTCATGATCTTGCGCGAAATATCAGCACAGGTGAGATGGTGCCCGCGCCGTTGATGATGGCGTCGTAATGATGCGGCATAGTCAGCTGAGCCGGAGAATTTTTCAGTTGCTCCGAGTGCGCAGAATGCCAAGCTGCGCGCACTGACGAAAGCCGAAATTTCAGCGCTGCTCAATGATGGCTTCGTCGGCTTCACAGAGGAAAGACAATGGCCCAAAGCGAAATCGATGCTGTCCGCGCGCTACTGAGCTCCAAGCCACGTCCGGTTGGTTGGCCCGCAAGGCGAAAACGGCTCGACGAGGTTGGTGCTGTTTGGCCCGTTGCAGACGACGTGGAATTCACTGCCGTCGATGTGAACGGCATGCCGGGCGAATATTCCGTGGTTCCCGGTAGCGATCCTTCTCGCGTCCTGATGTTTTTCACGGCGGCGGCTACTGTTCCGGTTCAATCCAGAGCCATCGTCGTTTGGTGACCGAAGCGGGCCGGGCGGCGAGAATGCGGACACTTGCTGTCGGCATATCGGCTCGCGCCGGAGCATCCGTTTCCCGCAGCGTACGATGACGCGCTGACTGCATGGCGATTTTGCGAAATCAAGGTATCGCTGCTGCGGACATTGCGATCGGTGGCGACAGCGCCGGGGCCGGACTCACTCTCGGATTGATCGGCCGGTTGCGCGACGGGCACGAGGAGCTTCCCGCATGCGCGTGGCTCATTTCGCCATGGACGGATCTGACGATGTCCGGTTCGACCCTTGCGAGCAAAGCCGCGGTCGATCCGCTCATTCACAAAGAATATCTGAACGAATTAGCGGATGCCTATCTTCCCGCTGGCATGGACAGAAAAGATCCGCGCGTCTCTCCGCTCTACGCCGATTTCAGAAACTTTCCTCCGATGCTCATCCAGGTTGGTTCTAACGAGACCTTGCTCGATGACGCCACTCGACTTGCGGCGCGGGCCGGTGCGGCCGATGTCGCAGTGACTTTGGAGATCTGGCCACACATGATTCATGCATGGCCTTTGTGGAATGCTCATCTCGAAGATGGGCGACGCGCGCTCGCCAGTGCAGGCTCATTCATTCGGGCGCATCCTTGACGCGCTGCACGCTTCAGATCGAAGACGCGTTTGCTACAATCGCCGAGATCATGCCGTCGCAAAAACGCTCTGCTTCATTCTTTTGTCATTCTGAGCGGAGCGAAGAATCTCTGCTTCAGTTCGATGCTAACCAGCATGCGTTGCCAACCGTTACGCAGAGATCGCTTCGCATTCGCTCAGGATGACAAGCATGAAGGCGGGTTATATCAAACCGCGCTTGCGAAAATCGCCGAGATTACCGCCGGAGGAAGCGCTCCACAAGGTCGATGGTGAACTTGAGCAGACAAACTTCCCACGCGTCGTCTACGCCTTGGATGATCGCGCTGAGCGGTTCGTTTTTGTTTTCGACCTGCCGCCTGGTGCGATTGATCACCGTGTCGATTGAGTCGCTGAGCGTCTGTTCGTTTAGATCGGTTTTGCGAAATTGAAAACCGTAACGGAGCACCGCGACGTTCCGCGCGTGCTCACGCAGTTGATCGACGTATCGCTCCGCCTTGTCTCCGAAGCCCTCCAGTAGCAGCCGGCAATAATGCTCCGGCGTCAGAATCTGCGGGCGTTCCGCCTGGATTTTCCCGTTGCGAATCCGCACCTGGTTCACGCGGTCCATCAACTCCGAGATCAAATAGAAATTGAAACTGGTGCTGCCGAACGTCGCGATCTGATGCTCCGGCGCAAGAATCACGCGCGTATTTTCAAGCGCGTAGTCAAAATCGTCGCGGGTCATGACGGATGTAAGTTACGGTGTCCGTTGCTCTTTTCAAAGGACACCGACAGGCAATAAGCGGCGCGGACGGAGGATTGTGTCGTCTGCGATAAACAAGCCGCGGCTACTTACTTTTTCGCCTGCGGTTGTTCGCCACCCGTTTGCTGCTGTGGCTGAAACAGCGAGAGCATATTCGCCGTAGCCTTCTTCCTTTAATTTTTCCGCCGGAACAAAGCGCAACGCGGCCGAGTTCATGCAGAAACGTTGACCAGTCGGGGCGGGGCCATCGTCGAACAGGTGGCCGAGATGCGAATCGCTCGATTTTCCGCGGACCTCGGTGCGCTCCATTCCGTAAGAAGTATCGCGCTTTTCCGTCACGTTCTGCTGACTTGATCGGTTTGGTGAAGCTGGGCCAACCCGTGCCGCTGTCGAATTTGTCGAGCGAACTGAAGAGCGGTTCGCCTGTGATGAGGTCGACGTAAATTCCCGGCTTGTGATTGTCCCAGTAGGCATTGTGAAATGGAGTTTCCGTGCCGCATTGACGCGTCACCTTATACTGGTCCTTGGTTAACTTCTGCTGCAACTCGGCGTCGCTTGGAACGGGTTTGGTCGGATTCATTTTCTCGGCTTCTTGCTTCTGCGCTTGAGCATACCCGAACAAGATCGAACCGACAATCACCAACGAATGCGCCGGCCAGCCCAAACCACAGAGTTTTGTATGAGTGTTTGTGTTTGTACGTTAATCGCGTTGCTCTCATCCGTGTTTTCTCGCGTGAGAATTGTCCCCTTTAGCAGTGCTTAACTCTGCGCATGATTGCGCTTCCTTAAGGAATGCGCGGAGATTTGCTTTCTTAACTAAATTCGCAAATTAGACACGAAATGGTTGGGCACGCGTTCATTCCTGCCGGCCGCGACTCAGTTTTGGGCTTGCGGCGCATCGAGCGTACTGCTTTAAGTGCGGTCGTGACGCGATTTCAGCCCGCGAACTAGCTCCAAATGGCGTTAAGCAGATTTTGGGTCGCTCTCTTCCTTTGTTCGATTGCCTATCTCCTCGTCCAGCTCTTCACCGGCCGATACTACACCATCGAATTTGCGGTGAGCGGCAAGAAGGACGATCCGCTGCTACAACGCGAGTATTACCTCGATAAGCTGCCACCTGAATTGCAGGGCAGCTTGCAGAGCGCGTCCGATCACAAGATCACGTTCGACAACAAAGAGTATCAGTACACGATCGACAACGAGGTCTTAAAGCTCTACGCCGGCAAACAGGCCGCTGACGGCGTCGTGCCGCAATGCAAAACTACGATCTTCGAAATCTTATTGCCGCTGATTGCGTACCTGTCGTTCTTCAGCGGTATCCTGCAGTTGCTGATCGACAGCGGCGCTGCGGAACGCGTCGCAAAACTCCTCAGTCCGATTTTCGTCCACGTTTTTCCGGACGTGCCGCGCGGTCACCCGTCGATCTCTTACATGACGTTGAACTTCGCAGCGAATTTCCTCGGCCTCGACAGCGCGGCGACACCGTTCGGCTTAAAGGCGATGGAGAGCCTCCAGGAACTGAACGATCAAAAGGACCGCGCAAGCAATCCACAGATTATGTTCATGTGTTTGCATGCGGCCGGGCTGACGCTCCTCCCGACTTCGATTATCGGTTATCGCGCGGCGGCACATGCGACGAACCCGGCGGACGTGATGCTACCGTGCATTATCACTTCATTCATCGGCACGGTTGCGGCGCTCGTGCTCGTCGGCATTCGGCAGCGGATCAATTTATTCAAGGCTACGATTGTGATCGCAATCGGCGGAATCACTGCCGTTATCGCCGCGTTGCTTGTTTATATCACGCGGCTGGATCTGATCAGCAAAAGCCATTTCACCGGCAATCTCTCGAACGGTTTGCTGCTCGGCCTTATCTTCGCGATTTTCGGTTACAGCTTGTTGCGCGAGAAGCAATTCGCGGCAAAGGGCACGACGATCTTCAATTCATTCGTCGAAGGCGCATACAACGGGCTAGCAGTCGGGCGCATCATTTTCCCGTACATCCTCGGAATGCTTGTCGCGATCTCGCTTTTCCGAAACAGTGGACTGTTTGAGATGTTCGCGGCCGCGCTGGCGAGGACGTTTCGCGCCGTTCACGTGAGCGATCAGATCGTGAATGCGCTGCCAATCGCAATTCTTCGGCCATTCAACTCGGCCGGAAGCCGCGGATTCCTGCTCGACGCGATGTATACGTATGGCGCGGACTCCTTCACCGGCCGCCTCGGTTGCGTCTTTCAATGCGCAGCGGAGACGACGTTCTACGTCATCGCCGTTTACTTCGGGAGTGTGAAGATCAAGAATACCCGCTACGCACTGAGCACGATGCTGCTCGTCGACCTGATCTGCGTGTTCGCGGCGATCTTCGTCTGCCTGGCATTCTTTGACATTGTAGGTAGGTGCTCCTGGCGCGCGTTAGCTGCGCTGCAGCGTACGGCTGAAGTCTGGCTGACCGACCTCTAACGGTCATTCGACTTCGCTCTAGGATGCCAACACTTGCTGCGATCACAACAAATTTTCGATGTACGTCTTCCTATCGAACGGCGCAAAATCGTCGAGCTTTTCGCCGGTGCCGACGAAACGCGTGGGAATTCCAAGTTCATCCTGGATCGCCACCACAATGCCGCCTTTGCCGCTGCCATCGAGTTTGGTCACGATCAGGCCAGTGAGTCCAAGCGCGTTGTGGAACTCGCGTGCCTGACTTAGCGCGTTACTGCCTGTGCTCGCATCGACGACGAGCAACGTCTCTTGCGGTGTGTCCGCATCGAGTTTGCCCAGAGTGCGTTTTATCTTCTGCAGCTCAGCCATCAGATTTGCTTTCGTGTGTTGCCGGCCAGCAGTGTCGCAAAGCAAAAAGTCAATCTCCTGCTTGGCTGCTGCCTGATACGCTTCGTAACAAAGCGCCGCGGGATCTGCGCCGTGCTGGCCGCGAACGATTTCAACGCCGAGTCTTTTGCCCAGATGTCGAGTTGCTCGATAGCCGCTGCGCGAAACGTGTCTGCGGCCGCGAGCATGACCGGACGCGGTAGGGCGATTGCAATCGCTGAGGCGTCAGTGACGCCACTGCCTGCAGATAATGCGCGAGTTTTGCTGTCGATGTTGTTTTGCCGGTTCCGTTCACGCCGACAATCAAAATCACGGTCGGTTTGCCGGTCGCTCGACGAATTGGCGCCGGGTCGCGCGGCAAAATGCGCGCGATCTCTTCGCGCACCGCTTTGATTACGTCGCCGATTCCCAGCAAAGCCCACGCCTCGCGTTCCTGAAGCGTTTTGATGATGCGCATTGTCATCGGCACGCCGAGGTCGGCGCGGATGAGCGTTTCTTCGAGCTCGTCCCAGTCAATCGGTTTGCCGGCGAATTGCTTGGCGAGTGATTCAAGAAAATTCATTTTGTCGGCTGTAGCCGCTTCGCTGTGCGAAGCGTGAGCACTGAAGTTCGTTACCACATCTGCATGCAGCGTCGCCCGCAGGGCGATTCGGCTACGAATTCTTTTTCACCGGCTCACGCGCGGGGCGATCCAAATCTTTTCGAATACGATCGAGAATACCGTTCACAAATCGGCCTGAATCCGCGCCGCCGTACGCCTTCGCCAGCTCGATCGCCTCGTTGATGGAGACGACCGGCGGGATGTCGTCGCGATAAAGCATTTCGTAAATCGCCAGCCGGAGGACGTTGCGATCCACCGCTGAAATCCGGCGAAATTCGTAGTTCTCGCAGTAACGGCGAATGCGCTCATCGATGTCCGGCAAATGCGCCACCATGCCTTCGATTAATGGCTGTGCGAATTCGCGCACCCGCTCTGGCGCGGGGCAAAACTCCCAGAACTCATCGATCTTGTCCGGCCCTTCGCCGCGCTGGAGATCACGCCAGAAATGATATTGAACCGCAGCTTCTCTAGCGCGCCGTCGTTTACCCATTATCCCTCGGCGGTTTGGAAACCGCCGCTCCTTGTTTGCTACGAACTTCCGACAAAACGTTCGCGATTTCCACCGCTGCGCGCGCGGCTTCGGTTCCGCGGTTGATTTTATTTTCAAGACAACGTGCCCGCGCCTGGTTTTCGTTATCAAAACTGAGCACTGCGTTGATTACCGGCACGCCGTGCTCTATGGCGATGCGCTGCAGGGCATCAGTAACGGAGCGACTCAGGTTTTGTGCGTGATTGGTTTCGCCTTGCAGAATCACCCCGCACGCGATGATCGCGTCGGCTTTGTTTTGCGATCGCAACTTCGCGCGCGACCACGGGAATCTCGAACGAACCAGGAACGCGATGGAGCGAAATCGTCGCGTGTCGGCGCAAGCGCGCGCAGCTCTTCCGTCGCGTGATCGATAAGCCCATCCACGTATTGCGCATTAAACCGGCTCGCAACGATGTGGAACGCGCGTCTTGGCTTTCGCAATTGGCGGACGAGACGGCGAGGTTTTCGACATCTAAAAATGACGAATGACGAATGACGAATGACGAATCAATGACGAAGTCAGAATGACGAATGATGCAGAACCTCTCTTTTAGAATTCGACATTTGATCATTCCTTCGTCATTCGACATTCGAGCTTCGTCATTTACAGCAAGTGCCCGAGCTTCGTCTTTTTGTTTCGAGATATTTTTCGTTGTGCGGATTGGCTTCAGCCCGGATCGGCACCTGCTCGATCATTTCCAAACCGTAACCCTCCAGGCCGACAACTTTCTTCGGATTATTTGTGAGGAACCGGAACTGTCGCACGCCCAGATCGAAAAGAATCTGTGCGCCGAGCCCGTAATCGCGCAGGTCAGTTGCGTAGCCGAGTTTCGCGTTGGCCTCTACGGTGTCGAGTCCTTCCTCCTGCAACTTGTAAGCGTGGATTTTTGCCGCCAACCCGATACCGCGGCCCTCCTGTCGCATATAAACCAGAACGCCCTGGCCTTCCTCTTCGATTTGCCGCAGCGCGGCGTGCAATTGATTTCCGCAATCGCACCGGCGTGACGCGAAAACGTCGCCGGTAAGACATTGGCTGTGCACGCGCACCAGCGTCGGTTTGTTCTTGTCGATCTGACCTTTCACGAGCGCAAGATGGTGCTGCCCATCGAGCTTCGAGCGATACAAATGCAAATCGAAATCGCCGTAGTCGGTGGGCATTTTTACGATTTGCTCCAGCTCCACCAGCTTCTCGCTCTTGCGTCGAAAGGCGATCAAGCTCTGGATCGTGCAAATGCGCAGCCCGTGTTTGTTGCGGAACTCCATCAGCTCCGGAAGACGCGCCATGCGTGCCGTCGTCGTGCAAAATCTCGCACAGCACGCCCGCCGCTTGCAGGCCTGCCATTGCTTGCCAGATCGACAGCGGCCTCGGTGTGACCGGCGCGCCGCAGCACGCCGCCGTCCTTTGCGCGTAGTGGAAATATGTGACCCGGTTGGTTCAAATCTTCCGGCGCCGATTTCGGATTGGCGATGGCCAGTATTGTCGTCGCGCGATCATAGGCGCTGATGCCGGTCGTCACGCCTCGCGCCGCGTCCACTGAAACGGTGAAGTCGGTGTTATGCTTTTCTCGGTTTTGCGCCACCATGCGTTGCAAGCCGAGTTGGTCGGCGCGCTCATTCGAAATGGGGACGCAAATCAAGCCCCGGCCGTGCGTCGCCATGAAATTGACCGCTTCAGGCGTCACCTTTTCCGCCGCCATGACCAGATCGCCTTCGTTCTCGCGATCCGCATCGTCGGTCACGATCACCATGCGCCCTTTGGCGATGTCGCTAAGAACATCGTCAATCGCGTCGAACTGAAATGTTTCCTTCGCCCTGGAGATCATTGAGCAATACCATTACGTCCGGGCAGTTGAGCGAGCAACTCCTACTCGTGCATCGATCATGAGGAGCATGACGAGCCAGCATGTCACTTCGCGCTGGACGCGACAATTGCCTCCGGCCGATACATGTCGCGGTTGCTTCCCTGAAATTCGGCCTTCAGTTTGACGGTAAACCGCGAAAGATCGACAAGATCCCATCGCGTGAATTTCCACGCCGCGTTCGGGGAACCTGATCCAGTTTCGCGTGGCGCATGCTCAAATCCAACGACGAAATGCACTGCGTCGTCGCGCACTTTGTTCGTCGACTTCTTCGGCTCGAAATAAAACGTGCGGAAACTGCTGTCACGGCTTCCGGCGGCGTAAAGCTTCGGATCCAAATAGAACACGCGTTTGCTCTCCAGATCGGTGATGCGCAGATCCGGATAACCTGAACGTTGGACTTTGCCCTCGACCGTGAGCGGAAAATCGCACTGCAAACCGGGAGTCGCGTTGAGCAGCTCCCGCAGAGTGTCTTCGAAATGGCTGCTGACTTCGTTGATCCGATCGATATTTTGGATCGCGCTATCCGGCGCGTTCAATCGCTTCATCGTCTCATCGCACGCGGCGCTGATCGCTTTCGCGACGCGCTGATCCACCGCGTTGTTCGCCTCAAACGGCAGCACCTTTCTACCGGTCGTATCGAAAATCAGTTCGCTGAACGGGATCGCCGCGCAGTTGTTGATCTTCATTCAACAACCACGGAATCAGTTGATCCACTGGCCGCTGTCGGTGCACGCGGCGATGTTTGGGCCAAACAAGCGACTCAGCCGAGCCCGATCGCGGCGACAACCAAGGAATGAAGTCTCATTCGCCCCGGATTCAAAATGGATGCGCCATTCTCAGCAAGACCAAACACCTGGTGTCGGCATCTTGCCTGCCAGGGCAATTTCTGGACTAGAGACTACGAGTGCAGTTGAAGAAGTCTGATAAAATCTTCGTTGCCGGCCATCGCGGAATGGTCGGCAGCGCGCTCGTTCGGCGACTCGAAGCGGAAGGTTTCACTAATCTGCTAACGCGCGATCGATCGCAGCTCGATCTTAGCTGACGAATCTGCGGTTGCCAAGTTCTTTGCGGAGGAAAGGCCGGACATCGTGATTCTCGCGGCGGCGAAGGTCGGCGGGATAAAGGCAAACAATGATTATCCGGTGGAGTTTCTTCTCGAGAATTTGCGCATCCAGAACAACGTCATTCGCTCGGCCTACCAGAGCTGGCGTCCGCAAGCTGCTCTTTCTCGGTAGCTCCTGCATTTATCCAAAGTTGGCGCCGCAACCGATTCCCGAAAGCGCGCTGCTGACCGGACCACTGGAGCCAACCAATGAAGCTTACGCGATCGCCAAGATCGCCGGAATCAAGCTTTGCCAGGCGTATGCTCGCGAGTACGGCGCGAACTTCATCTCGGTCGATGCCGACGAATCTTTACGGCCCGAACGACAATTTCGATCTGGAAACATCACACGTGCTGGCCGCGCTCCTGCGCAAAGCGCACGAAGCGAAAATCGCGAAATGAGAAAAAGCTGATCGTGTGGGGAACAGGAGAACCGCGCCGCGAATTTTTGCACGTGGACGATCTTGCCGCCGCCTGTCTTTTGTTGCTCGAGAAATACGACTCGCCAGAAATCATCAACATCGGCTGCGGCGAAGACGTTACCATTCGCGAGCTGGCCGAGTTGATCTGCGACGTGGTCGGTTTCGACGGCGAACTCGTTTGGGACAAGACGAAGCCGGACGGCACGCCGCGCAAGCTTTTGGACGTGACCAGAATTCGCGCGCTCGGCTGGCAGCCGACGATCCCGCTGCGAGAAGGCATCGCGCAAACTTACGAATGGTTCCTCGCTAACTGCGCGCAGCAGTAAGGACGCCGCATTGCGTCTATTCAGGAGCGACGGCTGGGCAGCCGTCGATTTCAGACCTGACGGCTGGAGCCATCATTCGTTGCCGAAGACTTTCGAGCGTTGACCCGCGAAAGCTTTCGGAGTTGACTGCATTGGGGACCAATGAAAAAGCTGCGCGTTGGCGTTGTTGGGGTTGGGCATATCGGAAGCAATCATGCACGGATCTACGCGGAAACTCCGTCCGCTGAGTTCACCGCGGTATACGACGTGGAGCCGTTCAGGAGCCGCACCATTGCGAGCAAATTCGGCGCGGCATCTGCCAAATCGCTCGATGATTTCATCGCGATGGTTGACGCCGCTTCTGTGGCAACGCCCACCAATACTCACTACGACGTTGCACGCGCTCTCCTCGCCAAGGGCAAACATGTGCTGATCGAGAAACCGATCACCGACAACACTGCACATGCTACCGAGCTTGCGGAATTGGCTGCACTTAACGGTCTCATCCTGCAAGTGGGCCACGTCGAGCGCTTCAACCCGGTTCTGGGCGCGCTCGAAAACATCTGACGCATCCGCGCTTCATCGAAGCGCATCGACTCTCACCGTACACCGAACGCAGCGCTGATATCGGCGTCGTGCTCGATTTAATGATTCACGATCTCGAAGTCATTCTGAATTTCGTCCGCTCGCCTCTTTGGAGTATCGACGCGGTCGGCGTGCCCGTGCTCAGCCAGAGCGAAGACATTGCAAACGCGAGACTCCACTTTGAAGACGGTTGCGTGGCAAACGTGACCGCCAGCCGCATCAGCCCCGAGCGGATGCGCAAGATTCGAATCTTTCAGGAAGACGCCTATATCTCGCTCGATTATCAAAATCAAAGCGGCGAGATCTATCGCCGCGTCGGCAAACAGATTTGGCGTGACAGGGCCGAGATCGAACACGGCGAACCACTCAAGCTTCAGCTCACGTCCTTCATTGAATGCGCAAGCACCGGACGCCAGCCGCGTGTTTCCGGTTCTCAAGCGACGGCGGCGTTGGAGCTGGCTGTCAAGATCACGAAGCAAATCTCGTCGATTGGATAAGACGGCTCGCTCGTGTGTTTGCTGTAGCCACCGCCAGCGTCGCGCCGTAGCTGGCAGGCGGTCGTCTTTGTGAGCATCAACGGTGGACGGGCCACACGGCCCGTGGCTACAACGGAGATGAAATCCATGACCATCTATTTCGTCGCCGGTGAAGTGAGCGCCGATAATCACGGCGCAGCGTTGATGCGCTCGCTGCGCGTGTTGGATCCTGAGCTGAAATTCATCGGGCGCGGCGGCCCGCAAATGCAGCAGGTCGCCGGCGCGCAATTTAAGAACTGGATCGGTGATGCAGCCGTCCTCGGTTTATGGGAAGTCCTGAGAAAGTACGGCTATTTTCGGGAGCAGTTCCGTCAGACGCTCAACGAAATTCAGGAAAGCAAACCCGACGCAGTCGTTTTGATCGATTATCCGGGTTTCAATTTGCGACTGGCGCGCGCGCTGCGAAGGCAATCGCAACGCCACAAAACAATTTATTACATCAGCCCGCAGGTCTGGGCGTGGAACCGTGGCCGCATCAAAAGGATGGCGCGCTTCATCGATCTTGTGCTCTGCATTTTTCCGTTTGAGACCGATCTCTACGCCGCATCGGGACTCCGCGCAGTGTTTGTCGGTCATCCAATGATCGAAAGGCTTGAGACGCAGAAGATCGACACTCACCGTGATCAGAATCTGATCGGACTTTTTCCGGGCAGTCGTTCGCGCGAAGTGCGAAAAATCTTTCCGGTGATGATCGAAGCCGCGCGCCGACTGTTGCAACTCAACCCGACTTTGCGCTTCCAAGTCGCAGCTGCATCCGAAAGAACTCGCACGCGAGATGAGCGAAATGTTGAGGGCGAGCAATTGGCGGATCGCGCAAGCGATTGAAATCACAGTCGGCCAGACTGCGGCCATCATGCAGCGCGCCTTCGTTGGAATCGTGGCCTCGGGAAGCGCCACGCTTGAGGCTGCTTATTTTGGAATGCCGTTCGTGCTGATTTACAAAGTTGCCTGGCCGACGTACGTGGCAGCGCGTCTCGTCGTGAATGTAGATTTTCTCGGCATGCCTAATTTGCTTGCAGGCAAAGAAGTCGTTCCGGAGTTTATCCAGCACGAGGCAAAACCGGACGCCATCGTAAAGGCCGTCCGGTTGCTAATGGAAGACTCACCCGCGCGTGATCGAATGATTTCGGATTTTGATGCGATCACCAGCAAACTCGGCGGCACCGGCGCCAGCGAAAGAGCTGCGCAAGCAATTCTTGAAGAACTGCAGACCGGCGCTCCTTCTACAACGCGATGAAGATCTGGGACATCTCACGAACGCTATCGAATGACTTTGCCGAATGGCCCGGTGACGAACCGTTTCGTTATCGTGTTACGAACGAGATCGCAAAAGGCGCGAGCGTAAATCTCGGCGCGATCGCGATGAGCGTGCACAACGGCACGCACGCCGATGCTCGATTTCATTTCGAGATGAATGGGGCGCCGATCGAGAAAGCGTCGCTCGAGATTTATCTGGGCCGCGCAACCGTAGTCGATCTCTCGGAAACTTTTTTCAATCGACGGAGAAACATCTGATCACTCGCGAGGATCTCCGTCCGCACGCCGAAGAGATCGCCGCGACCTCACGGCTTCTCGTAAAGACCGGCCGATGGAGCGACTCGACAGTGTTTCCAAATCGAATCCCAGTGATCGCGGCCGATGTTCCGGCGTGGCTGCAAAAGAACGGCGTGAAACTGCTGGGCGTGGATCTGCCGTCGATGGACGAGCTCGATTCGAAATCGTTGCAGAATCACCATGCGCTTGCCCGCGCCGGAATCGCCATCATTGAATCACTCGATCTCAGCGACGTCGCTCCCGGCATTTACAATTTTGCGGCGCTGCCTCTGAAAATCGCGGGTGCCGATGGCGCACCGGTGCGCGCCGTGCTTTGGCGTGATTGAATCCGCAGCATGATATGTCGCTGTCAGAGTCCGCTGTCCTCAGCGGAGATCGGTCTGCGGAATGCAACATCGAGAATGCGCTGAGGACAGCGCACGACTTCGCTCGACATGACAAGAGGTCTGCTCGAAGACCGCCGCACGCTCTGGGTTGTCGCGGCACTGATCGTCGTTTTGTTCGCGATCGCCAATTTGCCGTGGCAGCTCGACGACTACGATCAAGCGAAGCAGGCGTTCACCTCATTCGAAATGGTCAAGGAGGGCCATTGGCTCTATCAGCACACGCCGCACGAACGAGTCGCGACAAAGCCGCCGTTGGTCGGCTGGATCTCAGCTGCGCTTTTCGCGGTGACGCGATCATGGGAAATCGCATGGCGTTTGCCGTCGCTTGTCGCTGCGCTCGCGCTCGCGTTCGTGTTATTCCGCGCTGCTAAGGACGCGTATGGAAAAGTCGCCGCGGTAATTGCAGTCGGCGCATTTGGACTGAATCTGCTGAGCCCGCGGCTGGCCACGCTCGTGCGCACCGACATGCCGCTGGCGCTTGTGATTTTTCTGATCGGCCTGCTGATCTGGCAAAAGATCCGACAGTGAAGACGAATGGAAACTGCGCGATCAAGTGTACGTCTTTGTTCTGCTCACCGCGGCGATGTTGATCAAAGGTCCGATCGTTTATGCTTTCTTGCTGCCGGGCATTGCGTTGTTCCAATTGCGCCGTGGTAGGCGCGACCGCCGGGCGCGCCGACAACGAATTCGGGCTAGCGCCTGGCCCGGCTGGTGGCCGTGGCTTGCCTCGCTCGCGATTTTTCTCATGTGGGTAGCCGGCGGCATTCGGTTTCAGCCAGGATTTTACGAGGAAGTTGTGATGCGCGAATTCGTCGGCCGCTTTGGTGAAACAATTCATCGGCCGCAGCCGCTCCTTTTTATTTGCCGCATCTATTGCACAAATTCGCGCCGTGGAGCGTGCTGATGATTGGGATCGCGGCTCGTCGATCTCCGATCGCGAAACTGGCGGTTGCGCTCCGTGTTTCGCGAAATGTCTCCGGAAACTTTCTGGCTGCTTTGCTGGAGCATTGGTGGGCTGATCGTGATGTCGCTGATCCCATCAAAGCGCGTCGATAGAATTTTCCCTGTGATTCCACCGCTCTGTTTGCTGCTTGGCGTGCGCAGATTTGCTGGCCTAGGGACGTTCCGTCGACTCGACGGCATGCCGGCTGGCTACAAACTGCGCCGACGCTTTATCGTTGGAGCGCTATCGCTCTGGCCTTTGCAATTCTTTTCACCGGCGGCTACACGGGTTGGAAGGTGATCACCGGCTATCGCGATCATCGCGACGCGCTCGCCGTTTTTGGAAGAAATATTCGGCATGAAGCGGAAGCGCATCACTGGCGTTACGAAGTCGTATCCGCCAAAGATGAAGGGCTGCTTCTCTATCTTCGAAAGACGCATTTCGTTAAGCCGGCTGATGCCATCACAGAATGGAATACCGGAAATCTGGACGCGCTCGTTGCTTCAAAGAAAAAGCGGCGGTTCTAATGCGCGACCTTCAAGGTGCTGCTCTTGCTCAATCGCAATCAAATGAGCGAGAACAACACCATCAGGGCAGGGGATATGTTTTGATTACTCGTTAACCTCGTGCGGATTCGCACACAGCTAGCTGCTAGTCACCCTGCTGGGACCAGACATACCGTTTGCCATTCCAATAGATCAATGCGCTGGCGGCTTCGCTCTTCTCAACCAGAAGCGCATCGCCGCGGAGACGTGGGGCGCTGGTTTCACCTGCGGCGTGGGCGGCACGCGTTTTGGAGTAAACCTGCCAGGAATCCATCCATTCGAAGTCATCGCCGCCGTTGCCGATGCCAATGCCGGCCCCGAGAATTGTCACCTTTCCAGTCGTGCCATGAACGATCGCAATCCCAAGCTTCCCGGTCGAGCGTTCTTTTACCAAAACCGCTACGTCCATCTTGCCGTCGCCATTAAAATCTCCTCTCGAGATAGGACGGGTTGATGCGAAAGGAGAGGTCATACTCTTTTCCGGGCGACCCGTTCGTTAGGGCTTTTTGACTGCGTCGGGCACGTCGCGAATCGCTCCTGGCGATGGCGACGATAGTGAATCAGGTTGCGTTATCGCTTTCGTGTTTACATCGACCTGATAGGTCTTTCCACGTTCGGATGTAACCATAAGCCTGCCATCCTGGATGTTTAATGCCTTGATGAACACCCACTGAACGTCTTCCTCGAGGTTTGGATCGATACCATTAGTAAAGATTGTCAATTCCCAAAGCTTCTTGTTAGTCCCGACATTCCACGCCTCGATATAGCCGCGGCGGCCATCATCATTCGGCGCGACATAGCGGATACCTTCGTAAATTACAGGGTCCACCTTCACTGGTGCGATACGCTTGGCAGAAGCCAATTGGGGCAGGAGCAGCGTCAACAAAAGTATGACGGCCAATCGAGTCATAACTTCTACAGCCTAACATCGGTCATCATCAGCGAGTACGCGCCTTCCAAGCCGCATTCCACTCGCGCCGCCGAGTGTAAAAATAGCCGGCCACGCACCAGTCGAAAGCTGCGCAAAAGCGCCGTACGCCAACGGAAGCTCAGTCAGTTCGTGAGCGCCGAATGGACTGACTCCGCCATAAGCATGAACCTCATGAAGCACGTCCCAAAAGCCGTGCAGAGCAGTAGCCAATGATGAGCACAACCGGCAACCTGAGACCGAGAATACCGAACACGGCGAACACAATCACCGCTCCGGTTTCAAGTCGCCACGCTCCTTGGTCTCCGAAATAGGCGGTGAACGCCAGATAAAATGCCGCGATTAGCAATGAAAAACAGAGCAAAAAGATCTGCTCTGCTTTTGCCGAGAATAATTTCTGCGAAATGAAGATGGATCCTGCTGCTGCCAGAATTCCAACGCACACATACAGGACGATGATTACTGACAGCGCCATTTAGAAGAGTTGAGGAGCTGAAGGGTTGAACGTTTCATCACGCGAACTTGGCAAAAATCAGGAGTGCTAGAAACAGGAAGACCGACGCACTCATGAGCGCGAGAGAAAATCTGCGCCACCCTTGGTGAATCACAGCGCTCAGCATAGCCAGGAGAGCGGTCCCAATCAGTCCGGCCCCGGCAGTGACGCAACCCCACGCGAACCAGCTGAGCGTTTCCCAGCCTGTGGACATGCATGCCCACGCAATCATCACCGCGCCGATGACAAATACGAAAAGCGAGCCGATCGCAAACCTAAGAATCCAAGGCATAGTCAGTTCTAACTCGAGATGATGGCTCAGCCGCTCTTGCAACTCGGTTACGGCGACCTACATCTGCCAATCAGGTGATACGTTCACTTTCTTCTCCCCGAGAGTCAGGTGACCATTCTTGCTGGTGCTTTTCAATTCGAAATAGGGATGCGATTTCGTCGCTGGCACCACGAGATGGATTGTTTTCTTTTTACAGTCGGACTCAGCCTTACTGAATGCCGTAAGCTCGTTGGCACCAATAGAAATGATGTTTGGATTGTCGCCGCTGACGTTTAAGCCAACGACCTTGCAATCTTCGTCGCTTAACAAGACCGATATGTCGTAGCCACCACCACTGAAGGTGACGTTCGAGGTTGCATGACAGATCGATGCAGCGATGAGCAGCAAAAATGGGATAAGCAAGTGCTTCATAGGGTGATTTAACAAGAACGCGATAAGCCAAAGCAGGCTTTCGTGGCAATCACATTAAAGGATTTCGATGTCGGACCGTTGGCTTCCTAGATTGGTTAGAACCTCACCGTCATTGCACCGGCACGTTGCGATCTGCCGGTTCGTCCAATTTCTTCCGGGCACCCCGAGCTTGCCTTTAATCGAGCGCAAGATTCTTCGCGCAAAATACCAGAAGGCGCCGATGGCAGATTAGAAAGATGATCAAGGCGAGCAGGGGACTGAAATGCACGAGAGTCAGGCCACCCAGCACCGCAGCGTCTTCGCCAAGACTTAGCCCGATATTTGTAAGCGGTTCCGGCGATGTATTGCTGGCGAGCCGCGTCGCTGCTTTCGCCGTGTGCGCAAGGAGGCTCGTGCCTCCCGCCAACAACGCGACGATGACCGTAAACGCGGGACTGGGATGACCGAGCACTTGAATCGCAAGCAAAGCGCCGCCGATCGGGCGAATCACGGTGTGGACGGCGTCCCAGATTGAATCCACCCATGGAATTTTGTCGGCGAAAAATTCGAGCAAATAGAGAACACCGGCGATGCTGATGATCCACGGGTTGCCGAGGACTTCGAGCGACTGATACTGCGGCGCGAGAGTGATCCAGTGAAAATGGATTGCAAGCCCAGTGGCAAAAACGGTCAGGTAAAGATTAACGCCTGCGAGCGCGGCGAGACCGAGCGCGACGCTGAGGAGATCCAATCTTTCCACGAAGCAAATATCGTGCCTCGGCGGTTAATGTCACGCGACGAGCTTGCATACGCGCCAATGACGAAGTACGAATGACGAATGACGAAGTGCATGGCGAAGCCCGAATGCTCGAGATCGCGAACTGTCCGACAGCGCTGACTGCTCTCGATGAACCGACTTTCAAGAGAGTTCGTTTCGGCGCGACGCCGAAACCGACATGCTAGAGCATGCGCTACTCAATCGTCATTTGCCGCCGACGATCTCGGCACTCTACATCGCGCCATGCTCGACATCCGTCTGATTCGCGAGAAACCGGATTTCGTCCGTGAGCGCCTGGCGGCGCGCGGCGACGGAGATGAGGCAAGGATCGACGACGTATTGCGAATCGACGCCGAGCGGCGCAAGAGCGAGACTGAGCTGCAACGGCTACAGTCGGAGCGCAACCGTCTGAGCAAGGAGATCGGCGCGCGACGTTCGCGTAAGGAACCGAGCGAAGAACTTGAAGCCGAAGTGCGAAAGATCGGAGAACAAATCGCCGGTTTAACGCAGCGCGCCAACGCGCTCGACGAAGAGCAGCGCAACTTGCTCCTGGATATTCCAAACCTGCCGCATGCGAGCGTTCCAGTTGGCAAGGATCCCAGCGCAAATCGTGTCGTCCGCAGTTGGGGCGAGAAGCCGCAATTAACCAATGCTGCCGATCACGTTGCGCTCGGCACGAGACTGAATCTCTTCAATCTCGAATGGGCGGCGAAACTGAGCGGGAGCGGTTTCATTTGTTTTACCGGCGCAGGCGCGAAGCTCGAACGCGCGTTGATCAATTTCATGCTCGACCTGCACACGCGCGAGCATGGGTATTTTCAAGTTAGTCCGCCGTTTCTAGTTCGGCGCGACTGCATGATCGGCACGACGCAGCTGCCGAAGTTTGAGGCCGACATGTACGGCTTGGAGGAGAATCAGCTTTTCCTCGCGCCAACAGCGGAAGTGCAATTAACAAATCTCCATCGCGAGGAGATCCTGAGCGTTGGCGATCTTCCGAAAAAATTCACCGCCTATACGCCCTGTTTCCGGCGCGAAGCGGGTGCCGCCGGGCGCGACACGCGTGGCATCATTCGCGTGCATCAATTCGACAAAGTCGAATTGGTGAAAATCGTTGCGCCGGAAAAATCTTACGAAGAACTTGAATCGCTCACTGCGGATGCAGAACGAGTGTTGCAACTGCTCGGGGTTGCATTATCGAGTGATCGAGCTTTGCACCGGCGATTTGGGATTCGGCTCGGCCAAAACGTACGACATCGAAGTCTGGTCGCCCGGGTCCGCGACGGCGGGACGTTTCTCGAGGTCTCGAGCTGCTCGAACTTTGAAGATTTTCAGGCTCGCCGGATGCAGCTGCGGTTCAAAGATCGCGACGGGAAAAACCGCTTGTGCCACACGTTGAATGGTTCGGGTCTGGCGTTGCCGAGATTGTTTGCTGCGTTGATTGAGAGTTATCAGCAGCCGGATGGCTCGGTGCGCATTCCGGAAAAGTTACAGCCTTACTTCGGCGCGAGTGAAATCAGAGAGTTGTAGCGTCCGCTGTCCTCAGCGGATGAGGGCTACATTATGCGGAATGCGCTGAGGACAGCGCACTCTACAGCTTCGCCATTACTGCAGCCCCGGTATTCCCATGCCGCCGAGGCCGCCGGTGATTTTCGTCATCTCGGATTGCGCCAGCGCCTTGCCCTGCTCGATCGCTTGCTTCACCGCGCTTAGCACCATTTCCTCGAGAAATTCGACGTCGTTCGGATCGACAACTTCCTTGTCGATCTTGATCGCAATGATGTCGCCCGCGCCGTTTGCCGTCACTTTCACTTTCCCGCCGGCCGCGCTCACTTCGACGGTTTTCTGCTCGAGCTCGGCCTGAGTCTTGGCCATTTGCTCCTGCATCTTCTGCGCCTGCTTCATCAATTTGTTTAGATTCATGGGATCAAAGGCCTGTCATGTTGAGCGGAGCGCAGCGAAGTCGAAACATCTCTAAATTTCAGGTTAAAGTAAGAGATCCCTCGACTTCGCTCGGAATGACAAAGGCGTGTAGGATAAAGTTCACGTTCTTACTCGTGCGTTGAATAGTTCGATAGCTTCCTGGATTAATGGTTCGTCTTTGAAATCATGAGAGGCGAATCTTTTGGACTGCTGCGCTCCTGGAAGCGAGTTCTTCGTTCACGGTCAGCTTCAAAGTCCAATCTTTCTCGCTGATTTCATGCAGCAGCGTCTCAACGAACTTGCGATTCGCTGGTGTGCCCAGGATGTCCATCATGGGTTTGTCGCCAGGCGCGAAACCGAGTTTAAAATTGCGCCCTTCGATTCCAAGAACGTGGGCTGCTGAAGCTGAGTTTCGCACGAAGCCCTTCTGTGCTGGAATCTTCGCAAGAACGCGCTTGCCAAAGCTTTTCGAGACTCGACTGTCGTGGCTCTTCTCCTCGACGCGCGTCTTGCTGTAGCCGGGGGCGGTGGCCCCGGCGTTTGGGCGATGAGATTCTCTGCGGCACCGACCGCGCATCACGGCGACGTGCCGCGCTACAGGCGATTGTCGCGGCGGTCGCGCCCTACCGTCGCGAAGCTCGCCTAATTTCTCGATCACCTCATCGAGCGTCGCTTGTCCGAGACTCTGGATCGCCTTGATGATCGCGACTTCGAAATGGAGCTTCTTGTTAGGCGCCCATTTCATTCGCCCTTCAGCAGCGGCGAATTGATCGATCAGCTCGAGCAAACGATCGGTGGAAATCAGTTCCGCGTGTGCGGCCAGCGATTTTTGAACGTCAGGATCAACGTCTTCGTTCAGCGCATCGGGTTTGGCTTTGAACACGAGCAGATCGCGCAGATAAGCGATCAGGTCAGCCATGAGCCGCATCATATCTTTGCCGGCTTCGCATTGCTCGTGCAGCAGATCGATTGCTTCCGGTGTTTCGCCGCGCAAAATCCGCCCTGTCAAATCGCTTACTGTTTGTTCGCTGGTGAATCCGAAAACATTGAGCACATCGCTCTCGGCAATTTTTCTCCGCAAAAGGCAACGAGCTGATCAAGCATCGACTCTGCATCGCGCAGGCCGCCCTCTGCGCCGCGTGCGATCGCGTGTGCGGCCGCAGGTTGCAGCGTGATCTTCTCTTTCTTCGCGATGAATTGCAGGTGCTGCGCGATCAGATTTGCCGGGATACGATGCAGATCGAATCGCTGGCAACGGCTGAGGATGGTTGCCAGAACTTTCTGCGGCTCGGTCGTAGCGAAAATAAATTTCACGTGCTCTGGCGGCTCTTCCAACGTCTTCAAAAGCGCGTTGAACGCGGCCGACGAAAGCATGTGCACCTCGTCGATGAGATAGATTTTGTAACGCCCTTTGGCAGGCGCATACCGAACGTTCTCGCGCAACTGGCGCACGTCCTCGACGCTGTTGTTGCTTGCGCCGTCGATTTCGATCACGTCGAGACTGTTGCCGCCGGCGATCTCGCGGCAGTTGTCGCACACGCCGCATGGCGTAATCGTGGGGCCGTTGATGCAGTTGAGCGACTTTGCCAAAATTCGTGCCGTCGAAGTTTTGCCAACGCCGCGCGGGCCAACAAAAAGATACGCGTGCGCGAGCCGGTTCTGCGCCACCGCATTTTTCAACGTGCGCGAGACGTGGGTCTGGCCGACCAAATCGTCAAACGTCTGCGGCCGATACTTTCTGGCGAAAACCTCGTAATTCACTTGCGTTAAGTCTAGAAGCTTTCTCAAAAATGTCATTCTGAGCGAAGCGAAGCTGCATCACGTATGCGAGACGAAGTCCGCCAGATCAAGCTTTCCATCTCGAGATGTTTGAAAGCCTGGCCTCATGACTTCGCATGTTCGTTGCAGCGCTTCGCTCAACATGACAGGCGCGATTAAGAACAAACAAAGAGGCCCCGCCAGTTTCCCGGCGGGGCCCTTTGTCAAACTGCCCGAATTATCGGGTCATTGTCATGCAGCAAGCGCCGGGGCAGCAGGCGCCGCCACCGCAGCAGCCTGCGTCGCTGGACGAGATCGTCGTCGCGCTCGTCAGCGTCATAATTGCTGCAATCAAGAGTAAATATTTCATGATTCTCTCCTGTTGAGATTTCGTGAATCCTCGGCTGCGTGAACTCGCACGCAGTGCGCGCGTGTTTTGCGCCGAGCCGAACGCTGTGGGAGAGAATCAAATCCGCGGCGGCGGAGTCGGCGGTCGTTCGATTCGTGCAGACGCGGTTGCGTCGTCGATTGCAAAAGTGTGGCCGTTAAAACGCGGCGTAGAGAACCTTTCTGAGATCGGGCAGAAAAGAATCAGCGTCGAGCACGAAACGGTGCAACAACTGCTGGGCTGCGATTCGTGCCCGCATGCGATCATGATGCGACGTCTGTTCAGGCGTCATTTTGCACCCTGACATTTTGGAGCAGCAATCGGGCGCTTTCGTCACCGTGACCACGTTCGGCTTGCCTACTGTCAGGGCAGAGAAAGGTAACGAGACAGACGATCAACAAAGCACTCAGGCCGGCTCTGCGCATGACGTTTGAGCTTAAGGCTGGTCGGATTGAAATCAAAGCGTGCTTTTCCATTTCGAGCGGATTGGTTTAGATGAACCTTCGCCGATGCGAATACGTACAATTGCTCTTTTGAGTCTGACAGTTTTGTTCGGGCTCGAGCTTTCGGGCCGCGAGCCGATTAAATCACCGCCGCCGGTAAAGCAGCTCGCCGACGTCAAAGTTGTTGCGCGCGCGTGATCTCGGTGTGCCGTTCGATGGCACGCCGGGGAAACTGAACTCGATCACGGATGTCCCCGGTGTGGAGGTCGGTTACACGACCTTGATCAGTGGCGAAGGAAAACTGGAAGTTGGCAAAGGCCCGGTGCGCACCGGCGTTACCGCAATCATTCCGCGTGGACACGATTCTCTCAACGACCCGGTTTACGCCGGCTATTTCAGCTTGAATGGCAACGGCGAAATGACGGGCACCGCGTGGGTAGACGAAAGCGGATTTTTGGAAGGACCAATCGTGATTACGAACACGCATAGCGTCGGTGTCGCGCGTGACGCTGTCATTGCCTGGCGAATCAAACACGGCGCGCCCGACACCACCGGCTACTGGTGGAGTTTGCCGGTCGTCGCCGAAACGTGGGACGGCTGGCTCAATGACATCAATGGTTTTCACGTGAAACCGGAGGACGTGTTTCATGCGCTCGACACTGCGCATGGTGGCGCAATTGAAGAGGGGAGCGTCGGCGGCGGAACGGGGATGATCTGCTACGAGTTCAAAGGCGGAAACGGGACGGCCTCGCGCCAGATTGACATTCGCACTTCGAAAGACGCTCCACCGCGAACCTTTGTAGTGGGCGTGTTTCTACAGGCGAACTTCGGCCGGCGGTCGCAGCTCGTGATCGCCGGCGTGCCGGTGGGCAAAGAAATTCCCGGTGAAGTTTACAAAGCAAGAGAGCGGCTCATGCATCGCCGTCGTTGCGACCGATGCACCACTGTTGCCTAACCAATTAAAACGGCTAGCCAGGCGCGTGTCCCTTGGCCTGGCGCGAACGGGAACAGTTTCCGGCAACGGCTCCGGGGATTTGTTTATCGCCTTTTCGACTGCGAATCCAAACGTCGCGAATCCGGATCAAGTGACGCACACCGTTCAAACAATTCCGAATGATCTGATGGATCCGCTTTTCACAGGCGTGGTCGAGGCCACCGAGGAAGCGGTCGTCAATGCACTGGTGGACAACCAATCGATGACCGGTCGCGACAATCACCATGTGGAAGCGCTTCCGCACGATCGCTTGCGCGAGCTCATGAAGCGCTTCCGCTGAGCGCGAAATCTCGCTCGCTGCTGTAGCCACCGCCCTATGGGCGGTGCTCTGTGTGAATCGAGCGACGGACGGGCTACAGCCGGAGGCCGTGTGGCTGCCAGCGCATTGCTGTCAGTAAGCGCGTCCGCTGAGCAGCGGACATCAGCCGATGCAGATCGGCGCTAAATCAATGCGATCGCCACCTTCGCAGCTATCTCCAGAACACGGAGCGTCAGTTTCTCGGCGCGTTCCTGCTGCTTGCGCCGGCTGGCTGTCGATAAAGACTCGAAGATCGCGCTTTTGGTTTTCTACGAAGAAATCGAAGTCCTCCTTGTCGATCTTTCGTTTTTTAGGAGAACGAGACGCCGTTCGAGTTCCTCTGCATTTTGCCGGACGAGCTCGCTAGTGTCGCCTTTAGCCTGCGCGAGCAAATCCTGAAATTCCTCCTTTGTCGCTGCGATCGATTCGTCGCTGATCTGACCAAGTGCCGAATCGAGCTCCGATTTTTCGTGAAGGCTTCTTGCGTTTGGGCTTACCGGCCGAGGGCATGATCGTAAGTCTTGTTGACGTCGTTCTTCATCTCGGTTGCCAGCGCTGGAGTGATTTTACCGCGGCTGGCTTTGCTTTGCAGATGCGCAGCATCAGCGTCGAACTGTCGCTTTCAGATTGACGAGGACCGGACGACGCGCGGTGAATTTCTCATCGGCGATGGCCTGCTGAAACTTTGCGTTGCCTTCGTTCACCTTCGCGTTGAACGCAGCGGCGTTGAATTTTTTGCCAGGCACAGCAAACTCGTCGATAAAGGCCAGCTCAAAATTGCGCAGGCTTTCGATCGTGGCATCGCTTCCGGTTTTGGTGAACGTCGCGGTGCCGCAACTCGCAATGAAGATTGCGGCGGCACAGAGGAAAACATTTCGAGACACAAGCGTCGAATTCATATGGCGGTCCTTTAAGTCGCCGATCTTGCGCCGATTCGGCCCCACGTGTCAAGACTTGAGGACCGCGGCTTCATCGGGTCCGAATCCGATAGCTTTGATGTCGAATCTTTATTGCTCGGTAGTTGCTGAAGTCGCCTGTGCTCTCCTGCCCGCACTGGGAACGCCAAATGCCGCCAGGTTCATGACAATCATGACGAGCGCGAAGAGGTACAGCCCCATCATCAATCCTATGGCGGCATGCATCGCCAAAATACAACCGAGCCAAATCCGGCGCGTCCTTTTCAACCAAATGAAAATTGGGTAACTCACCTCGAGCAGACAAATCGAAATGCCGAGCAGAGGCAGAGCGTATTTGAATTGAACCAAAAGATCCGGCGGGACTAGGTTAAATGGCGGGCGGATCAGCGAGCGCCAAAGATTGGAGCCGTCCCACCAGCCGTTGCCAAGACATTTTGCAAGCCCGCCGATAAAGTAAACAAAGCACAGATGCACCTGTAGGACACGCCGCCAGAAACCCAAAAGCTGTGGATTTTTCGGTTTTGTTTTTGCTACCCAGTGATCGAAGGAGTAACGGTCGGGCAGCGGAGATAACATCAGGTAGAACAGCGCCGTCGTCATAAAGCTATCGGCGCCATAGGCGAGTAACCCTCCGCTTTCAGCGGCGCAGAGGTGGACGAACCACGCGACAATCGCTGCTGGGCGAGACAACAGCCCCAACAACAAAAGACAGCCGGCGGACAGTAAGCCTACCCAGGCAACAGTAAGCACTGTTTCTTCGCTCATGTTGAGGTTGCGACCGACAGCGACCAGCCAGCCAAACGTCGGGATCAAAGGACTATCGAAAGCGGTAATGGCTTCGCCCACTTCGCGACCAACAAGACCCTTGCCACTGCTGGCGAACAGATAGTGCCAGTCGCTTCTCAAGAACAGCGCATACACGATTACCTGCAGACCCAAACCGCTCCGCAGCACGGCAAGCCACGTGTCAGTCTCAGGTGGAAATAAGAAGCCGATGAAGCGTTGCCAGAATTTTCGTAGCGGACTTAGCCCAACGCTAATTTGCGAACCAGGCGATTTAACCACGGACTGCACGGATTAGACGGATAACAGAATCAATGAGCTTGGAGAGGAGGGAATCAGGAGAATAGACAACGATTGCGCTACTGCTTTTGGTCATCGCGCAGGCTGAAATCGAAGCTGAACATTGGTTGAAATGTTTCTGTTTTGCCTTGCTCAAACTCATTCATGCCAGGTGGATTAACCGCTCCGAAAGTTGCTCGAACCTTTTTCACGTCCGGGTGCTCGCGCCAGACGGAGAACGCCAGCATTTTGACGAGCACCTCTCGAACCGGTTCGTACCGCTCCTCGGCTAACCGATCTAACAAACTCTCCAAACGCAGTGCGGCTGTTTTGCCGCGGACATGCGGTGACTCATATTCTACACGTCCATCCTCGTAAAGCAGCTCCAACGTGAGTCGGTGCTGGCTTGGGACGTTGGGTGCAAAAAGCTGTACCCGGCCTGGATGCCAGCGGCGTGCAGATACGTTGCGATGCCTCTCCGAACGGGATTCGAAGCTCCGGCCTCTTTTCCCAGACACCAAGTCGGCAACCAGCTCAGCCTTTGCGCGTACTCGTCTGCAAGCTGAGGGTAAAATCGTTGACCCTTGCGCTATCAACCAGAATACTCCCGCAAGGCAGACCGCGGTTATTAAAAAGAAGTGTATTCCAAACCACGCCGCGTGAATTCGCTTCGAATACATTTCATGAACGCTGTGGTCGGGGAAGAGGGCGATTGTGCCAAACGGTAATGAGACGCAGGCGCCACTTCAGCACGCAATACGGCCAGTCCCGACCTCGAGACTGGCACCCTGTTCCGTAGCTAATCAGCAGGCTTAAAGCGTCGCTGCGACTGATTTCCAAGTTCTCAGTCGCCACGTTACTGTCACCGGTTGGGAGGACCGCCTCCACAAACCAGGCACGAGCTGCGCGATTATCAGCGTCGTGCCGGTTGGGAGGACCGCCTCAACAAACCAAGCGCGCATCTGCGCGATTGATCGGCGTAGAACGTTGCTACCCTTGTCCGTTCGAATGCTCTTCAATGTCAAAGAGCTTTGGTTCTGCAGCAGGCGCGTGCGTCGCAACGAGTGCTGAGAACGATGACAGCCAGCAGTAATCAAGATTGCTGCGAGCGAGACGCACGGTGGGGTTAGCGTTGGATGCGTTTCATATATCGGCCGTTTACATGCGATTTCGATGAGTGTCAAGAGTAAGACAAATTCCTCAATCCCCTAAGGTTTTCTCATTGGAAACAACAAGTATCGGCAATGTACCGGTCAAATCGGTGCAGCTCTCGCGGAGACTTGGCCGGTTTTCCGGAGGCTGCCGGACAAGATCTATTGATGCAGTCGACCGGATGCGTCAACCCGTTGCGCAACCGAATGCGCGCGTGTGTTGCAGCGGAAAATTACTTCGGCGCTAGTGAAGCGGCGATCGCTTCAAACCGCGGATCACCTCGTAACGGATCCCACAGTGGATGGAGGCGCAAATAGCCGTAGCTGATGTGGCTGCCCGGCAGGTAGGTTGTCTCAGCCAACCGTTGGATCGCGCGATCTTTCTCACCAGTCCATGCGTAAATGACGGCCAGATATCGCGACGAGCGTTGCACCTTCGATGGCGTTCTTACTAACCGGGATCAACTCGACCGCGCGCTCGCCTTCGCGAATCGCATCCTCCTTGTTCCCAGTAGCGGCATCAACGACGCCAAGCGCGCAAAGCGCAGCCGCATAGTCCGGTTGGTTCTGTACCGTCTTCGCCGAGCTTCTTTTCGCGCGTTCTCAAATGCGCGCTGCGAGCTGCCGACTCGTCACCACGCACCAAGCGGCAATGACCTCGCACCAGCCGTTAGGGAATGGAATATTTTCGTCAAAGCATCCACCCTCACCCATGTTCGATAACGCATGCTGGACCCCATCGGAATCGCGTTCGCGCAAGACAACTAACAGCCACGGATTAACAAAACCAAGCGCGGCATTCGCGTTCGTCCGCCAAAATTGCGTCAATTGCCGTGTGGAAAGCTTTAGGGTCAGCCCGCCTCTCCAGATCGACCAAGCGCGCGTCGCACTCGGCTGGGAACGTCTTTCGGAGCGATAGCGCAAGCACGCGATCAAGGGTCGCAGCCATCTCTTTGTAGCGGCCCAAACGCCTCGTACGTAAGAGCGATTTGCTGGAGCATAGAAAAATCCCGCGGGTTCAGCTCCAATGCCTGCGTCATTTCCTCGAGCGACTTCTCCCAGCGACCTTGACGCCGGTCAATATATCCGGCCAAAAGTGGAATCCGCGATTCGTTAGGCAACGTCAGGTGAGCAAGCACCAACTCCTGCCTGGCTCGGTCGTAATCCCGGTGCGCATAATAATAATGCTGAGCGAGAGCCAAATGAGTTTCTCCCCGTTCGGGTCGTAGCCGCTGGATGCGACTGAATCACTGTTTCAGCCAATTTCAGACGCGCATCACGTATGGTCGAAACCCAGCGAAATATATTCGGTCATGCGCTCCCGCTAACTGGCAGTAGGCGTCAAAGAAAGACGGGTCGCGCGCCACCAGCCTGGTCAAGCAGTTGCGTACGGCCTGGAACAGATCTTCCTTTTTGTCGTGTGCTCAATGCGATGTCAGAGAGCAGGTCTTTGGCTCGCAAGTACGCGTCGTATGAGATGAGATCCGCGGTTGCTGCCTCTTGAGACGCAGTTTTCTCGGCGGGTGAAACGCCGACTCCCAGCTTGTCTGCGATTTTCTGCGCAATCTCACCTTGGAGCGTGAACAGGTCGCTTGAGTCTCGATCGTATTCCTCCGCCCACACGCGAGCGTTTTTGCGCACATCAATCAGCTCGGCATTTAAGCGGATGCTGGCTCCTTGTCTCGCACGTTGTCCCGTGAGTACATACGCGACATTCAAGGCGCGACCGATTTCCCTGGGTATTGTGCGCGCCACGGTATTTCGCGACACTGTTGTGGTTGATCACCTTCAGATTCGCGAGCTTCGCCAGTTTGCTCGAAACACCATCGTAAACGCCGTAGGCGAAAAACGCGCTTTCCTTGTCCGGACTCAAACTTTCAAACGGCAAAACTGCAATCCCACTTCGCCGTAAACGGGCTCACTGTTTGGGCCTTTGAAATCATCACGCCCACTGCAGTTGCCATCACCAGCAAAAGCGCAGCCATTTGTGCGACGAGCGGATTGCGCCGCACCCAACGCCAGAGATGCACAGGCGGCGAAACAGGACGCGCGACAATCGAATGCCCGTGCAGCCAGCGTTCGAGGTCATCCGCCAGTTCACCAGCTGAGCGATAACGGGCGAGTGGGTCGCGTTCCAAGCATTTCGCGCAGATTGTTTCCAGGTCGCGATCCAGCCCCGGCGCCAGAGTGCGCAGTTTCGGCGCTGGCTTTTCAGCCGCCTGCTGAATAGTTTTCAGCGCGTGCTCACCTGTGAATGGCGGCCGGCCAGCTAAGAGATCAAACAGAACCGCTCCCAAACCGTATACATCAGCCGCGGCGGTAAGTTTTCTGTCTGACCCGTTTACCTGTTCGGGCGCGATGCACCCCGGCGTTCCGAAGATGCTAGGCGTGCGTGTCAAACGGCCGGTTGGCTCCAGCCATTTGGCCAACCCGAAGTCGCCGACCATCGGTTCGCCGCGGCCGTCCAACACAAATATTTCCCGGCTTGAGATCACGATGGAGGATTCCCTGCTCATGCGCGTATTGCACGGCGCGCGCAACTTTCGCCATTAGCGCAACAGCACGTCGCGGTTCGCTGCGCAATGCTGGGGCCGCTTCGAGCAAACTGCCGCCGCTGGCAAACTTCATGCTGAAGAACGGCAGCCCGTCGTGGCTCTCGCTTACCTCATAGATGGGCAGAATGTTTGGATGATCGAAGTTCGCCGCAGCCTGAGCTTCGCGCCGGAAGCGCATCAGGCGTGTCCTGGGAATCAGCGTGGTAAGATAAAACGCGCTTGATCGCCACGATCCGACGCGAGTGCCGTTGTCGCGCCCGATAAATGACGCCCATCCCGCCGCGTCCAATTTCTTCCAGAATCTGATAATTCCCCAACAGCCAATCCGCGTCGTGACCATGGATCGTCGCGCAGCAGGTCATCCAGCGTCGGCTCGGCCGGGGCATGCTCGCCGTTGCGCGTCAATACCCGTGGAAAGAAGACATTTCAGACAAAGGCCGCGACCAACGCGCGATACCGACCCGCAGTCTAGCGCAGATGCCCGATTCATTCTGGAGATGCAGAGAAACGGAACCAGCGGACGAACTCATGAAGGGAAGCGTGATCATAGATGCGAGTTTCTACCGTTGCAAACTCTAAATTACGAGATTGTTAAAAAGTTATTCACAGGCCGCGCGTATGTTGACAAATGTTAACTCGGTAAAGCGAAATTCACACCGTCAGCAGACTTCGCATTCGAGAGCGGGCGAAGTGTTTCTGCACGGCGGGTTTTTGCACGGAGAATGTGCGCTCGTTAGTCAACGAAAGGTCCGCCATACCTCTATGGCGATGAGGGGGTGCTCTACCTTACTGCTACTACGGGAAATGTCGGACCAAGTTCGGAGACAAAGTGCTCGGCGTCCTGAACATCGATCTCGCTAATGCGCGTCATCGAGCATCTCACTGGTGTCGCCACAGGCAGCAATGCCTCGGCAAAAGCATACACCTCAGACAAAGGTCGCGAGCGACGCGGACTGTCGATCCACATTGCGGACACACAACCGGCTCCTTTTGCAGATAGAAGGAAACAGAAATGCTGTTCATCGGTATGCTCAGGTGAAAAGGGAGCAAGATTGGCCAAAATCGAGTCTCTCTCTGCCGCTATCCACGACTGTCTCCCCTCCCTTTAACCTTTCTACGGAAAGTCTGCGGCGAAGTTCCTGACGATCTCAATCAGAACGCAAATTTCGCCAGAGCCAAAGCACGCACTGGCCCTTCGCGTCGTCAATTGCCTGCTCTTGATCTAAGAACACCGGCCAAATAACGACACTCTCATACACCTGCCGCCCGTTTCGAAATGGAGAAGTTCCGGTTTGCCCGTAAGTCTATTCCGCAGCGCTTAATGCCGCGCAGAGATAGCGCAACTCGTCGTCGATCTCGTTTTCTCCGCCCACGGTTTCGGCAACTTCTTCGCGGAGCAGAGCGCGATAACGCTCACGCAACCGGTGCACGAGATTTTTCACTGCCGTTTCCTGAAGGCCGAGTGTCCTGGCAAATGTTGCATACGACACGTCTTGCCGCTCCGCAGTGAGACAACTACTCAGGACATCAAAGACGCGTCGTCGGCCGTGCTTTTCACACTCGTCGCCTAATCGTCGCAGCGCGCGCTCGACCACCGTCGCCGCCCAGCGCACATCGAAAATTCTTTCCGGCGACCAGTTGTCAGATTCGCTGCTCTGGAATCGACAAGTGGGACGGCGCCTCCGTCATCCAATCATCCCAGGAAACGAAACGTAGGTCGCCACCGCGCTTGTGCGCGTGACGCTTATCGCCTTCGTCGTGCAAGAAACGCTGCAACGCCGTAAGCAGAAGTGATCGGAATCTCCCTCTGTTTCGGTCAGCCGATTGAAGGAGACGCCCTTTGATGCACTCTCGCGAAAAACTCCTGAGTTAAATCCTGGGCGTCAGGAACGGAGTGGCCCTGCCGGCAGATGAAAGCGAAAACTGGTCGCCAGTAAATCTTGCAAAGTTCGGCAAGTGCAGCCTGTGCCTTCTCTTCATCAGTTGCAGAGTCCGAGCAGGACAAAACGATGCTCCAGCGTGTCGTCATGAACCGACGCTTGGCCGAAGCCATCAAGGGGGTTTCCGGTTTCACCGCCGCCGATCATCTCATTTCATCGGCTATCACGCAAGCTTGGGACAGGCCCCAGCAACCCGAGGCTCGCGGAGCCGATTGAGGTCAGATCTAAACTTTTTCGAAACTTCGACCTGAAAAATCCGAACTAGATGGTGATCAGCAACAGCCGCGGTCGTAGCTATGAGTTGGATCACCGTCATCTGGTCGATGAATGCCGCAGCGTGTTTGACGCTCGCGGCGTTCTATGGCGCGGTCTGGTGCAAACAGCGCGACAACTGGGTGCATTTGCTGTTTTCCTGTAGCGCGGTCGCAGCGGCGGCGATCTCCGCATTCGAGTTATGGATGATCAATGCCAGGACAGTGGAGCAATACCAACTGCTGGTGCGCTGGATACATGTGCCCGACGTGGGTCCTCACGGTCTCGTTCGTGGCTTTCGTGCGACTCTATCTGCATGCCGGACGAGCCTGGCTGGCGTGGAGCATCTACGGCCTGCGGACGCTGGTGCTGATCCTCAATTTCATTTTTCCGGTGAGTATCAATTTCAAGACGATCACAGACATTCGCCACTTTTCCTGGGCAGGTGAGATCGTCTCTGTGCCTGTCGGCATTCCGAACCCATGGGGTCTGCTTAGTCATGTCAGTCTGCTCTTGTTGCTTGTCTTTTGCGTGGACGCCGCAATCACCGTGTGGCGACGCGGGGATCGGCGACGCGCCTTGCTGGTCGGCGGCAGCATGATCTTTGGCGCGATCCTCGCGTGGCATGTCCCCTTGGTGATCTGGGGAATTATCGATGTCCCGTTCTTCCTCGGCTTCACCTATACCGGGATCGTCGCGGCGATGGCGTATGAGCTGAGTAGCGACATGGCTCGAGCCGCGCGTCTGACGCGCGAATTGGAAATTAGCGAGAAGAGATTCAACCTGGCCGCGGATTCCGCTAATCTCGGCATGTGGGAGTGGGATCTGGAGAAGGATGAAATCTGGGTCACGCCGACGCGCCGTGCCCAGTTGGGCTTTCCTGGCTCTGGAAGGATCACATTCGAAGAGCTCGTTTCCCGATGGCACGCAGACGACCGCGAAAAAGTCCGCCAGGCAGTGAATGATGCGATCCAAACCGGCAAAGATTACCAGGCAGAATTTCGCCTTGTTCGTGCGGACGGCAGCGTTAGCTGGGTCTGCGCGCGTGGGCGCGTGCACCTGGATGAACAACGAAAACCGAAGCGGCTTACGGGAATTAGCCTGGATATTACGGCCCGAAAAGAGGCAGAGGCCCTGGCCCGGCAGCAGCGCGGCGAACTTGAACAACTTAGGCAGCAGAAGACCGCATTTCTTGAGAGAGAGGTTGCGGAGCGCGCCCGACTCGAGCGTGAGGTGATCGAGAGTTGTGCCCGCGAACAACGGCGGATCGCGTATGACTTGCACGACGGCGTAGGGCAACAACTGGTGAGCATCGCTTTAAGCGCGAAACTGCTTGAAGAACAGTTGCGGCCAGATCGGCCTATCGAAGCCGAGAAGGCATCCGCCATAGTGCGACTCGCGAACGAAGCGGCCAGGCAGACGCGGCTCACCGCACGCAGTCTCGAAGGCGCTGACGGAGTGGGCGATTTGAAAACGGCGCTGGAGTCGCTGGCCATGAACATCAGTCAAAATTGCCGTGTCAAAAGCGTGGTTAAAGCCAACGGCGCTTCCGTCGCCGATTAGCGCGCCGGTAGCGGCTCAACTTTACCGGATCGCGCAGGAAGCAGTGCGTAACGCCGTCGAGCACGGTGCTGCTCGCGAGGTGCTGATCCAGCTCACGTTCGGTCACCGAGGACATGGTGCTGACAGTTCAAGACGACGGGAAAGGTTTCGACGGCGAAGACCAACGGCCATGGCATGGGGCTCCGAATCATGCGCTATCGCGCGCAGTGCATCGGCGGCTCGTGCGAAGTGCACGCCGGCCCAGCGCAAGGGCACAATCGTTCATTGCCGCGTGCCGCTGCAGGCGCAGCCTTCCGCTTTCTACGATCTCATGAATACAACAATACAAACCAACCGAAAGAAAATCGCACGTGGTCGTAGTGGAGGATCATCCGGTGCTCTGCGACGGCCTGCAAGCAGCTAATCGACAGTCAGCCGGACCTCGCCTGCGTTGCGGTCGCGGACAACACGTCGGATGCCAAACTGCTCGTCGAAGCAATGCAAACCCGATCTGATGCTTCTCGATCTGCGATTGAAGGCCGGCGACGCGCTCGACCTGATCAAAATCATTGCGCGTCGAGTATCCCGAACTGAAAGTGCTCGTCCTTTCGCAATACGACGAACTGATCTTCGCCGAACGCGCGCTTCCGCGCCGGCGCCTCTGGTTACATCATGAAAGAAAACGCTACCGATGAGGTGCTGCGAGCAGTGCGCAAAGTTCTCGCCGGAGAATTGTACTTCAGCGAAAGAGTCGCCGCAGCGATCGTGCAGCGAACCTTGCGCGAAAAACCGAACGGCCTCGCGTGTCGGCGTCGAACGCCTGTCCGATCGCGAGATGCAGGTGTTTCAACTTCTGGGCGCTGCATACAGCCCGCGCGAGATTGCCGAGCAATTTCACCTGAGCCGCAAGACCATCGAGACCCACTGCGAAAAAATTAAGCATAAGTTAAGTCTCCATACTGCAGCCGAGCTCAAGGCGATTCGCGCGGAGATGGGCTGCCGAAAACATGATGCCTTCTGAGCCGTGGACGGCGCCTCCGTCACAAAATACTCAGTCAAAGAATTAGCGCGACCGCGACCGTTTAATTCGTAAGCGCCACTGCCCTGTAGTCGTCGCCCCGTGGGCGACGGCTGCAGGCTAGCGACAAGGTTCCGCACAGCTTCACACCGACTTCGTGAATCTCCGGGGCGGCGAGGCAACCGCAATGGTGCCGCTCACAAGGGCTCATGCGAATGATTCGAGTAATTCCCTAGGGGCGACTTCGCATCACCCTAGGTAAAATTCGGGGACACAGTCAGCACGGCAGCCCCAGAACTTCGTCCCGGAATTTCCGTAGAACGCTGTGAATGGAAGGACCCCTCCAGATTGCGCTTTCCCGAGCGATCTGCAGCAGCCGTCGCCCGAACCACATTACATTTGACATACGCCGAAACGGCGTGTAATAGGTGGATACAGCAACTGGGGTTCAGCTTGCTTCCTTTTGATTTAGCGAGGGAAAAGCTAAATGCGGGTTCCTCCTTTTCTTATAATCCTCAGAAATTAGCGGGATAGGGCAGTTGGAAGCGTTCAATCAGATCAACGTAGGAGGTTCACTCGGCGACTCGGCTGGTTGACCAAGGGCGGCAGCTTGTCCTTTTGAGTTCGAGCAGCAAAAATTCTTTACGTTTCGAGCGAACTTCCAGCAGCGCGCGCGTGTAGAGTGCCTGGCTGGAAATCCAGTCTCGATCTCATTTGGATTCTGCTTTCGCTGCCGGTTTGGCTGCCTCTGATGTTGTTGCTCATGCTACTGACGCGAATTGCTTCGCCGGGTCCTGTTTTCTACCGGCAGAAGCAGCGTTGGCCTTGGTGGGCGACATTTTTTATCTGGAAATTCCGAACCATGAAGCTGAGCGCCGAGACGCAGAACTCGCTGAGCGTTACTTCAAGAACTGATGCGCAGCGATTGTCCGATGACCAAGCTGGATGCTCACGGCGATCCCCGGCTGGCCCCTTTTGGGCGAATTCTGCGCGCCAGCGGTCTGGACGAACTGCCCCAAATCTTCAACGTGCTTTGCGGCGGAGATGAGCTTGGTCGGGCCGCGGCCGTGTCTGCCAAATGAATTTGCTGAGTACGAGCCCTGGCAGCGGGAGCGCATGAACGGTCTGCCGGGCCTGACCGGGTACTGGCAGGTGAACGGCAAAAACAAGACGACGTTCAACGAGATGATCGCAATGGATCTTTTCTACCTCAAGAACATAGTCAATCTTTCTCGACCTCAAAATCATGCTCAAGACCGTTCGCCGTCATCGGTGAACAACTGTTCGAATCCCGGCCGGCGAGGCAACGCAATCGTCAGGAGCGAGACCCTCGCCCGCCCAAAGCACCGGAGCGGCAAGGTGAAGGCGGTCGTTCACCTGGCTACGCAAGTTTTGCACGCCTGATGGGAATCATCTCGAAATTATGAAAAACCAATCACCATTGGCGTCCTTGGATGCGGTTATTGGGGACCTCTTCTAGTTCGTGCCATCAAAGGTCTTCCTCATTGCCGCCTCAAAGCAGTCTGTGATCCGGACATCGCACGCGTTAAACATGTTTGCGCGTTGTATTCGGATCTCGAGGGAATTACTGATCCGCAACGAACTTTTCACCGCGTGCGACGTGCGACGCCGTTGTCATTGCCACTCCGGTAAAGAGCCATTATCCGCTGGCGAAGGCGAGCCTCCTCGCTGGCAAGCATACGTTTATCGAAAAGCCGATGGCGACGTCTTCCCAAGAGTGCGAGGAATTGATCGACATCGCCGAGCGCAACGGCCTGGTTTTGATGGTCGATCACACATTCCTGTATTCAGCTCCCGCACGAAAAATCGTTGAAATAGTTCAGGCCGGGGATCTTGGCGAGATCCGCTACATTAATTCACGGCGCTTGAATCTGGGCTTGTTCCAAAAGGACATCAATGTCGCTTGGGACCTTGCGCCTCATGACATTTCCATCATTCTGCACATCCTCGGCGAATTCCCAGTTGCGGTTAACTGCCAGGGCAACGCCCATGTCACTCCCGCAGGTGGAGGACGTGACCAATATGTCGCTGGTCTTCCCGCACAAGCGATTCGCCACCATCCAGAGCAGCTGGCTTGAACCGAGAAAATCCGTGAAATGACGATCGTTGGCTCACAACGCATGATCGTGCATGACGATTTGCGGACGCGCGAAAAATCCGGATCTACGACGTCCGGGTCGAGCGACCGCCGCACTACGACACGTTCGCCGAGTTTCATTACTCGTATCATTACGGGGACAGTTAGCATCCCGCATCTGCAACAGGAAGAACCGCTAACTTTGGCCTCGCCGACATTTTATTGAGTGCATCGAAACGAATTCTGCTGCCGATAACCGGTGGCCGCCAGGGCTTGGAGCTGATTAGGGGTACTTGAAGTGAGCTTCCGCTTCTCTGAAGATGAAATGGCGCGCCGTTCATGTTTGGCAGCCCCAACGGCTCTGCAGCGGGCTCCGATGCCAATCAGAAACGGATCGGCTGATTCCCCAAAATCGAAAAGGACGGGAAAAAGGTAAGCCGTGCAAGAAACGGCGTAGCGACCTCTTTGAGAACGCATGACGATTTCGGCGCCAACACGTTTTCCGATCATGGCCGGCATTGGAGAGACGCGGATGAGAGTTCCATTCCTCGCTTTCCTGAATTAGCCGAAGAGCAAATCGAATATGCTCGTCCGAAGCGTCCGCGCGAAGTGACGGGCGCGGTGCAGTTATAGGCAAGTCCTTTGAACCTTCTCCAAGCAACCGAATCCGACGCGAAGGAGCCGGCGCGTTCTCGACCAGGCATTCGTTTACGCGAAGCGAAAACGAGCGGCCAATCATTGCTGAATGCGGGTTGTCGATCCTCTCCACGAACCGGCTTGGGACCGATGTTGCTGCTTTGCATCGAGATGCTGGCTGTTTTCGACACTCAGCGCCTGGGCAAGAGGTGCTTCATCAGACATATAAGCATCAGCCCTTCTATCTTCACTTTTCCTGCGGAAGTAGATCGGCGGCGCTGGTTCCCTTACTGGAAGTGCGCAAGCCCGTTTACCGGCCGCCGTGGCGTCTGCCTTCCTTTTAGCGGATGCGTGCGAACCGCTCATCTTCGATCCGGGCGTGGTGGGCCTCGGTAAGAGATGAGCCTCGCTCGCTTAGCGCAGCAATGCCGATGGAAACACTTGAAATTCGTGGTGGCAATCCCTTGCACTCTCCCCAAACCCTTTCACCAAATTCTTACGGACATACACTCGATTTGCGCAGCGACATTAAAGAGTTGGTCACTCGCTTCGCAAGCCCGGTTCGCCAGCGCGATTCGGAAAGCCGAACGCAGTGACGTGACTGCAGTAATCGTCCGCAATCGCGCGGGCCATTAATGAGTTTTACCACCTTCATGTTCAGAACCCGCCGGCGGCACGGTCTTCCGCCGCAACCGGCATCGTTTTTCCTGAACATCTACGAGCATCTCATAAACCGCGGTCTCGGTTTCATTGTTCTCGCGCAGCATGGGGCCGCGCCCAATCGCCGCCGCGATTTTCTTCCGCTTTGAAAGAACGCCGTTTATAAACACGGCGCTTCCGATAAAAGATTTCAGGAATTGCGCGCCAACAATCCTTGTCACGTGGCAAGGCATTCAGTTTTTGGCGCGAAATGGGCGCGGAGAAGTTGCATTTCGGGCGCACCGAGCAGGAAAACGAAGGTTTACGACGGTTCAAACTTTCCTGGAACACGCAGGAGGAAACAATGGATTACTCCGGGTTGATCCAGCGGGTCGCTAGTGCTTAGCTGCCGCCCGATCTCACGACCTGGGCTCCACAAGAAAGTCTTTGGGAGGTTGCCGCTGATATTCAACAGGCTGGCGGGCTCAATGATCTATCCGCATCTCGACTGAAGGTAAAAACTATGGCTGAAATTCGGACGAGAAATACAACAACACCATTCGGGGATTCACCCGAGCGACATTCTGTTTGCCCCTTTCAAGCGCAAACGGACAATCACGTACTTTGCGCGGTCGTAGGCATCATCGCAGCGGCGGCGTTTTACTTGCTTATCCGCCTGTGCATGAGTCACAGCGCGCCAAATGCTGGTGCGGTATGTTCTGGAAAGGAGCGCCGTAGATCCGATCGAGGCAGAGAAAGCCGCGCCGCGTCGAGCAACTACACCGATAGAGTCATCGACTCCGAAATCGAGATTCTGACTGACTGGGATCTGGCCGTGCAAGTCGCTGAGGCAATCGCCCCAAGCGATTGACGCCACCCGCTACGGACCTGCTAACCAAAGTCGCCCACGCAATTGGTCTCAAACCACCGTCTACGGCGGCAGCGGAGCCAGCGGCCAGCGCCGTTAGTTTGGGCGTGAATTGTGGCGACCAAAGGAAGCGAACATCATTTTTGTATCCTACAAGAATCACGACCCGCAGATGGCGACGCTTGTGTTGCAGGAACTGTTAAGTCGTTATTTCGTTAAGCATCTTGAAGCTTACACCGCCTCCGCTGGCGCTTTCGATTTTGTAACCCAACAAACCGATCAGGTTCGAGCGCGCTTAAACCAAACGGAGGATGCCCTAAAGTCGACTGAGAGAGATAAGACGGGGACTGACTTCGCTCGAAGGAAGCGATCAGCGGCCCTCACCAGCCGAGGCGGCGAAAACCCAGTGAAGCGCTTAATCGCTGCCGAGGCTGAGCTCGCCGAAGGCAAAAGCCGTTGTTAACTCAGATCAGTGAGAGCAAGGCAAAGCAAGTGGGAATAAAAGGCCAGCCATCTGAAAAAGCCTCGCTCATCTGGAAAAGCTCGCGTTGCCGGCATCGAGGCAAAGGTCGAGACGCTTAAGACCAGGCTTCGCGATACTCAGCAAAAGATGAAGCAACTTTCGGAGCTGCGGCCACAAATGGAAGACTTGGAGCGGAAACGGGAATGGACGAAGCGAATTACAAGTATTTCGCGGCATCGCTCGAAAAGGCGCGCGTCGATGAGGCTTTGGACCCTCCAAAATGCCCAACATTAGCGCGGTTCAGCGGCCCTCTCCACCCATGCTGGAAACCAAAATGCGCAATAAGATTGCCCTTGACTGGCCGGCGGAGGGATGTAGCCTTCGGTATAGCACTCGCACCTGTTAAGGGGATTGGCTTTGAACCGGACCGTTGGGCGGCCACTCCAACTGGAGACTGCAGTTGGATATTCCGCTCATGCTCAATACTCGCATTCCAATGGTCGCAACGGCCATTTGGTCTTGCCTCCGAACAGTTCACCGGCAAATCCAGGAGCGTTGGCGACGAAGCGGCACCACTCTAAGTTGGCGCCCTGGGAGGCGAGGCCATTCATGCTGGCGCTACTGTGACGCAATCCGGATCGGCTCGGTCTTTATTTTGAACTGAATCATGTTGACGCATAAACCGAAGCTCGTGGGTGTTACCAGCTTTTCGGAAGCAGCGGGAACTTCCACGCTCGCCGCCGGACTTGCTGCCTCACTTTCGGAAATGGACGATGGTAAGTGCATTCTTGTCGATGTGAACCTGGGTCCGCAAGCGGTGCACCCTTTTTCAAGGGCAAACCTGCCTATCCTCTGACCGCAGCTCTCAAGCCACGGACTGAGATACGCGCCTCCGCTTCGGAGAATCTCTATCTGGCTACTGTGGGATCCCCCAACGCGGGGACCGGCGCAGCTCGGTCTGAAAAAGTTCTTCGACATGATGCCGAATCTAAAAGCCAGCGACTTCGACTACATTATTTTTGACATGCCACGGTTGGCTCCAGACGAGTCCCACATGGGGGATGGCTGCTTTTATGGACAAGCTTTTGCTCGTGGTCGAGGCGGAAAAGAACAGCCGCGAGATGATAAAGCGCGGCTACGGAAGTTGATTGCGGAACGAAACAATGTCTCGGTGGTGGTCAACAAGGCGCGTTCCTACGTCCCGAAGTGGCTCGATGCCGAGTCTTGACCAAGGCGTTCATCGCGCCCCGTAACCGCGGTCCCAATTCTTGCGGGCTGAATCGCTGCTCGTTCCTTTTGCGTGACCTTGTGGTTAAAGGCCTAGCCTGCCGAGTCCCTCCACATTTTCTTCCTCTTCTTCATGTTATGCCTCTTTTCTTGCATCTGTTCCACAACAGGAACACGCGGCATGAGTGAGAATAGGAGTAATAACAGGGACACTACAAACTCTCAGCACACGCTCATGTTGCGCAATAGAATCTCTTCGAGCGGCGATTCGGCCGGCCAGATAGCCATGCCGCGCGTACTGCAGGCGGATTGGCAACCTCGGCAAAAATTCCATCGAGACTTGGAAAACGCCGGGCTGGGTCGTCTCGCAACCACTCCCACCGGATTGGGGTAATTACGCGACCGAGATCGGCGCTGATTAACCAGCGCGCGCTGACTATCGGGGACTGGGTGTAGCACGAGGTCCAGGGCGTCGCGGAATTCCCGTCTGGCTGTTAAAGCGATCCCGGCCATCCAACTTGGCTGCTGCCTCACCAGTGCGCTCGCAACGGCGTGGGCACGGCCACTCGGCGACGGAGCTCTGACTGTTCAGCGATTTCATGCTCGATCTCTCGCCGGGCGGAAGGGAGCAAAGGCTGGGTCCTTATCCCCGACCGGCGACGCCAGTCGTCATGGCTGAAAAACTGTGTCGCGCTGGCGATCACGATGTTACCGGCCAAACAATTCTGCCTCACCATTCCGCCATGGGACAAAACTGAGCTGGTTTTGCGACGAGCGTCCAGCTTTGAACAAACTGGCCCGCAGTGAACTCAGAGGTGGATCAGCACCCGGTTTTACCGCGCTTACCACAATATAATGGTGCTGCGGCGCGCCACGCTTAACCGCCATCCACGCGACCGCGAAGGAAGTCACGCCAGCTGAGGTTGTTTCCACCTTTCCCGGTGATCCGCCAAGCACCGCGCGTCGAGGCCGATCACTTTCCGCTCGCCGCCCGCCGCAAAGGCTTGGCGCGTAGATGATCGCCGGTCGCTGATCGCCCGCTACGAGCGAGGCCTGCTCGATGATGGCGCCTGGAGCCGGGAATCGTGATCCAGGAAGTGATTCCAGGATTGGCGAGCGCGGCTTGGTTTTCCTACGCAGCGTTGTGCCAGGATGGCCCGGCCGCTGGCTTCCACGGTGAGTCACGCTCGACACTGAGCTAGAGCGACCATCCGTGGCTGGACTTCCGGCCGGTTCATGTCTATCTATGTCGAGACCATTGACGATCCAGCGCGCGTTGGTCGAACCGTCGGTTCAATGGCTAATCGGGGAAGCGGTCACGTTACACGGGTCTGGTCGAGAAGTTGAGTTCAAGCGCGACCGCGCGCGATGGCCGTTTCAAAGTGCTCTGATGTGAACCCGCGCCGTATGGGGCTGCTGGCACACCTCCCCTGGGCTCGCGCGTGGGGGAGTCGATTTTTCCTATCTCTTGCTGGCGGATGGTTCGTGCGGCGGAGCGAGTCCCGGAAGTGCCCACAGGAGGTCCTGGCGCTCGCTGGATTCGAGATGAGACACGGACTTTCCCGTTGCGATACCTGGAAATCAGCTGCACGGGGTAGGCTTACGCTTGGTGATTTACCTCCGCTCGCTCCGCCACAGAGCCCTTCGAATCTGCCGCTAGCCTCGCTACCAGAAGGAAGCGATCCGCGCTTCCGGGCGTGCTCGAGACTCGGCGAGGCCAGCCTACTCTCTTCCCTTCTGGCGTCTCCTTCCTTGAGAAGAGCGGCGGCTTTTGGCGCACATGGCGCCTACACTTCGTCTCTCCCACGTTCTGCGGCTTGGTTTGAAGCTTCATTTCCATGACTGTGTGTGACGATGTCAGTAATCGGCGTGCGGCCCCATGGCGTGTCTTGTTGCCGCACACTTGCAGGACGATGCAGGGGTTAGAGTGTGCGAGTCTTCGGCGAGCCGATGTCCACGTTCTGGGGAGATCGAAGAATGCCCATTGGCGTGCTGCTCCGCTCACCTTGGGCCAGGATCACACATTTCTGATCCAACGCGCGTTGACCTTGGATGCCTACCGCAAGGCGATCGGCAGCTGATTCCGGCGCTCCAGTCCACGGGTGAATCATTTCCTCGGCTACGGCCACTGGTTCCAGCGCCGGTTGTGCCGGATGTGTTGGGACGAGCGGCATGAGTCCTGAAGATCGAATACAGCTCAACTCGGTTTCGGTCGACGCCAGGCTGATGGGAAATCGTCAAAAGCCGACGAGTCGTCGTGGCGACAGGGATCGGTCGTTTTGCCCGGCGGCCCTGCCGAACCATTTGCGGAACCTCCCGCCCGGAACTTGCATCGCACACCTCTGAACACAAAGACTTGAGCCGTTTTCCGAGAAGAAAGCGGGTGGCCGGTCGTCGGGGCCGACAAAGCGCGCTGGAATCGGCGGCGCTACTGCACGAGGCTGGCGCTCGAGCCGAGATTGTTCGCGCGCGGTCCAGCGGGTTCGCTGGGTTGTGGCAACGGCCGCTCCTTCACAAATGGCCGACGTCGAGCACCGCTTCTGTATGCCCCTCCAGATGTCTGGCCTGGCGTTGATCAGCCAAATTGTGGCTCGAAACCAAGTTGGTATCGGCGGATGCCCCGTCAATGGCAGGACAACTGGGGTTGTGCGGGCAATACGCCCTGCCGGTGCACGTTGGCTAAAATCGGCGTGTCGATCCAGTGCACGATTGTCACGGGCTGTTCCATTACAGTGCCGCTTGCGTGCCCTCCAGAGGGCACTTGACCGCGTAAACTGGATGACGGAAGCGAACGGAGTGTCGATCACGCTCTGCTGGCAGACCGGCTGCGGTGGTTGGACATCTCACGAAGTACTCCGTTCCATCGGCACCACTGCAGGTTGTTGGCTGCGATCCGACAAATCAGCGGCTATACACACACCTGAACCAAGCGGTTCGAGGTCGCGTCGTGGCAGGACTCACGCTCTCTGGGTGCCCCAGCGGCATGGAGTTTCGGTCCGCTGGTGCGTTTTGACGCCGGCACCGAGTTTGCTTCGCGCGCGGTGGCGCGGTGCATTGTTGAGGAGAAACCGGTGATGCGAGCAGAAGCGACAGCGGCGTGCGAGCAAGATGCTCGAAGTTCTTTGAGAAAACATTGAAGCTAACTCGCGGCAAAACGATCTGGCTGCGAAACGCTTTTTATTTTCATCGTCACTGCGAAATTACCAAATGGCTGCGGTGCGCGCTTGCAGTGAAGCGCGCGATCGCACGGGGATCGATAACAAAATCCGCGATTCACGCAGATATGTGGAATCGGTCGCAAGGACCACACTATATGGAGATCACTAGTTTTCGGAATGGGCTACGTAAGGCTGCGATGGCGGCTGCATGCTTGCAACCGAGATGCGGTCGCGTTCGGTGACCGGCATGGACCAGCACCGAAGTCGAAAGTCTCTCTACATCAACTCCGGGAAGAGCCCTGCTGTCGAACCGGCGCGTTCGTAAAAAAACCCCCGCAGTTGCGTCTCCAGTTGACATGAATGCGAGTCGCCTCCGGGTTTCACTTTGTTGCTTGCAGGCAACCCTTCTTCGATGCGACGACCCATGCGCGGGAATGCCCTCATGTTACGCAATGAGAATTTATTACACCTGGAAGCGCAAAAAGTCCCTTTGTTCCCCAATCGCTTCGAACGGCGGGAAGTTCGGCGAAAGCTGGCCACGCGGCTGCGCAAGCGTATTGGGGACGTCTGGCCTATTATGCCGGGGTCGGATATTCGCTGGAAAACTGGCCAGGCTGGCCGGAGCGGCAAAAATTTGCCTTCTGTGTTGACTCACGATGAGGCAGCAGGCAAAGCAGGTCTCGCAAGATGCAGGTCCCTAATGCAACTGGAACTGGAACTTGGATTCCGCTCGTCCTTTAATTTTCGTCCCGAAGGAAGTTACCGGGTTCCAGCCGAGTTAAGGGAGAAACTCATCGCCAGCGGATTCGAGGTTGGGATACACGACCTTAAAAACATATGGCCATCTCTTTGCCTCGCATCGGGGATTCAAACGGCGCGCCGGAAGAATTAACGGTTATGCGCGTCAATGGGAGCCTCCGGATTCAGGTCGGGGTTCAGTTACGCAATCTTGATTGGTTGCATCGATCTCGACGTGCAGTACGATGCCTCTACTTTCGATACGACCCATTCGAGCCCACAGCCAGACGGGGTCACACCATCTTCCCGTTTTGGGCTGCCGCGCCCAAACGGCAGTTCAGCTAACGGCCTCCAATCCACCACTGCTTCTTCTTCGAAAGCTGGTTACGTTGAGCTTCCGCTTATACATTGCCACAGGACTCAACGCTCTTCCTGGTGTTGCGTGAAAGCACCCCGGAGATCTGGATGCGCAAGCTTGACTGGATTGCGCACAGACGGCGGCGATGGTCCTTCGTTGACGTGCATCCGGATTACATGTCGTTCAATGGATCGCCGCAGACACGACTGAATATCCGTAGCGTTGTCACCGCGAATTTCTCGACTACGTCAAAACCAGGTATGCGGGCGAATACTGGCATGCTCTCCCGAAGGAGGTTGCTGCGCACATCACCCAAATTCGTTCCTCAAAACCAGCACCCACACAATATGACGAGCTTGCATCCCTAAAAAAAATTCGCAGGCTGCGGCGTGCGCCGCGGTCCTGCACTCTTCTCTGTGTTATTCACCGGACCCCCGGCCTCCAGAATAAGCTGAGGGCATTAGCGGCCCCGGGGCGTCAAGAGACCAGACTATCTGCTGTATTCGTATTGACGATATGGTAGATAGCACGCGAGACTCAGCAGCATCGGCGCGACCCGTGTCAGTTGGAAGCGTACTGAGCGTGGCGGTAAAGCTACAGGTTATATGTTGATGCGGCACTCGTGCTGGCCTCATTTTCTATCTTGCTTCGAGATCCCTCACTTTTCCCGATCTTGTCACATTACATAACATGCCGGACGTGTCTTTCGTTTTCGTTGCATGGGCGTGCTACTTCTCGGCGCCAAAGTTATTTTGGACCTCCACGATCGATCTACCCCGAAACTCCATGCCAGACGATCTTCAAGGTTGCAGGAAAAAGCTTAAGCGTGAAGGTCGCGTTAAGCGACTCGAGAGGTTGTTGAAAATGGCCTTCGGCACAGACCTCGTGCTGACAGTGAATAATCATGGCGTATAAGAAGATCTACTCTTCGCGCAGTTGTCATCCGGATAAGATCAAAGTCGTAATTGATTCTGATGACGAGGTCTTCCGTCCAGCGGTGACGTTCATTGCTCTCGGTGCAGCAGAACAACGGTTTTGATCCTTTTATTCTCTTTATCGGGTCGTTGGTCCACCGGAATGGTTTCGGCTTGGCGTTGGCGTCATTGGAGAAGGTTAGGAGGAATTCCATCTGTCCGGTTGAGTGTTTGTGGTGTGCGGACCGGCTTCTTCGAGAAGATGGAATCGGCGCGGCAGCGGGGACTCGACAGCATTGTCGTTATCTTGGCTTTCAGTCTCAAGGAGATTGTGGAGCGATTGAGGATTGTGACCTCGGGTTATCCTAACCACCGGAATATCTTCACTGAGATCAATATGCCCACGCGCATCTTCGAATACCTCGCTCTGCTAAACCGGTGATTGCTCCGAAAAGTAGGATTCAGGATTTCTGGACGTGATGACTGATCTTTTCGAAGTTGGGGACGCGGTTGTCGTCGCTGCAAATCGGGTTCGCCTTTTCATCGGGTATGTGGCCGACACGTGAGGCGTGGGCGAGGTTTACCTCTCACGTGGAGTCGTGAGCGGTCGGTTTGTTAATTCTATCGCGAGCTTCTAAGCGACGTTCGAAGCTACGGACGCCCTCTGTCTCACTCTTCTCGTTCTTTGGCGTATCAGCACCTGATTCTGATGGGTACCAGCGAAGAGTAAAAGTAAGGGATGACCGGGTTAGTCTTCTGGAGTATTTTCGGCGGGTCCCTCGCCTTTTTGTCGCTCAAATGATTGGGGTTTTTGCCAATGAGGCTGAACATTCGATTGTTGTCGATTCTTTTGAGTTGTTTAAGACTCCTGGGATTTCTCCATCGCGACCCCGGTGATGTTCTCCTCTGTTCAAACAGCGGTTCGAAAAACGACGCGAGGTTGTTCTTTTATGGTTCGCAGCAGCGGGCGTTCGAAGTCCGCGGAGATAAAGACCAGTCTGTTCCGGACTCGATTTCGTTTCTTTCGTGGTGAGCGGATGTCGCTAGGAGCTGCCTCCTTTTTGACGGACGTGGCAACGAGTTCTTCTTCTGAATGGAACAAAGTCGGCTGCGGCTGTCTCGGTAGCTTCTGGCGCTCAAGCTGTGGTGTGCTGGCTTTGATCTGTTTAGGAAGTCCACATCTCTTGACGAAGGGCAACCGCAGAATTTGCCGGCATACCTGGACTGCCTTCATTTCGTTTCTCCGTGAGCTGATCGTTAGCTGCTGACTCTGGTCGAATACTTCCCGTTCCCGCAGGCCATCGCTTTATCGTTTTCCTTACTCGCGTTGATCACCGGCGTTGCGCTATCACATGTGCGATCGTACAATGTTCGGTTTTCTCTACCGGGCGCTGATTGGCTCGGTAGTCGATTTTGTCGTGGAAGAAGTGCACAGGTGGTAGCTGGTTGGAAGGCCGCTTTTTCCTGCCTCTGGTGTTTGCTGGAATTGTCAGAGACTTCTGGAATCAGGTCGGTCTGTATCTGGGTTGAAAGGGACCTTTCGACCTTTTTCGTCATTCCAACAAGGGGGTGCGGTGTTGATTCTCGGTCGAATAAAGCCACGCCTCGCCTGCGCTTTGGCGGATATTGCCGATGGCTGAAGGCTGCTTTCTGCAGGCCGTGAAATCGCTGTTCCCGCCTCGATGCAGCGCGACAGTGCCAGTGGTCGTGATGAGTGCGAAGACAGAAAATCTGGTGCATTGCGCAACCGGCGTTCGGATGCACTGGCTTTACTTTATAACGCCAGCGTGACCCGAAAGCCGGCTTTTCGTGTGATTCAACGGTGGCTAGCGAAACGATCGGATACCGCGCGGGAACGACCGTCTTCAAGCACCTGAGGTCGATGGTTTGCTCGAGCTCCATTGCATTGGACACGGCTGTTTTTCCTTCATACATGGACTTATCGACAGAGCAGGCTAACTACAATGCCACCACTTTTGTGTTTTAATGTGTATTGACACCTCATAATAATAATGTATACTGCATATATTATTAATAATTGTATTATAAGCATTTATAATGGGAATCTGGCAAGGTTCAAGCGAAGTGCCCTCATATTATTTAGCATGACCCGGGTCTGGGGCTGCGAAGGTTGTGAGGCGAAGCGCCTGTATAAACTACTCCACGTGAGTTGCGCACCAGGCGCCCTGGTTGCTACACGGCGTCGCAAACCGTCCGCCTGGTTTCACCAAGCGGCGCGCGACATCTTTCATCAATGAACCGGGAAGGCGGAAGTATCCGCGTGCGGCTTAGCGACGGGCAATCAACCGCCGCTGGGCTTCCGCCAGCAACTGTGCGGGTGTATAACGGCGGCGCTTTGAAGCGCAACATTGATGACTCGCCTGGCGCAGCCTTCCGAGGACTCAATCGACCAGGTCGGGGGCTTTGATCGCGACAGTCCATCTCATTCATTCTTCCGCTTTTTCTCTCCTACCATATGCATGATCTAATGCTTCTTTGATCAGGTGCAGCTGCTGGGGAAGTTTCGAACACTCCTGCGTAATTTCTCGGCCTTGCCACTGGATGCATAAAGTGCAGGGGAGCAAGGCGGATTCAGGCCCCGGGCACCACGTGAGTTTGTGAGACAAACTTTCCAGCGAAACAGCCTGAACGGACGCATCAAGGCTGTTCTGGACGATCAGGGTTGATGGCGTGGTGATTACAACACACTGCTGCGGTGTCGCTCATCTCATGGAGCAGTCACTCGAGGGCGGAGCAGGCATGTCTTCGTGGAAAACCGCTCGCGACGAAGGTTGCCGACGTTGATGAGTTATCAGATGCGCTGCCGAGCGAAGATCTTGTTTATCCATGACCAGCACGCTGCCTTCGTCTATAACTCGGCCACGTTTCTGCGTTATGTGAAAATTGATTGATGGGCGAGCTCCCGGGGAACTTCGCCATCTACAGTCAGCGTCGGGCCTCGGGCGGATCCGTTCCTGACATCGACGACGCTCTGAACCGCCCGCACGATATCAGCATCATTCAATATTGGCTTGTAACGAAACCGATCTCCATCGGGCGTCAGGGGCACTTCGCTGCTTACATGCAGGGAAGGTATCGATGACGTTGTCTTTCTCAGCATGATATCTGGAAGGTCATCCTTGCGGGCATTCCTACGTGGGCACGGCTGGACCCTTCCCACACCAGAAGGTACGCAGAATGATCATTGTTGGGTCGCGCAAAATGGTGGTTTATGACGATATCGCAGAAGGCCGGATCCCCTCATCTACACGATAAAGGAATCGATCGTTAACGCCATCCTGAGAACACATGGACTTCAGAAGCCGCGCCCGCGAATTTCCGCAGTTCAACTACTGCCGGCGATATTCTGATTCCAGTCAGAAGTTTGCAGAACCACTACGCGTCGAGGCGGGCGCACTTTTTGCTGACTGCATCCGCAACTCACGCTGAACCACTCCCCAGGGATACACCACCGCGCGGACCGTCGTTTTATGATCGCCCAGGCGCGCTTTTTGACCGCTCAACGGCGAGGTCGTCCGTCAAATTTCTTCCATCGTGAATCCAGTCTGCGCGACGCATGGTAGGGTTCGTCGGCGTAGGTTTAACGAAGATGCGGCGGTCATCGAGCCAAGCCGACTTATGGCTGCATCGGCGATGATACCTTCATCAGGCCCTTTCGTTGAGATCAAAGGGAGCAATCATTGGTAAGCGGTGCCGGATTCAATCCCACTCGTTCATATGCGAGGCGGCTGGTTACGATTGGGAACGACTGTTTCATTCTGGCAGCGCCATGTTTATTAACGACCTGTTTTGTGAAGGTAGCTGACCGGAAGCCAGAGCTTTGGCAGCCACGACCAAAAACTGGCAATCACATATCGATCATTGATTTCGATACAACAATCCGCTTCCGGTCACCATCTGTGATCCCTGCGTGATTATAGGGCTGGGAGCGGTCGTTACAAAGGATGAGCAATACGTAACT